>ERZ1023313.23-NODE-23-length-112796-cov-6.699196_pt1 | contig 112796 bp, 84 predicted proteins | sample MGYA00521233_ERZ1023313 | MGnify/ENA primary metagenome ERZ1023313 (study PRJEB32759, sample SAMN07749866) | skin metagenome | biome: transportation; feature: city; material: polyester macromolecule | host: Homo sapiens | place: Hong Kong:TKO line | collected... | reverse complement strand
GGAGGAGCAACGCGGCCAGGCGCGAAAAAGACCCGCGAGCTCGCATGCGAACTTCGGGGACAGGACACTAGCTTCCCGGGGCGGTGGGCCAGTAGCCGGGCTGGGCGCGATCGCGATCCAGCAGGTGCCGGCGCAGGTCATAGCGCAGACGGGGTTCCACCATGAAGTTCGGCCGCAGGGTGTTGCGCCCGTTGGGTGGGTTGATGGTGGTGAACAGGCGATAGTTGAACGCGGGGTTGCCGCCGGCCCGCACGGGCCCCATGACCCATTGTTTGCGAGTGGTCAGCGGCAGGCTGATCCCGAAGCCGCCGACCTGTTCGTCCGATGACATGCGGCGATAGAAGGCGGTGAAGGACACATGGCCCATGAAGCGTTCCACGTACAGCGAGTGGCCGCAGTCGTCGAGCAGGTAGCAGCCGCGCTGGACCGTGATTGACAGGTCCTGCTTGAACCAGAAGTAGCGGTAGCCGACCTGGTGATAGTCCCGGGTGATGAAGGCGGTTGCCGGGTCGCGCGAGGTGAACTCGCCGGCCGCGCCGTGCAGCTGGTGGGCGCCGCCAGGGCTGTGGAGGGCGATCTCGCCGAGGCTGACATCGTTGTCCTCGCCGAGTATTCGCATGCGGCCGCCAGCGGCCATCAGGAAGACGCCGGGCAGCGGGTGGGCGAACCACTGGCCGATCACCTCCTGTGTCTCCGAGCGGAAGCGGCCACGGGCATAGATCCGGCCGGGGCGGTAATCCTCGCTCTCGGTCAGCGGATCGGTGTGGGTGACATAGAGCGCCAGCCCGGCCGGCAATTGCAGGCGGGCGGAGGACTGAAGGGCCAGCGAGTAGTCGAACACGCCGTACTCGGTGGCGACGGCGGTGTTGAGGGCGGGGTCCACCCGCAACTGCAGGCCGGCGTTGTGCCAGTTGCGGCGGGACACCGGATTGAAGTCGGACAGTCGCTGCGACCGCCACCGGGCCTCCGCCGGGCGGTTTTCGGCGCAATCCATGCGGGCCTGCCGAACCGGGATGCCATAGCGCTGTTCTTCCACTTCCACCCCGGCGCGCCCCGGGATGCACGGTTCGAGGAAGGCCTCGTGCGATGACCAGCCCTGCAAGCTGCTGTCGACCGTCACCTGGGGCAGGTCATTCGGCAGTGCGGCCGGCCGCTGCGCCGGCGGCGGCGGTGGCGGGCGGCGGCTGTGCGGGGTGCCGAAGGTAAAGGTGATGCCGCCGGCCAGCATCACGTCGTCTTCCTGTGCGACACCGACATCCGGCTGCGTCGCCGCCATCACATAGGCCTGCATGCCGCGATAGGGCGGTGCGAGCAGACGCAGGCCGCCATTGAGGTTTTCGCCATCATAGTCGCCCAGCAGGTGCAGCCATGACAGCGGTGTCCACTCCAGTCCCCCGAAGGGGCCATCGAGCCGGTCACCGGCCCCGGCGCCGACGGTGATGCGCAGCTGTTTCACCGGCGCCCAGTCGGCGACCGCGTAGCGTGATTCGTAGTTCTGTGCCTCGCCGCCGAAGTCGGAGGCGCCCACGGCAAAACTGAAGCCGTGCCAGTCCTTCAGCAACTGCAGCTTGGCGCTGCCCGACAGGTCGTTGCGGATGCGCGGGCCGGTGGTCCCATCGACAGTGGCAACGCGGCCGCTCAGCTCGAAGCGCGGCAGGAATCCAACCGAGAAGATGAGGTTTTGCACCTCGGTGGTCCGGGTGGGGGCTTCGGACTCGATCTGGTTGTTGATCTGGGCGTCGACGGCGTGGCGGTGCTGAACCTGGGCATTGGGGACGAGCAGCAGGCCTGAATAGCCCTGGGTGGACTGATACGCCGACACCGCGCCGCATCCGACGAGCAGGGCCACGCCGATCGATTGGGATATGTGCCTATCAAGACCGCTCACGTGTCGCTCCTTGCACCCGTGCAGGCAGGGCCCACTGAAAGGGCCGTGGGATGGATTCAACGTTGCCTCAAACAGGAAAGGCCGCTATGCGGCCTTTCCTGAGTCCTGCATTGCGATGGGTAGCGCTCAGGCCTTATCCGCTGATGCCGCCGGTGGGATCCTGCACGCGACCGCGATCACCGGGCGAGCCGGCGGCTTGTTGCTGTTGGTTCACAGCGTTCTGCAGTGCCGGGGTGGCCTGTGGGTTGGTCACGTTCGGATCAGCGGCCGCTGTATCGGTGCCCGCATCAATGGCGTTGATAATGCTGGCCGAAATATTGTTGCCGCCCGCCACGGTCTGCGACAGAGTGACCGTGTACTCGCCCACGTTGGGGGAACCCGCTGTTTTGGCTGCGAAGGCCAGGCCGGCCAGCGCAGCGGCGTACAGGTCGGACGGTGTGGAGGCGCTGATCTTGGCGTTCTGGCTGACCGTGGTCGGAGGGGTCAGCAGGTCTACGCCCGGAATGCCGGCCATGGTGGCAACGGCTGCCAGTGCATCTTCGATCGTGTCGGCACTCGGGCTGGTGGGATCGTTGTTGAGCGCCAGCGCCGTGGCGATCTCGGTGTACGACGTCACCGCTACGGCCAGAGCGCCGCCATCCGTGGCCAGGTTGATGCGGGAACTCGGCACGATGGTGCGAATCACGCTGGAGCCCAGTGGGTACTCCGAATCCCGTGCCTCATCGTAGTAACTGCCTTGCGTGCAACTGATCAGCAGGTTGGGCGCAGGCGTGGCGAAGATGACGTCGCCGAAAACGACTACACCGTCAGCGTTGGTGGTGAACGGGCCGTCAAGGCTGGTTCCGCCGGGGAAGGTGGTGACGGTGCAGGTGGCATTGCGCAGGGCGCCGAGGGCGGCCTTGGCGCCGAAGCTGACGGTCTTGCCGCTGCTGCCACTGTTGTTATTGTCCGAGCAACCGGCGGCGGCCAGCACGATGGCGCAGGCGGCGGTGGCGATAAGACCCTTGTATTTCATCCGGAGAACTCCCCAATCCGATGGTGATCACCATGAGCACTCTCATGGTGTTACGACGTGTCGCCGTTTTACCCGATTTTGCTGGCAATTGGTATGCCATCCGCCCCGTAAAGGGGGTTCAGGCCGGCGTGTGGTCGGGCTGCACCGGCGCCAGATGCAACTGCCAGCGTGTGGTGAGCTGTCCGTCGTGCGGGACCCAATCGATCTCGCCGGACAGCGACTCGATACGCTTCCGGAGGTTGTTGAGCCCCAATCCGGCGCGCCACTGGTCCGGCGGCGCACCGTTATAGGGATGCGACACCGCCATGTGGAGCTGATCTCCGTCCACCGTGAGGGTGACGGAAAGGTGTTCAAGTCCCGAACAGTGCTTGAGGCTGTTGGTGATGACTTCCCGCATCACCCGTGAGAGCGCGAGGGCGGTGCCGCCGTCCAGGGCTTGCACGGTGGTATCCCCGCTCAAGGTCCAGCTGAGGGTGATGCCCAGGCTTTCGCAGCGTTCCGCAACCTCCGCGCGCCACTCGCCGAACAGGGCTTCGGGCGCTGTGGGGGCGGCCTGCATGCTGTAGACCACCGCGCGCAGTTCCTCAAGCGCGCGGCGGGCCTGCTCGGCCTCGGCGTCGGGCAGCTGATGGGTGAGGGTCAGCAGGCGTGCGCCGACATCATCGTGAAGGTCCTGGGCAACGCGTTCGCGCTCGCGCTGCACGCTGGCCTCCAGCAGGGCTCGGTAGGCGAGGATTTCTTCGAACAGCCGACGCAGCTCGGACAGCAGGGCGAGATCATCCGGGTGAAACAGACGACGTCCCCCTTCGGCGTAGTGAAGGCGCAGGGTGGGCAGGGTGCCATCGCCGCCGGTTCGCAGGATGAGGCCGCTTTCCTCCAGTCCGTCGCCCCCCTGGCCGTCCGCGCCACTGACATGCAGCGGTCCGAAGACGGCCTGCAGGACGTCTCGCCAGGCGGCATCGACAGGCTGTTCGCGCTGGGACAGTACGTCGGTGACCAGGCTTACCAGGGCCGGGGCACGTGCCTCCGGGCGCCGGCGCAACACCTTTTCCCACAGCCATTGCCGCAGCGGGAAATACAGCCAGCCGGCGATGGCCAGTGACACCAGCAGCGAGGTGCGACCGTCCAGCCGCAGCAGGTAGACCAGCAGCAGGTCCAGCGCGATGACGCCGAGCCCGCCGAAGAACAGGCCCCAGGCGGTGAACCACCAGCGGTCGAGGCGGAACAGTTGATAGCGCAGGACGCCGGCCGCGATGCCGGCGTAGATCAGCAGGAAGAAGCCGAAGGCGTAGCCCTGGATCGCGCCGTTATCGATACCGGCGATTGCGGGCAGCACCATCACCGCGACAAACGCCCCGCTGCCGAACAGCCAGGCCAGCAGGAAGGCGCGCAGCGCGGCGCGGGCATAGGCATCGCCCCGGGTCCGCCACCATTGCCACGCCGCGAGCCCATAGGTGGAGAGGTAGCCGATGGTGATTGGCAGGTGGGCCAGCCCTTCCACGGAGTCGGACAGTCGCAGGGGAATCGCCAGCCCGAAGCCGACGTAGAGCGCCATGACGGCCGGGCCCAGGCCGACCCGCAGCAGGCGGGTCGGGTAGTAGAGCAGGACGGCGATCAAGCCGCCGCAAAACAGCAGGGCGCCAAATTCGTTGATCGACGACAGCGCCATGAACAGGCGGCCGTCGAGCGCGAGTTCGCGCGTGCTGTAGACCGAGGCGGCGCCCGCGAACAGCAGCATGCCGGTGCCGGTCAGGGCGTAGTAGCGGGTGGACGGATCCTGCCAGCGGAACGCCAGCACGCTGGCGCCGGCCAGCAGGCCACCGGCGGCGCAGAAGAGCTGGAACCAGAAGACAAGGGGCAGGTCGCGCAGCGGCCGGCTCTGGGTGACCGGGAGGGACAGCTCGCGGCCATCCGCCAGCTGCAGCCAGGCTTCGCCGCTGCGCAGCAGGGCGGATCGTGCGCGCTGCCGTTCGAAGAAGGCATCCATATCGGAGTAGCGGACGAACGCCATGTCCGGCTCCGGCGTCAGGTCCACGGGTGCCAGTGGCAGCTCGGTGCCGCCGCTGCGCAAGCCACGCACCTCGGTGCCGGGTGCCACATCGAGTCCGGCCGTGCTGCCGACCACCACCACGCGGTCCTGGTCGATGGCCAGTGTGAGACCGACATACGGCTGGCCGGTGGCCAGCGTGATCAGCGCCGCCAGCGCCAACGCGGTGATGACCACCGCCACGGCCAGTACGCGTTGGGGGAGCAGGGTCAGCGATTGCGGCATGGGCGGCGGCTCAGCGGCGCAGGTCCGCGGCCAGCAGCACCACTTCGGGCTCCTGCACGGAGTAGCCCTGGATGAAGTTCACCCCCAGTTGCCACAAACGCGCCATGGTCTGGGCATTCTCGACGTGGCTGACGATGGTCTTGATGCCGCGTTGCTTGGCAATGTCCATCAGTTCGGCCAGGCGTGCCTGGCGGTCGCGGTTGTCGAATTCCTGGGTGTAGACCGGGTGGAACTTGAGGTAGCGGATGGGCAGATGCTCCACCAGTTGGGAGGAGTGCGCGCCCACGCCGAAGTGTTCGATGGCGATCTCCGCGCCGGCTGCCTTGATCGCTTCGGCGATCTGGCGTGCCTTGCGGATATGGCTTTGAACGTTGAGCTCCTGGAACTCGAAGATCAGCTCGTGGGCGTGCAGGGGGCGCTGCGCCACGAGGGTGTTGAGCCAGGTGATGAAGTTGTCGGCCTCTTTCAGGGTCTGCTCCGACAGTTTGACGAACAGGCTGGACTGCACGTCGGCCTGTTTTCGCTTGCTCTGCATGTGCAGGGCGCGCTCGACCACCCAGCGGTCGATCGCGGTCATCAGATTGAACTGGCGGGCTGCGTCGATGAAGCTCGAGGCGTGCATTTCCTCCCCTTCCGGGGAGACCATGCGCAGCAGCACATCGAAGTGTTGGCGTGCATCGCCTTCGAGGCTGGCGATGGACTGATAGGCCAGTTTCATGCGGTTGTCGGCCAGCGCCGAACGAACCTGCTCCGCCTGTTGCCGCAGCTCCTCCAACTGTCGGGCGGCGAGTGCCTTGGGGCCCAGCACGATGGCCTTGCGGCCGCCCTTGTCGGAGACTTCCCGTGCTTCGTCGATCACGCGTCCAAGCGCGTCGGCGGCGGATTCGTTGACGGCGAGCGGGTAGCCCACCAGGCTCAGGCTGAGTTGGGCCTCGTGGCCCGCAGTGCTGAACACCTGTCGTTGGATCGCCCGGGCCACACCTTCAAGGTCGCGCACGATGGTGGCGGTGTCCTGGCGGGCGATCAGGGCCACCCACTCGTGGGTGGCGATGCGAAACACCCGGTCCGGGGTGGGCAGCGCATCCAGCAGCCAGTCGTTGACACGGTTGGTGGCTTCGCCGGCGTCGAGATGGCCGAGGCGACGCTCGATACCGCGGTAGTCATCGATCACCAGCGCCACCAGCGCGGTCGGTTCCTTGCCCATGGGGCTTGCCAGCAGCTCGCGCAGGTCCCGGAAGTTGTCCGCGGCCCGAGGAGGTGCGACCTCCTCGGCCACCGGTTGCGGGGCCCGGATCAGGACGGTGACGATGGGCTCGCCCTGCTCCTCACTCTCCTCCAGCTCGGCTTCAACCGCGAAAGCGGCGTCGCCGTTCAGTGGCTGCAACTGGCATTGCAGACGGCGTTCGTCGTCGTCAAGCGCGCCACGGTGCTTCTGCAGTCGTTTGAAGTGTGCCTTGGCTGCCCGCTGGTCCTCACTGGCGATCAGGTCCATCAGCGGTGTGCCGATCAGGTCCTCGGCGGCCTCGGCGCCGACGCGCCTGGCCATGGCCGGATTGGCATGGACGATGATGCCGTCCTGCAAGTGGGCGATGGCGTCCTGGCTGTCGGCCAGCAGTTGCTGATGCCGGACTTCGAAGCTCTGCATGCGGCGGCGCAACTGCCGCAGCTCGTGCAGATGATGATGGTGGGTGAACTCGCGCAGGCAGAGCAGCTGCAGATGGCGCAGCAGGTCGTCATCATCGGCAGCACACACCACATCCTGGGCGCCGAGCGCGAGCGCCGCCGTGGTCATCTCCAGGCTGAGCTGGTCCACCAGCAGCAGGATGGGCAGGTCGGGCGCCCAGCGCTGCCCCAGCGCGGTGACCCGGGCGAACTCGGATTGCACCAGGCTGCGTTCCACCAGCAGCAGGTTGGGCGCGGAGCGCCGCAGGCTCTCCTCCAGGTCTTCGAAGTCCGGAATCCAGGCGACCCGCACCGGATGACCACTATTGCGCAGGTGGCTTTCGATGCGACGGGCGGTGTTCTCGGCTTCGGTCATGACCAGGATGACCGCGCCATTGCCTAGGTTCATGGGGAGCAGGTTGTCGATGACGGGATGTGCGTCCATGCGAGTGTGGTCTTGGCAGGTTCGCCGGCTTCCTCCCGCGCCAGTCGCGGCACGAGGTAACCGGGCAATCGGGCACTGATTCTGCGCATCAGCTCCAAGGCCTCGCGCTCCGAAACTTCAAAATGGGCGGAACCGGCGACGCGGTCCAGCAGATGAAGATAGTACGGCAGCACGCCCGAGGCGAACAGTCGCTCCGACAGCCGGACCTGATCCTCCGCCGAATCGTTGATGCCGCGTAGCAGTACCGCCTGATTGAGCAGGGTGGCGCCGGTCCCGCGCAGTGCGGCGATCGCCCGCTGCAAGGCATCGTCGATCTCCTGTGCGTGGTTGATGTGCAGTACCACCACTTTCTGCAGTCGGCTGCGGCTCAACCAGCCCAGCAGGGCGGCATCCACGCGTTCCGGCAGTACCACGGGCTGGCGCGTATGCAGGCGCAGCCTTCGCAGGTGAGGAATGGCCTCAAGCGCCTCGACCAGACGGGCCAGCTTGTCGTCGCTCAGCGACAGCGGGTCGCCGCCGGACAGGATGACTTCCTCGATGCTGGTGTCGGCGGCGATCAGCTCGAGCGCGCCGCGCCAACCCTCACGGGCGGCATGCTGGTCGCCGTAGGGAAAGTGCTGGCGGAAGCAGTAGCGGCAGTGCACGCCACAGGCGCCGGTGGCGATCAGCAGCGCGCGGCCGTGGTACTTGTGAATCAGGCCGTCGCCGCGCAGCCGGGCCAGGTCGCCGACGGCATCCTGGCTGAAGCCCGCGGGGGTCAGGGACTCCTCGGCGCGGGGCCAGACCTGCAGCAACAGCGGGTCCGCAGGGTCACCACGGCGCATGCGGTCGGCGAAGGGCCGCGGCACCCGGAAGGGAAACGCACGCAGCCGCGCAGCCGGCGGCAGGGGCAGGCGGTCGCTGAGATCGAGGTGGTGCAGCAGGGCTTCCGGGCGCGTGAAGCTGTCCTGCAGGGCCCGCTGCCAGCCGGGGACCTGCCGGGCGGTGAGTGGTTTCGGTATCATGCCGGCCGCATTGTGTTGGGGCGCCGACGCTCCGGCAAGTTCAGATCATCGAATTTTCGTTCATTCCTCAAAGAAGACAGAGCACCACCATGGCAACGGTCAGCACCAATGAAATGAAGGCGGGTACCAAGGTTCTGATCGACGGCGACCCCTATGCCGTCATCGACAACGAATACCGCAAGCCGGGCAAGGGCCAGGCCACCAACACGCTCAAGGTGCGCAATCTGAAAACCGGCCGCGTGCTCGAGAAGACCCTCAAGTCGGGTGACAGCTGGGAAGTCGCCGACATCGAGGAAACCGATATGCAGTACCTCTACAACGACGGTGAGTTCTGGCACTTCATGAACCCGTCCAGCTACGAGCAGATTCAGGCCTCGCAGGCTGCGGTGGAAGACGCGGCCAAGTGGATCAAGGGCGAAGAGACCTGCCGCGTGATGCTGTGGAATGGCGTGCCGCTTTACATCAGTGCGCCCAACACGGTGGAACTGCAGATCACCGAAACCGACCCCGGGGTGCGTGGTGACACCTCCGGCGGTGGTGGCAAGCCCGCCACCCTGGAAACCGGCGCCGTGGTTCGCGTGCCGCTGTTCGTGCAGCAGGGCGAAGTGGTCAAGTGCGATACCCGCACCGGCGAGTACATGGGCCGCGTCGGCAAGTGATGCCGACGGCGTGAGCCGCTCCGGCTGGGCGCCTGCGGCGCCACTGCAACAGCTCAGGGCGCGGGCGGACCTTTACCGGTCTGTCCGCGCCTTTTTTGATGCCCGCGGTGTACTGGAAGTGGAAACGCCCGTGCTGTCCGCGCATGCCACGGTGGACCGGCATATCGACAGCTTTGCCGTGTCGCCCGGTGGTGGCTATCTGCAGACCTCGCCGGAGTTCGCCATGAAGCGCCTGCTGTGCGCGGGCAGCGGACCGATCTGGCAGATGAGCAAGGTGTTCCGCGCCGAGGAAGCCGGCCGTTTTCACAACCCCGAGTTCACGCTGCTGGAGTGGTACCGCCCCGGGTGGGATCACCACCAGCTGATGGATGAGGTGGAGGCCCTGCTCGTCGGCTTCGGTGTCGCCGGTCCTTTCGCGCGGGTGTCCTACCGCGAGGCGTTTCAGCGTCACGCGGGATTCGATCCGCTGACGGCGCCGCTGACCCTGCTGCGGAGCCTGCCGGAGGCCGAAGCCCTGGCCGACTGCGAGGATCGGGACCGTCTGCTCGACCTGTGGATGAGTTATCGGGTGGGGCCCCGGCTGGGCCACACGCACCCCTGTTTTCTCCACGCCTTTCCCGCAACGCAGGCGGCGCTGGCGAGGGTGATCGACGGGGAGGCGCAGCGTTTCGAGCTGTTCTGGGACGGCCTGGAACTGGCCAATGGATTTCATGAGTTGACCGACGCTGAAGAGCAGCAACGCCGGTTCGAGGCCGACCAGGCCTGGCGAGCCGCCCAAGACCGACCGGTGCCACCCTATGACCGGCATCTGATCGCTGCCCTGCAGGCCGGACTGCCGGACTGCGCGGGCGTCGCGCTGGGCCTCGACCGCCTGCTCATGAGGCTGACCGGCGCTGCCAGTCTGTCGGAGGTGTTGGCATTTGATGGCGCGCGCGCCTGAGGTTCGTTCCAGAGCATCGCGACCGCTGATCTGATGTTGAGGCGGGACGGTGGGTGCTGGATGCCCGATCAAGTCGGGCATGACGGGAGATGGATAGGTGACGTCATCCCGGGCCTGACCCGGGGGTCCAGCTGCGCCGGTGGGGTTCTGGATGCCCGATCGAGTCGGGCATGACGGTCGTTGTGTAGTAGACGTCACCCCGCACTTGATGCGGGGTCCAGCTGTGACGGTCGGGTCTGGATGCCCGATCAAGTCGGGCATGACGGGAGTTGGGTAGGTGACGTCATCCCGGGCTTGACCCGGGATCCAGCTGCGACGGTCGAGGTCTGGATGCCCCATCGAACGGCCTATCGGCCCGTGGGGTTTCTGGCGGCCGGTGGGCCTACAACAATGCGGCCGCTGCCGCCGGCAGTTTCAGTGGCTTGCGGGCATAGAGCCGGGTCAGCAGCAGGGCGATCCACTCCCGGGAGCAGGAGATGGACTCCAGGGTGATATAGCGCTCGCCACCGCGTCGCTCGACGCTGTAGCGGTCCACGCAGAGGGTGATGGGCGTGGTTTCGCCCTTGAGCAGGGCGCGGATCTCGGCCCGTGCGTTGCGCGTATCCACCTGACAGTCCTGCAGTTCGCCGTAGGCGCTGAAGCGGTCGGCGATGAAGTGCTGGAGCGCCTTGGACAACGCGCCATCCTTCATGTCCTTGAGCTTGCCGAGCATCAGAGCACGTCCGAGGCGAAGGCGGCCAGGCGGGAGCGCTCGCCGCGTGCCAGGGTGATGTGTCCGCCATGGGGCCAGCCCTGGAAGCGGTCCACCACGAAGGTCAGGCCGGAGGTGGTCTCGGACAGGTAGGGCGTGTCGATCTGCCCCAGGTTGCCGAGGCACACCATCTTGCTGCCGGGGCCGCAGCGGGTGATGAGGGTCTTCATCTGCTTGGCGGTGAGGTTCTGCGCTTCGTCGATGATGATGTAGCGATTGAGGAAGGTGCGCCCGCGCATGAAGTTGAGCGAGCGGATCTTGATGCGCTTGGCGAGCAGGTCGTTGGTGGCGGCGCGTTCCCAGTCGCCGGCATTGCTGGTCTGGGTCAGCACTTCCAGGTTGTCCATCAGCGCCCCCATCCAGGGGGTCATCTTTTCCTCTTCGGACCCCGGGAGGAAGCCGATGTCCTCGCCCAGTGGCACCGTGACGCGGGTCATGATGATTTCGCGATACCGGGTTTCATCGAGCACCTGGGCGAGTCCGGCGGCCAGGGTCAGCAGCGTCTTGCCGGTGCCGGCGGTACCGAGAATGGTGACGAAATCGATGTCGGGATCGAGCAGCAGGTTGAGGGCGTAGTTCTGCTCGCGGTTCTTCGCGTGAATGCCCCAGACGCTGGTGCGGCTGGCGCGATAGTCACGAATCACCCGCACCTCGGCGGTGTCGTCCTCGACCCGCTGCACGATCAGTTCCAGGCCGCGCTCATCGTCATCCGGGATGTAGAGGAACTGGTTGACGTGCCATTGTTCTGCCAGCGGTCCCTTGACGCGGTAGCAGGCGCGGCCCAGTTCATCCTGCCAGCTCTCCATGGTGTCGCCATGGGTTTGCCAGAAGTCGCCGGGCAGCTCGGTGTAGCCGGTGTAGAGCAGGTCGGCATCATCGAGCACCTGATCGTTGGTGTAGTCCTCGGTGACGACGCCGACGATGGCGGCCTTGATGCGAAGGTTGATGTCCTTGCTGACCAGGATCACCGGGCGGCGCGGGTGTTCCACCTGCAATGCCAGGGTGGTGACCAGGATGCTGTTGTCCGGCTTGTTGCCGGGCATGTTGCCGGGCAGGTCGGCACTGCTGGGCCGGGTCTGGAAAAAGAGCTTTCCGGTGACCGGCTGGACGCTGTTCAGACCATTGCGATGAAGGCCCTGGGGAGCCGGAAGGGCCAGACCCTTCTCGATCTGCGCGTGATCCTTGTCACGCATCATCTCCTCAAGAAAACGGCTGACCTGACGCGCGTTGCGGGCGATTTCTGTGGTGCCCTTCTTGGCGGCGTCGAGTTCCTCCAGTACCACCATCGGCACGTAGAGGTCGTTGTCTTCAAATCGGAACAGGCAGCTGGGGTCGTGGAGCAGAACGTTGGTATCGAGGACGAAGATCTTTTTCTTGCTCATGCGGGCCAGGTCAGAAGGGGCGGGGCGCCCGGGAAGGGGATCGGGGACGAGAGACCGTCACCGATGACCAGAGAAGCAGGCAATGTCCATGCCCGAGCCCGGAAAATCCCGGCGGGCAATGGACGAGGCGGTACATCAGAGGGCGTTGACCGCGTCGAGCACGGCCTGCGCGTGCCCCTTCACCTTCACGCCGCGCCAGGCCTGATGGAGCTTGCCCTTGGCATCGAACAGGAAGGTGCTGCGCTCCACACCCATGTAGGTGCGTCCGTAGAGCTTTTTCTCCTTGATCACGTCGAAGGCCTTGCAGACGGTTTCGTCAGGATCGGAGATCAGTGAGAAGGGAAAATCGTACTTGGCGATGAAGTTGTCATGTGACTTCACGCCATCGCGGGAGACACCGAGGATGCTGCAGCCCGCCGACTGGAATGCGGGGTACAGGTCGCGGAAGTCCTGGCCTTCCTGGGTGCAGCCGGGGGTGTTGTCCTTGGGATAGAAATAGACCACCAGGGGCTTACCCTTGTAGTCCTTCAGGCGGAGGGTCTGCCCGCCACTGGCGGCAACCGTGAGATCGGGGAGCGGACTTCCGGGCTCAAAGGACATGCGGTCTCCGTGGTTCAGGTCTTGATGGGGTCCATCATGCCATCGGCGTTGAGGTCGTCGCAGAGATCCATAAAAGCTTCACGCAAGGCCTGCGGATGCTGACTCACCGGCACGTGGCACACCATTTGTACGCTGCACATGCTGGCGCCGGTGTGGGTGGAGGCATACTTCTGCGACGAGATTTCCGGTACCTGAACGCCTTGCGAGCGGAAGAATTCGAGCAGGTGTACCAGCAGGTCGGCCTGCTGGGGAGCGATCACGTCCACCGCGTAGGGCCGAAAATCGGGGCTGGGCTCGCGCGCGCCGCAACGCTCGAAGCGCACTTGCAGATCCATGCGTTCAGCGACCCCGGGAAGCGCGGTTTCCAGACGGCCCAGGGTGCTCCAGTTGCCGGAAACCACCATGTTGGCGGTGACCAGATCACCGATCGGGGCGATGCGGCAGTCCTCCACCTCGCCTCCGCGTTCCCGGATGGCCTTGAACAGCTCCAGCGGGATGTCGGCGCGCGCGCGGCCGAGGATCGAGATGGACAGGAGGTTCTCGGTGGGCGTCATGGCGGGTTGGCGTTCCATCTGGGTGCGAAGTGTACTCAATGCGGCCTGCGCACGGGGCGCCCGCAGGGTCTGCGGCCTGCCGCTATACTCCGTGATCGTCCCCGGAAATCCCGATGTTTCACATGATCCAAGGCAGTATCGTCGCGCTTGTCACCCCCATGGCCGCCTCCGGTGCGGTGGACTGGGAGGCCTTGGATGCCCTGGTCGAATGGCATATCGCCGAGGGCACCGATGCCCTGGTGGCAGTCGGCACCACGGGTGAGTCTGCCACCCTGGAAGTGGAGGAACACATCGAGGTGATCCGGCGGGTGGTACAGCGCGCTGCCGGCCGCGTGCCGGTGATCGCAGGCACCGGTGCCAACAGCACAGCCGAAGCCATCGAGCTGACCCGCCTCGGCCAGCAGGCGGGCGCCGATGCCGCTCTGCTGGTGACGCCTTATTACAACAAGCCGCCGCAGGAAGGCCTGTTCCAGCATTACAAGACCATCGCTGAAGCGGTCGATCTGCCGATCATTCTCTACAACGTGCCCGGACGCACCGGTGTCGACATGCTGCCGGAGACGGTGCAGCGGCTGGCCCCGGTGCCGAACATCGTCGGCCTCAAGGAGGCCAAGGGCGAGCTGAGCCGGGTGCAGGCCTTGCTGACACTGGGGCTGCCCGCCGATTTCGCCCTGTATTCAGGGGATGACGCCACAGCCCGAGCCTCCATTGAATTGGGTTTTCACGGCGATATCTCGGTGACCGCCAACGTGGCCCCGTCGCTGATGCACCGCATGTGTGCGGCGGCGCGCGCCGGCAACGCCGCCGAGGCCGCGGCGCTGGATGCCAAGCTGGCCTTGCTGCACCGTGACCTGTTCCTTGAGCCGAACCCGATTCCCGTCAAGTGGGCGCTGCACCACATGGGCCGCATCCCTCCGGGGCTGCGACTGCCGATGGTGCCGATGAGCGCCGACATTCAACCCCGCATCATTGCCGCCTTGCAGGCGGCCGAGGTCATTGCATGAAAACCCCCTGGTCTCTCCTGGCGCTGGCCGTTCTGGTTGCAGGATGCAGCAGCAACCGGCACTGCGAGGGCGAGTTCCCCTATCAGCGTGCAGTCTCCACTGGCGAGTTGCAGCCGGTGGACGGTGTGACGCCGCCCACCTCCGCCGCCGCCCTGGTGATTCCCGAGGTGCAGGGCGACAACGCCCAGCCCTACGCTACCGAGGAGCCGGATCCCGAGAAGCCGGGGAAAACCCGTGTGCGCTGCCTCGACGTGCCCCCCTCGCTGCCGGCCGAGTACCTGGTGGTGCCCGAGCCCGAAGAGGCTTCTTGAGCCGCTGACCTTCCGCTATACTGCGCGCCCTCTTGTGGGCCGTGCAGTGCACCCGGAGGGTTCGGGGCAGTACGCTCCAGGATTCAGGAGAGGTGTCCGAGTGGGTGAGCGGGCGTCTCGCGAAATGTCCGGTGGACATTTCGGCCCGCGAACGCCCGTGCAGGAAGCACGGGCTGGGCAAGCTGCCATGGACGGCTGGGGCACTAACGCCCCGAGATACAAGGAGAGGTGTCCGAGTGGTTGAAGGAGCACGCCTGGAAAGCGTGTATACGGGTCAAACCGTATCGAGGGTTCGAATCCCTCTCTCTCCGCCAATATAGGTGTTCCGGGAGCCTCCCGGATGATCATAACCCCGCAGAAATGCGGGGTTTTTTGTTTCCGATGTTGTTCCCTGGCGCTCCCGGGTGATCCCGGCTGCCCGCCAAAAGTGGCGGCTATCCTGGCGGGCAAAAATGTGTAGTCTTGGGCTGCCCGCCAAACTGGAGCATGTGATGGCCGCATCGCACGAGAAGATCACCGACAAGCACTTGCGTGCCGTTGTGTCGGCAGGGAGTGAGTGCCGCGTTGACAGAGGGCTTTATCTCAATGCCAAAGGCCGCAGCCCCGCATGGTTTCTGCGCTACACGTCGCCGGAGGGCGGGCGCCGACGCGAATTGTCTTTGGGGCCATATCCGGATGTAGGGCTCGGCGTAGCGCGCGAGCATGCCACAGAACTCCGCGCCAAAATTCGCAGCGGTGTTGACCCAATCGAAGAGCGCCAGCGCGCGGCGCGTGAAGCGGAACGCTCTGAACGTCAACGGCGCACGCTGCGCGAGGCTGCGAACGAACTGCATGCTGCCACCAAGGCACGCTGGCGCAACGAGACGCACCAGCAACAGTGGATATCATCGCTAGAGCACCTAGGGTCTTTGATGGATAGGGCGCTGGGCGACATAGGGCCCGCCGACTTGTTTGCAGTTCTTAAACCGCTCAAGGCGTCGATTGGTGAAACCGCTACCCGCATACGGCAGCGCCTGGAGGCCATCTACGACTACGCGGCGGTGTCGGGCTATGTCGCCGCCGGGACCAACCCCGCGCGTACCGTGAAGAGTCAATTGACTGCCGTAGCCGGTCGCCGCAAAGGCCATCATGCGGCGCTATCATGGCAGGACGTGCCGGGATTCCTGGGCGCACTGAGAGACGGCGATGCTTCGCAGTCGGTGCGGCTTGCGTTCGAATGGCTGATCCTCACGGCCACGCGCCATTCTGAAACAACCGGCGCACGCTGGGAGGAGATCGACTCTGGCCTCTCTGTGTGGACGATCCCAGCGAAGCGCATGAAATCCGGCGTGGCGCATCGTGTGCCGGTCACGCCACGCATGCGCGCGATCCTGACAGCGATTGAGCCGCTTTCCGGAGGGCAAGTGCTGATTTTCCCGTCGCCTCAGCGGCGACGTGGGGAAGAGCATCTTGAACTCAGCGAGGGCGCACTGCGCGGCGTCCTTGTGCGGATGGGGCTGATCGGGCGCGCGACGACGCATGGCATGCGGTCAGCATTTTCGACCTGGGCATACGAGACTCAAAAAATTAGGCCCGACGTGATTGAGGCGGCGCTTGCGCACGTTGAAAACAACGCCGTTAAAGCGGCGTACTCGCGAGCTGACTATTGGACCGAGCGCGTGGCGCTCGCCCACGAATGGGAAGCGCATTGTTTGGGGCGCTCATTGTAGAAAACTACAATAGATACATGTGCTTGACGCGACGGCTCTGCTGAAATAGTATCGGGGCTGGTCAACAAGGAAGCGCCGGGAGCCGCCCCGGTAGCTAACGCGGTGTTTTCGTGCCTTTTGACCAATGGAAAACAAATCTGAAGAGCGGCTCCTCGACTTTCAAGCAGTTCGCGATCGTGTCTCGCTGGGGCGGGCGACTGTCCAGCGCATGATTAATCGCGGGGATTTTCCTGCTCCGCTGCATTTTGGGCGTAATGTCGCGCGATGGAGATCTAGTGATATTGATCGCTGGATTGCAGACGCGCATTTGATCCGCAGCTTGCCGCGCGGCAAGGCAGTGCGCGCATGAGCACGCTAAAAGTTCGACGCCGCAATACTTCGAACGTTGTACGGCTTCGACCGGATGACGTTCCGAATGCTGTTAAGCGGCGCCAAGAAATTGCTGCGGCTTCTAGCGAGAAAGTTTCGGTCATTATCACGCCGGAGAAAGTGCGATCTGACGAGAGCTACGTGCTCATGTTTGCGTCCAATTTGATGGCTGTTCTGATGTCTGAGTCCGGTTCGCAGCTGACACGCACAGACATACTGGTCTGGCTGGCATATGTCGAAATCATCACCTGGGGCAATATTGTTTCTGTGCCGCAACGCGCAATCTCAAAGCGCATCGGTGCTACGCCCGCATCGGTGAGTCGCGCAGTTAAGAAATTGTTGGCAGTGGGGCTCATGGTGCGCTGTGACGGCGTTCTGCACATTAATTTGTCAGTCGTTCTTCGCGGCAGAGTTTCATCGATGCGTGACGCTTATCAGCGGCAAGCGCTCGAAAGCATGCGTGTTATGAGCCGACTTTTTGGAGATGATGTGACGCCGCCTGTTGCGCTAGCTTTTCAGTCAGATTGTGACGATGAATAGATACAGATATAGAGTTAGAGGGACATCGCGACAATAGTCGCAAAAACAACAACTTATGAATCTCGAAGTTGTCGGCCTCGACAACTGTTGTTATCCGGTTCGACAACTATTGTTGTTCATCTCGACAACTAGAGTTGTTCAATTCGACAACTCGGGTCAACGTGTCGCGTGTCGGCGGGTTCGCAGCCGATACGTGCCCGCTTCGCGTGCGCGCCGCCTGGGGCGGCTACGTCGGCTGCCCGGGCGCCCGGCCCTCCTCGATATCGATCCTTAGCTGAAAGCTCTTGAAAAGCGTGGCTTGGTGGTGGAAAAGTAGCCATGGCTGCTCCTACGATTTTCGACGGTCGGCGCCATCACGTTGACGAAAAAAGCAACAGCGAGTGAGCGAGCGGGAACGGTTGTCGAAGCGCGCTTGATAGACCAAAACTCCACACAATTTCTTCGCACCGGCGTTCGTTTCCGGCGCTCCGCGCCTGCCGGCCTTCGGCCACAGCAAACCGTTCGAGGCGCACCACAACGAGCGCCAGCGAGGCGTAGCAATCAGCATTCAGCTGATTGCGGGAGGCAAGCCCCGCCGAAGGCGAAAAAGGGCGCGCAGGCGTGCGGTTTCTTGCACGCCGGAGGGCATACGAGACGAGCCGGATCGTCGTTACAAATTGCCGAAACGGGCCCCGATTCGAGCCGCTATCGGCGGCGGTCGCGAAGCGACGAATTGGGAGGCAATTTGTAACGACGAAACTCCGGCGGAGACGACGCCCCCAGCCCCCCGCTGCGAGGGGAAACGCCCTTCGATAGAGCCGACCACAAGCGCCATTACGGGACCCTGTGCGAGGCCGTAGGCCGGTCACGAAGTGACGCATAGGGATGGCGCTTGTGGTCGGCGTGTGGCGCTGAACGCGAAGCGGGCAGCGCCAATCAAGGACGCGAAGCGGAGTTGATCAAGAGCGAGCACGTAAGTGCTGGCTCGCAGCCTGGCGAAGGGCGTTTCCCCTCGAAGAGGGGGGCGGGGGCGCTGTTGTAAGGCCGAAGGCCGCGCAGGTGGGGAAGCGGGCCCCACCGAAGGCAAGAGAAGCCGGTACGGGGGTCCCCACTGGGGGTGGACGGCTTATCGCTGCAGCGCGTCGTATACGACGCGCGGAGGGCTTCTAGGCGCTTCCGGCGAGGCCGGATGCGCTGCTGTTGCTGTCGAGAGCGATCGCCAAAAATGGTGACTGATACCGGTGAATACGAATTCACGGCCGAGGTCACCGATGATCATGAAGAAAGTCGAACGAAAAGCACTTCAACTCGCATGGGAAGCGCTCAAAAATGGCGCTGTCGATGTGCGTTACTGCAGCGATTTTTTCGGCTGCTCGCGCAAGCATGCTTACACGATCGTGCGCTATGCACTCGACGCCGGGTGGCTTCGCAATTATCACTATCCGCTATGTCCGACAACCGTTCTCGGCGTCACGGCGGAAGGCGCTAAGATCATCGCTGAAATGCGGGGCAAAAAAGCGCAGGTAAAAGCGCTCACGAGTGCATCTCTCATGCCGCAAAATCCTCGACACGATTTGCTCGTGCTTCGCACTGCATGCCTTGTCGCGCGAAGCCTCGAAAAGAACATCAAATCCATTACAACTGCGCGTGTGATTAGAGCATCAACCGGGGTTTACAAATCGGCCATGGCTGGTGGCACGATCGTGCCGGATGCCGTTCTCACGCTTGATGATGGCCAGCGGATCGCGATTGAAGTGCAAGAAAATGCCGAATCTGACGACGTTGCAGAGCGTCGTTTGTATGTTTATTCCGACTTGATTATCCAGCAAAACATTGATGCCGTAATCTGGGCCTCGACATTGCCGAAAATAGCTGCTCAACTCGCGAGAATTATAGCCTCGGGTGTGCGGCCATGGATTCGCGAGAAAAAGCTGATCCGTCGAGCTGACGATGCGACCGGTTCGACTGCTCAAACTATCGATGTTTGGCGCCCCGCCGATATCATCAGAACCACCCCCACAAAACAGGTTGCGATTGATATCAAGGCGTTCAGAAGCGACTACTATTCTGACATTAGAGCGCATGACGCAACGCCGCGCTTTATGTAGCGGTGGCTACACGAGAACGCCGAGAACGAAGCCGGACAGAAACCCTGCAAATGCCCCGAAAGCGATGATGGCTTTCAATTTAGTCGATGATGAATGGGAGATGGACGACTGCGGCTCGATGAGCAAAGGCGCCGGAATCTCGGTCTGCGAAGGCGCTGGCGACTCAGATTCATTTATGAGCGCTCTTGCGGCCTCCAGAACGTCGCGCTTGAGCGCGTCAGGCACGCGTTCGATGGTCAGCGTACACAGCCCCTGTTGCTTAGCGCGCGCTCGCTGTGCGCGCTTCCAGGCGGCAGCACCAGACTTTTGTGTGTCGTTTCCTTTTTTCTCGACATAGGCAGTTACGGGCACGAGCCCGGCTTGCCGTGCTTTTTCAGCCGTGGACTGACGATCCACTTCGCTGATCAGCGTGAGTTGCTCCGGCTTGTTGATAGTGCTCTCTTCGCTCATTGGTACGCTCAGTTCGTTGATGCCTGACATGTCAGCTGACATGCCCTTCCTATGAGCGGTATCAATCGATTTCGAATGAGCGGAGAACTCTCCGGGGCGACTCGCGAAGCGGAGGGGGGTGATATCATCAGAGACGGACATCACAGCAGAGGGTTCTCCGCATGTACGCCATCACCTTCGATCTCGACACCGAGATGTTGCGTCAGTCGTATCCGAACGACTCGTATAACAACGCCTACAACGATATCCGCAAGGTGCTCACCACCGACTTCGGCTTCGAGTGGCAGCAGGGCAGCGTTTACTTCGGCGGTGCGACCGTTGATGCCGTCAGCTGCGTCATGGCCACCCAGGAACTGGCGACCCGGTACGACTGGTTCGCGGCGTCGGTGCGCGACATCCGCATGCTCCGCATCGAAGACAACAACGATTTGGCACCGGCTATCGCCCGCGTCACAGGCAAAAAAAAAGTGTCCCTCCGGTTCGCGGCATAAAGCGTTAATGCGGTGGATCTCCGCCTGACTCGTGCGGAGCACGGAAGAAGGCGGCGGCGGACCCGCGCAGCGCGCTCCGCCGAGGCGGGCCAGGCGGTAGACCGCCAGCGGCGGTGTCAATTGCCGCCCCGCAGGGGACGCGTAGCGGCTCGTCGGCTCGCGGGGCCTTGGGCACCCCACCAGCGCCCGCGCAACGTCGCACCGCGAGGCGTCGATGCGGTCGGTTGACACCGGAGCGGCGGGCCGCGCCAGCGGCATCACGCTATGCACAGCCAGCCGGGGAACCACCCGGCTGGCCTGCCCAGCGGCGAGCGAAGAGGGTTGGACGCGCTGAGCCGGCACTACTTAATGGCGGTCAAAATGGCGGGATAACTTCAAAAGTACTAAGCAGGATCAGAAAAGACAAATAAAAACAATGCCATGCAAATCATGTATGGCGGACTCTCTCTCCGCCAATATCAAAACCCCGCGTCAGCGGGGTTTTTCATATGTGTTGAGAGGGGTGAATCCCACCGCTTTTGCGAGCACAGCTCGCGGGTGGGATGAACGACCGGACATGGATGTCCGGGCCGGAGTGGATTCGCGAAGTAACGGTTCGCCAGGATGGCCGGTGCTGAGTCGAGGGCTCGGCACGACAGCCGCTTTTGCGAGCACAGCTCGCGGGTGGGATGAACGACCGGACATGGATGTCCGGGCCGGAGTGGATTCGCGAAGTAACGGTTCGCCAGGATGGCCGGTGCTGAGTCGAGAGCTCGGCACAACCGCTGCCTCCCCGACATCCCGTCCACTGAACCCATGACATTCCACCCCCGGCTGACCACGCCACTCGGGTGCGAAGTCACCGGTTCAGCGGACTAGTGAGCTTCCACCCCGTCCGCCTCCGGTGCCCGCAAGAGCGCTGGAGGCACCGCTACCGGTCCGTCCAAGGCGCCGAGAAATGCGACGATCTGCTGGATCTGGCCATCGGTCAGGCGCAGCGGCATCAGGTCACTGCTGAAGGCGGTCGGCTGCGCACGGTTGTAGTGGTGCAGCACCTCGGTCAGCGTCTCGAACTGGCCGGTGTGCATGAAGGGGCCGGTGTCGGCGATGTTGCGTAGGCTGACCGTGCGGAACGCCCCCTCGAGTGCCGCCCCCCGGGCTTTCACGAAACGCAGTTCGGCGCAGTCTTCTTCGGAGGCCTGGCTGAACGGACCGAGACAGTTGAAGGGGTCGGCCAGTAGCTTCTTGACGCCGTCGATACGGCCGCGGTCCGACAGCGGGGCGCCCGGGCCTTCCAGGCCCGTGTTGTGGAACGCGTCATTGCTGAACAGCGGCCCGTTGTGACAATGCACGCAATTGGCTCTGCCGATGAACAGTCGCAGGCCCTGACGCTGATCGGTGCTGAGATACGTATTGGCACGCGCCTGGTCGCCGCTCAGCAGCGCTTCGGCGAAGCGGTCGAAGGCGGCCGGCCCATGCTGCAGGCGGCGTTGGTAGGCCTCCAGAACACGACCGACATTGGCGAAAACCTCGGAGACGGAGTGCTGGTCCTCGCGCGACATGGTGGACCAGGCGTCGCGCTGCCGGGTGTTGCCAAGGGGGCTGGCGGATGGAAAGCGCGCACGGTCGTCAAGGTCGGGCAGGGGCCCGAACAGGTCCTCATAGTCATGACGGTAGTCGACGCGCTCGCGCAGCGCGCGTGCCACCTCCACGCGCGTCGTGCCGTGCTCCAGAGGATCCTCAAGCGGCTCCAGCGCCTGCGACCAGAGGCTGTCGCGACGCCCGTCCCAGAACAGCCAGGGGCTGTAGGCGGCGCCGACCACGCTCATGCTCTTGCGTGCAGTCAGGCCGATGCCGCGCGAGCGGGCGGCGTCATCCTTGAAGTGGTGCTCGGGCCGGTGGCAGCTGGCGCAGGCTGTCGCGCCGTTGGCACTGAAGCGAGGGTCGAAGAACAGGCGATGACCCAGCGCCACCGCGCGCGGATCATCAGCGACCGGATTGCCGGGTGAGGGCGGCAGCGGTGGCAGGCTACCGAGCCACAAGGAGGCGATGGCCTCCCGTTCGGGTTGCATCCAGAACTCCGGGGCCGGTGTGCGGTCGCCGCAGCCTGCCAGCAACACGCTGATCAGTGCGGCTGCGAGCCGTGACCGGAACCTTGTCCGTGTGGTGAACCGCGCAGGCATCTCAGAGGGTGAAGGCCAGGGTCAGGGTTTCCGTGCCATGGTCGGTGACGATGGTGAACTGCACTTCCCACTCGCCCCCCATTTGAAACTTCATGCCTTCCAGCAGATAGCGGCCGGGACCGAGCACCTCGGTGATGCGCGGCGCGGTCGGCAGACCATGACGGTGGGCGGGCATGTCGCCCTCGACCTCGATGGCGGCCTCCGGTACCAGCGCGCCGCGGCGGTCGCGCAGCTCCAGCTCCCAGGCATGGATGCGATTGAGGGCGATGGGGTCCAGACGACTGTAGACCTGCAGCTCATAGTGATCGCCCTGAAGCGGCGGAAAGGTCTGGGCGGATGCCGTGAAGGGTCCGAGGAGGCTGGCACTCACCAGCAGCCAGGTCCGTCTCAGGCTGTGGATGCGTTGTCGGTACATGTCAGGGTCATTCGGTGACGCCGGGGATCGACATCCTGCCACTACGGTGCCGCACGGTGGCCCGCGCTGAGCCAAATTTACAGTTTCGCGACACTTCCATCCCCTCTAGCATCGGGCTGGGGTCGCATATGTCCGATATGCCCGGCATCGTTTCACTGCGTTCAGTCGCACAGGGAGATTTCGCAGATGAGGGGTCATCAGTTGGTTTCGTCGCCGCGCGCGCCGCGCACGTGGTTGTCACTGTTCGTCGCCACGACGGGATTGTTGGCGTTGGCGGGATGTGGAGGATCGTCCCCGGTAACGGCGCCGGACGGCGGCGGCGGTGGCGGGGAGACCCCCAAGGTGCTGGGCCGGTATGACCTGTACAACCAGTGCTGGGTGATGCGCGCTGACGGGGATTACGTGGTGCGCGACGGCGCCGGATTTGTTGCCCGCGGCGACAATGCCGATGACGCCGAACGCTTCTACATGCGTGCCGCCAACCTGGCGCGTTACCTGTTCTATACCCCCGACGAGATGCTGCTCACGGCCGACGGGGATGACGTGGCGACGGTGCCGCAATCCGAGCCCGAGGAAGGGTCCGACTGGACGTTCACCGAGGCGGGCGATGCCCTGAATGCCGGCACACTCGGCGGCATGCTGTCAGTAGGTGAAGGCGGACAGCTGGTGCTGGGTGGCACGCCCGCCGCGCTCACGTTCGAGCATGCCGTCGGCTGCGCGGAGTATCCCGAGATGCCGTTGGCGGTGATCGGCCAAACCTTCAAGGGGAATGCGGCGGAGCCTGCGCTTGGCTTTGCCGAGGTGCACACGCACATGGCGATGGGCAGCGAGATGTCCGATGGCAGTCGCCATGTCGGCCCCTCGGCCGGCGGGGTGATGTACGGGCAGGCCGTCAACCGCTTCGGTGTGACCGAGGCGCTGAAGAACTGCTCGCGCCTGCATGGCCCGAACGGCCTGCTCGACGTCGAAGCGCTGATCCTTGACATGACGCCGCTGAAGACGCATGACACCCAGGGCTGGCCGACCTTTGTCGACTGGCCGTTCCATGACTCCCAGCTGCACCAGCAGATGTACTGGCGCTGGGTGGAGCGCGCGTGGATGTCGGGCCTGCGGTTGATGACGATTCACGGCACCAACATCGAGGCGCTGTGCCAGGTGGCGCAGCTGCTGGGGCCGGTGCGTGGCCAGAACCCGGCCGATCTGGAATGCGGCGACATGGAGGTCGGTGTCGCGCAGGTCGAGTACCTGTTCGACATCCAGGACTACGTCGACGCCCAGTTTGGTGGTCCCGGAAAGGGTTTCTTCCGCATCGTCGGAAGCCCCAGTGAGGCGCGTCAGGTGATCGCCGACGGCAAGCTGGCGGTGGTGCCGGGGCTGGAGTTCTCCAATCTTTTCGGTTGCAACGTCATCTTCCTGCCGGGGGGCGGCGAGGTACCGATGTGTGATCGCGCCCAGATCGATGCCGAGATCGACCGTATCTGGGATCTCGGAGTGCGGCAGGTGTTTCCGTATCACGACATCGACAGTGCGCTGGGCGGCGCCGGGCTGTTCCAGAATTTCCTCGAGATCTTCAATTTCGTCGGCACCGGACGGTTCTGGGATACCTACGCCTGCGACGACGGTGGCGAGGGTGAGACCTACTTCTACAACGCCGGCCTGAAGTCGCTGGTCGAGCCGCTGATGCTGGGTAACGATCCGTTGACCGATTTCCTGCTCGGGCTCACCGGGGGGCTGACGCCCACTCTGCACAGCGGGCGTCGCTGCAACCAGCGTGATGTCACCGACCTGGGCATCTACGCCATCGACAAGCTGATGAAGAAAGGGTTTGTCATCGACATCGACCATGCCGAACTGCGCAGCAAGCAGATCATGCTCGACCATACCGGGACCACGACACCGGCCTATCCCATGGTGTCCGGCCACGGAGCCCAGGGCGGCCTGACCAACGCCCAGGCCCAGCAGCTGATCGCCCAGGGCGGCATCATCTATCCGATCAACCAGAACGGCAAAGGCCACGTCGACTTCCTGGCACGTCTTGATGAGCAGTGGACGCTGTCCGGTACGGATCGTCCGCTGTCCGCCGGCTACGGCGCCGATGCCAACGGCCTGCGCAATCTGCCCGGCCCGCGTGGCATGGCCCGCGTGATGGAAACCGGGCCGGTCAGCTATCCCTTCCAGATGTTCCAGGGTGAAGGTTGGGGGCCGCAGTTCGACGGCGTGGCGCCGATCACGGTCGAGCAGCTCGCCATCCCGGGGGCGGAGGGGCGCATCTGGGATGTCAACGAAGACGGCATGTACCACTACGGGATGATTGCCGACATCGTCGAGGAGATTCGCCTGGAAGGCGGGCAGGCTGCGCTGGATACGCTCTACAACTCCGCTGAAACCTATCTGCGGATGTGGGAGCAGACGCTGGAAGCCTCGGCGGATGCCCGCTCGCGGCCGGTGCCGGAGACGGTGCCTCGCTAGTGCCCTGTCCCAGAAGCTCGCATGCGAGCTCGCGGGTCTTTTTCGCGCCTGGCCGCGTTGCTCCTCCTCGCCATCGTTTGACTATGACGCGTCGTCGCGCCTTGCCAGACGCGAAAAATCCTGGCGCGATTTCATCAAGGAATTTCTGGGACAGGACACTAGGCATGCAGCGGATGACAGGCCGGCGCCGTCCCGGCGCCGGCCTCTGCCCGGGGCGCGCGCCGAGGGTGTTCGCACGGCTGGACCTTGCCGTCGCCCTGGGCCTGCTCGGGTTGCTGCCCGGTACGGCGGCGGCCCATGGCTTTTCCGCCCTGTACAACCCGCCGGTGCCGGTGTGGATGTACGGCTGGGCGGCATCGCTGACGCTGGTGTTCTCGTTCCTGGTCGCCGGTGTGTTGCTGACCCGCCCGCAGCCGTCGGCAGTTCCCGCCGTCCGGTCATTCCCGCTCACGGGGGGGCTCAGCCCGATACGCCACCTCCTGCCGCCGCTGCGGTGGCTCGGGGTAACCATCCTGCTGCTCTGTATCGCCACTGGTTATCTCGGCAGCCGCGATCCCGCCCGCAACTTCGGCATGACCTTCTTCTGGGTCATCTTCGTGTTGCTGTTTCCCTACCTCACGGTGCTGATCGGCAACTTCTACGCGCTGCTGAATCCGTGGCGGGTGCTGGGCGATACGCTGGCGCGATGCTGGCGGGGCTATGCCCGTGGCGTGGTGCGCTACCCGGCATGGCTGGGCGACTGGCCGGCGCTGGGGCTGTACCTGGGGTTCATCGCATTCGAGTTGTTCGGCACCGGGCGCCCGGTGCCGTTGGGACATTTCCTGGCCGGCTACATCGTACTGAATCTCGTCGGCATCGGGTTGGTGGGGCGCAGTGCCTGGTTCGACCACTGCGAATTCTTTTCGGTGCTGCTGAGACTGATCGCCTTGCTCGCGCCCCTTCACTATCAGGCCGGCAGCGGTGGGGCACCGGGTCGGCTGCAGCTGCGCTGGCCGTTCGCGGGCTTGCTGATCGAGCGTCCGCGTGACCTGAGCAGTCTGAGCTTTGCGCTGGCCATGCTGTCCACCACCGCCTTCGATGGTTTGCGGGCCACGCAGTGGTGGGTGAATCTGTTCTGGACCGACCCCAGCGGCCTCCTCACCCAATGGCTGGGCGCCCCGCCGCTGGGGGCGCTGGCGACGGCACGGTCGTGGTACCTCACCTGGGAAGCGCTGTGGCTGTTCTCCTCACCTTTCCTGTATCTCGGGGCCTACCTCGGCGCCGTCGCCCTGGCACGTGGGCTCACCCGCAGTCCGCGATCGGTACATGCGCTGGCGCTGGACTTCGGGTATTCGCTGCTGCCCATCGCCATCGTCTATCACGTGACGCACTACACCGGGCTGCTGCTGTCGCATGGCCTCAAGATCATCAGCCTGGTCTCCGACCCCTTCGGTCGGAAGTGGGATCTGTTGGGCACGGCGCAGCTGTTTCGGGCGCCGATTCTGCCGGACTACAGCGTGGTCTGGCACACGCAGGTGGTACTCATCGTGCTGGGCCATATCGTCAGTGTGGTGGTGGCCCACCGCATTGCCCTGCGGCATTTCCCTTCGCGATGGACCGCCATGCTGAGCCAGCTGCCGATGCTGGTGCTGATGGTGGCGTTCACGGTGTTCGGCCTGTGGATTCTGGCGCAGCCGCTGACCGCCATGTTGATGCGCTGAGAGCATGTGAAAAAAATCGCCCGCCTGCTGCGCCCTCCGTCGAACGCCCCCGCCTGCGTTGTCCTACGTGAAATCCAGCGTCATTTACCTCAGTAAACTCCTTGGATTTCGCGCAGGACGCCTTGCCGGAGACGCCCGGCGAAGCGCTCGCGACGGCGTTCGATATTTTCACAAGCTCTGAGTACAGGACAGAAGCCCCGGGGGCGGGCATTGCGCCTGCCCCCGGAGCCACGCGCTCAGAAGTCCTTGGAGATGCGCAGCCCCCACAGGCGCGGATCCAGCGTGAACACGTTGGTGGTGAGCTGGGTGTCATCGCTGTTGGTGAAGGCATCGACGATGGGGGTGTCGTCGAACACGTTCTTCACGTACAGCTCCAGCACCAGGCGGTCGCGCGGGCGCACCATGGTGAAGGAGACGTTGAGGTTGTCCCAGGATTTCAGGCGGTCGTACTCGCTGTTGAACACCCGGAAGTAACTCTCGTCCTGCCAGTAGTAGTCGGCGCGCGGCGTCAGTTCCCATTCGCCTTGATGGAAGGTGTACTGGGTGCCCAGGTTCGCGGTCCAGCTCGGGGCGTTGGGCAGCTCATGGCCGCTCAGGTCGGTTTCGATCCCACGTCCGTTGTTGGGGGCGTCGGTGAGGGGGTTGTAGACGAAGCCGTAGAACTGGTTGAACCGGAGAGTCGATTGAACCTCCGGATTGAAGGTGCCCCAGTTGCGGGAGCCCGAGCAGAGGGCCGAGAGCGCCAGCGTCGTGAGGAAATCACCGTAGGCGGGTGCGCCTGCAATGACCGTCTCGACATGCTCGGTGGGGGCAATGCAGTTCGAGGGGACCTGCACCCAGGGGCGCACGACGGTCCAGTCCTCATTGCCCGCAGTGCGGTCCATGACATCGATCGATCCCTCGCCGCTGGCGATGCGGGTGTTCAGGTACCCGAGGTTGCCGTCGAACTGAAGCTGCGGGGTCGGGCGCACGATGCCTTCGAGCTCCAGGCCCCAGACGGTGGCATCGAAGTTCTCGTTGAGCGAGGTGCGGTCGACGATCTGCGAGACCTGATAGTCCTGATAGTCGTAGTAGAACGCGGTGGCGTTCAAGGTCGCCCGCCCGTCGGCGAAGGCATTCTTGGCGCCGACCTCGAAGGCGTTGAGGTATTCGGGCTCGAAGGTGCCAACAAGCGGCAGATACTGAACGATATCGGTATTGATGGCGGCCCTCGGTGGGTTCGTGCCGCCGCCCTTGTAGCCGCGGGAGTACGAGCCGTAGATCAGGGTCTCATCGGTGAAGGCGAGCTGCGGGCGCCAATCCACTACCAGACGTCCGGTCAGTGCCTCCCAGTCCTGCTTGACCTTGGGGTCGGCGAAGAAGCCCCGACGCAGGAAGCCCCCCGACGAGGCACCTGGTGAACCGTCGAGGTTGGCGCCCAGCAGCAGTTGGGTCGGGTAGGGCGTGGAGGATTTCCGGTCGTCCGTGTAGCGCAGCCCCAGGGTCACGCGCAGGTCGGGGCGGACATCCCAGTAGCCCTCGCCAAAGACAGCCCAGGAGCGGGTTTCGATGACGTTCTTGGAGCGGAAGTAGTTGTGGCCGTCGCCCGCCAGGTTGTTGATGGGACTGCGGTCGATGTACACGCACTCGGAGAAGGTGGGGTTGCCACCGTTGTAGTCCTCGTCGCACTCATCCGTGATGACGCTGGTGTTCTCGAAGGGCGGTGGCTTGGGGCCGGCGCCGACCAGCCACTGGTTGTAGATGTACTCCGCCGCCACACCGAACAGGTTGTTGAAGACGTAGTAGTCGTCCTGGGTGTCGAAATGCAGATAGTTGGCGCCCAGCAGGAAGTTGAAGTTGCCGTCGAGTTGCGACTGCAGACGGAACTCCTGATACCACTGTTCGTTATCGGACTGACTGAGATCGGCCGCCTCCAGCCGGCTCGAGGGTCCGAGTTGTGGATCGGTATAGATGCCGCCCGGTGCGATCGGGCTTCTCCGCTCGAGCAGACTGGTGTCGAAAAAGATGTCGTTGGAGATGAATCGCGCGTAGTCCTGCGTGGACCAGTAGTCATCCTTGGCATAGGTCGTCTGCGAATGGATCGTCAGCTGGTCGGTGATGTCGAATTCGAAATTCAGCTGTGCGACATCGTTTTCGGCTCGGAAGTGCGGGTCGTAGGCGGTGGCAATCTCGCGGAGGTCGCGCGACTGTACGATTCCTTCGTACGGGTTGGCGCCGAACGGAACGATGGACTGAAACACGTCGTCTCCCGGCAGGGGGCCCAGACTGATGACCACACTGGTCGCGCGGTACGCGGGGAACGAGGCGGCGTTGGGGGTGCCATAGGCAGCCGGACTGAACAGGGATTCGGGCAGGCAGCCCTGGCTCAGGATGTTCTGCAGCCCGATTTCATTGATCGCGGTCGCTCCGATCTGTGTCGGTCCCGGATCCGTCGTGCACAGCTGCTTGCCGGTCCGCGCCCGTTGATCATCTTCATCGAAGTGTTCCCAGATCAGGTTGGCGCGGAAGCGGTCACTGGGCGTCCAGCTGGCGCTGAGGCGGCTGGACCACAGGTTGCGGTCGTTGACGTTGCGCTCGGTGAAGGTGTTGTAGTCGAAGCCGTCACGGCGGGTGGCGGCGCCGGCCAGGCGCACGGCGAAGGTGTCGGTCACCGGAACATTGATGTGACCCCGCATGCGGCGGCTGGCGTAGTTGCCGACCTCGACGCCGAAGTTGCCTTCGATCTCATCGCTGTGGGTGGCGATGTTGGGAATCATGTTGACCACGCCGCCGGTGGCATTGCGGCCGTACAGGGTGCCCTGCGGGCCGCGCAGCACTTCCACCCGCTGCACATCCAGATACTCCTGTTCGAACAGGCGATTGCGGATCAACGGCGTGTTGTTGAAGCTGATCGCCACGCCCGGATCGCTGGCCGCGGATATGGCCTTGGTGCCGACACCGCGAATCGAGAAGTTGTACATCGAGAAGTTGTTCTTGGAGAACGTGACGTTGGGGATGGCCCGCAGCAGTTCCGAGCCGCCCTCGATCTTGCGGCTGTCGAGATCGCGTGCGCTGAAGGCCGACACGGCGATCGGCACGTCCTGGATCCGCTGTTCGCGGCGCTGCGCGGTGACAGTGATGTTGTCGATGCTCTGGGCAGCACCCTGGGGCTCGGGTTCTTCGGCCGGCTCCTGATCGGTGTTCTCCTCCTCGGGCTCGTTGTCGCCATCGTCGGCGGCGCGGACGCGGTAGGCGCCCGAGGCGCTGCGCTCGGTCGACAGGCCGGTGTCGGCGAGCAGCCGGCGCAGGGCCTCTTCGGGCGGCATGTCGCCGGACACCGCTTCAGCCATGCGGCCTTCCACCAGGGCGGGCGGTACGGTGATCACGCGGTCGGACTGACGCGCGTAGTCGAGCAGGGCGTCGCTCAGCGGTTGGGCCTCGATATCGAAACGGCGTTGCGGTTCCTCGGCCTGGGCGGTGCTGGCCGCTGCCCAGACCAGCGCGGAGGTGGCGCCCAGCGCGGCGGCGCGCAGAGCGCCCTTCGCGGTCAGGGCGGGATGGGTGAACAAGTGGCGCGTCATGGCGTCTTCCCCTCGGTATTTGGTTTGTCGACGTGGCTCCCCCGGAAGGGACCGTGTCGGACCGGTTCCCCTCCCAGGTGAAAGGAAGACGTCGATCCGCCCGATAGCGGACATTCGGTTGGTTGGGGGGCGGCCGGGGATGCGGGGGTCGCTTGCGCCCGGCGAGGGGAAAAGGCCGCTTACCCCGACGGTGATCGCGCCGGTGCCAGCAGCACATCCTCACCCTGGCGGCTGACCGAGATCGGCAGCGCGCCTTCCAGGGAGTCGAGCATGGACAGCACCTGATCCGCCCGGAACGAGGTGGTGACCCGCAGGGTCTCCAGCGTGCTGCCCTGCAGCAGGATGCGACCCGGGTAGTAGCGTCGGGCATCGGCGATGACGTCGATCAGGCGCGCATTGTTGTAGTCGAGCCGGCCATCCCGCCAGGCGCCGACGTGGGTGGGCGCAGGAGCCAGCACCGGTTCGGTTGCGGCGGGGGCGACGCGAACGCCTTTCGGGCGTCGGGTGGTGAGCTGCTCACCGGCGGTCAGCCGGTTGCCGGTGGTGGACGGGTCGGCGACATCGACGCGGCCTTCTTCCACCGCCACCTCGACCACGTCCGGGCCCAGCCGGACGTTGAAGCGGGTGCCGACCACACGGACTTCCGTGGCTTCGGCCTCGACGAAAAACGGCCGCAAGGGGTCAGGCTGCACGGTGAAGAAGGCCTCCCCCTCATGCAGCACCACACGGCGCTCCGTGTCGGTGAAGCGCACGTCGGCGCGGGAGCGTGCGCCCAGTGTCAGGCGGGAGCCGTCGATCAGTGCGATCTCGCGAATCTCGGCCACTTGCGTGGCGTACTGCTGCTGCAGCGCGCCCTCGGGCGTGGCCGGGCGGAACTGGGAGAACAGCAGGAGGGCCAGCAGCAGGCTGGCCGCCAGCGCGCTGGCCGCGGGCATCCACCGGCGCCGACGCGGGCTTGCCGGCTGCGGGGGGGCTGCCGTTCCATGCAACGCCTGATGGGCCTGGGGCAGGGCGCTGAGGCCCGCCATGCCATGCCAGGCCCGCTCGGCCTTGGCGTAGAGCGCATGTCGCCCCGGCTCGACCGCCAGCCAGGTTTCGAAGGCCGCGCGCTCCTGCGGCCCGACCGGGCCGGCCTGGAATTGCAGGACCCAGTCCATCGCCTCTTCGGTGAGGCGCTCCTGATCTTCAAGGCTGCGTGCGTTCATCCGACTGTTCCGCTTGCTGCATCGCCATCAGGCATTTTGCGGCTGCCCGCGCGACTTTCCGCTGGATGGCATCGACACTGGCACCCTCGCGCTCGGCGATCGCCTTGATGCTGAGGCCCTCGACGCGGCTGAGCAGGAACACACGCCGCTGCGACTCCGGCATTTGCGCCACCGCCGCCAGGGCGACCGTGAGCGCCTCCCGGCTCAAGAGCATGTTTTCGCTGTCGAGAGCCGTTGTCGGCGCGTCGCTTTGAAGGACGGCGAAGTCGCGCCCATAGGCCGCATGCCGCTTCGCCTTGCGGTGATGATCCATCACGGCATTGCGCGCCGTCGCAAACAGGTAGGCGCGGATGTTCGCGACCGTGTCCCGCCGCTGCTCGGCGAGTTTGGTGAAGGCGGTCTGGGCGATATCCTCGGGCTCCGGTGGCCCGGCGCCGAAGGCCCGCGTCAGGTAGCCGCACAGTTCGCCCCAATGCGCGCGGTAGGCCTGATCGATCCAGCCCGTATCGGTGTCAATCCCGCTTGAGCGATGCAAGGTCACTCGCGTCCCTGTCGTCACCCGCGTCTCCAATTCTTATTCTCATCATCAGGGTAAGCGGGGGCACTATGACTGACAAGTTTGCGGCCGACGTCAGCGCTCACCGAAGGCAGGCGTGGCGTTGCGGGGGTTGCTGCCGATCCGCCGTCGCTGCCACAGCAACCATGCCGCCGGCATCACCAGCATCGACAGCAGGGGCGCGCTGATCATGCCGCCGAGCATCGGGGCGGCAATGCGTTGCATCACCTCGCCACCGGCACCGCTGCCGATGAACAGGGGGATCAGGCCGGCGATGATGGTGACCACCGTCATCGCCTTCGGGCGCAGCCGCAGGACCGCGCCTTCCATCAAGGCTGCCCGCAGGTCGTCTTCCGTGTTGAGGCGGCCTTGCTGGCGTCGCTGGTGAACGGCGGCTTCGAGATAGAGCAGCATCACCACCCCGAATTCTGCCGCGACGCCTGCCAACGCAATGAAGCCGACGGCGGAGGCCACCGACAGGTGGTGGCCGAGCCCGAACAACAGCCAGATGCCGCCAATCAGCGCGAACGGCAGGCTGGCCATGATCAGCACCGCCGGGGCCAGCCGGCGGAAGCTCAGATAGAGCAGCACGAAGATGATGGCGAGGGTGAAGGGCACCACCTGCCACAGGCGGTCGCGGGCCCGCTCCAGCGATTCGAACTGGCCGGACCAGCGTAGTGAGTAGCCGCTGGGCAGCGCCACCTGCTCGGCCACCCGTTGCCGGGCTTCCGCCACATAGCCGCCGAGGTCGCGGTCGCGGATATCGACATAGATCCAGCCATTGGGACGACCGCCCTCCGACTTGATCATCGGCGGGCCGTCGACCACCGCCACGGTGGCGACGCTGCCGAGCGTCAGCGTCTGCCCGGCGGCAGTGACGAAGGGCAGGTCACGCAGCGCCTGCAGCGAGTCGCGATATTCGCGGGGGTAGCGGATGTTGATGGGGAAGCGGTTGAGGCCCTCTACTGTTTCGCCGAGGCTGCGGCCGCCGATGGCGACGCTGACGACACGCTGGACATCGGCAATGCTGAGGCCATAGCGCGCCGCCGCCAGGCGGTCCGGAGTGATGTCGATATAGCGGCCGCCGGTGACCCGCTCGGCGAAGACCGAGGCGGTGCCGGCGATCGGTTCCAGCGCCGCGACCACGGCATCCCCGATCTCGGCAATCACCGCGAGGTCCGGCCCGGCGATCTTGACCCCGACGGGTGACTTGATGCCGGTGGCCAGCATGTCGATGCGGTTGCGGATCGGCTGTACCCAGACATTGCCAAGCCCGGGAATGTTCAGCGCCGCGTCCATCTCTGCCACCAGCGCCTCGCGGGTCATGCCCGGTCGCCACTGATCCCGCGGCTTGAGCTGGATGGTGGTCTCGATCATCTCCAGCGGCGCCGGGTCGGTGGCGGTTTCGGCGCGGCCGATCTTGCCGAACACCCGCGCCACTTCGGGAAAGGTTTTCAGCATGCGGTCGGTCTGTTGCAGCAGCTGCGCCGCCTTGCCGGCGGACAGGCCGGGCAGGGCGGTCGGCATGTACAGCAGGTCGCCCTCATCCAGCGGCGGCATGAACTCGCTGCCCAGTTGTTGCAGCGGCCACAGTGACGCCACCGTGGCCACCAGCGCCACCGCCAGCGTCAGCTTCGGGTGGCGTAGTGCGGCAGCCAGCGCCGGGCGGTACAGCGCCATCAGGCCGCGATTCAGCGGGTTGGCATTTTCGGGTGCGATACGGCCGCGGATGAACACCGCCATCAGCATCGGCACCAGCGTCACCGACAAGGCAGCCGCCGCCGCCATCGCCCAAGTCTTGGTGAAGGCGAGCGGTGCGAACAGACGTCCCTCCTGCGCTTCCAGTGCGAACACCGGAATGAATGAGAGGGTGATGATCAGCAGCGAAAAGAACAGCGCCGGGCCGACTTCGGTGGCGGCATCGGCGATGACCCGCAGGCGGGTGGTGCCGGCGGCCGGCGCACCGTGTTCGGCATCGTGGGTCTCCAGCCGCTTGTGGGCGTTTTCGATCATCACCACCGCTGCATCGACCATGGCGCCGATGGCGATGGCGATACCGCCGAGCGACATGATGTTGGCGTTGAGGCCCTGGACGCGCATCACCAGAAACGCCACCAGCAGCGCCACCGGTAGCGTGATGACCGCCACCAGGGCCGATCGCAGGTGCCACAGGAACAGGGCACAGACCACCACCACCACCGCAAACTCTTCCAGCAACTTGTTGCCCAGATGGCGCACGGCGCGGTCGATGAGCGTGGCGCGATTGTAGGTTTCGACCACCTCGACGCCTTCCGGCAGGCCGGCTTTGAGCTGCTGCAGGCGGGCTTTCACCACATCGATGGTACGGCGCGCGTTGGCCCCCGACCGCATGACGACGATGCCGCCGACCACTTCACCCTCGCCGTCGAGTTCGGCGATCCCCCGTCGCAGCGCCGGGCCGCGGCGCACTTCGGCAACATCGCCCAGCAGCAGCGGCGTGCCGCGTGGCCCCAGTTGCAGCGGAATGGCGCGGAAGTCCGCCAGTGATCCGAGATAGCCGCGGGCCCGCACCCGGTACTCGGCCTCGGCCAGCTCCAGACTGGCGCCGCCGGTCTCGCCATTGGCGTCCTCCACGGCCGCGATCAGCTGCGCCAGTGTCAGGCCATGCTGTTGCAGCTTCTGCGGGTCGGGCACGATCTGATACTGCGGCGTGAAGCCGCCGACCGTGGCCACTTCGGCCACATCCGGTAGTGCCGTCAGCTCGTATTTGAGAAAGCGGTCCTGCAGGGTCTTGAGCTGGCTCAGGTCCTGGCTGCCGCTGCGGTCAACCAGGGCGTACTCGTAGATCCAGCCGACGCCGGTGGCATCCGGCCCCAGCGTCGGGCGGGCGTCGTCGGGCAGCTGTGCCTGCACCTGCGACAGCACTTCCAGCACCCGCGAGCGTGCCCAGTAGAGGTCGACATCGTCATCGAACAGGACGTGGATGAAGGATTCACCAAACATCGAATAGCCGCGAACGGTTTTCGCATGCGGCACCGACAGCAACCGACTGGCGAGCGGGTAGGTCACCTGGTCTTCCACCACCTGCGGCGCCTGCCCGGGGTAGGGCGTCTGTACGATCACCTGGGTGTCGGACAGGTCCGGCAGTGCATCCAGCGGCGTCTGCCAGACGGCCATCAGGCCGGCGGCGCTCAGCATCAAGGTGGCGAGGGTGACCAGAAACCGGTTGTGCAGCGACCAGCGGATCACGGCGCTGATCATCGGATGGCTCCGTCGTCGCCCATGCGGTGGAAGGCACCACGCAGACTGGCCTCCGAGTCAATCAGGAACTGGCCGGATACCACCACCCGGTCGCCCTCCATCAGGCCGTCGAGGATCTCGGTATCACCGTCCACCTCACGGCCCGGCGTGACCGCCACCGGCCGGTAGTGCCCATCCCCCTCGGCGACGATCACGGTGTTGCGACGGCCGGTGCGGATCAGCGCCTCGCTGGGCACCCGCAGCACCGGTGTTGCAGTGGCACCTTTGAAGTGAACCTGGGCGAACATGCCGGGTCGCAGCCGCAGGTCCGGGTTGTCGACAACCACCCGCACACCGACGCGACGGGTGTCGCGATCAAGCTCCGGATAGACCGTGTCGATGTGTCCGGCGATGGTATCGGACCCGCCTCCGGGAACCTGCAGCGAGACCGGCTGACCGCGCACCAGCCCCGGTGCCTGGGCTTCCGGCACCTCCGCGCGCACCCACACCTGGCGAAGGTCGGTCAGCGTCATCAGCGGCATGCCGGGTCCGACTTCCGCGCCATCACGAATCATCAGCGTGGTGATCACGCCGTCCGCCGGTGCCCGAAGGACGGCCCGACCCCCGGCATCGGTGTCGTCAATGCCCAGATTGCGGAGCCGGGCGATGGCGGCCGAGATCAGCGATGCATCGTCGAGCTTGCGGGCCAGCGCGAGTTCCTGCTGCGCGCTTTCGAGCGCCGGCGCGTAGAGCCGCGCCAGCGGCTGGCCGGCAGTGACGACATCGCCGGTGCCGTCGACCAGAAGCTTCTCAACCCACCCCGATGTACGCGAGGTGATCACCGTCACCCGCTGCTCATCCTCCATCACCGCACCCTGGGCGGTGATACCCGCCGACAGCGCACCGCGCGTGACCGTCGCGGTGCGCATACCCAGATTCTGGACCATCGCCGGGTCGATGTGGATCGTGCCGGGGTCCGTGGTTTCGCGTTGTTTTGGGATCAGCGCCATGCCGCAGATGGGGCAGTTGCCGGGCGCGTCGAGGTCGACTTCCGGGTGCATCGCGCAGGTGTAGCGCACGCTGCCGTCGTCCTCCACGACCGCCACCGGGACATGCCGGTGGTCGGCATGGCGTGCGGCCAGGCCGATGCCGATGGTGAGCGCGGTGAGGACAACGAGACCGATCATCAGGGGCTGTTTCATGGTGTGGGGTTCCGGGCATCGGGCGCGCGGGTGGCGCCGAGGGATTCAAGTTCGATCAGGCGGGCCGCGTGGTCGTGTTGCAGGGCCAGTCGGGCGAGCCGCAGATCCAGCAGATCGCGGCGGGCCGACAGCACCCCGTCGAGCTCGTCGCGGCCGGCCTGCCAGCCGGCGAGCGCGGCGGCGACCCGCGCTTCGCCATCCGCCAGCAGCGTGGTGTCGTAATGGTTCAGCCGGGCGGCCAGTCTCGTGGCCTCGTCATGTGCCAGGGCCAGCGCGGCGGACAGCCGCCGATGCAGGTCGGCGACGCGGGCCTGGGCGGCATCGCCCCCGGCCAGCGCGGCGGCCAGACGGCGGTCCTGACGACGGGCCGTGAAGACCGGCAGATCAACCCCTACCCGCAGCGTCACCAGTTCGGAAAACGCGGGGCGATAGCCGACGCCAAGCTCCGCGCGCCAGTCCGGCCGATAGTCGGCCCTGGCGAGGTCCGCCTCGGCGCCGCGCATCGCCTGCACCGCGCGCAGTGCCCGTAGCTGCGGATGGGTGGCGAGGCGTGCTCGGGCCTGCTCCAGCGGCAGTACCGTCGGCAGCGGCGGCAAGGCATCGCCGATCGGGCGGTCCGCGGCATCGCCGATCCAGCGCCCGAGCGCGCGACGGGCTTGCGCCACCGCCTGATCGCCTGCCGCCTGCTGGTCCTGCTGGCGGCCGGCCTCCACGCGTGCGGCCAACAGCTGGGCCTGACTGCCGTCACCACCGCTGCGTACCGCAATGGCAGCGGATTCGACCTGGGTGTCGGCGGTGGCCCGATGCGCCGCGGTCAACGCGCGTTGCCGCTGGGCTCGCCACAGGGCCAACCAGTCGAGCGCAACCGCCTGGCGGATCTCGCGTGCGGTGGCGTCGTGCTGTGCCGCCCGTACCGCCGCCTCGGCGTCGGCCTGATGTCCGCGAGCCTGGCGTTTGCCGGCGCCCGGAAAGGTCTGCTGCAGCGACAGGCTGAGCTGCGACATGCGCTCGCGGTCGAGACGGCCGGCATCATCGCCATTGGCCGGCAGGCCGCTGACGGCGGTCATCAACTGCGGGTCCGGTAGCTGACGCGCGGCGATGGCGGTATTGCCCAGTGCACGTCGCTCGGCATCCAGCGCCTGCAGCAGGGGTTGCTGCGTCAGGGCGAGCGTCTGCGCAGCCGACAGACTCAGTGGCGGGTCATCGGGCGCCGCCCATGTGGTGGTGGCCAGCCCGCACAGCAGCAGGCCCACCAAGGCAGGGCACCCGGCCGGGTGCCAGGGGAACAGGAACATGAAACGTCTCCACGGTCGGGCCTTGCAGCCCGGAGCGGCTCGCAGGGAGCCGGCGACGGTTCAACCGTGGGAGACGATAGGCGGACGCAGCTGCGGTGTCGGCGGGCGCAAGGTGAGACGGTCCGCCCGCGCGGCCACGGTGGCGGCCGGGGGCCGTGCCAACACCGCCACCACCGGGGTTGCCGCCGCCAGGTGGCCCAGTGCGCAGGCCGCCATGTGCGGGCAGTCGGCGTCACAGCAATCCGCCGTGGCGGCGGTGTCGCCGGTGGCTGCCGCGTCGTCATGACAGGGCGACAGCATCATCGCGGTGCCGCCGTCGTCGGTGCCATCGCCGCGGATCGGCGCGGCCGCCACCGCCAGGGCCTGCAGCAACAGCAGCAGGCCCATTGGAAGCGCGATCCACAAACGATGGCGGGACGTCGGCATAGGGCTATGACCTTAGGCCGCAGCCACCGGTTCCGCAAGGCGCCCCGGCCCCATCATCCGCAGCAGCGCCGGCAGCACCAGCAGCGTCAGCAGGGTGGAGGACAGGATGCCGCCGATCACCACGGTCGCCAGCGGCCGTTGTACTTCGCTGCCGATGCCGGTGTTGAAGGCCATGGGCACGAAGCCCAGCGCTGCCACCAGCGCGGTCATCAGCACCGGGCGCAGGCGTGACAACGCCCCGTCCCGGATGGCCTCGTGCAGGGGCAGACCGTCGTCCTGCAGGCGGCGGATGAAGCTCACCATGACCAGCCCGTTGAGCACCGCGACACCGGACAGCGCGATGAAGCCGACGCCGGCACTGATCGACAGCGGCATGTCGCGCAGCCACAGCGCCAGCACCCCGCCGGTCAGCGCCAGCGGCACGCCGGTGGAGATCACCAGGGCATCGCGGACCGAGCGGAAGGCCATCACCAGCAGGCCGAGGATGAGCGCCAGGGTGGCCGGCACCATCACCGACAGGCGCTGGCGGGCGGAATGCAATTGCTCGAAGGTGCCGCCGTAGTCCAGCCAGTAGCCGGCCGGCAGTGTGATCCCGGCGTCGATGGCGTTCTGCACGGCTTCGATGAAGCTGCCGAGGTCGCGGCCCCGCACGTTGGCGGTGACCACCACCCGTCGTTTGCCCTGCTCGCGGTTGATCTGGTTGGGGCCGGGCGCCACGGTGACCGTCGCCACTTCCCGCAGCGGCACCTGGCCTCCGGACGGCAGCGGCACGGTCAGCCGGTCGATGCTGGCGGGATCGTTGCGCAGGGTTTCGGGCAGGCGCAGGGTGATCGGAAACCGCCGGTCGCCCTGGTACACCATGCCGATGTCGCGACCCCCGAAGGCGGTGGCCACCACCGCCTGCACCTGCGCCACCGACAGGCCGTAGCGCGCCAGCGCCGCGCGGTCCGGGAGGATCTGCATCATCGGCAGGCCGGTGGTCTGTTCGACACGCACGTCGGCGGCGCCGGGAATGGCCGCGATCAGCGCCTCGACCTTGCGTGCCTCCGCGTTGAGCGTGTCGAGATCATCGCCGTAGAGCTTCACCGCCACGTCCGAACGCACGCCGGAAATCAGCTCGTTGAAGCGCATCTGGATCGGCTGGGTGATCTCGTAGTTGTTGCCGGGCACCCGCGCCACGACCTCGGCCAGTTCCGCCACTACGGTGGCTTTCGGCTTGCGTGGATCCGGCCATTGATCACGCTCCTTGAGCATCACGAAGGTATCGGCAACCGACGGTGGCATCGGGTCGGTGGCCACCTCGGCGGTGCCGAGCTTGGCGAACACCCGGTCCACTTCGGGCATCTCGCGGATCGCCGCTTCCAGGGTGACCTGCATGTCCAGCGCCTGGGTCAGCGAGGTGCCGGGAATACGCAGCGCGTGCAGGGCGATGTCGCCCTCGTCGAGGCTGGGGATGAACTCGCTGCCCATGCGCGTGGCCAGCGCCGCACAGGCCAGCACCAGCACCAGGGCCGCCGCGCAGATGGCCCAGCGTGCCCGCAGCGCCAGCGCCAGCAGCGGACGATAGGCCGCGGTGGCAGCGTCCATCAGGCGGTTGCGTTTTTCCGTGACGCGGCCGCGCAGGGTGAGCGCCACGGCGGCCGGCACGAAGGTGAGCGACAGCACCAGCGCTGCCATCAATGCCATCACCACGGTGATCGCCATCGGGTGGAACATCTTGCCCTCCACCCCGGTCAGGGCGAACAGCGGGACGTAGACCACGGTAATGATGGCGACACCGAACAGGCTGGGGCGGATCACTTCCTGGGTGGAGGCGTAGACCACCTCCAGCCGCTCGCGCAGCGGCAGCGCATCGTTGCGCCCCCGGTGGGCGTCGGCCAGCCGTCGGACGCAGTTCTCGACGATGATCACCGCGCCGTCGACGATCAGGCCGAAGTCCAGCGCGCCCAGGCTCATCAGGTTGGCACTGATCTGGTTCTGCACCATGCCGGTCACGGTGGCCAGCATGGCCAGCGGAATCACCAGGGCGGTGATCAAGGCCGCGCGCAGATTGCCGAGCAGCAGGAACAGCACCACCACCACCAGCGCCGCGCCCTCCAGCAGGTTCTTGCGCACGGTGTCCAGCGTCTTGTCCACCAGCCAGGTGCGGTCATACACCGCCCGCGCCGTGATGCCGGGAGGCAGGCTGCGCTGGATGACTTCCAGCCGGGCCGCGACATCGCGCGACACCGTACGGGCGTTCTCGCCCATCAGCATGAACACGGTGCCGAGCACGACTTCCTGCCCGTTCATGGTGGCGGCCCCGGTGCGCAGGGCGCTGCCCCAGGCGACGGTGGCGACATCGGCCAGCCGGACCGGCGCGCGGTCCGGGCCGGCGGCCACGGCGATGCGGCGGATGTCCGCCAGGCTTTCGGCCTGCCCGGGGCTGCGGATCAGTACCTGGCTGCCGTGGCGCTCGATGTAGCCGGCGCCGCGGTTGCTGTTGTTGCGCAGCACCGCCTCGGCGAGGTCGTCAAAGTCCAGTGCATGGGCCCGTAGCCGTGCCGGGTCGGGGGTGATCAGCACATGCCGCGGCTGGCCACCGAGGCTGTTCACCTCGGTCACGCCGGGCACCTGCGCCAGTTGCGGGCGCACGATCCAGCGCATGGCGTCGTCCAGATCATGGGCGTCGAAATGGGCGCCGTCCGCACGCCGTGCATCGTTGCCGGCGTCCAGCGTGAACATGAAGATCTCGCCCAGCCCGGTGGCAATCGGCCCCAGCGCTGGATCGAGCCCCACGGGCAACAAGGTGCGCACCTGCTGCACGCGCTCGTTCACCAGTTGCCGTGCGAAGTAGATGTCGGTGCCGTCCTCGAACACCACGGTGACCTGTGACAGACCGTAACGGGACAGTGAACGCGTATAGGCAAGCGCGGGCAGGCCGGCCATCGCGTTCTCCACCAGGTAAGTCACGCGCTGTTCGGTTTCCAGCGGCGAATAGCCGGGGGCTTCGGTGTTGATCTGCACCTGGACATTGGTGATGTCGGGCACGGCATCAATCGGCAGGCGGGCAAGGTTGTAGAGGCCGAGCGCGATGAGTGCCACGGCGGCGGCGACGATCAGCCATCGTCGGGCCAGCGAGAAGCGGAGTATGGATTCGAGCATGAGTGGCGTCCTAGAACACGCGGCCGAAATGGCGGAGCACCGCGATCATCACGATGTAGAGCGCGGCGGTGGCGAGGCTGGAAAGCCCCAGGGCCGGCCAGAACCCCAGGCCGTGACGCAGCAGCACCGGCAGCAGGGCCAGCAGCGCCAGCGACGGGATCACCATCCACAGGACGTCGACCGACAGCGCCGCCACCCGCGCGGTGTCCTGCGTATCGACGTAGAGCCAGATGAGGGCAAGCAGGGTGGTCAACGGCAGCGAGGCGAGGAGCGCGCCGGCCAGGGTGGAGCGGCGCGCCAACTCCGATACCGCCACCACCACGGCAGCGGAAAGCGAAAACTTGAGCAGGAGATACATGAGAAGGTTCCGGTGACCCGCGTTGCGGGCTCAGTGATCGTGGGCGGCGCCGGATTTCTCCAGGTCCGCCTTGAGCAGGTAGGCGTTGTCGGTGACCACGTCGGCGCCGGGCAACAGGCCGTCGAGGATTTCGACGTGTTCACGGTCGCGGGCGCCCAGGGTCACCGGCAGAGCCTGGTAGTGGATGCCCTCGCGGACGAACACCACATCCCAGTCGCGGAAGGTCTGCACCGCCGCTTCCGGGACCACCAGTGGGGCATCGCGGCGATGGATGGTGACCTCCGCTTCGATGTGAGCGCCGGGCGGCCAGCGACCGTCGCGGTTGTCGATGATCACGCGGGCGTGACGGGCCTGGTTGTCGTCGGCAGTCGGCGACAGGTAGGCGAGGGTGCCGTCCATCGCCGTGTCCCCGGTGGGTAGCCACACACGCACCGGTGCGCCCGCCTGCACGCGATCCTGGTCGCCGGGAAACACCTGCAGTTCGGCCCAGACCTCCGATGGATCAATGAGCCGGAACATCGCTCCGGATGTCAGCTCTCCGGGGTTCACCAGGCGCGTCTGCACCACACCGTCGGCGGGCGCGGTGACCGCGTAGCTGCGCAGGCTGTCGCTGCTCTCCACCCGCGCCAGCACCTGGCCCTTGCGGCCCCCATCGCCGGAGCGCACCGCAACCGACTGCACCAGGCCGGGGAAGCGGGCGCCGACGGTCCACTGGCGATCTTCGGGAATCGCGATGCGGCCGTACAGCGAACGGGTTTCACGGATCTCACCGGCCGTCGCTGCGGCGGTGCGCAATCCGAACGTGTCCGCCTTGTCGGCAGCGATGTCGACACGGCCTTCGGGGGAATCGTACTGCCAGCGATAGCGCTTGCCGGCGTATACCGCTGACACTGCCACCGTGAAGGCGTGTGGCTCGTAGACCGTGTCGGGACTGCGCAGCCAGTCGCCCGCCGGCACCAGCTGATGGTGATCGACGGTGCCATCGGGCAGGCCGGTGATACGACGCAGGCGGATCTCGACCGCGACGTCCTCCACCGGCAGCGGCGTTGCATCGCGTCGCGGGTAGACCCGGAACTCGGGCGGGATGCCGCGCTCGGCGATGGTGATTTCCAGATTGAAGCCGTCCTCGTGTTCGAGCAGACGGCCGCCGTGCGGACCCTTCTGCTCACGCGCACTGGCGTGATCGTCTGCGGCCGCCGAAGCCGGTGCCGGCAGGCCGATGGCCAGCAGTGTCGCCATCAGGGCGCCGACAATGCCCCCGACGGCAAGCAGCCTTTCATTTCGAGTGCTGGCAGTTTTAGGCGCAGATGCAGCATCAGCACGCGCGTTTTCGTTCAGTGGCGGCTTCATGGGTGGCACATATGTCCTTATCCAAAGTGCGATGTAGGAACCAGCCTAAACTCTTTAGTTACTACAGAGTCAAGAGGGTTTGATGATTTCTTTTGAGATGGCTTCGACCCAGGCCGAAAGCTTGCGGAATCTGGCCTGAGTACGTGTCGCGGCTTTTGGATCTATCACCTAATCAGCCCTCAAGTGTTCGTGGAGGTACACTCTCGTAGCCTTAGTGACGAAATCATCTGAGCCTTAGACAAAGATGGAAATTTTCAAAACATTCGGACTTTTTGTCCTGACCGCGATTGCCGAGATTGTTGGCTGCTATTTGCCCTATCTCTGGCTCAAGCATGGCCACAGCATTTGGCTGCTGGTTCCGGCGGCCTGCAGCTTTGCCCTGTTCGCCTGGCTTCTCACCTTGCATCCACACGCTGCCGGGCGCGTTTACGCGGCCTATGGTGGTGTCTATGTCAGCGTGGCGCTGGTGTGGCTCTGGGCGGTCGATTCTGTCCGCCCCACAGCGACCGACTTGATTGGAGTCGGTGTCTGCCTAGTTGGCATGGGCATCATTATGTTTGGTGCACGGACCACTTAAAACGTCAGAGCATCGAAATCAGCAGGTCCACACTGACACCGTTTGCTTGAAGCCCTTCAAACTGACCTTTTCTCTTTGCATCTCAAAGCCTGCGACCAAATCCGGATCACTACCCGCCGCCAGATCCAGGACTTCACGGGCCGTTGCAATCTGGCCGGGTTTGGCGATTTTCTGAAGTCGTGCCGCAGCATGGACTGCCGGCCCCACAAGTAGCAACGAGCGGCGGACATGATTGCCAACGTAGCCCGCCAGCAGTTCCCCGAAGGCCAAACCGAATCGGGCTTCCGGGATAGCATTGCCATTTGCCCGTTCGGCATTGAGACGGTCCCGAATCGCGAACGCGGCCGGCAGTGCTTCACCGACTCCTGCGAAGTACAACAAGGCGCCGTCGCCTTCGAAGTCACGGACATCACCGCAATGGGCGACGCCTTCCTCGACGACGACCGTCATGAATTCCTGAATCGCTTCGAATGCCGCTTTGGGATCCTGCGATTCAATCAGGCTGGTGGAATCGACAATATCGACAAAAAGTACCGCGAGCTTGCGACGGACAGGCAAGGATTCCCCCGCCAGCCATGATTGCTCGGCAATTGGCCGCTCCGCATCGGCGGTCAGTCGTGGTGCCATCTGCCAGGGCAGTTTGGCACCTGCGTTTGTGTCGATAAGCTCGACTGCAAAGCCGGCCTCGCGCCAAGTTGGCAGGCCGCCCTCCAGCACGGTGACATGTTCATAGCCCGCAGCTATGAGCCAAAGCGCGACACGCACACTGGAAGCATCCCCATCGCAGACGCAGTACACCGCGATGGGCCTTGATCGATCGCAATCCGGAATCTGAATGGCATGAGCGTCCAGATATAGGGGCACGGCGCCACGAATCCCTCGCGGTTCGCGAGCGAAGGCAGCTTTACGCCGCGCATCAAGTACCAGGGCCGAGCCTGATTCAGCCATGCGGGCAAAAGCCTGTGAGGACAACTTGGAAAAGGCCTTGGCTGTCATGATGGTGAATCACCAGCCGGTGAGCACTCATCATCCGTCCTGCATTCATCTTCCTTTTGGGCTTCACGAAGAATACGGATACCTCCGCGAAGCACGATCAGCGCCACAACCGAACCGATCACAAGGTCCGGCCAGCGTGAGCCGGTGGCCACCACAAGAATCCCGGCCAGGATGACGCCGCTGTTGGCTATTACATCGTTCGCGGAAAAGATCCAGGCGGCCCGCATATGAACCTCGCCATCACGGTGTTTTCGGATCAGCCACAGGCAGGTGACATTGGCCACCAACGCCACAATGGCCACCGCAATCATCCAGTCGCCTAAAGGCTCGCTGCCCAGCACGCCGCGCCTGGCGACATCCAGCAGCACCATCCCGGCCAGCGCAATCTGCAACCAGCCGGACAGCCTCGCGGCTGTCCGTTTGATACTGGCGGCACGCCCTACGGCATACAGGCTGGTGGCATAGACCAGCGCGTCTGCGAGCATGTCCAAGGAATCGGCAATCAGGCCGGTGGATTGCCCAATCCAGCCGAGCAAAAACTCCACTACAAACATCACGCCATTGATCGCCAGCAAAGCGATCAGCACGCGCCGCTCGGCCTGGTTTTTCGCCTCGAATTCGCAGCCGCAATCACTCATCGCGCACCTTCCTCTGTTTCCTGAAATTCCACCAACTCTTCCTCCCGCCCATGCACGATGCGGTACAGCGCGGGAAGCAACAGCAATGTCAACAGGGTCGATGATACGATGCCACCGATCACCACCGTGGCCAGCGGGCGCTGCACCTCCGCTCCTGTTCCGACGTTCAATGCCATGGGCACAAAGCCCAAGCTCGCCACCAAAGCGGTCATGAGAACTGGTCGTAGCCGAGTCATAGCACCCTGCACAATGGCGACTTCAAGCCCCTGCCCCTCATGCCGCAGTTCACGAATGAATGACAGCATGACCAAGCCGTTGAGCACCGCGACCCCCGACAGCGCGATGAAACCGACGCCGGCAGAGATCGACAGCGGCATGTCACGCAGCCAGAGCATGGCAACACCGCCAGTCAATGCCAATGGCACACCAGTAAAGATGATCAGCGCATCCTTCAGTGAGCCAAAGGCCATCAGCAGCAGACCCAGTATGAGCAGCAGCGTGACCGGTACGACGATGGACAGTCGCTGACTGGCTGATTGCAGTTGCTCGAAGGTGCCGCCGTAATCCAGCCAGTAACCTGCGGGTAACTCGACTTGCGTCGTGATGCGTTGCTGAACCTCTTCCACAAACGAACCGAGGTCGCGTCCGCGCACATTGGCGGTCACCACCACGCGCCGTTTGCCATTCTCGCGACTGATCTGGGCCGGTGCCGGGGCCAGCTCGATGCGAGCGACTTCACCCAGCGGGATGTAATGGGCACCGTCGCTGTTTTCACTCACGCCAGGCAGCAGCAACGGCAGTCGCTCAAGCACGGCCGTGTCCTGACGCAAGCGTTCAGGCAGACGCACAACCAGCTCGAAACGCCGGTCGCCGTCGAAGATCAGACCGGCGGAAGTGCCGCCCACTGCGGTGGCGACCAGATCCTGTACCGCCTGCACATTGAGACCGTAGCGTGCCAATGCGGACCGGTCCGGAATCACTGACAGCACGGGCAGCCCACTGACTTGCTCAACGCGCACATCAGCCGCGCCATCAATGCCTTGCACCACGCTTTGGATCGCCTGTGCACTGCTGAGCAATTGCTCCAGGTCATCACCAAACACTTTGATGCCCAGATCCGCACGCACGCCCGAGATCAACTCGTTGAAGCGCAATTGTATCGGCTGGGAAAATTCATAGTTGTTGCCCACCAGTTCATTCAAGGCCTGCTCCATCTGTTCGACCAGCTCGGTCTTGGGCAGATTAGGATTCGGCCACTGATCACGTGGCTTGAGCATCACATAGCCATCGGCAATGTTCGGCGGCATTGGATCGGTGGCCACTTCGGCTGTTCCCACTCGTGCGAATGCAATCTCCACCTGTGGAAACTCGCCGATGCGTTTTTCGACCTGAGCCTGTAACGCCAATGATTGCTCCAGCCCGGTACCGGTGATCCGCAAGGCTTGCACCGCAATATCACCCTCATCCAGCTGAGGCACGAACTCCGAGCCCAGTGTCGTGGCCAGCCATCCGCTGGCCACAACCAACGTGGTCGCCCCAGCCACCAATGCCCAGCGCAGTTTCAAGGCCCCATTGAGTAGTGGCTCATAGGCCTGCTTGGCTGCGCGCATCAGCCAATTTTCTTGCTCGGCCACCGGCCCACGCATAAACACCGCCACGGCGGCAGGCACCAAGGTCAATGACAGCAGCATTGCGGCCAGTAAAGCCATGACGACGGTTGCCGCCATCGGGTGGAACATCTTGCCCTCAACCCCGCTAAGCGAAAAGATCGGGATATACACCACGGTGATGATGCCGACGCCAAACAGGCTGGGCCGAATCACCTCGCTGGTGGCGGTGTACACCACGTTCAGGCGTTCCTTAAGTGCCAACTGTCGTTCGCGAATGCCGCTCTGCGCTTCGGATAAGCGGCGAATGCAGTTTTCCACCACGATCACCGCGCCATCAACAATGAGCCCGAAGTCCAGCGCGCCCAGGCTCATCAGATTGGCCGATACGCCGGTGCGGACCATGCCTGTCACGGTGGCCAGCATCGCCAGCGGAATCACGGCGGCGGTAATCAGCGCCGCGCGGACGTTACCCAGCAGCAAAAACAGCACAACGATCACCAACAACGCACCTTCCAGCAGGTTCTTCTGCACCGTGGCGATGGCTTTATCGACCAGTGTCGTGCGGTCATACAAGGGCTGAATGAAAACACCGTCCGGCAGGGACCGATTGATCACTTCAAGGCGCTGCGCCACATCGCGGGCCACAGCCCGTGAGTTTTCGCCAAGCAGCATCATCGCAGTGCCGAGCACCGCTTCCTCGCCAGCCACCGTGGCAGCCCCCGAACGCAATTCGCGGCCCAGACCCACGTCGGCCAAATCACGCACCAACACCGGCACGCCGTCGCGGTGACTGACCACGACCTGCTCAATATCCGCGATGGTCTGCAAGCGGCCGGGGGAGCGCACCAGCAATTGTTGGCCGTTGCGTTCGATATAACCGGCACCACGATTGTCGTTATTGCTTCTCAGCGCCGCGCTGAGGTCTTCCATCGACAGGCCCCAGGACAGCAGCTTTTGTGGGTCTGGCAATACGTGGTACTGCTTGTCGAAGCCGCCAATGCTGTTGACCTCGGCGACGCCCGGCGTGAGCACCAGTTGCGGGCGAATAATCCACTCCTGGACTTCACGCAGACCCATCGCATCCCACGGGCGGCCATCGGCCATCAGGGCCCCAGGCTTGGCCCGCACCGCGTACATATAGATCTCACCCAGGCCGGTACTGATCGGCCCCATTTCGGGCTCCAGGCCGGGGGGCAGCTGGCTGCGCACCGCAGACAGCCGTTCGTTGATCAGATTTCGCGCGAAGTACAGATCGGTGCCTTCCTCGAACACCACGGTCACCTGCGACAAGGCATAGCGCGACAGCGACCGCGTGTAGGCCAGACTCGGCAGGCCAGACAGGGCCGTCTCCACTGGAAAGGTCACCCGCTGTTCAGTTTCCAGCGGTGAATAGCCGGGTGCAGCGGTATTGATTTGCACCTGCACATTGGTGATATCCGGCACCGCGTCAATAGGTAGGGATTGGTAACTCCAGACACCAATACCGATCCAGACCAGCATCAGGGCTAGTATCAGCCAGCGCTGCTCGACGGCAGCGCGAACAATTGAATTGATCATGACCGCCCCTTAGTGATCGTGCTCGGCACTGGATTTCTCCAGCTCGGCTTTCAGCAAGTAGCTGTTCGTCGTCACATAGCGCGCACCTGGTTCCAGGCCGCCCAGTACCTCGGTCATGCGACCATCGCTGTGGCCCAAGGTCAGTGGGTGAGCTTCAAAGCGCTGACCGTCCTGCACAAAAACGGCACGCTGGCCTTCAATGTCCTGCAAGCTCGGGGTTTCAATGACGAGATCAACCGATGTTACAGCGGTGACGATCTCGGCCCGAACTGTGCTTTCTGGCACCCAGCGACCATCTGGGTTGTCCAGCACCACACGCGCACTTCGCGCAGGGCCATGGTCGGCAGCCGGGGCGATCCAGTCGATGACGCCCTCGGCCTGCACGTTGTCGCCAAAGAGCATGACGGTCTGGCCAAGCTCGACGGCTGCTGCTTGCGACGGAAACACCGCCAGCTGGGCCCAGACTTTAGAATAATCCGCGATGCGCAGCAGCGGCCGACCAGCGGTCGCTTCGCCGGCCGAGGCCATGCGATCAACCACGGTGCCGTCAATCGGTGCGAGCAGCTTGTAGGGCCGCAGGCTGTCATCGGCTTCCACGGTAGCGATCACATCCCCTCGAGACACGTTCTGACCAATGTCCGCGCGCAGCTCCAATATCTGGCCGGGGTAGCGGGCGTGCACAACGGCCATACGAGATGGCATTGCTTCAATCCGACCATAGACCGGTAAGGTCTGGCGCAATGTGCCAGGGCCAGCCGTGGAGATTTCCAATTTCGCCAAGGCGATTTGTGCTTCGTTTAGTTCAACGACGTCAGCTTCATCATGATGCTCTCCATGGCCTTCGTCATCGTGTTGGCCATCATCATCTTCGCCTTCGTGCGGTTTGCGATGACCTTCAAGCTGCTCTGAATCGGCCTCATCATGCGAGGAATGGTCATGAGCGTCATTCGATGCGAAAGCGCCGGGAACAAATCCTGCTGCGATCAGTGCCAAGGTCGTTGCGAACAGGCTTGCAGCGGCAAAGTTTTTCTTAGTGGTCATGGTTTTGATCCTTGTGTTCTTCTGCTGGGTCACCATCGGCGGCGGTCAGTGCCGCGCCGGCCAGGCGCTCCAATTCAATGCGGTTGAGGTGTGCGCGACGGGCGGCATCCAGCAATGCCAGCCGTGCATCGATGAGTTCTTGCCTGGCCGCGATCAGGTCCAGATAGCTGTAGCGGCCGGCACGGTAGGCCTCGCGGGTATCGCTCAGCGCCGATTCCAACCTTGGGATAACGGCATCGCGCAGCGCCGCAAAGGCTTCGATGGCATGGCTGCGATGCTGCCAGGCTTCGTACAGGGTGGCCCGCGCAGCAATCCGCGCTGCTTGGGTATCGAAGCGTGCAGCTTCATGTCGCGCACTGGCGGCATCAAGATCCCCCCGTGCCCGGCGCCCTGAGAACAAAGGAATGCTGAGTCCAGCCACCAAGCCCGTACTGTCAGAACCCTCCAGCCGACGGACACCCGCCTGCCAGCGCACATCACCGCGCGACGTGGACTGAGCCAGTCGCAGATTGGCGGTCTGGATGCGTTCCTGGCTCGCTAATTGCTGCAAGTCGGGACTCTGTTCCAGGGTCTTAACCAATGGTTCGAAGGCACCGGCCCGCCCCGTATGAAACAGCGCATCATCGTCCACGCGCTGGAAATCCGGCGAGGTCTCACCCCAGAGCGCGGCCAGCTTGACCTTAAGTGTGGGAATCTGATGTTCCACATGGCCCGCCTCGACGGCGGCACGGGCGGTTGCGGCCTGAGCGCGGTGCAATTCCGCCTGGGGTGCGCGCCCGCGCTCGACCCGCTGCTTGACTGTTTTTTCAGCTTGACGCGCCAGCGATTCCGCGCGCCGGGCAACCTCCAGCTCCTGCTGAAGTGCGGCCAATTTGACGAACAAACGCGCGGCTTCGGCCTGGACATCGAGCAGCTGTGTCCGGCGCGCAGCGGCAAGCAGGGCCTCTTTGGCGTCAACGATGGTGATCCGGGATCCAGGCCGGCCGCCCAGCTCAACAACACCCGACAACGCCAGGGTCAATTCAATATTGCGGGTGCCCTGTGCTTCATTGGAGCCGCCGAATTCGTCCGCTTCCGCAGAGAGTTCCATTGGCGGTTTGAGACCAGCTGACGCGCGGTCGCCGGACAGGGCTTTCAGGCGCGGTGCGTAAGCCATCAAGGAAGGGTTGTGTTCGGTCACCCGGCGTACGGTTTCCCGCAACGTTAGGGTGTCTGTGATTTGCGCTTGCGCTTGGCCCACAGAAAGCCAAATCAGACCGGCGACATATAGCCCCGACCGAGAGAGAAAACCAAGCATGGTGACTCCAGAAATCATTGCGCCAACCGGCGCTGGAAGGTGCCGTTATGGCACCTGCGATGATGACTAGAGAGTTAGAGGCGGCGCTCTGGCGGGTGGTGGAAGACCGGTCGCGCTCTTCTTGGGTGACGCAGCCCGCTCCGCTGTAATATCGCTGCCCCGTGAGAACAGCAGCAAACCCAGAATGCCCACAACAACAATCGCGAGCAGCTGGACATCATCCAGATCAAGCAACTTGGCCAGCACACCGTCGCCCACTTCGACTCTGGTATCCACACAGGATTCTTCTGCACAGGATTCACTCGCATGCACGAGCGCGTCGGCATGCGATTCCTGAAGGCAGTCGATATCGCCGTCTGAGCACGCATGTGCATGCACACCCACAACCTGACCGACCAGCAAGAAGATGGTCAGCAGCCAAGTGAGTCTGTGGGGCGAGTTAAGCACGAAGTGAGGATTTATTCTTTGGATGTGAACAGACCAATATTATCTCAAGTCGTTCCAAAACGTTTGTCATAAGGGAAATTCGGGCTCGACCACTTGGCCTCAGCTTGACCTTAGACCTGACTCCAGACTTATTGTTATGCCATGAATGATCATTTTCTGAACACCCGCGTACCGCCATTGGCCTTAGTTATTATTGCTGCATTGATCATGTGGTTTACCAAGCTTGCCTTAGGGTCACCAGCATCGCCAGGCCAACCGCCGGCACGTCGATGAGAAGCTTGATCAGCCCCTTGACGACGGCTGGACGCTCCATGTCGAAGTGCAGGTGCGCCGGACCCTGGGGATGGCCGTCGTGCGCCGCGTCCGCGGCCGGTGACAGGACGTGCAGACCGGTATCAGCGAGGTGGACCTCGGTGTGGTGGCGCTCACCGTCGACCGCGAGATGACGGTGATGATGCACGCCCAGCGCCTGCGCCAGCAGCACCGGTAGCAGACACAGAAACACCAGCAGATGGGCACGGGGGATGCGCGCGAACATGGCGGGACTCTAGCAGAAGTCCGGCGCCGCCCGCGCTGCGCCATCGTCCACCCTGGTGTACGGTCTGGGCTCGTCCGCGTCCCCAAGGCCACTGATGAACCGCCACTCCGAGGCCCGCGAATTCACCCGCCGCAGCCTGCTCACCGGGGTGTTGATCGGCGCCGTGCTGACGCCCTGCAACGTGTATTCCGGGCTCAAGATCGGCTGGTCGTTCAACATGTCGATCGTCGCCGCGCTGCTGGCCTACGGTTTCTGGAACCTGGGCGCGCGGCGGCTGGGTGCGCGGCCGTTCGGGCTGCTGGAAAACAACATCAACCAGACCACCGCCTCGTCGGCGGCGTCGATCATCTCCGGTGGCCTGGTGGCGCCGATTCCGGCCCTGGCGCTGATCACCGGCCAGACCCTGCCGTGGCACTGGCTGGCGGTGTGGGTGTGTGTGGTGAGCCTGCTCGGCGTGTGTGTGGCGGTGGCCTTGCGGCGGCAGTTGCTGCTGGTGGAGCAGCTGAGTTTTCCGGCCGGGGTGGCCACCGCTGAAACCGTGCGCGAAATCTACGGCCGTGGCGCCGAGGCGGTGGCGCGGGTGCGCGTGCTGCTGGCGAGCCTGGCGCTGTCGGGCGCGGTGAAACTGTTGACCTCGCTCGGCGGTATCGCCGCGGTGCCGCTGGGGTTTCGGCTGGCCGGGCAGGGCGCGGTGGCCGGGCGCACGCTGGGCGGCGGCTCGCTGGGTTTTGCCTTTGATCCGTCGCTGCTGCTGGTGGGCTTTGGCGCCATCATCGGCCTGCGCGCCGGGGTGTCGCTGCTGCTGGGCGCAATGCTGGCCTGGGGGCTGATGGCGCCGTGGCTGCTGGCCCGCGGCTGGGTCGACGCCGACCGCCTGCCGGACAGCGGGTTCTGGTACCCGGTGCTGGTGGAGTGGCTACTGTGGCCGGGGGTGGCCTTGATGGTGACTGCCTCGCTGACGAGTTTTGCGCTGGTGCTTTGGCGCCGCCGTCGGCGGGTTGATCGCGATGTCGGCGGCGACGTGCCGCGTTCGGCGTTCTGGGCCGGTTTTGCCGCCACCCTGCTGTTGGCGGCGGCGGCACAGATCGGCCTGTTCGGCATCGATCCCGTTACGGCGGTGCTGGCGGTGCTGCTCGCCTACGGCCTGGCAGTGGTCGCGGCGCGGGTGGTGGGCGAGACCGGCATCCCGCCCATCGGCGCGCTGGGCAAGGTGTCGCAGCTGAGCTTCGGCATCCTCACCCCCGCCAATCTCACCGCCAACCTGATGACCGCCAACGTGGCCGGCGGCGCCGCCGGCCAGTGTGCCGACCTGCTCAACGACCTCAAGACCGGGCATCTCGTCGGCGCCACCCCGCGGCTGCAGGTGCTGGCACAGCTGTTCGGCATTCTCACCGGCAGCGTTGTCGGTGCCGCTGCCTATCTGGTGCTGATCCCCGACCCGCAGGGGATGTTGATCACCGCCGAATGGCCGGCACCGGCGGTGGTCACGTGGAAGGCCGTCGCCGAGGTGCTCTCCGGCGGGATCGCCGCGATTCCTGCCGGTGCTGTCACCGCCATGGTCATCGCCGGTGGGCTCGGCGTGGCGATGGCGCTGATGCGGGACGGCGCCTGGGGCCGTTGGCTACCCAGCGCACCTGCGGCCGGCCTGGCCTTCGTGATTCCGGCATCGAACAGCCTCAGCCTGTTTGCCGGCGCTGTGCTGGCGGCCTTGCTGGCATCCTGGCGGCCGTCACTGGCGGCCCGCTTCACCATCGCTGTCGCGGCCGGCCTGGTGGCGGGGGAAAGCCTGACAGGGGTGGGGCAGGCACTGTGGGCCATGGGCGCCCGGGGCTGAGTGTTTGGCGCTCAGGGCGTGACTACACTAGTCTTGGCGCATAGCCGTTTGCGGCAATAAACAAAGCGGTGCTGTCTGGAGAGAGCAGCCTATGGGTTCTGCGCCTCGTGATGAGGGGCCCGTGCACGTCGCCGTATGTGCACACAAACTGTACGCGCCACCCGCCCCGGCGCGGGCGATTCCGCGTCGCGCGTTGCTGGACCGGCTGCTTGGCCCCGGGCGGCCATCCATTGCGTTGTTGCAGGGGCCGGCAGGTCACGGCAAGACCACGCTGTTGCAACAGTTGCGTGCGGCCTGCGAGGCCGAGGGGAAGGTCACCGGATGGCTGACGCTGGATGAGGCCGACAACGATCCACGGCGTTTCTTTCCACACATGTCGCAGCTGATCCGGTCGGTGACCGGCGCCGCCCCGGCGGCCCGTCCCGGGCCGCGCTGGCAGCGGCAATCGGACCAGGTGATCGATGCCCTGATGGCGTTGCAGGGCTCGCCGGCGCTGTTCATCGACGAGTTTCAGACTTTGGGCAGCCGGGCGTTGCAACAGTTTTTCCGTGAGTTGATGGAACGCATCCCGCCCAATGTGCACCTGTTCATCGGCAGCCGTTCGGTGCCGGAGGTGGGCTTGTCCCGGCTGGTCGTCAGTCGACGCGCGCAGGTGCTGCACGCGGACGATCTGCGTTTTTCGTCCGACGAAGTGCGGGCCTTCTTCGGTCAGGGCATCGGGCCGGAGATCAATGAGGCCGAGCTGACCACCATCATGAGCCGCACCGAGGGATGGCCCGCGGCGCTGGAGCTGTTCCGCCTGTCGCTGGACAGCCCGCAGGTGCGCAGCGACCTCACCGATATCGCCGAGTATCGGCCCCGGGACCTGGCCGAGTACCTCACCGACAACGTGTTGGGGCTGCAAACGCCCGAGCTGCAGGACTTTCTGTTGCGGACCAGCGTGCTGCCCCAGTTTTCGGCCGAACTCTGCGAGGCCGTGACCGGTCGGGATGATGCCCGCACCATGCTGGATACCGTCGCCCGTTCCGGCTTGTTTCTGCGCAATCTCGATGGCAGCGGACAGTGGTTCAAGTACCACGGCCTGTTTGCCTCCTTCCTGGCCGAGCAGTTCGAGCGTCGTCAGTCACCTGCGGCGGTTCGGGACATTCACCGCCGTGCCGCCTGCTGGCTGCAGGATCACGAGCGTCTGGATGATGCCTTGCATCACGCGCTCGCGGCCGGGGATGTGGAGCATGCTGCGGATTTGCTGGAGGGCTGGTCCGCCCAGCTCATCGCGGATGCACAGCTGATCACCATGGAGCGCTGGCTCGAACGTCTGCCCTTTGCCCAGATCGAGGCGCGCCCCGCCTTGATGGTGAAGGCGGCCTATGCGCTGACCTTCCTGCACCGCCGTCATCGACTGCCGCCGTACATCGAGGCGCTGGAGCGCTTCCACCGGGAGGGACGTATCGATGCCGCGGTGGTGCTGTCGATGATCGCGATTTCCCTGGATGAGCAGTCCGAGGCCTTCGAGCGGGTGGCCCGCATCGATTTCGACCGGCAGGCCGTGGAGGGCTTTGCGGCCTTTGAACTCGGGGCTGCCGGCAACCTCGCGGCCTACCGTCATCTGGCGCTGGGGGCCTTCGAGACGGCGCACGAGCAGTTGGCGCAGGCGCGCATGTTCTCCCAGCGCGGCGCAGCCGCCTTCAGTGGCGGCTACAACCTCGGTGTGAGCGCGATGGCGCACCTGGTCCAGGGCAGCCTGCGGCAGGCCCTGGATCTGCTGCAGCGGGCACAGGCGGAAGCCTGGCTGCACGTCGACAGTTCGCAGGCCTCCGCTGCGCTGGTGGCCTGTCAGTTGGTGGTGCTGTACGAGGCCAATGAGTTGCAGCAGGCCGAGGAGCTGTACGAGCAACATCGCGAGACCATCGTCGAGTCGACGTTGCCGGACTTCGTGCTGATTGCCCAGGTGACCGCCGTGCGGCTGCACGACGCCCGCGGGCGGCACGACAAGGCGGCGCAGGTGCTGGACGAGACGGAAGCCATGGTCCGGGACAGCGGCTGGCCGCGGCTGGCCAATCTGGTGGGCTGGGAGCGCGTGCGGCGTGCGCTGGTGGTCGGACAACTGGAGCATGCGCGTCTGCTCGCCGACCGACTGGGGCCCGCGGACCGCAGCGCCGCTGCGCCCATCAGCCTGAGTGAGGACATCGGCGACGCGCAGCTTTGTGTCATCCGGCTGGCGCTGGCCAACGGCATGCTGTCGGAGGCCGAGGCGGCCATTGAGGAGGCGTTGCCCGTGCAGCCCGGGCGCCTGTATCGCCAGCTCCACCTGCACTTGCTGGCCGCCTTGTTGTACCGCCGGCGCGATGCCCGGGTCGCCGCGCAGCGGTCACTTGAGGCGGCCTTGCGGATCGGCATGAACGGAGGTTATGTCCGTTGCTTCCTCGATGAGGGGCCGGGGGTGGTGGACCTGCTGCGGCAGTGTTGCCAGTCCCTGATGGGGCGTGCCGAAGCGGATGCCCAGGCGATGCGGCAGTACGTGGAGCGCCTGCTGGAGGCCTCCGGTACCGATCTCGGCAGCCGCCGCCGTGCCGCCGCGGAAGCGCCGCTGGAGCCGCTGACCGATCGCGAAACCGAGATGCTGGTCCGCTTGGCCAACGGCGCTTCGAACAAGGTCATGGCGCGGGAGAGTTTCGTCTCCGAGAACACCATCAAGTTTCACCTCAAGAACATCTACGCCAAGCTTGGCGTGACCAGTCGTCTGCAAGCCATCGCGGCCGCCCGCAACCAGGGATTGATCGACTGACCGCCATCCTTCGGCCGGGGTAGGGGGGTAAAAACTACCCTTTAAGGTGGGGCGCCACTGCCGGGCCGACAGGCTTAATCAGGCTGCGAGGACCCAGCCTGCATGACGGGCCGGGCAGTAGAAAAAGGATGAGGAGAGCAGACTTGCGGCCTGTCGAAAGGTTGATCGGTGCCCGGTTCCCGGTGGCGCCCCGCGCATGGATCCTGGTGGCTTCGGATCGTTTCCCGCAGTGTAAAAACGGGGGCGAGCGATGCATGCATTGAGGTTCCGCCTGGCGCGTTGGGTCATGCGCCACCGCCGCCTGTCAATGGTGGCGTTTCTGCTGATCACGGTTGGCTTCGGCATGGGCCTGCCCGGCGTGCAGTTGAAGACGATCTTCTCGGACCTGCTGCCCAAGGACGATCCCTTCGTTCAGGTCTACAAGGATCACCCGAACTTCGGCAATCCGCTGACGATGACGGTGATGATCCAGCGCAAGGACGGCGATATCTACAACGCCGAGACCTTGCAGAAGGTCTGGCAGATGACCCGCGACATCGACTTGTCGCCGGGCGTTGATCACGACCAGATCCTGTCGATCGCCACCGAGAAGGCCCGTTACGCCGAGGCGACACCCTACGGCATCGACATGCGGCCGCTGATGGAAGACCGGGTGCCGGCGACGCCGGAGGAACTGGCCGAGTTCCGCGAGCGGGTGGAAAAGTCGCCCAATTCCCGCGAATTTCTGATCTCCCGTGACAATTCCGCCACGCTGGTGCACGCCACGTTCATCGAGCGCCTGCTCGATTACGGCGTGGCTTTCGACTACGTGCAGGGGCTGGTCGAGGCGGCACGCGACGACGATCACGATGTCTACCTGGCGGGCCAGCCTGCGCTGACCGGGTGGGTCTACCAGTACCAGTCGGAGATGATCGGCATCTTTGCCATCACCCTGTCCGCCCTGGTGCTGGCGCTGGCCTTGTACATGCGCAATGTGGTCGGCATCGTCACGCCGATCATCACCAGTACGGTGGCTGCGATCTGGGGTTTCGGCCTGATGGGTTGGTTGGGCTCGCCGATCGAACCATTGCTGATGATCGTGCCGTTGCTGCTGGTGGCGCGATCATTCTCGCACTGCGTGCAGTTCACCGAACGGTATTACGAGATCTACGCCCAGGTGGGGGATCGTGGCAAGGCTGCGGAGATCACCATGGGCGTGATGATGGCGCCGTCGGTACTCGGGATCTTCACCGATACCGTCGGCATCTTCCTGATCGCCATCGCGCCGATTCCGGCAATGGAACGTTTTGCCCTGTTCTGCGGTTTCTGGGCGATCTGGATGATTCCCACCGGCGTGGTGCTGATCTCGCTGCTGCTGGCCTCGCTGCCGCCACCGAAAAACGTCGACCGTCTGGTTGGCGATGGTGAGAAGCACGGTGGCTTCCAGCGGCACTTCCAGAGTGTGCTGCGCGGCGTGTCGTCGCTGACCCATGGCCCGCGCGCCCGGGTGACCACGGTCATCGTGGCGGCGATGGCGGCGTTCTCGGTGTTCACCGCGCTGCAGATCAAGATCGGCAATCCGGTGGAGGGTTCGAACCTGCTCTGGTACGAGTCCGAGTACAACGAGGCGGTACGCAATATCAACCGCAATTTCCCCGGTGTGAACACGCTGGAGATCGTGCTCGAAGCCAAGAATCCGACCGATCCCAGCCGTGTTGCCCGTCAGGCGGAAACGGTGATGACGATGTTCCGTCTGCAGAATCTGATGGAGCAGGGTGATCACCCACCCCGGGCCACGCTGTCGTTTGGCGACTATCTGATGGAGGGCAATCGCCTGTTTGCCGGCGGCCATCCCAAATGGCTGCCGATCGACCCGGACAATGCCTCCACCAACGCCGCCGCCACCGCGGTGACGCTGGGCAGCAGCACCAAGGCCTTCTCGCATGTGATCGACTTCAACATGCAGAACTCCACGGTGTCGCTGTGGTACCAGGACAACAAGCAGGAGACGGTGGATGCCGCCCTTGCCTCGGCCCGCAAGGCGCTGGACGCGGTGGGCAATGATTTCGAGGCGTTCACGGTACGTCTGGGTACCGGCACCATCGCGCTGCAGCAGGCCATGAACAACGTGGTGGAGCGGTTCCACTGGGTGATCCTGGGGCTGCTCAATCTGGCGATCTTCGTGGCCTGCAGCTTCGCCTACCGCTCCATGGTGGCGGGCATCGTGCTGCTGCTGCCGGTGAACCTGTCGAACTTCCTGCTGACGGCCATCATGCACCTGATGGGCATCGGGCTTGATGTGAACTCCCTGATGGTGGCAGCGATCGGTGTGGGTGTCGGTATCGACTACGGCATCTATCTGCTGTCGCGCATCTGTGAGGAATACGACGCCGAGCGCCGCAACTGGTCGCAGGCGATTCTCACGGCGCACACCACCACCGGCAAGGCCATCATGTTCACGGCCAGCATCATGCTGCTGGCGATCATGCCCTGGTACTTCCTGTCGGGCCTGAAGTTCCTGGCCGACATGGGGCTGCTGCTGGTGTTCATCATGTTGATCAACATGGTGCTGGCACTGGTGGTGTTGCCGCTGCTGGTGTGGCTGATCAAGCCCCGGTTCGTGGGGCGCAAGGATCTTCTGGTGGGCGAAAGCGTCGACCTGTCGGCGTTTGCCGAGCCGTCCGAAATGCAAAAGATGGATGGCGCCCTGGCGCCGGCCAAATGATGCATGCCGGACTGCGTCCAGAAGCGTCTGTTGTCCGTAGTGGCCTTGAGTCTGGTTTCGCACCCCGCGTTCCGGGCCCCGGAAGCAACCGCCGGTTCACGGGTTGTCATGAAGAAGTGAGGAGAGCAAGAGATGCATATCCGCAAGTTTGATGTCGACTACAGCCGCCGCATGTTCCTGGAGCGTACGCTCAAGGGTGCGTCTGCTGCCGGCGTGCTGGCCCCCCTGTGGCCGATGATCGCCAATGGCAACATGGAAAAGGCGTATCCCGACGAGTTGACCTCGGTCGAAATGTTCACCAAGGGCAAGGTCAAGACCGGCGATTTCGTTACTGCCGACAATGTCGACGCGGTCAAGGATCTGCTCGACCCCATCACCTATCAGCAGGTGAAGACCATGGGTCGCCGGATCAAGATCGTGCCGACCGTCACCGACCCGGCCAAGCTGTATCCGCACGACTTCCTGGAAGCCACGCTGCGCAACAAGGGCAAGGCGAAGATCGGCAGTGATGGCAACATCTACGAACAGGGTGGCAAGCCCTGGATCGGTGGCCTGCCGTTCACCGAGCCGAGCACCGGTGAAGAGGCCATCGCCAACCTGACCCTGTCCTGGGGGCGGCACGACTATTGCCAGTACGCCATCCGTCAGTGGGATATCGATCCGGCCGGCGAACAGGCCTACCAGTACGACTTCGTCTGGGCCGAGCTGCAGTGCAACGCACGTCTGGATGGCAAGGTCTTCGACAAGGGAGAGGATCTGCTGCGTCTGCAGTCGGTCTGGTTCACCGCGCCGTCCGATACCTCGGGCAGCTCCTTCCTCAGCGTCTGGCACTACGACCAGAACAAGTTCCCCGACCTGCATGGCTACCTGCCGGCGTTCCGCCGGGTGCGTCAGTTCCCGACCAACCAGCGCTTCGAGCCGCTGCTGCCGGGGATCACCTGGTTCCTCTCTGATGCCTGGGCCGCGGGCGATCCCATGCTGACCTGGGGCAACTACAAGATCATCGAGCGCAAGCCGATGCTTGGTGCCGTCAGTGACAACTGGGCCGGCGAGTCCAAGAACTGGGAGATCGGGGCACACGGCGGACCGAAGGGGCAGACCTTCCTCGATACCAACTTCTCGATGTGCCCGGAGTGCATCGTGCTGGAAGCCGAGCCGGTCGGATATCCGCGTGCGCCGGTGGGCAAGAAGCGGGTCTGGATCGATGTGCGCAATCAGCAGTTTGTGGCCTACATCACCTACGACCGTCGCGGCGAGATCTGGAAGTCCTTCGAAGCCGGCTGGTCGCAGTACACCAGTGGCAGCAAGTCGGTGAAGGACGGCAAGGGTCATCCGGCCTGGTCCTGGACCTACGTGCTCAGCCACGACATCCAGGCCAACCGCATGAGCCGTGTCACGCACACGGAATCGACCACGGGCGGCTACAAGAGCCTGTTCGATACCGAAGGCGTCGACGTCTACAACAAATATTTGACTGTCAACGCCATTTCGCGCCTCGGCGCCGTCTGAGCATGTGGTCTTCGCCGGCGCCCCGCGCGGGGTGGGGCGCCGGTGCTTTTGGAGGAGATATGCGGGTATCTGGCATCGTGCTGGCCTTCGGGCTGGCGTTGGGAATTCCGACCTCACAGGCGCTGGAAGTGGCGCCGGTGAAATCCGGCACCGCGCATCAGGCGTTGTTTTCGATTGATGTGCGCGGTGAGCAGGTGCTGGCGGTCGGCACCGGAGGCCAAGTGTTGGCCTCTGAAGATGGCGGTCGCGCCTGGCAGACCTTGCAGACCGAAGGCACCACGCTGGCGTTGCTCGGTGTGGACCAACGCGGCGCCCATGCCGTGGCGGTCGGGCAGCGCGGCACCATCGCGGTCCGTCAGGACGGCGTCTGGCGCGCCGTGTCGTCACCGACCGAGGAGCGGCTGATGTCGGTGGGCGTCAACGCCGAAGGTCTGGCGGTGGCGGTCGGCGCCTTCGGCACCGTGCTTCGTTCCGTGGATGGCGGGCAGAGCTGGTCACAGGTGGAAATCGAATGGCCGAACCTGGATGCCGATCAGATGGGCATTCAACCTCACCTCTACGATGTGCAGTTCGGCGACGACGGCACCGTGATGGTGGTGGGCGAGTATGCCGTGGTGTTGCGATCGGACGATGGCGGCGTCAATTGGCGGGTGATTCACCGGGGTGATGCCTCGATCTTTGCGCTCAAGGTGGCACCGGGCGGCAACGGTTATGCCGTTGGTCAGGATGGCCTGATTCTGCGGACCACCGATGGTGGCCAGAGCTGGGAGCGCCGGGAAACCGAAAGCAAGGCCAACCTGTTCTCGGTGCAGGCACTGCCCAACGGGCATGTGGTGGTGGCCGGCATGCGGGAGTGGCTGACCAGCGAGGACGGTGGTTCGAGCTGGACGTCGCACCGGGAAGATGTGCTGGGTACGGCCTGGTTCACGGACCTTGCCCTGTCGTCCTCGGGGCGCCTGATGGCAGTGGGGCAGGCAGGACAGGTGATCGAAGTACGCGGTGAATAAAGCGGTACAGATCAACGATAGATGAGGAGCAAACGATGAAAAACAGGGACTCGCGGTCTCGCGTGACATCGGGCTGGATGCGTCACGCGATTGCGGTTGCAGCCGCCATGTTCGCCGCATCCGCTCATGCAGACGGATTCTGGAGCGACTTCGACCTTGCGTTAGGCGGCTTCGTGCGTGCGGAAGGGACCTACTCGACCAGCAGCTACGACAACCCCAACAACCAGTTGGGCAACCTGTTCAACGAGCGCGCCATTGATCGGCAGGCCTATGTGCCGCCGGCCCTGATCAGCACCACCATCGGTGAGCTGCCCATCCTCGGCCCCATCGTCGAAGCCCTGCCCATCACCTTGCCGGAGATCGGCACCTGGACCACGCTGCCGTTCCCGCCGGGGGTGGGCAGTGACAACAGCTCGCCGGGTCTGCGTGGCGTTGATACCTCGATCAACGAGGGTACGCCGATTCCGCGGGTGGACAACGACATCAACTACACCATCCTGCGGGGCGAACTCGAAATCGGGCTGCGCTACGGGCAGAACTGGTCGCTGATCGGACGTCTGCGCGGCATCTACGATCCCGCCGTCTACGACGAGTTCGATGCCCGTTCCATCGCCAACAGCCGCACCAGTATCCGCGGTGGCGATTCCAGGCTGTATGCCGGCACACCGAATTACTTCGAGTACCGGGTGGAAGGCGGTGGCAATCCGAATCCGCTGGAGTGGGCGGGTGAGAACTACCAGGTCTACTTCCCCGCCCTGTTCCTGCAGTACAACAGCGGCCCGTTGAACCTGCGCATCGGCAACCAGCAGATTGCCTGGGGGCAGGCCATCTTCTTCCGGGTGCTCGACGTACCCAACGGGCTGGATCTCCGTCGTCACTCGCTGCTCGACTATGCGCAGGAGGAGTTCTCCGACAAGCGCATTCCGTCGCTGGGCATTCGTCTGGGCTACCAGATCACCGACTCGGTACTGGCGGACGCCTTTGTGCAGAAGTTCCAGCCGACGGTGCTGGGCAACCCGAACACCCAGTACAACATCATCCCGGTGCAGTTCACCGTGCACGATCTGTACAAGGAAAGCGGGCGCGACAGCGATCTGAGCTACGGCCTGCGACTAAAGGGCAACTTCGGGCAGTGGGGTCTGCAGGCGATTGCCGCCGAGCGCATCAATCCCGACGGGGTGTATCGCTGGACCAAGTCCAACGTGGCCACGCCGCTGCCGAATCAGGTGGGTACGCTGGGCAGCTACGTGAACCTGCTGCTGTCGCTGCAGGGCAACGACTCCGGAGCGCTGCTGGCCGAGACGCCGTTCGAGGCCGCGCCGGGTGGCGTGTACTCCGCCAACGAGTGGTACAACTATGCGGCGCAGGTGCGGCTGGACGGGTTGGCGGGGCTCAATGCCGCCATCGCCGAGTTCCCGGCAGCACAGACGCTGACGGCCTCGGTGGCGGATACCTTTGAAGAGGGCTTCAACCAGCTCAACACCTTCTTCATCGCCGGCGGCGGCAGCCTTCGCGGCCACATCGCCCGCGAGTACTTCCGGGAACAGGTGTATGGCCTGGGTGCCAGCTACGTCACCGAAGGTAAGCCGGGTGGTCTGCTCGATCAGTTGATCATCAACGTCGAGGCCAGCTACACGCCGGACCGCACGTTCACCAATACCTCGCTGAGCCGTAACTACATCGTCGAGGATGCGTGGGTCGGGGCCCTGGTGCTGGAGAAGTATCACCGTTTCACGGCGGCCTTCCCGGCCACCTACCTGGTGTTCCAGTACATGTACCGCGACACTGACGATCTGTTCGGGCGTCACCTCAGTGGCTATGGCGGCAGCGAGACCAAGGCTGCCGACGGGGTCAGCGAGGCGCACTACATCGCACTGGCGTTCCAGCAGCCGTTCCCGCAGGACATCTATCGCATCGGCTTTGCCACGCTGTATGACCCGCGCGGCGCCATCCTGGTGCAGCCGGGGATCAAGTACAAGCCGTCTCGCGAATGGACGTTCGAGGCGTTCTACAGCTACATCGATGGTGACATCGGCGGGGTCAATCCCAATGAAACGCTGCTGTCGACGGTGGACTTTGCCGACGAGGTGACGGTGCGCATCGCGTACCAGTTCTGAGCCGGCACCGGGGCCCGGGTGATCCGGGCGTCCGGGATTACAGAACGCCGGGCTCTGCCCGGCGTTTTTTTTGGAGGTAGGCATGCACATCCGACGTTTTGACCGCGACTACAGCCGTCGTCACTTTCTCAAGGCCGTTGCCGCCGGAAGCGGAGCGGCCGGTGTCCTGATGCCGGCGTGGAAGGCCCTGGCCGAAACCGGCGAGGTGACCCGGGCGTACCCCGAGGAGCTGTTGTCCATCGAGGCCTACACGAAGGGTCGCATCAAGCCAGGCGACGTGATCACCGCCGACAATGTCGAGTGGGTCAAGGACCTGCTGGAGCCGGTGAAGTACGAGCAGGTGCGGGAGATGGGGCGCCGCCTCAAGGTGAAGGCCTCCACCACCGATCTGATGCGCCTGAGCCCCTGGGAATATCTTGAGGCCACGCTGCGCAATCAGGGCAAGGCGCGCTTCGACGAAAAGGGCAATGTGGTGGGTCCGGATGGCGGTCCGTGGATTGGCGGCAATCCGTTCCCGGCGGCGGAAACCGCACTGGAGCTGTTCGCCAGCCTGACCCTCAACTGGGGGCGGCACGACGCCTCGTTCTACGCCATCTACGAGGAGGACCTGGGTTCGGAAGGCAAGGTGAACTACACCTACGACGCGGGTTGGGCCGAATTGTCGCCGGTGGCGCGCACCACCATGGAGCCCAAACCTTACTGGCCCGGACACGAGGACAAGCTGCGCTATCAGTCCATTGTCTTCCTGTCGCCGCAGAGCTCCCGCGGGACCTCCTTTCTCAACATCTGGCCCTATGACCACAGCACCTTTCCGGTGCTCTACGGCTATGTGCCCGAATTCAAGCGGGTCCGGCAGTTCCCCACGGATCAGCGTTTCGAGCCGCTCATTCCCGGCTCCACTCTGTACCTCTCCGATGCCTGGGCGGCAGGGGACCCGCTCTACACCTGGGGGAATTACCGCATTGTCGGCCGGGGGCCGGCGCTATGCGCCCTGGATGACAACTGGAATCCTGATGACGACAACTGGCACCACGCCACCCATGGCGGGCCGGAGGGCAAGACCTTCTGGGACACCACGGTGGAACTGGTACCGGAAGCCATCATCTGCGAAGCGGAGCCGGTGAAGTTTCCACGGGCGCCGGTGAGCAAGAAGCGGGTGTGGTTCGATGCCCGCACCGGCTTGCCGGTAGCGATGGTTTCCTACGACCGTCGGGGGCAGGCCTACCGATCATTTGATGCCGCCTTCTCGCTGTATCAGCGCGGCGACCGGCAGTTCCTCGATGGTGCGCACCCTTACTGGTCCTGGGCGCATGTGCATGCCTTTGACTTGCAGACCCGGGCAATGACGCGCCTGGAGCAGGTGCGCAAGGTGTCCGGGCACGAGACCATCGCCAACGATCCGGGGATGTACGACCGGTATCTGACCCAATCGGCGCTGAGCCGTCTGGGCAGCTGACCGACCTTATCCCTGTGGGGCTGGGCGCGGGGGCTCGAACCAGTGCTCCAGCAGCCGCGCGTCGTCGTAGTGGAGCGGGCGGATCGGATCCATGGCCTGGCGCTGAAAGTGGTGGATCGCGCCGTCGGTGGGCAGTCCGCTGATCCAGGGCCATGCAATGCCCTGGTCATCACTCCCGCGCAGACGGCCGTCCGGCAGAAACAGGTTGGTGCTGAGGGCGCTCTCGGTGGCGTCGGATGCGAGGGTGTAGAGCAGGTCGAATGGGGCGAGCCGGTAGCTGTGCCGGTCGTAGGTGTTCGGTGTGTTCCGACTGTCGCGGATGCGCAACAGCAGGTTGCGCGCGCCGCCCAGCTGCAGGGCGGGGCGCCCCCCGACTGCTTGCGTCTGGGGGATCAGCAGCGGGGCAGGTGATGCGTCGGTGCGTCGTGTCAGTGTCTGGACCGGGAACCACAGCGGCACGCCATCGGCGGGGTGCAGGCTGTCATAGAGCAGGGCCTCGCCCTGACGGTCGAGCGTGACACGCCACTGCATCATCTCGGGCCCCTGTGGGCTGCGGCTCCAGATGAAGTAGATGATCTGCACCAGTGGCGCGTCGCCGAAGCGGGTGAACGCAATCTGGTAATGCACCACCGGCTCCCCGGCCGACACGTCCCACGCGCCGTTTTGCAGCACCGGGTGTCCGGGCTGCCGGTCAGTGGCGGTGAGCCATAGCTGGGGTGCGTGGGCCTCCACCAGTGCCTGCCAGGCGGTGGTGATCAGGCCGGGGAAGCCGAGGGGATCTTCGGGAAGGGTGTCGAAGGCCTGCGGTTGCCAGTGCGCGGCAATGGATCGGAGCGGGTGCCAGACCGTGATGTGCGGCGGTGGTACGGTGCTGGCGGCTTCGTCGAAGCGCTGGCTGACGGCCTTGGCCCGGCGCTCCCAGCCCTGGCGGATCAGGGGCGAGGTCAGTGGCAGCAGGCCCAGCGCACGGGCGCCACCCGCGTGCTCTTCGGGCGGCATGACAGCGGTCTTGAGGCGTTCCAGCACCTCGGGCTGCTGCAGTTCCAGCGACACCAGGCCGTAGCCGCAGCTGTGCATGCGGCCGTGCAGGTCGGCCCGCTCCTGACGGGGCAGGTTGAGATTGCGCAACTCATAGTCCCGTGCCTCCTGATCCATCTCGCGCATGCGTCGTGTCCAGGCCCCGAGCTGATCGATATCGTCGACCTCGTGGCGGTAGGAGGCGATCAGCCGGTCACTTCGCAGGTAGGGGAAGCCGGGCACCCGGTGGTAGGCGGGATGCTGAACGCCGGCGGCCGCGACGCGGGCATCGACCTCTGCGTACAGGGCACGGCAATCCGCCAGCGGTCGCATGATGCCGGAGAAGTCCACCTGCGGCACCGGGGCGGGGCTGATGCAGGCGACCAGTCCCAGCAACAGGACGAGCGCAGCGGCACGGGCGGACGGCAGGTTCATGGCGTACTCCAGAAGACCAGACCCGCACCTTGAACGACCCTGCACCCCGGGAAAACTACCCGACAGGGTAGCGGCAAGCTGACGGCGGGGGAGTAGCGTCCGATAAAACAACCATGCGTCGTCATTCCGGCCGGGGCCGGCATGTCAGGCGCGCACAATCAAAACTGAGGAGAGCGGCAATGGACTATCTCAAGCGATTCCGCCTGGATGGCAAGGTGGCATTGGTGACCGGTGGTGCGCGTGGCTTGGGCCGCGAGATCGCACTGGCGCTGTCCTCCGTCGGCGCCCGGCTGCTGGTGACCGATATCGCCGACGAAGGCGGTCGCGAGACCGTCGACATCATCCGCCGCGCGGGCGGAGAGGCGGAGTGTCGCACCCACGATGTCACTGACGAGGCTGCCTGGGAGGCCGCCGTGTCCGCTGCCATCGGCAGCTATGGCCGTCTGGATGTGCTGGTCAACAACGCGGGCGTTGAATCCGGCGCCCTGGTGCGCGACTGCAGCCTGGCGCAGTTCCGCCAGATTCAGGACATCAACGTCACCGGCACGTTTCTGGGGTGCAAGCACGCGATCCGGGCGATGTCGCCGGGCGGCGCCAGCGGCCACGGCGGCTCGATCATCAATCTGTCCTCCGCAGCGGCGCTGGTGGGCGTGTTGGCGCATGGCGCCTACGGGGCCTCCAAGGGCGCGGTGCGCAGCCTGACCAAGACCGCCGCCGTCGAGTGTGGTCGCCTGGGCGCGGGCGTGCGGGTCAATTCACTGCACCCGGGGCTGATCCTGACGGCGATGGGCGAGCAGCTGCTGGACGGCCTGATCGAGCTGGATCTGGTGCCGGACCGCGCAGGCGCCGAGGCTGCGCTGTTGGCGCTGCATCCACTGGGGCGTTTCGGTGAGCCCGCCGATGTTGCCAGCGCGGTGATCTATCTGGCCAGCGATGCGGCCGGGTGGGTGACCGGTGCCGAGCTGTCGATCGATGGAGGCGTGGTGGCGGCATGAGCGTCCCCGGGACGCGACACCCCGCGACCAACCTGCGCGCGGGCACCCAGCAGAAGAACGAGGAGGGGCAGCATATGGCGGACGAACCCAACCGCAAGCTGGCGGAGGGCGACTGGCTGTGGACGCCGCGGCCGGCGTTTTCGCAGGCCTCGCAGATCAGCCACTACATGGGTTGGCTGGCCCGCAACCGGGGCAAGCGTTTCGAGGACTATGCGGCGCTGTGGCAATGGTCGGTGGCGGATATCGAGGATTTCTGGGGTTCCATCTGGGACTACTTCGACATCATCAGCAGTACGCCGTACACCCGCGTGCTCAGCGGCGAGGGCATGCAGGGCGTTCGCTGGTTCGAGGGTTCGCAGGTGAACTATGCCGAGCATCTGCTGCGGCATGAGGCGCAGGCGACGCCGGACGAGGTGGTGTTCCGGCATCGCACCGAGTGCCGGCCGCTCGATGTCATGACCTGGCACGAACTGGGGCGGCAGGTCCGCATTCTGGCGACCCAGCTGCGCGAGCTGGGCGTGGCGCCCGGTGACCGGGTGGTGTCGTACATGCCCAACGTGCCGGAAACCGCGGTGGCCATGATGGCGGCGACCGCCATTGGCGCGGTGTGGTCATCGGCCGCGCCTGAATTCGGCGTGCAGACGGTGATTGACCGCTTTGCGCAGATCCAGCCGAAGCTGTTGTTCGCTGCGGATGGCTACCGCTTCGGCGGCAAGGATTTCCGGCGTGAGGGCGAGGTGCGCCGCATTGTCGACGCCCTGCCCACACTGGAACGCGTGGTGTGGCTGGACTACCTGCAGCCCGGCAACCCGGTACCCGACCTGCCGAAGGTGGTGGCCTGGCAGCGGCTCATGCAGCACCGCGATGTGCCGCGCGAGCAGTTCGAGTTCACCCGGGTGGCCCACGATCATCCGCTATGGGTGGTGTTCTCGTCCGGGACCACCGGACTGCCGAAGGCGATTGTGCACAGTCATGTCGGGGTGCTGATGGAGCATCTCAAGCTGATGCACTTCCATATCAACATCCGCCCCGGCGCCACCATGTTCTTCTACAGCACCACCGGCTGGATGATGTGGAACGTGTTGCTGGCGGCGCTGCTGGCCGGCGGTGCGGCGGTGCTGTACGACGGCAATCCTGCCCATCCGGGACCCGATTTTCTCTGGCAGCTGGCAGCCGAGACCGGCGCCACCAGCTTCGGTGCCAGCCCCACCTTCGTGCAGATGATGGAGAAGGCCGGATTGCGGCCAGGCGACGTCTACGACCTGTCGCGACTGGAATCGGTGATCGTCGCCGGCGCGCCTTCGACCCCCGAGACCTTCGACTGGTTCTACCGCTGCGTGAAGCAGGACCTGTGGGTCACTTCGCAGTCCGGTGGCACCGAGCTGTGCAGCGGCTTCGTCGGCGCCGCGCCGATTCTGCCGGTCCATGCCGGAGAGATCCAGACACGCCTGCTGGGCATGGATGTGCAGGCCTGGCGCGACGACGGTACGCCGGCCGAGCTCGATGAGGTCGGTGAACTGGTGGCGCTGAAGCCGTTTCCCTCGATGCCGATCCATTTCTGGAATGACCCGGACGGCAGTCGCTATCACGAGGCGTATTTCAACGTCTTCCCCGGAGTATGGCGACATGGCGATTTCATCAAGATCAATGCCCGCGGGGGGTGCTACATCTATGGCCGCAGTGATTCCACACTGAACCGGTTCGGCGTGCGCATCGGTACGGCCGAAATCTACCGCGCGGTCGAGCAGCTGCCGGAGATCGCCGACAGTCTGATCGTCTGCTGCGAGCTGCCGGGCGGGCATTTCTTCATGCCGCTGTTCGTCAAGCTCAAACCCGGTTTCAATCTCGACGAGGGGCTGCGTGCGCGGATCAACCAGCAGTTGCGCGAGCACTGCAGTCCGCGGCATGTGCCGGACCGCATCTATGCCGTCGATCAGGTGCCCTACACCCTGACCGGCAAGAAGATGGAAATTCCCGTGCGCAAGCTGCTGGTCGGGCTGCCGCTGGAAAAGGCGGCCAGTCGCGACGCCATGATGAACCCGGGTTCCATCGACTATTTCGTGCGCTTTGCACAGGAGTCCATTGACTACCAGTGGCGGCGTCCTGCCTGAGCGGACGCGTCACTTCACGCAGTATCACGAGGAGAAACAAGGATGAGCAGCAAGAAGCCGGTGGTGATCTACGGCGTGACCGGTTACACCGGCCGCCTGGTGGCCGAGTACCTGCGGGAATACCGCACCCCCTTCATCGCCGCCGGGCGCGATGCCAAGCGGATCAAGGAGGTGGTGGAGAAGATTCCCGGCATCGAGAACGCCGAATACGACATCGTTGAAGTGCCCCACACCAAGGAAGCCCTGACCGAGTTGTTCAGCGGCGCCAAAGTGGTCTGCAACATGGTGGGCCCGTTCATGAAGTACGGTCCCGAGGCGGTCGAAGCCGCCTACGAGGCGGGGTGTCACTACACCGACACCAACGGCGAGCAGAACTGGATGATGTGGTGCGAGGAGCACTGGGGGCAGAAGTACGCCGAAAAGGGCCTGCTGCTGTCGCCGGGCATTGCCCAGATGTACACCACTGGCGAGATCGCAGCCAACATCTGCCTGGAACAACCCGGGCTCGATACGCTGGATATCCTGGTGTTGTGGCGCGGCTTCCCGACCTACGCTTCGACGCAGACCATCTTCAGCATTCTCACCGCCGACTTCTTCTACCTGGAGCAGAACCAGTACGTGCAGTGGGCGCCGACCGCGCGGACCGAGGTGATGGTGCCGGGCCAGCACGAGGTGTCGATGGCGCTGCCATGGGGCGGCACCGCACACCCGGTGTGGTTCAAGAACGACCCGCGGGTGGCCAGCGTCAAGGCCATGGGCGGCGTGTTCGACCGGACCGTGATGGAAGGTGTGGTGCAGATCACCAACGTGGTCGAGGATCAGATCAAGAAGATGCCGCAGGCTGAACAGGAAAAGGCCCTGTCGGACATGGCGGCGAGCCTGCAGTCCGGCATGCCGCCGCGTGAGAACCCCCGTCTCAACACCTCGGTCGACTCGGTGCACGCGAGCGGGCCGCTGGGCCGTGCGCATTGCGTCATTCATGGCGTCTGCAACTACAAGCAGACCGGCTTGCTGCAGGCCTATGCGGCGTATCATCTGCTGCAGGCGCCACCGCAGCGCTACGGTTTCGCCTCCGGTTGCCAGGCGTTCGGCCATCGCAACCTGCTGGGCGTACTGCAGAGCTTTGGTCTGGTCAGCCAGCCGATCATTACCCGAAATTGAGGAGACCCCATGGCAGAACTCGCCGCTAGCGCCCGCAAGGTGCTCGACATGCTGGCCGCATCCGGACAGCCCACACTGGACCAGCTGCCGCCGCCGATGGCGCGTCAGGGGGCTGACATGGGGCTGGTGGCCCTGCAGGGTGAGGAAGAGGCCGTCGCCGACGTGCGCGACCTCAACGCGCCCGGCCCGGGCGGTGACATCCCGATGCGCCTGTATCGCCCGGCAGGCTCGACGGCCGATCAGGCCCTGCCGGTGTTGATGTACTTCCATGGCGGCGGCTTCGTCATCGGCAGCCTGCCCCTGTACGACCGCATGTGCCGGGCGCTGGCCAATGCGGCCGGTTGTGCGGTGGTATCGGTGGACTACCGGCTGGCGCCGGAAACCCGTTTCCCGGGCGCGGTGGACGACTGCATTGCCGCCACGCGCTGGGTGGCCGAGCAGGCCGCATCCCTCAAGCTGGATGCCGGACGGCTGGCAGTCGGGGGGGATTCCGCCGGGGGCAACCTGGCGACTGTCGTCGCCCTTGATGCCCGTGACAACGGCGGGCCCGCCATCCGCTATCAACTGCTGATCTATCCGGTGACCGACGCCCGCGGTGGCCGTCCCAGCCATGAGGAGAATGCCGAGGGCTACTTCCTCACGGGGGACCTGATGGCGTATTTCCTGGGGCACTATCTGGGAGACAACCCGCCGGTGTCGGACTGGCGCGTGTCGCCCCTGCTGGCGGCCGATCACTCCGGGCTGCCGCCGGCCAGCGTGTTGGTGTGTGGGTTCGACCCCCTGCGGGACGATGGCATCGCCTATGCCGATGCCCTGCGCAAGGCCGGCGTGCCCGTGCGCTTCACCCAGCTTGATGACCAGATCCATGGCTGTTTCAACATGGACGGGGCCATTCCGGAAGCCCGTACCGCCTTGCGCAAGCTCGGTGCCGAACTGCGCGAGGTGCTGGCATGAGCCGTGTCGATGGCAAGGTGTGCCTGATCACCGGTGGCGCACGGGGGCTTGGCCTTGCCGCAGCGCAATGCCTGCTGGGTGCGGGGGCCAAGGTGGTGATCACCGACCTCGACGTTGCAGAGGGACAGGCCGCCGTCCGGAAACTGGACCCCAGCGGCGAGCGGGTGATGTTCGCACGCCATGACGTGACCTCCGAGTCCGACTGGGCCGGTGTGCTCGACATGGCCGAGCAGCATTTCGGCGCGATCGACGTACTGGTCAACAATGCCGGCATCGCGCTGCTGGGCACCATCGAGACGCTGAGTTTCGCCGACTGGCGCAAGACCCAGGCGGTGAATCTCGACGCGGTGTTCCTGGGCACCCAGCAGGGGATTGCGCGGATGAAGCAGCGGGGTGGGGCCATCATCAACGTGGCGTCCATCGAGGGGCTGCTGGGCGAGCCGATCATCGTGGCCTACAACGCCAGCAAGGCCGGGGTGCGATTGCTCACCAGGGCGGCGGCGATCCATTGCGCGCGTGAAGGCTACCCGGTGCGGATCAATGCCCTGTGTCCCGGGTTTGCGGAGACGCAGCTGGTGGCCGGTGCCATGGGCACCTTGCCGCCGGAGGAGGCGGAGGCGTTCGTCGGCAAGACCCTCGCGCGTATTCCGATGGGGCGTTTTGCCCAGCCGGCCGAGATCGCGCGGGCCGTGGTGTTCCTGGCCAGTGACGATGCGAGCTACATGACCGGCAGTGATATGGTGGTGGACGGTGGCATGACCGCCTGACCCTTACCCGTTTCGCACCATGATCCCCAACGTCTGCCATCGTTACGTGCTGGCCCAGCGCCCGCACGGCAAGCCGAGCACTCAGGACTTCCGCTGGGAGGAACTGCCATGCCCGCAGGCGCCCGGGCCGGGCGAGCTGGTACTCGAAACCCTGTGGCTGTCACTCGACCCCTACATGCGGGGGCGCATGAGCGAAGGGGCCTCCTATGTGGCGCCGGTGGCCCTGGGCGACACCATGTGTGGAGGGACGGTCAGCCGGGTGCTCGCCAGTCGCGACCCCCGTTTCGAGGTTGGCGACCGGGTGCTGGGCATGACCGGCTGGTGCACCCATGTCCGCGTCGCCGCGGATGCGGTCACCCGACTGCCCGCAGACGACCCGCATCCTTCGTGGTGGCTGGGCGTACTGGGCATGCCCGGGTTGACGGCCTACGTCGGCTTGCTCGATATCGGGTGCCCGCAGCCGGGGGAAACCGTGGTGGTGGCCGCCGCCACCGGCCCGGTGGGTTCGACTGTCGGGCAGATTGCCCGACTCAAGGGATGTCGCGTGGTAGGGGTGGCCGGCGGCGCCGAGAAATGCGCGCTGGCGGTCGAGCGCCTCGACTTCGATGCCTGCATCGACCACCATGCCGATGACTTCGAGGCCCAGCTGAAAGACGCCACGCCGGACGGCGTGGACGTGTACTTCGAGAACGTGGGCGGCCATGTACTGGAGGCCGTGGTGCCGCGCCTCAATCAGGGCGCGCGGGTACCGGTCTGCGGGCTGGTGGCCTGGTATAGCCAGGTCGCGCCCGCCAGTGGCGCGCACCCGCTGGCAGCGCTGATGCGCAAGGTGTTGGTCAACCGCGTGCGGGTGCAGGGATTCATCATCTCCGACCATGCGGACCGGCATGCGGATTTCCAACGGGACATGCAGGCCTGGCTGCAGCAGGGCCGCATCCACTATCTCGAGGACGTGGTGGAAGGGCTCAAGGCGGCGCCCGGAGCGCTGTCCGGCCTGTTGCGCGGCGACAACCTCGGCAAGCTGGTGGTGAAGGTGGCGGACTGAGCCCCTTCGCCGCAGCTCACTCGGTGGTCGCGTTGAGGGCCTGTTCGTGCTCGATGCTGCGGTTGAGGTTGCGCGGCGTGCGCGTCAGTTCTTCCTCACTGAGGTGATGCATGAACTCGTCGGCCCAGCGTTGCAGGTCATGGTGCTGGACGATCTCGAACAGGCCGCGCAGCCGCGCTTCGGCCTCGGCGCGACCGATATTGAGCGCCGTGTAGCAGGCGCCGGCCAGATCCACGGGGTCGTGCGGGTTGGTGAGAATCGCCCCTTTCATTTCCGCCGCGGCGCCCGCGAACTCCGATAGCACCAACACCCCGCGGCCGCCGGTGAGCCCCTGTACGGCGACATATTCCTTGGCCACCAGATTCAGGCCGTCACGCAGCGGCGTGATCCACATGACGTCGGCCATGGCGTAGTAGGCGGCCACCTCGGCGAAGGGCAGGCTGCGGAAGAAGAACTGCAGCGGCGTCCACCCCACCTGCGCCCACTGGCCGTTGATGCGCCCGGCGGTCTGTTCGATCTGCTCCTGCAGCTCGTCGTACACCGTCATTTCGGCGGCGGCAGGCACACAGATGCACACCAGGGTGACCTTGCCCCGGAGTTCCGGGTACTCCTCCAGCATGCGCTCGTAGGCCTGTAGCTTTTCCAGCGTGCCCTTGGTGTAGTCGAGTCGCTCGACCGACAGGATCATGCGCTGACCCTTGAGGTGCCCGCGCAGCTGTTCCATCCGGCGCTGGGTCTCGGGGGCGCCCAGGGCTTCCCGTACGCGGTTCATGTCGAGCCCCACCGGGTGGGCACCGAGCCGCACCACACGGCCGCCGACATCGATGCAGGTGGTCATGCGGTCCAGGCCCACGGCACAGCCGTAGGTGAGAAAGCGGGGCGCGCAGCTCTCGCGCTCCAGCGTTTTCAGCGGGACCGCGCCGCGTGCCACGTCGACGAAATTTTCGACCTGACGCGGAATGTGAAAGCCGATGTAGTCGCACTGCAGCAGGCTGCCGATGATCTCGCGCCGCCACGGCACCACATTGAAGACGTCCGCCGACGGGAAGTAGGTGTGATGGAAGAAGGCGATGCGCAGGTCCGGACGCTGTTCGCGCAGGAAGGCCGGCACCATCCACAGGTTGTAGTCGTGGATCCACACCAGCGCGCCCTCTGCCGCCTCGGCAGCAGCGGCGTCGGCAAAGCGACGATTGACCTTGAGGAAGACCTCCCAGTCCTCCTCGCGAAAGCGTGCACGTTCCCAGAAGGTGTGCAGCAGGGGCCAGAAAGCCTCCTTGGAGAAGCGCTTGTAGAAGATGTCCACTTCCTGCCGCGACAGTGGCACCCGGCTGGCGGTGAGGTTGGGGTAGCGCTCGGGATCCACGGCGGTATGGCGCTCGAAACTCTTGTCAGGGTCCTCGTGCACCGCCCATGCCACCCAGGTCCCGCGGTGCTTTCCGGTAAAGAACGACAGCAGGGTGGGAAGGATGCCGTTGGGGGACTGTGGCTGGCGCCGCTTCAGCTCGCCTTTTTCGCGATACTCCTCATAGGGCAGCCGGTGATAGACCATCAGCAGCTCGGAGGTTCCGAAGTCCTTGCGGGTCTGCACGGTCGAGTCGATGCCCTGCTCACCGAGAAACCCGAAGTAGGAGAGCGCCTCGAGGATGCCGCCGCAGCCGGCGGAGCGGGCCTGCAGCACCAGACCCTTGTTGCGCGTGGCGTCCAGCAGCGCGGATTCCGACTCGCCGACGGCCACCGCCTTGAAGCCGGCATCCAGCATCGACAGGTCGTTGAGCGTATCGCCCGCGGTGAGCACCGCAGACTCCGGGATATCGAGCAGCCGGACCAGCTTGTGCAGGGTGCTGCCCTTGTTGATGCCGCGGGGCAGCACATCCAGATAGACGCCCGCAGAGAACAGCAGGTCACAACCCAGGCTTTCCACCTGACGCCGCAGGGCCGGGGTGACGGCCTCCTCGCGGCAGAAGTAGGAGCAGCGGCGCTCCTGCGGCATCTCCTGGCGCTGGATGTCAGGTACCTCGGCCAGCGCCTGGGCGATGACCTGCTCGCCTGGCCAGCAGGCATCGATCTCTGCCTGCAAGGGCTGGATGGCCTGCAAGGTGTGGCCATCGACGACGGTCGCCCCGACATCACAGATGATGTAGTCCGGGCGGGGAATCGTGGGGTCGGACAGCAGCGGCAGCACGGACTCCAGTCCGCGTCCGGTGACGAAGGCGAGCTGGATGCCCGGGTGCCGGTTGATGAGCTGATAGAGCTTGAGGCGGTCGTCGATGTCGCCGCCCAAAAGGGTGCCATCGAGGTCGGAAGCCAAGAGCATGGGTGCGTTCTCCTGCGTGGGCTGGGAACGCCGACGCGATTATGAAAGCAATCGAACTGGTTCGCCGACGATTAATGCAAACTATGGTAACCGGTCATGCTGCGGTGCGGCAAACGCGGCCGGATCGGCGGTGTCGTCTGCCAGTAGTTCCAGTGCGACGGGGGATGTCCTGAGCATGGGCACAAAGGGGCTGGCATCGGCGGGCGGGGTGTCCAGCGGTCGATCGCGAACCAGGCGCCACTGGGTGTAGACCGTCAGGGCGCCCCAGCACAGGGCGAAATGCAGGAACAGCGCCGCCGGCGCCAGCGCGCTCATCAGCAGGCCGGCCAGAGCAGGCCCGAGGGCGGCGCCTGCACCGTGCAGCAGCAGGCACACACTGGCGCCTTCCAGCACGCGCTCAGTGGGGAGGTGATCGCTGAGATGGGCGACCCCGATCGGGTAGGCGGCGAAGGCCAGCCCCCCGTACAGGAACATCAGCGCGGGCAGTGCCGCAGGTTGCCAAAGCCCCAGGATGCCGGCGATCACCGCCACTCCCAGTGCCATCACGGCCACCAGGCGCAGCGTTTCCCGCCGGTCACGACCATCCGAGAGCCGGCCCAGCGGCCACTGCAGGGCAGCGCCGCCCAGGATGGCCGTGCTCATGAAGACGGCCACGCCACGGGCGTCGGCGCCGCTGGTCTGGGCGAACGCCGGCGTCATTCCCCAGAAGGCGCCCATGGCCAGTCCCGACAGCAGCGCACCGGCGGCCGCGGTGGGGGCGATACGCGCCATTTCGCCGATGTGCAGGCGGGGCGAGTGGGGTGCCAGCGGCTGCTCCAGCCGCGTCGCCGCGATGGGGATCAACGATAGGTTGACCAGCATGGCAATGAGGGCGAACAGGGCAAAGCCCTGCACCGGCGCCAGCAGCATCAGGAACTGTCCTGCGGCCAGGGCCAGCAGATTGACGATCATGTACACCGCGAACACCCGCCCCCGCTGGGGCCCATGAGCCTGTGCCGCCAGCCAGCTCTCGACCACCGCATACAGCCCGACGAGCGCGACACCGGTTACCGCGCGCAGGCCCATCCAGACCCCCGGGTGATCGCTCAGGGCATGGCCCAGCACCGCGCTGGAAGCCAGTGCGGCGCAGCAGGCAAAGGTGCGGATATGACCCATGCGTCTGATCGCCCAGGGCGCCAGGAAGGTGCCGAGAATGAAGCCGACGAAATAGGCCGACATCACCAATCCAAGCAGGGTGCTGCCCATGCCGTTCTGCACCGCGCGGACCGACAGCAGGGTGTTGAGCAGGCCGGTGCCAAGCAACAGCAGGGCAACGCCGGTCAGTAACGGGGAGAGGGGGCGTGCAGAGTGGTGGAGTGCAGTCATGCGTGAATGCTAACAAGCCCCGAGCACCTGTCGGTGACGCCCCGAAGGGGGCGACAAGACGCTACACTTGCACCACGCGCCTGTAGCTCAGCTGGATAGAGCATCCACCTTCTAAGCTGACCGAGTTCCCTTTACCACTCCATGATCTTAATGCAAATTATTGATTGGATTGAAATTCAGAAGTGATGCTCGGTGATGTGCGATGCGGCCAAGTGAGCCGAAGTGATCCTCTTAGAGGGTGTAGACAAAACAATTTATAATTGCAGCGTATTGTGGATGTCACCATAAGGAGCTGCAGATGGCAAAGCCGGGACGCCCGAAAAAGCTGAATGCTGAGGGCCTCATGGTGCTGCGGGAGATCGTGGCGACGAAGCCGACGTCGACCCTGACGGAGCTCGCGGAGCGGGTTGAGCACCGCTGCGGCGTAGTGGTCCATACGGCGACGATCCGCAAGGCCCTTCGCGCTGCGGGGATTCGTCGGCAGCGGCCGGTGGTGGAGCGCAGCTCCGATCAGGCACCGCGACGTTATGGTTACACAGCGGCGCACCGTCGCATGACACCGGAGCAGCAGTATCCGAGTTGCCTGACTGATACGGAGTGGTCTCTGGTCTGCGATCTGTTCGACCGGGTCGACGCACAGGGGCTGCCGCCGACCCACAGTCGGCGCCTGATGGTTGATGCCTGCTGCTATGTGGTTCGCACGGGCTGCGCCTGGCGAATGCTGCCCAAGGAGTACCCGCATTGGGACAACGTCTACAAGACGTTTCGTCGCTGGAGTGCACAGGGCAAGTTTGAGGCCATGCATGATCGCCTTCGCGGCCTCTGGCGGGAACGCGAAGGGCGTGCTGCGGCGCCGACGGCGGCCGTTCTGGACGCGCAATCCACCCGCGGTTCGCCACAAGGTGGCGCGCAGGGCTTCGATGCCGGCAAGAAGGTCAAAGGCCGCAAGCGCAATCTGGTCGTGGATACGCTCGGCCTGCTGCTGGCGGTAAGCGTGACCGCTGCCAGCGTGCAGGACCGGGATGCTTCCTATGCTGCCGTGGCCGCTGCGAAGCAGAAATATCGCTCGGTCCAGACCCTCTTCGTGGATGGCGGTTACTCAGGCCAGTGCGCGCGGACGCTTCAGGAGCGGCACGGCCTGAACGTGGAGGTCGTACGCCACCCCGCCAATGGAAACGGCGGCTACCTGTATCATCCTGCGCAAGGAACGCTGTTTCCGGTGCAGGCCAACGCAAATGGCTTCGTCGTGCTACCCAAACGATGGGTCGTCGAACGCACCCATGCGTGGAACGACAAGGCACGTCGCCTGATCATGCACCATGACCGGCTTGCGCACGTCTCCGAGGCTTGGGTGTGGCTCGCAGAAGCGCGCCGACTGCTGCGCCGACTCACCACCTGATTGTTTTGTCTACACCCTCTTAGTGCGGATGAGAAAACTGGAGTTCCCACGATTCTGTGAACACCCGGCCATAAGGGCCTTGTTGCGGACTCAAACTGCTCAGGGCTGACGAGGCGCACAACGCGTAGCAACATCACATTCGGTTGTATTTGGGCGACATCGCCTGCAGGACGGCATCGCGAACCGCGCCCGGTTGCTCCATGGGCAGGAAATGAGTGGTTTCGGCGAGGGCGTCCACCTGAGCCATAGGTAGCATGGTGCTCAAGCGTTGGCGCGCCTTGGGCGAGAAGGTTGATGCGCGATCCCCAGCAAGCACAATCACAGGACACAGCAGCCGACGGATGCCGGGCCAGGGGTTGTGTTCGGTATGGGCGAAGGTAGTGCTCTCCCATTCTGGCGCGCAGGCCAGGCGAACGCGATCACCACTTTGCACAAGGCCATGCTGGACGTAGGCTTCAAGCCAGGCCTCGGGCCAGGTTTTGAAACCTCCGCGGCCACGAAAGTTGTCAAGGGCTGCGGCATACGATTCGAACTCCCGGCGCCGACGTGCCGCGCCGGCGGCGAGAGAGAAGCGGTACGACTGGCGAAGCAACTTCGCCAACCATAACTGCCAGCCCTGCCAGCGATCCATGATTACGGGTTCCGCCAGAATCAGGCCCCGCACCATCTCCGGCCGGCGGGCGGCGGCCATGAGGCTGGTGGTGGCGCCGATGGAATGGCCGGCCAGCCAGACAGGCTCATCCAGGCTTTGCAGCCAGGCGGTGAGGTCTTGGTAGTAGGTTTCCCAGCCGCGGAATGTCGCCATGTCCGCCGCCCCGGCGCTGGCGCCGTGGCCGCGCATGTCCCAGGCCAGCACATTGCAATCGCGCGCCAACTCGTCGAGCAGCGGTTTGTACAGGCGGCCATGGAAGCCCGTCGCATGCGCCCAGTGGAGTGTGGGACGCCCGGGCGAATGCGGCCAGCGCCACAGGGCGATGTCCCGGCCGTCAGGGGCCGTGAATCCGCCGCGCTCGATCACGCGGGGCGTCTCAGTAGGATTTGGGCAGGCCGAGGACATGTTCGCCGATGTAGTTGAGCAGCATTTCGTTGTTGATGGGCGCGATCTCCATCAGCCTAGCGGAGGGCCACAGCGTGATGATGTCGTAGTCCCGGTCGAAACCGTAGCCGCCGTGGGTTTGCAGCGCGGCCTCAACGGCTTTGACCGCGGCGCGCGAGCCTAGCAACTTGGCCATGTTGGCGTGGGCGCCGGCATTGCCGCCCGCATCGAAAGTCGCGGCGGCCTGGATCATCATCAGCCGCGCGGCCTCCAGTTCGGCCTTGGCCTCGGCCAGCCGATGCTGCAGGGCCTGGTAGCTGCCGATGGGTACGCCGAAAGGTTTGCGCTCGTTGGCGTAGGCCACGGCTTTTTTAAGCGCGTAGTTGCCCAGTCCCACGGACATGGCGGTCACGAGCAAGCGTTCAGAGTTTAGTGCCTCGAACATGCCGGCCAACCCCTGTCCCGGATGGCCGATCAAGCGGTCCGCCTCGAGTTCGACGTCGTCGAAGAAAACCAGGTACTGACGCTCCGGCCAGCCGACGTCGATATTCAGGGGTTGCAGTTTCACCCCGGGCGCATTGGTATCAACGACGAACAACGACATGCCCTCGGTGCGGCGCTCGACCTCGCCGGCCTTCTGGGTGCGCGCCACGACCAGCATGCGGTCGGCGTCCGCAGCGCCGGAGATAAAAACCTTGCGCCCGGTCAGCCGATAGCGATCGCCATCCTGCGTCGCCAGCGAACTCATGGCAAAGCTGTTGGTGCCGGCGTCCGGTTCGGTGATGGCAAAGCACAACTTCTCGGCGCCACTGATCGTCGGTTTGACGAAACGTTCGATCTGACAGGGGGTGCCGTTGCGGATGATGGGTACCCGCGCGAAGCCTGTGAGTAGGAGCATGGGCAGCACCATGCCGGCCTCGGCCAAGGTCTCCATCAGCGCGACCAGTTCCACTTGCCCGCCGCCTGAACCGCCCAATTCCTCCGGTATGGTGATGCCGAGCAGCCCGTACTCGCCCAGGGCTTCCCAGGCCTCCTGTGGAAAGCGGTGATTATCGATGCACTCGCGCATGTACTCCCTGCTAAAGCCTTCGCTCACGCCGCGGGCGGCCTCGCGGATGTCACGCATGCGCTGGGCCACGCTGGCCTGGGCGAATTCAATTTCGGGCACTGCACTCATTGTCTATCCTCCTCGTCTCACCCTCTCGGGGTGAACAGATTGCGTTGACCGTTGCTGCGCACGTGGCCGGCGCGGTTGAGAAACTCCTCGTCGGTCATGGCATTGAGCAGGTCCGGGTCGGTAGGGGTGTTGGCGATGAATCGGCGGCCGTCGTCCAGGCGGCCCAGGACAATGCCCTGGGCGGGCCGGTCGTCACGATCGTGCATGACGGTATAGGTTTCGATCCGCCCGGCACCTTCCGGCTGCGCCGCAACCTCTACACAGGGGCCGGCGTCGATTTCCGCCTGCACGGCCGCCGCGTCGACCCGCCGCCAGCCGCCGGCCGGTGGCCGCGACCCGTACAGCCCCAGCGAATGCTTGCTCATGTACCACCCCACGCCGCTGACCAGTGCGTGAGCGTCGGGCTCGGCGCGGATACGGGCCATGGTTTCTGCGATGGCGTGGGTGCAATAGTTGCTGCCGGGCCCACCGTGGTACGCGAGACCGCCCGTGACGGTGAGCGGCCGGGGATCATCTTCGGCGATGGCCAGGGCGTTGCGCGCCATCTGCACCGCGCTGGGAAAGCAGCTATACAGATCGAGATAATCGATGTCATCTACGGCCAGCCCAGTAGCCTCGAACAGGCGGCGGGCGCAAGCGGCGATCGCCGGGGAGCGGGATAGCTCCGCCCGTTCGGAAACGAACCAGCGATCGCTGGCATCCGCCGCGGCCAACGGATACACCCAACGCCTGGGGTCGATCCCCAGAGCTCGAGCCTTGGCGGCCGACATCATCACCAGCGCGGCCGCCTGGTCCACCGCGATGATGGCGTTCATGCGCTTGGTGTAAGGCGCGCCAACCATGCGGTTTCCCGGCGTGCGCTCGGCAATATCGACCGCGGACAAGGGCTCGCGGCGCCAGGCCTTTGGGTTGTTCATGGCGACGGCGTTGAAACCGGCATACAACTTGCCCAGCGCCTGCCGGTGCGCGGCCGGGTCGCGCCCGTATTGGCCGCGTAAGGCCTGCTCGAACAGTGGGTAGATCTGCACGGGCATATTCAGCCCGTGCCGTTGTTCGGCGGCGTTGGTCGGTTCACGGTCGTCGCCGAGCAGCCGGGGTCCCTCGCCGGCTTCGGTGTCGATCACCCCGGACAGGCCCGCCCCCTTGTCGCGCATCTGGGTGGCCAGCGCTTCGCCTCCCGCGATCAGCGCGCAATCGAGTTCGCTGGCGGCGATGCGGTCGGCATAGTAACCGACCAGCCATTGGCCCATATTGCCGCCGATGGGCGTGTAGAAGCGTTCGCCGGGGTCGATACCCAGCGTTTGGGCCAGACTGGCCGGCGCGTCGGGATAGGCCGGCGCCAGGATGTTGAGACAGGTCAACGACTGGATGTGGCGCAAGACGCCGTCGATGCCGCAGTCCGCCGCCGCGGCCCGGGCGGCCTCGGCGATCAGACCGATCGGTGTGCGCTGGTCATCGGGTTCGCGCGCGGTGATCTGGCCGGCGCCGACCAGCACCGGCGTGTTGCTATCAGACGTCATTGTTCTTCCCTGGTTTTACCGCCGGGGGCGGTCTCGAACAGCAGTTGCACGCGCCCATGGGCGACGGGTGTGCTGACCCGGTCCTGCCAGCAGCTGACATGGACCAGCGTCGTACGCCGGCCCTGGCGGACGATTTCGGCGGCGGCGTAGGTGGACCGCGCCCGCGCGGAACGCAGGTAGTCCACGTTGCAATCGAGGATGCGGGGGCGGCGAGCCTGTGCATCGCGGCTTTGCGCGGCGACGCGCGCCGTAATCTCAATCAACCCGCCGATCACGCCGCCATGCAGGGCCGGCAACATGATGTTGCCTATCAGCGCATCGCGATACGGCAAATGGACTTCCATACCGGTGCCGCTCTGATGGATTGCGAGCCCAAGGTGCCGCGCGTAGGGAATGCGTTCCAGCAACTTCTGCCAAGTGGCCCGCGTACCGGCGCACACATCCTGGTCGAGTGTCCTCGATGACATTGGACCGGCTGTCTCGCTCATACGGCATCGCCCCGCGAAGCCTTCGTCTCGACGCGCTTGCCCTGGGTGCCGCGCATGAAGGTGGCATTACCTATAGCAACCGGGCCATCCTCTTCCTCGGAAGACACCTCGCAGCGCACGAACGCAACGTCATCGGTCAAGTGATGACAGCGGGCGGTGGCCACCAGGACACGTTCGGTAGCGGCCGGCCGGAGATAATCCATGCGCAAATCCAGCGTGGCTATGGGTTTCAATTCCTGAAGCGCGGCGAACACCGCCAGCCCGCAGGCCGAGTCCACCAGCGAATACAGCACGCTGGTACAGAGGTCCTCAGCTGCATCCTCGGCGCGCAGTTCAGGACCCGGCACCAGTCGCATGCAGACATGGTCTGCTTCCATCGCCAGCACCTGCATCCCGAGATCTCGGCTGTGGGGCACCTGCTCGCCGAACTGCCGCGCCACAGCAACTGGATCATGGCCCGCCAGGTTGCCTGTCCCGGCCATCAGCGCCGAGCCCTGTCCTGTTCCATCTCCGCCGCCATGTCGCCGCCAAGTGCATCGGGCGCAGCCAACAGGCGCGGATAATATTTGCGATAAGCCGCCGCCAGTTCGGCGTAGGGCAGGTCGGCGCGGGGGCCGTGATCGGTCAGATACTGCATGTGGCGGCGCCCGGCGGTGTCGAACTCGTGCATGAGCGCATGCTCGCGGCCGTCGAATTCCAGTGCCTTGACGCCGAAGCGTTCGCACAGTTCGATGTTGAATGCCGGGGTGGCCTTGACCCAGCACCCATCCAGCCAAAACTCGGTATAGCCGTGGTAATAGAAAATGTCCGTCTGCATCAATGCCAGCAGGCGTTGGCTGGCCAGGTGGTTTTTTACATCCGCCAGGCCGATGCGAGCGGGGATGCCCGTCGCCCGGGCGCAGGCCGCCAGCAACACGGCCTTGGGTACGCAATAACCACGGCCAGCGGCCAACGTTGCACTGGCGCGTAACAGGTCGGGTTCCAGCGAAAATGCATAGGGGTCGTAACGGATTTCATCGCGGACTGCATAGTAAAGCCGGATGGCGCGCTGCCGGTCATCGCCTTCCCCGGCGCGGTTGCGGGCGAAGGCTTGGACGTCGGGGTGGTCGCTGTCGATAAAATCGCCGGGGGCCAAGTACTCGCGGGTGTCTGCCTTCATGTGAGCGTTCTTTCGATTCAGAGCGGGGGCACTCGCAGCCGAGCGGGAGCGACCGAAGCGAATGCCGATTTGAAGAAGTTCAGGTTAGGTAGACGGCGGGACGCCGACGAGGACATTTCTTGACATCATGGGGGCATTTAAAGACACGCCCTGTGTTCTGGAGGAGGGCTAACCCATGCTTTGGCGGTATTGTTCAGGCGGAACAGCGAACCAGCGCTTGAAGGCACGTCTGAAACTCGCGGTGTCGTGGTAATTCATCAGCGCGGCAATGGCCTCTACGGACATTTGGCTGTCACGCAAATAGCCTGCGGCTTGGCGGGACAGAATCTCCTCGCGAATTTCCCGAAAACCGCTGTTTTCCTGTTTGAGTTTACGCGCCAGGGTACGTTTGCTCATGAACAGGGCGGCTGCCGCTTCTTCTTCACAGAGCGTGCCTGGCGGGTGGGACAGCATCATTTTCTTGAGCCGGGTCCGATAGTCCGGGTCACGGCTCTGAAGTCGAGCGAGCATGGACTCGCACTGCTGCAAGGCTAGGCCATAGTTTTCACTATTGGCAGAGACGTTCGGCATCCTGCACAACGCCATAGGGAGTCTGAGCTTCAACTGATCGCAGCCGAAGTAGACTCGCCCGGGCAAATACGCCGGGTAGTTGGCTCGGTAAGCCGGCGCCGCGTGGGCAAAACAGGCCTCGGCCTCATCTAAGGGCCGGCCGGCGATAAATTCGCCGGTTGCAAAAAATGCCTTGACCGCCGTTTCCGCCAAGCAACGCGCAACGTCCTGATCCAGCTGGACCTGGAAATCCAACAAGCACTCCATGTGGTCTTCCACCTGTTGCAAGCGCAGGTGGATGAAGCTCGCACGCGTGGGCAGGAATTTGTGAAACGTTTGTAGAGCGGTGAGCAAGTCGGGGCTACTGCAAACGGCAAACCCCATCGCGCCATGCGTGGCCGGGGTCAGGCGCTCACCCAGCCGTAATCCAAAGTCCGGCTGGCCAGACAGCGCCAGCGCGTTGCGCAGAATCTGAACCTGCTGGGCGGGCGTAAGCAGGCTGTCACCAGTCTGGAACTGTTGAGTGTCAATCCCGGTGCCGCGCAACAGTTTGGCCAGTTGTCGCGCGGAAAACCCCAGTTCACGGGCGATCAGACGTGAGTAGCTCGACGGAATGTCAGCCTCGGAATTTTGCAAGCCCGCCACCTGCCTGATCGTTGCCATAACGCCCTCCACGGACCTGCCTATTGTCTTGAAATGCCCCCATGATGGCAAGAAATGTCCTCCCCGGAGGTCTGGCACACAGTCAATCTAAGTCGCAGTCAAAACCGACAGGAGAAGCGCAGTGGGCAAAATTACCTTTATCGAGCACGACGGCACCGAGCATGTCGTTGAATTCAAGGCTGGCGCCTCACTGATGCAAATCGCCGTGGAGAACATCATTCCCGGCATTGATGCGGACTGTGGCGGGGAATGTGCCTGTGGCACTTGCCACGTGATCGTCGCGGACGAGTGGTACGACAAGACCGGTGCGCCGGGTGACGACGAACAGCAGATACTGTCGATGACCCCGGAGCTGGCAAGAACCTCTCGCCTGGGCTGCCAAGTCCAAACCACCGAGGCGATGGACGGCATGACCGTTCACCTGCCCGAATTTCAGATGTAAGTACTGGAGGACGCCATGTCAACAGAATTGCAGACGATCGATGTAGTCCAGACCAAACTGGTCAACGCCACATCCAGAGTGGTGCCGATGCACCTGCAGATCCGGGCGCTTAAGATGCTGGTGAGGGCCAAGAAGAAGGTGATCGGCCCGCGGCGCCCGCCGGTCCACTTCGTCGAAGCCCCGGTTCCCGATGTCAACACGTTGGCGCTTGAGGACATCGACACCAGCAACCCGTTTCTGTACCGGCAGGACCAATGGCGGGCCTACTTCAAGCGCCTGCGTGACGAGGCGCCGGTTCATTATCAGAAGAACAGCCCCTTCGGCCCTTTCTGGTCGGTGACGCGCTACGAGGACATCCTGTTCGTGGACAAGAACCATGGGCTGTTCTCCTCCGAACCGATTATCGTGCTGGGTGACTTTCCGGAAGGGATGCCGGTAGAAATGTTCATCGCCATGGACCCGCCCAAGCATGACGTGCAGCGCCGCTCTGTGCAGGGCGTGGTGGCGCCGCAGAACCTTAAGGAAATGGAAGGGCTCATCCGCCAGCGCACCGGGGAAGTGCTCGACAACCTGCCCCTCGATCAACCATTCAACTGGGTTTCGGCGGTATCGAAGGAGCTGACGGGCCGCATGCTAGCCACACTCCTGGATTTTCCGTACGAGGAGCGTCAGAAGCTGGTTGACTGGTCGGATCGTATGGCCGGCACCACAGCAGCGACCGGTGGCGAGTTTGACGATGAAGACAACATGTTCGATGCCGCCGCAGATATGGCCTGGGCTTTTTCCCAGCTGTGGCGCGACAAAAAGGCACGACGTGCGGCCGGTGAAGCGCCCAGTTTTGATCTGATCAGCCTGTTGCAGAGCGGTGACGATACCAAGGACATGATCAATCGTCCGATGGAGTTTATCGGCAATCTCGCACTGCTTATCGTTGGCGGCAATGACACCACGCGTAACTCGATGAGTGGCGGCGTGCTGGCTCTGAATCAATTCCCCGAAGAATTCGCCAAGCTCAAGGCCAACCCGGAGTTGATTCCCAACATGGTTTCGGAAATCATCCGCTGGCAAACTCCGCTGGCGAACATGCGCCGGGTGGCGACACAGGACGTAGAACTGCGTGGCCAGACCATCAAGAAGGGAGATCGCGTTCTGATGTGGTACGCCTCGGGCAATCGGGATGAGCGTAAATTCGACAACCCTGATGACTTCATCATCGACCGCAAGGACGCGCGCAACCATCTTTCGTTCGGCTATGGCATCCACCGTTGCATGGGCAACCGTCTGGCCGAATTGCAGCTGCGCATTCTGTGGGAAGAACTCCTCGAGCGCTTCGACAAGATCGAAGTCGTCGGCGAACCCGAGCGGGTTCAGTCGAACTTCGTGCGAGGCTACTCCAAGCTGATGGTCAAGCTGACGCCCAAAGGTTGAGGCGCGGTGTAAACCAGTATGGCCTCCGGACCATTCGATTATGTGGTTGTTGGCGGCGGCTCGGCCGGATGCGCGGTCGCCAACCGCCTCTCCGAGAGCGGTCGCCATTCGGTGCTGCTGATCGAAGCTGGTCCTGAGAGTCGCCGCAATCCTTTCGTGAACATGCCGCTGGGCTTTCTGCAGCTAATGTTCAGCCGTCGCTATAACTGGCAGTTCAATACCGAACCGCAGCGGCACATGCACGACCGTGCATTGTTCCAGCCGCGGGGCAAGATGCTCGGTGGGTCCAGCGGCATGAACGCGCAGGTGTACATCCGTGGCCATGCCTGGGACTACGACGAGTGGGCACGGCTGGGTTGCGAGGGTTGGTCTTACGCCGACGTGCTGCCGTACTTCCGCAGGTCAGAACACTTCGAGCCGAACGTGGCCCCGGGGGAGGCAGCCTTCCATGGGCGCAATGGCCCTCTCAACGTGGCCGAGAGGCGCTATACTAATCCGTTGAGCACAGCATTCGTCTGCGCGGCGGCACAGGCGGGGTACCGATGCAATTCGGATTTCAACGGTCACGAGCAGGAGGGCGTGGGCTTTTACTACGCCTACCAGAAGGATGGCGCGCGCTGTAGCAATGCGCGCGCCTATCTCGAACCCGCGGCGGGACGTTCCAACCTGACTGTCCGCAGTAACGCGCAGGTTACCCGAGTGTTGTTTGAAGGCACCCGTGCCATTGGGGTCGAATATGGGGGCGCGTCGGAGCTGACGCAGGTCCTTGCCAAGCGCGAAGTTGTGCTCTGCAGCGGTGCGTTCAACACCCCGCAGCTGCTGATGCTGTCCGGGATCGGTCCACGCGAGGAATTGGCCCGGCACGGCATCGAGCTGCGTCACGCGCTGGAAGGCGTGGGACAGAATCTCCAAGACCATATCGATGTGTTCGTGCGCGTCAAAGCACGCAGCCGCCAGAGCATCTCAATGCATCCAAGCTACTGGCTCAAGGGCTTATGGGCGCTGCTGCAGTACGTAAGTGGCCGCCGCGGTGTGCTGTCGAGCAACGGTGCCGAAGCCGGTGGGTTCATCCGCTCCCGGACGGAGGAGCCGATACCCGACCTGCAACTGCACTTCGCACCCATGCTGTACGCCGACCATGGGCGGGACCTGAAGACCGCCATGAGTAGCTACGGCTATGCGGTGATGATCTACGGTCTCAGGCCATCGTCGCGCGGCCGCGTCGGCCTGCACAGTGCAGATCCATTCGCGGCGCCGCTGATCGATCCCAACTACATGGCCGAGTCCGCCGACGTCGCGCGGCTCGTGCGCGGGGTGTGCTTGGTGCGTAACATCCTGGCGCAGTCGGCTTTCGCCCCGCACCATGAGGTCGAGATGTCGCCGGGGGCAGCACTGCAGAACGAAGACGACCTCGCCGACTGGGCGCTGCGCAGCGGGGAGTCGGCGTATCACCCTGTCGGCACCTGCAAGATGGGCGTCGATCCGATGGCGGTAGTCGATCCGCGTTTACGCGTGCATGGTCTGCAGCGCCTGCGAGTGGTCGATGCCTCCATCATGCCCACGCTGGTCGGAGGCAACACCAATCAGCCGGCGACCATGATCGGCGAGAAGGGGGCGGCGATGTTGCTCGAGGATGTGGTGTCCTGTGGCGGCTGAGTGCCGCGTGTGTTCTACCGCAGGGCGCGGTTGACAGCTGAACATGGGAATCGATTGCGAAGCCGGGACAACTGCCTCTGCCATCGGCACCGTCATCCAACATCGCGCCCAGGTCCTCGATGGCTCAAGGAATCCAGTCGGCTCGCTGAGCCGGACAACGGTCATCGTCAGCGGCGAGTAGTGATCATTCGCTGATGAGGTTGCTGTACTGCGCGCTGGAGGAACAACCGCACACCACGGTCTCTGCTCGTCACGCCCCGTTGTTCCACAGGAGCTTGATGTAAGCCGCGCGCCCCTTGTATGTCTCTTTTGCGGTATTTGTAGAGGAGTTGTAGCGGTCCCCGGCACGACAGGCCGTAGCCCCTCTGGTGACAAGACCGTGGGTGAGCATGGGTCGTCGTGCTGGTTTTTGGTTCGAGAACCCGAACGGTTGCCGGAGCTTGAAGCTCGCATTGCAAGGCTGGGAGTCGAAATCATGGAGCAGCAGGAAATGGAAGTGGTGTTGGGTGTGGACATTTCGAAGGCCCGGCTGGACTGCGCGACGTGGCCGGCTTCTACGGCGTGGTCGCACGAAAACAGTGCTGCGGGCATTGCCGAACTGGTAGCACGCGCTCGTGAACTGGGCGTGCGGCTGGTGGTGCTGGAAGCCACTGGCGGCTTGGAGATCGAAGTGGCGGCAGAGCTGACGCGCGCTGCGGTGCCGGTGGCGGTGGTCAATCCGCGGCAGACGCAGCGCTTTGCGCAGGCGCTGGGCATTCTGGCCAAGACGGATCGCGTTGATGCGGGTGTGCTGGCACGCTTTGGCGCGATGACCGGCGTCGAACCCAGGGCGCTCAAGGACGAAGCGTTGCGCGCGCTCGACGAGGTTCTGGCGCGACGCCGGCAGACGGTCGAAATGCTGGTCATGGAGCGCCAGCGGCTGGCGCAGGCGCGGGACCCGCGGGTCCGCAAGCACGTGACGGCCCACGTTCGCTGGCTGGAGAATGCCGTGAGCGACTTCGACGACGAGATGCGCCGACGGATCGAGGACAGCCCGCTGTGGAAGGCCAAGGATGATCTGCTCAAGAGCGTCAAGGGTATCGGCGACGTCAATGCCGCCACCTTGATCGCCGAACTGCCGGAGCTGGGCGCGCTGAACCGCAAGCAGATCGCGGCCCTGGTCGGCGTGGCGCCTTTTGCCCGCGACAGCGGCCAGATGCGCGGCAAACGCAGCATCTGGGGTGGTCGGGCCACGGTGCGCCATGCGCTGTACATGGCGGCCCATAGCGCACGTCGGTACAACCCGCAGATCAAGGCGATGGGCGATCGGCTCGCCGCGGCCGGCAAGCCCCCGAAGGTCGTGCTCGTGGCCTGCATGCGCAAGCTGCTGACGATCCTCAACGCGATCCTGCGCACTGGGACGCCTTGGAATCCACAGCATCCAGCGCCTACGGGCGCTTAACACGGAACACGGTTGCTCGCCCGTCGGGGCTGCCGGCATCATCCCAAAGGACGTGGAGGAAGGCGCCGCATCGCTGTGGCACGACCCCCCGCCCAAGATCTACCGGCAACCAGCACCATCGTATTCGGCGCTGATGACATTGTTGATCCAGGCGTCGATCAGCGCCACGCCTTCGGAATACGACACGCTTCGCACTAGCGGAGGCATGTTGATAGCTCGAGTCTTCAGCGTGGATTCGATAGGAGGCGATGGATGCATCGGCGTTCCCTGGCACGATGTTATAGGTGTAGTTCCCAGGGTTTTGTGGACACTCTTATCAAGGTGGCCATGAAATCGGAGGTGGAAAGTGTCAGGACAGAAGGTATCTAGCAGTGTTCGGCGCAAGTACGAGTTCATCAAGAAAAGCCAGAGCCAACACAAGGTCAGCATGATGTGCCGGCTGCTCGACGTCTCACCGAGTGGCTATTACGCCTGGCTGCAGAAGCCCGTATCAGACCGGGCACGTGAAGATGCTCGCCTGCTACGTCTGATCCGCGCCTCATTCAGGGCCAGCCAAGGGGTCTACGGCGGGCCCCGAATCTTTCTCGATCTTCGAGAGGCCGGCGAAACGTGCAGCAAGCATCGCGTAGCGCGGCTGATGCGAGAGAACGGCGTGCGCGCCAAAAGCGGCTACCGTACTCGCTGCTACGTTGCCGGTGGTAAGCCGGCCAAGCCAACCCCAACCTCGTCAAGTGCAACTTCACCGTCTCACAGCCCAATCGTGTCTGGGTCACCGACATCACGTATGTCCGGACTTGGGAGGGGTGGCTCTACTTGGCCGTGGTTCTGGACTTTTTCTCGCGCAAAGTCATCGGATGGGCCACCCGCCACACCATTCATCGGGATCTCGCCATAGACCGCCTTGATGATGGCGGTCCTGGAACGCGACCCCACCGGCACGATCGTTCATTCAGATCAGGGGTCTCAATACGGCAGCGATGACTGGCTCCGGTTCTGAAGAACCAACGGCCTCACACCGAGCGTGAGCCGCCGAGGCAACTGCTGGGACAACGCCGTTGCGGAGACCTTCTTCTCGAGCCTGAAAAAAGAGCGCATCAAGAAACGCATCTACAACACGCGCCAGCAAGCGACCGATGGCATCGCCGACTACATCAAGGGCTTCTACAATCGGACGCGAAGGCACGAGCATTTGGCGGGCGTCAGCCCTGAGCAGTTTGAGTCCGCAACAAGGCCCTAATGGCCGGGTGTCCACAGAATCGTGGGAACTCCATCACCGGCTATGGACGGCAACTGCTGAACGCTGTAGGAAGAGAACTGGCGCGCCCGGAGGGACTCGAACCCCCGGCCGATCGCTTAGAAGGCGATTGCTCTATCCAGCTGAGCTACGGGCGCGTAGCCCTACAGTTTAGTCCAGCAGTGTCGCTACGTCCTCCGCACGGAGGTGGGTATAGCGCTGCAGCATTGAAAGGGTCTTGTGCCCCGTTACCTTGGCGAGCGCCATGGTGTTGCCGTTGAGCTTCTTCGCGATCCTGGAGGTGCCTTCATGGCGAAGGTTGAATCGCCCCGGGTTTGAAGGAGGCGGATTGGTTTAAGTTCACGCCGCCTTGGGCAGAGTTTCTGCCTGAAGGCTGCGCCAGTAGTTTGCCTCAGCCTCTGCCGGCGGGATATTTCCGATGGGTGCCAGCAGACGCTCATGGTTGAACCAGTGCACCCAGTGCAGGGTGGCCAGTTCCACCGCTTCCCGGGCTTTCCACGGCGCTCGCCGATGAATCAACTCGGTCTTGTAGAGGCCGTTTATGGTCTCAGCCAGTGCGTTGTCGTAGCTGTCGCCCCGACTGCCGACGGACGGCTCGATACCGGATTGGGAAAGCCGCTCGGTGTAGCGGATCGAGACATATTGCGATCCCCTGTCGGAATGATGGATCAGGCCGCCCCGATCAGGCTGACGATCGTGCAAAGCCTGCTCCAGGGCGTCGAGTACGAAGTCGGTGTTCATGCTCGTACTCACACGCCAGCCGACGATACGACGCGCATAGACGTCGATGACAAATGCGACGTACAGCCAGCCCTGCCAGGTCGAGACGTAGGTGAAGTCCGAGACCCATAGCTGGTCAGGTCGCTGGGCCTTGAACTGGCGGTTGACCCGATCCAGCGGGCACGGCGCGGACGTGTCCGGTACGGTGGTCCTCACCACCTTGCCACGGCGTACGCCCTGCAGTCCGGATCGTCCCATCAGGCGTTCAATCGTGCAGCGTGCCACCGCGAGGCCCTCCCGGTTCATCTGTCGCCATACCTTCCGCGCACCGTAGACTTGAAAGTTGGCGTGCCAGACGCGCTGGATGCTCGGCATCAGCGCCTCATCCCGCTTCGTGCGCTGACTGCGCAGTTCCGGATTGCGCTGCCGCGCTGCGTGACGCCAGTAACACGACGGAGCAATCTGCAGGACTTTGCAGATCGGCTCGACTCCGTAGTCGTCACGACGTTGATCGATATACCGCTTCACCGTTTCAATTGGCGGTCGAGCTCCGCCTGGGCAAAAAACGCGCTGGCCGTTTTCAGGATCTCGTTAGCCCGGCGCAGCTCCTTGTTCTCCCGCTCCAGCTGCTTGAGCCGGTTTCGCTCGTCCGTGGTCAGGCCGTCACGCTGGCCGCCATCAATCTTGACTCGCTTCACCCATTCCAGCAGCGTCTGCGGCACGCAGCCGATCTTCGGGGCAATCGATTCCACTGCAGCCCACAGCGATGGATACTCACCGCGGTGCTCCTGTACCGGCCGGACGGCGCGCTCACGCACCTCGGGAGAGAACTTGTTGGTCTTGGTCATGGCTCCATCTTCTCAAAGGTTGGAGCCTCCTCGATAACCGGGGCGATTCATGTAGCTGCCGGGCTTCATTCCAAAGATCAGCTCTTCGTGGTCCCCGTCACGCCTTGGGAGTGATTGCAACACAGCGGTGGCTCTGGCCGAGAGGGGGCGTCGCGAGGATCACCGTTTTTCGTATCGCGACACCGGGCAATCCTCCGCTCGAAGTTGATGTCCTTCCACCTCAGATTGCAGACTTCGGCGCGGCGCATCGTTGTTTCGACGGAAAACTCGATTGCGGCGGCCAGCTTCGGGGATTTCGAGCTGCGGGCTCCCGCGAGGATGCGTTCGAACTCGTCGCCCTCGGTCCTTCGCTCCCGCCCCTTACTTTGCGGGGGTAGACGGACATGCTGGACCGGGTCGCCGCCTGGAAGCACTAGCCCCCACTCGCGAAGAGCGTGTCGGATCGCCGCTCGAATCAGCGCAAGGTCGTGCCGGACCGTCTGACCGGAGATCTGTCGCGTGGTCTTACCCTTAGGACCACCCAGCCGCACCGTACTTTTCAGCCGCAAGTCGCGGAACTGCGCAAGATGTTCGGGCGACAGCGAAATCAAAGGTAGCTTTGCAATGTCGTGCTTGAGGATCCGCCGTGCTCGATTCTGGAGGTCGCGGGCCGACTTCTTCGTCGGAGCCACTTCAGTTGAGTACCTTTCAAGGAGTTGGCCGAGGGTTGTGTTCTCGGCCATCGCCGTGCCTCGCCAAGCACCTCGCTCGATGTCTCGCTCCGTCTCGCGAGCCCAGGTCATAGCGTGGTTCTTCACGTCGAACGACTGGTACAGTCGTGGTGCGCCTCGCTTGGTTACGGTCACGTCGTAACGGACCTTTCCGGAGGGAAGTACGCGCTTGCGGATGGAGGCCATAGGTCGATGCTCGCTGCGGATGGAGTGCGTATAGGCAGTTTTGCACTCCAATAAAACACAACGTTATCATATAGAAGCGCCTGAAAGGCCAGCAGCCTTCTAAGCGGACGGTCGCAGGTTCGACTCCTGCCAGGCGCGCCATTCTGGGACAGAAGTCAGAACTCCCCCTGCGGGTTTTGAGGTCTCTTTCTTGCCGCTGCGCTGGCCAGCAAGTCGTTGCGGCCGCTGATGATGATCTGTGCGTCATCCTGCAGACTTGTGCAGTCTTCCAGGACAGCGAGACCTGCTATCGGTACCAGGCCAAAGCCGAGCCTGAGAACGCACGGACTGCCGATTGGTTGATGCGGCTCACCAGCACGCACCGCAACTGGGGCTTTGGGCTGCGTTTCATGTATCTGCGCAACGTCAAGGGATTTGGGTGAAACCACAAGCGCGTTTACCGCATATATCGGAAGCTGAACTCAATCTCCGCATCAAGCCGAAGAAGCGACTGCTGCGGCACCTTCCGCAGCCCCTGACAGTACCGCTGAAGCGCAACGAGGTCTGGTCGATGGACTTCATCCATGACCAGCTCAGCGACGGCCGCAGCTTCTGGTTGTTCAACGTTTTGGACGACTACAACCGTGAAGGGCTCGGTATTGAAGTGGATCTATCGCTCTCATCGGCGCGGGTCATCCGCAGCCAGGAACAGATCATCGAATGGCGCGGCACACCGCGAGTCCTGAGGTGCGATAACGGGCTGGAACTGGTCGGTGCCGCGCTCATGAACTGGGCCAGGAAAAAGGGAGCCCGCATCGAATGCATCCAGCCCGAAAAACCCCAACAGAATGCCTCTGTCGAGCGCTACAACCGCACCGTACGTTACGATTGGCTGAGTCAGCACCTGTTTCACAGCATCGAGCAAGTACAGTAACCCGCCACCGACTGACTCTGGTCATACAATCACGAACGGCCAATCACGAACGGCCAAACATGGCACTTGGTGGTATTACCCTCATGCAGCGGCTTGCCGCGACTGCGTAGCTCCACTTCTGAGTGCCGTTAAAAATGGGGGGTTACCCAGCCACTTCGTCGATAACTTTTTGGGTTAAGTGATGAAATTATTTTCGATTATAGTCATGGCAATATTAGTGTCTCTGGCTTCTGCTTTGCATGCGAGCGATGCGGCAAAAATAATAGCCTTAGACGCGACGATGTGGGTTGAGCGAAGGCTGGCATTAATGAGGAAAGAAAGTGAGCTGGTCGATCAGCATCAGATCGTGTTCGTGGAGCGTGAGTCCTCTCTCCCCGATCCCGAGGTGATAATTCTGCTGCACGGATTTACTGCCGAGAAGAATAACTGGTACAGATTCACCAGAAGTATCCCCGCAGAGTTTCGTGTCCTAGCAATTGATTGGCCAGCTCACGGGGAGAGCAGTTTCATAGTCGATGCTGATTATTCAATTTCTGCTCAAGCCGATCGGTTGAGGCTATTGATGGAAAGCTTGGCTATCGAAAATGCTCACTTGGTAGGTAATTCAATGGGGGGTGCTATCGCTGCTAATTTTGCCTCTCGATTTCCCAGTCGAGTTTCAACATTAACGTTAATGAATTCCGGCGGAGCGGATAATCCGCAAACAGAGAGTGAAATCGAAATTTCTTTGAAGAAAGATCAAAACCCGCTACTTGCTAAGAGTTCTGATTCATTCGCCCGGGTCCTCGATCTGTCGATGGAAAGACCACCGTTTATCCCGTGGCCGATTTCTGAGGCGATGGGGATCATTAGCGCCGAGCGATACGCCCAATACTCTTATGTTTTCGATCAAGTGCACGATGGAGTCACGAATGTTGACTATGACTATCTTCGCAATATTACTGCCCCTACTCTAATAATTTGGGGGGGCGAGGATAGAATATTGGATGTAGGAAATGCACATGTTTTCGCCAAATTTATATCTAATAGTAGAGTGGTAATATACGAGGGTGTTGGACACATGCCGATGTTGGAGGAGCCGGTGACGTCGGCTAGTGACGTCGCCGAGTTTATAATGTCAGCTACTTTCTAGGGCGCTGGTGTGAATGCTCTCTCTAATGAGCTTGAGAAACAAGATTCCATGTGCCGAGAACTGATAGTTACCTTTTAGCCGCCTTGGGGCGCCTTGGTGCAACCTTGCTCTGGATTTTAGGTTGGGCGGAAACTAGTCGCTTTCGGCCGGGTGGGTCGATTGCTTGCAAAATCAATCCGAGAAGCTCTTTGGATTCAACGTCAGGGCTTTGGAGCCAATCGGACACGATTGCCTCGATATAGCCTATTCTGCCTCGGGCGTCTATTTGTTCGCGCTTGCTCAAGCTCCTCCATGGCTTGTTGTACATGCCTTCAGACATGCGTCGGCGAGCTCTTTTCACGATTGTCGCGATCTCTGGGTGCAGCTCCTCACATCTCATCCAGACATGATGCCCCCAAGGGTTCTGAGCTAATAGATCTAGGTAGGCTGCAAACCTCGATTCGAGATCTAGGCCTAACTCAGGATCCAGCATGAGTGCTTCGACTTGGTACAGGAGGTCGGCAGTAGCTGCCTTCAGCAGGCCTCGGTAGCTCCCAAAATAATGTCTGGGGAGACTGAGCGCCACCTTCGCCTCCCTGGCGGCTGCCTCAAGCGAGAAGCCGTTGAGGCCACTTCGCCCAAGAAGGGAGATCGCTGCGGTTAGTATCTCCGCCCTTCGATCCTGCGGGGAGAGGCGCTTGGGGGTTCTGGGTGCCATCGTTCGGATCGTATTGGTATGTTGCGGAGCAAACAACCTTCATTTATTGTGGCGCCCACAAATGTGGCGTCCAGGTTGCCGCGCGCGTCGCGTTAGCCGCCCGAGAGACGTCTATTCAGGAGAAAAAGTGATGAGGGTTGGTTTCGGGGCGGTGCTCGCATTGTCGGTTCTCGCAGCTTGTGGTAACAGCGAAGTCCTGAGTGTGGGCGGTGCCTCCGGTGTTTTTTACACAGACAGTCCGGTCACTCAGGCGCGTGTCGGAACGTCCTTCAGGCAGGAGATAGCGGTCGAGGCGACAGGGGACACGATTGTCATTCAAGTCTTTGAGCCGTCGCTACTGGAGCGTGGGAAGACCTACCCGCTGGTGCTCCACGGGCATGGTTACGGTGGGACGCGGATGAAGGTTCCCGACGCATTCGCGCAACGGTTGTTGGACAGTGACTACTATCTGATCTCTATCGATCAGCGAGGAAACGGTGAATCAAGCGGTCTTGTCCGAGTGATGTCCCCGGACTTCGAAGGCCAAGCACTTGTCAGTGTGCTTGACTGGGCAGAAGGACTTGAGGGTTTGCGTCGACGGAAGGACGACGGGCGTATGGTGGTTGGTAGCTACGGCGGATCATATGGCGGTATGTACCAGTACCTGTTGGCTGGTGCTGACCCAGATCAGCGGCTAAGAGTAATCTCACCTGAGTCAGCACCGCATGATCTCGCTTACTCGCTCAGCCCAAACGGAGTGGTCAAATCAGGTTGGGCGATGTTGCTGGTTACGCTCGGTGAGTTAGGCGGAGCCGTGGGTGGTTTGACGGGCTTGCCATCTGCAGGGCTACCAAGCCTTGTCAATCTACTACCAACCCAAGATCCAACAATCGTTGAGATTCTTCTGGGTGGCGCACTAACAAATCGATTTACAGAGTCTGGAACCAACTTTTTCCGTTATCACAGCGCATCGTACTTTTGTGAGGCACTACCGCCAGGGCAACAGACGTTCGCCTTCGGCACGCCTGATCCAATGGCAGTCCCTCCGCGTCCGTTCGCAAAGATAGATGCACTAATTACCCAAGGGTTTCGTGATACCCTTTTCAACTTCAACAATGCGTTTAACAACTTTTCGTGCTTGAAGGAGAGGGGTGGAGATGTTCGACTGATCACACATCAAAGCGGACACATCCTCCCTGTCGGGCTAAGCACAATCCCATTGCCGCCGGGTAGCAATCTTGAGCAAGCGCTCGATCCGTTGTATGCAGCCTTGAACGTACCTAGCTTTCAGGGCGGAGAGCCTGGAAGCACTAGCTGCGGTGCAATTGACTACCCAGAACTTCAGTTCGCTTGGTTTGAGGAAAAATTACAGGGTAAGCAAGGGGCTGTAGACGCGGTAATTCCGAAGGGGACCGAAATTTGTCTGAGTCTTGCGGTGGATGACGCAATCGCTGTTAGGGAAGTAAAAAAGGGGGGGGCAAAGTTCGATATCGATGCCTCCACGCCCCAGCTTAACGGTGTGCTCGGCGTTTTGGGCACTGTCTTGGGGGAAACTGCGCGCGAAGCTTTGTTGGCGACCCAGCCTCTATATACGACACCTCCAGGTGGCCAAGTCATCGCGGGAATACCGATGATGGCCATTGATATTCAGAAGGTAACGCCTGAGTTGGAAGATCGATGTTCAACGGAAACAAATGTTGGCCGGTGCGATCCAATATTCTTCCTGGGGATCGGGCACCGAAAGTTCGGACAGATTCGGTGGGACCTGATTGATGATCAGTTGACTCCGGTGCGAGGGCTCGGTTTGCATGAAATGCCGATGACCGGAATTGCTGAGAGGCTAGACGAGGGTGATGAGCTTTCGCTGATGATCTATGGGTTTCATCTACAATACCCGATTAGTTGGTCGCGCGATTTGCTACTGCCAGCGGCGCGCCTAAGTGGATCTGTGGAATTGCCGTTGCTCTCAGAGGCTGATTTTGAGCAGATTGATATTTAGTGTAGAGGATGGCCATCTGGAGCTGAGAGCATCCAGAGATTCGGACCGCCTTCTCGTTCAGAGTGTAATGCCCCAGTGATTTTCTGCTCAGGTGCTATTTTGATAAGGAGCGCCCATGAGTTGCGAATTGATGGACGAAGAGATCAAGCGGTGGACGGCGCGCCATCTCAACGACCCGTCACTGCCGCAGACGAGATGAAGCGGGCTCGGCGAAGGGCCAGCAACGCAAGCAGGGTCAGCAGCCAGGCGCCAAACGTGCCGGATCCGCCTTCGCGTGCTTCAGTGCTGCGTGTCCAGAGGGTGTAGTCGCCCGAAACCATCTTTTGGTTGTCGCGTTCGGCACGGATGCGGAACCAGTAGGGGGTTCGCGGTTGCAGGTCGGGAATCACGAGGTGCACCGGGCCATCGGCGGTGATATCCACATCGTATGGGTATTGCTGGGTGTAGCCTGGCAGTTGCTGCGACAGTTCGACCCAGTAGCGTGTTCCGGCGGTGGCCTGCCAGACGACCTCGGCGCTGTCCCGCTGGGTCGACACGACATCGATCCCGCCGATCTGCAGCCACTGCGGTGGCGTGGGGGCGCCCGACAACGGTGTCGAGCGGATGCTGTCGACGAACTCACGGATGTCGGCGCTGGGAAAGGGATACGGGTCGATGATCTGCGGATAGGAGCCGTTGTCCAGGGCGTCGGCCAGCCGGGTCAGCTCGTCCAGGTGCCAGGCGACCCATGCGGAAGAACCGAGCGTCAGGCTGCGATTTCCGAACAACGCACCGGCCATGTTGAACCAGATCTCGGTCGCCACGCGCTGCTTCTGCAACAGCGTGTGAAGTTGCGCGTAGGTGCCGGTGTCGAGCGCTGACCGCAGGGCGGGGAGCGCGTCCAGGTTGCGCTGCGCCAGCTCAATCGCTTCGTGTTTTTCCTGCAGCAGTTCCAGCACGGTCTGGCGTGCGGGGGCCATGACACTCAGGGCGATGGGCGCGTAGGCTGCGTCCCACTGCATGATGGACTTGTCGATCTGCAGGCTCAATGCGTCGGCATTGCTCGAAGGCAGGTCGCTGCCCTTCTTGAACGCCCACTCGCCCTTGGCGTAGTACATCTTCCGCCCGATCCAGTAGGTGCGACGCATGATGTCGAACAGTCGGCGGTGCGCTGTGGTGTTCTTCGCCAGGCCGTAGCGGGTGGTGATGAAGCTGTGGAGGGCATCCTGCCAGTCGCCATCTGGGTTCTGGACCAGCTGCGTCTGTGCCCAGAGGTTGGCTTCGTTCAGGGTGTTGATCGCGGAGTATTCGTAGCGATCGACGCGGCAGGTGGAGCCGATGAAGTTGCTGTCCGCATTCGCGGACCGGTGCTGCGCTTCGTGGTGGCGCTGCGCGAAGTATTCGACGGCGACAAACGGAATCGCCCCGCGGCCCCAGTATTCGCCGGCGCAGTCCAGCTCCAGGAACTGGGGGTGTGCGCCGACATCGCCGACCAGCGGGTTGACTGGGTAATACGGTTCGAAGTCATTCGGCTCTGACTTCGACATGGCAATCACCGGCCGCTCGGTCTCGGCAAGCGCTGCACGCATGAACGGGATTTCGAAGCCCTTGTGAAAGAACGTGCGCACGTAGACCTGCTTGCCGAACTCGTCCATCACCACGCGGGAGACCGCCTCAATGATGGCCTTGTAGCGCTCCTTGGGGGCCAGATAGCCGCCGCAGGTCGGTACCGTGTAGTAGGGCTCGGTGGGCGCGCTACCGAAGCTGATCATCACGCCATCGATCTCGGGCACTTTCGTAAGCGCATCGCGGTAGGCCTGCATGCGTGCCTGCATGTCGTCACTGTCGAGGTCGTAGCAGACCAGGATCTGCAGCTCCTCGCTCAGCTCCTGCGCCCAGACGATGGCGTCGCCGCCATGCGCGTGGATACGGTTGGCGAGCGTTTTCACGCGATCCACGACCGCCGGGTCTTCGAACTGGTCGATGCGGGTGACGATGTTGTGCGACAGCTGCACGTGCGTCACGCCGTAGTCCGGCATCCTGTCCAGAACGGACAGGTTGTAGGCCATATCGTTGTGGGTCAGTGTCCATCCATTGAATGGCAATGGTGCGGCGGCGTGCGAGGACGCGAGTGGCACGCCGAGCAGGCCGGCCATCACCGTGGCGATTACTGCCCATCTACGCTTGATCACAACAGGCTCCATGGTTTGGATTCAAGGGTGTCTGGGGATGCGGCGGCTGTGCCGTTGGTGACGCAGGCCGCTTCAGCCGACGAGGCTGCTGTCCGCACGAAACGCATCGGAGCGGGCGCGTGCCTCGGCAAGTAGTTGCGTGCTGGAGTGGATGCCGGCTGCCGCCATCATCATGCCGACGTTGCGCGCCGGCCTTACGAAATCCTGCCGCGCCAGCATGGTGCGCGGGGTGATCTCGAAGGTGTCGATGGGCTGGTCGAGGAAGGTGGGCAGATTGGTGGCCAGTTCGCCGACGCCGAGCCGGATGTCCACGGCGTAGGTGGTGGCGACCATGCGGCGTCCCGAGACGACGTATTCGGTGTAGCCATACCGCTGCTGGGCGGATGCCGACCAGTCGCTGATCGGGTCGAAGTCCAGCATGGCCTTGCCACCATTGCCGGCGATGACCTGGAAGTAGCCGTTCTCGTCACGCACGCCGCGCGCGGTGCGGTGAGAGCGCTGGTAGATATGGTCGTGGCCCACCGGCAGCAGATCGACGCCGTAGCGAAGCAACATCTCCTCGAACATGGCGATCACCCGGGGGTTGTTGGGCGACCGGCCCGCGCGGTCGGTCCAGAGCGGGTAGTGATTGGCGAAGACGATGAAATCGATCTCGCCGCGCGCACGTCTGGCGGAGGCGGCGGCAAGATCGGTTTCGAGAAACGCCAACTCCTGATCGAGCAGGCCGTCCTCTGCGAACACGCCGCCGGTGCTGCAGCAGAAGTGCACGTTGCGGAAGGTAAAGCTGTACCAGCCGCGATTGCCATGCGGTCCCATGTGGGTGGTACGGGTCAGGTAGCCGTCGCCATTGCCATCGTCCCGCTCGTGGTTGCCTGGCGTTGCCATCATCGGCACGCGTGCCAGCAAGGGCTGCATCAGGTCGAACCACTCATCCCAGACGGGCTGCTCGCCATCGGCGTAGGAGAGATCGCCTGGCAGAAGGAAGAAGTCGGCATCGTTGCGGACCAGTCCTTTCACCACCCAGCTCACCGCAGGGTTCAGGCCCATGTCGGCGACATGGCTGAAGCGGAACTGATCCCCTGTCGGGGCCGGCTTGATCACGAAGACTTCGGACCAGGCGCCCGCATGGCCCACGCGGTAGCGGAGCGGCAGGTCGGGGTCGATACCGTCGATATAGGCGCGGTGGGTGAGTACATCCCGGCCAAACGTGGACTCGACATGGCCTTCGACTCGATGCGGCAGCGCCTGGGTCTGGATATCGAGAGGGCGCATGCCGGGAAGAACCGGGCCGTACTCCAGCCAGGTGCCCGGGTTCTGGCGCCCGTCGGTGAACCAGGTCAGTGCGCGCGTACGCAGTGGGTCGTCGGCGAAGCTGATATGGATGCCGCGCGGCTGCACGCTCAGGCCCGGCTGTACCGGGGGCTGGGACGGAACCGGCGGTGCGGACTGGCCGTTGGAGAGGGCGCTGTTGCCGCAACCTGGCAGCAGGGGGAGCAGCAGAGAGGCTCCACCGGCACGCAGCCATTGGCGGCGACGGTGGTCGAAGCGAGGAGGCGCCATGGACTCGGGCGATGCTGGGGCGGATCGCCAAGCTTATGCAGCGACTGCGACAGCCATGTGAATGCCGGGGCTTTGGCAGCCGCCGCCGCATCACCCTCGTGCGATCAGCAGCCCCAGGCAGCACAGTGTGGTGACGAATGCGCCGACCGTGCAGGCGATCCCCCAGCGCACCAGTCGGAACTTCACCTGCAGGATCGAGGCCTTGGCGTGCAGGCCGCACAGCACTTCGCGCTTGACCTCGTCCAGTTCGGCCGTCAGCACGTGCTCCACATAGTCCGCCTGTGACCGGGACGCGATCGCCGTGGACTGGAACATGTGCCCGCTGACCTGCCGTGGCGTGATCATGCGAGGGTAGGCGACCGACAGTGCGAAGTAGGCGGCCAGCAAGGAGAACGCCAGTGCCGGGGTGAGGGTGACGAGCAGTTGCACCACCTCAACGCTTTCCTCGGCGCCACGGACACGCCAGGCAATAAAGCTGGCCAACGCCGCCAGCAGGATGGAATTGGCGGTCAGGATCAGGTTGGCCTTCACGTCCGCACGGGTCAGTTGCTGCTCCGTATCCATGTAGAACATGTAGAGCAGGCGGGTGAGGTCGAGCCGGTAGCCGGCAACCGTATCGCCCCGTGTGGCGGTGCTTTCGGCGGCCGCGTGACGTTTGATTTCGTCCATTCGTTTCCCTGATGACAGCCTGGGCGTGCGCGGCCTGCCCACGTGCACGCCGGTGTTCTCCGGGCCTGGCTGTTGATGAGCTAACCCCACAGCATTCCAGGAAAACATCACCGTTATGTGACGACATGACGGTGGCGGTGTGCCTGCGGTCCTCTGGACATTAATAACCGGTCGGTGATAATGTTTATCACCAGATGGTTATAAAAAAGAGGACGGAGCGCCCGTGAAGGCATCCACACCGCAAACGCCAACGCCAGTGGGCCGGCCGAAGAAGCTGAGCCGGCAGCAGATCGTGTCCGCCGCCCTGGACGTGATGGAGGCGCAGGGCTTTGCTGCCCTGAGCCTGCGGTCGCTTGCGCGTGCGCTGGGAATCAATCACGCAACGCTCTACAACTATGTCGATCACATCGGCGAGATCGAGCAGGAAGCGCTGGACGTGCTGATGTCGCGCATCCCGATGCCGGAGCTGAGTCGGCCCGAACCTGTCCGGCAGCAACTGATCGAGCACCTGCTGGCGGTGCGGCGCACCCAGATGGTGTTTCCGAAGTTCTGTCACGCCCCTGCCGGGTCGCCCACCTGGCGGCAGCACATGAGCAGCATGGTCCGGATTCTCGAGGTCTGCTGCCGGGATGACGACGATATCGAGGATGTCGCGATCGCCTACAACGCGCTGATCGGCCTGGTGGCGACCAGTGCGGAACGCAGCCGGACCACCGGAACCTCCCTGCCCACCATGCCGGATCTCGAGGCCATCGCGGCGCTGCCGAGGGATGAGTTCGAGCCGTTGTTCAGACCGCTGATTCGCCGGGGTGGGTACGCCCGGCGATTGACGTCGTTCGTACATCGACTTGATTACCTGATCGACCGCCTGTTGCCGGACTTGCCGCCGGTGGATGCGCAGACGCTGGAACGCATGCAGGCCGATTTCGACGCAGAGAGCGCACAGCGGGACCGCTAATGGCACTGCGGCCGCGTTGAGGAATCCAGTGGCGCAAGCCCTCGCAGAAGGGTCCGCTGCAAGCTGATGATGACGAGGAGAGACATGAGAGCAATGGGACGCGCCGGGTACCTGGCGATGACGTTTTCCGTCGTGAGCGCGCTGCCGGTCGGGACCGCAGGTGCGCAGGACGATCTGCTGGATGCCCTGTTTTCCGACTTCGCGACGGATCAGGACGCACAGGCGGGCGAGCCGACGCCTGCCGCGCAGGGGTCTGACACTGAGGCGAGGTCAGACGCGCCTTCCGAGCCGCGGCCGGAGCCCGTCGACACTGCCGAACAGGACGACGAGGCCCTGTATGACGTCATTCCGGTCGAAGACAGTCGGCCGCCGCCAACACTGAGCGGACCGCGGCGGCAGGGAGTGCTGGAGGAGATCGTCGTCACCGCCACCAAGCGCGAGCAGTCCCTTCGGGATATTCCGGCGTCAATCTCTGCGATCACCGGAGAGGACCTGGAGGCGCAGGGTGTGCTGAGCATCAACGATGTGCTGGAGCAGACCCCGGGGGTGACCTCGAATGCAGCGCGTCCCGGTGATCAGCGCATCGTCATGCGGGGGATCTCCACCAGTGCTTCACCGACCAGTACGGTGCCCTACCCGGTGGGGATCTTCATCGGCGACACCGCCCTCAACGAGCCCTATGCGGCCAGCATCACGCCAGATCTGTCCGCGTTCGATCTCGCGGCGGTGGAGGTGCTGAAGGGCCCCCAGGGCACATTGTTCGGCGGGGCGGCGTTGTCCGGCGTGTTGCGATACCGGCTGAACGACCCCGTACTTGACCAGTGGCAGGTGCGGTACTTCGCGCAAAGTCTGGCGCCGGAAGACGGCTCCTTGGCGTGGACCCAGGGGGCGGTTGTCAACGCGCCGCTGTTCGGCGATGGCGGCGATGTCGCGGTGCGACTGGCCTACATCCGTCGGGAGTACCCGGGTCTTACGGACGACCTGAGACGTGAACAGGCTGCCCGCGATGTGGACCGGGGGGAAGGGGACCAGGTCCGCGTGGCGGTGCTGTGGCAGCCGGCCGATGCCTGGCAGCTGAAGTTCACCTATCTTGATCAGGATTACGCAGCCGACAACGCGCTGATCATCGCCGACAACGCCGAGGGGCCACGCGCCACCCGGGGTTCCCTGCTGCCCTGGCCCAGCCGGCATCAGTTCGCGCTGTACAACCTTGAGTTTCAGTACGACTGGCAATCGATGCGGCTGGTCTCGTCGTCGTCTCGTACCGAAAAGCAGCGCTTCAACATCATTGACTCCTATGGCGGCATTCTCGGTGTGCCACTGCCCGGTACGCCCGATGCCCTGGCCATACCGTTCCTCACCGACCAGGCATCCACCTCGTTTCAGCAGGAGGTCCGCCTGCAATCGATCGGCGGCGAGCGGCTGGATTGGTTGGTGGGCGCCTACTACCTGCGCTCCCCCATTCAGTATTTCCTGTCGCTCAATGTGGAAGGCCTCAACAATGTGGGGTCGCTCACGGACGGTTTGCTGGGGTCGGTCCTGTCGTTGACCGAAGTGCTGGGCCTGGGGAACCTGGTGTCTCAGGTGCTGGATGGTGTGCTGCCCGGCAATGGCAATCTGGGGTGCGAGCTGTCGGTGCTGTGTGCCCAGACCGATGCGCTGGCCGAGGAGCACGCGCTGTTCTTCGACCTGACGTGGTATCCCTGGCAGCGCCTTGAGGTGGCGGCGGGTGCGCGCCTGTATCGCACCTCGGTGGATGGCGGTTTCGTCGGCACGGGCGTCGGCGCGCGGCTGGTGAACAACGGCATGTCGCCTGCCAATTTCACGACGCGGATCACGGAGGAGGGGATCAATCCCAAGGTCTCCCTCACGTACCGGTTCAACGACGATCACTCACTTTATCTTCTGGCCAACAAGGGCTTCCGGTTCGGCGGTATCCAGAACATTCCCGAAAGCGAGATCGAGAATGTGCCGGCGACCTACAAATCCGACACCATCTGGAACTATGAAATCGGATTGCGGACGCGCTGGTTCGACAACCAGCTGGAGTTCGACATCACCGGGTTTCATATCGATTACACCGACCCGCTGGTGGTGCTGAAGAACAGCATCCAGATCAATTACTACGACAACGTGGGCAGCGCCAGCAGCTCCGGGTTCGAGAGCAGCCTGCGGTGGCTGACGCCGATTCCCGGCGTGATCCTGTCGCTTTCGGGGGGGACGGTGGACGCGCGCACCGATGAGCCCTTCATGGCCGGAAACACGCTGGTGCCTGCCGATACCCGACTGCCGGGATCAGCCGAGTATCAGTACGCCGCCAACCTGGCCTTCTTCGGGTCGCCCGACTGGACCGTGAACGTGTCGGGCCTGCTTGGCTATGCCTACGTCGGTACCGCACAGGCCAGCATTACCGGCGACGACACCTTGAACGATTACGGCACCTACAGTGCTGGCCTGACCTTCAGCCTTCCCGGGATGCGGGGGCGGCCGACGCTGGCGCTGAACGTGCTCAACCTGACCGACGAAACTGCGCCCGTGGGCATCATCAATGCGGCGATCGGCAGTGATTTCTACATTCTCAACGCACCGCGGACGCTCTCTGCGCGCTTCAGCCTGGAGTTCGACTGATGGGCAAGCGCCACCTTGTCGCCGCCAGCATGACCCTGATCGTGCACGTGGTTTCGGCTGCCGATCCTCACTGGCCCAGCGCACCGTTGCCGGCGGAAGCCGCGGTGCAGCTGATGCCGGAGCAGTTCCTCTCGGTGGATCAGCATCGCGACTGGCAGCTGGATCTCGATGCCCGTGGCTTGCGTGCGGCGGGCAGTCCGGCACATGAGGCCTACATCGATGTGCTCAAGGAGCGTCTCGCGCATGCAGGTGTTGCCGAAATTCGCGAGGAGCCGGTGGAGATTCAGCAGTGGCTGGCCGAGCGCTGGTCACTCGAGTTGCTCGCGGAGGGCCGGCCGGAGGTGTTGCCGACGGCCGGGTACCTGCCGTACTCCGGCAGCACGACCGCCGAAGGGGTGACCGGGTCGCTGCGCGTCATCCATCGCGATGAGCAGTTTGCCGATGGCGAACTGGCCGGAAAGGTGGTGCTGCTGCAACTGAAAAAGCCGGAGACGACCTTGTCGGTGTTCGAGGCGGATGCCTGGCGACGCTATGACCCGCGTCGCACGGTAGGCCCGGATACGCCCTATGTCCGCAGCTACTTCGCGCTCAACATACTGGCGAAAACCCTCGACAAACTGGATCGGGCGGGCGCCAGTGCCGCGGTCGTGGTGTTGGACGAACCCGCCGGGAATGCCCTGGGGATGTATGCGCCCTACGATGCCATCTATCGCAAGGTGCCCGCGCTCTACGTCGATCAGGCGACCGGTGATCGCCTGCGCGCACGCGCGGCCGACGGCGCCTCGGTCCGGGTACGGCTCGAAGCCCGGGCCCAGCGGGTCCTCAGTCGCAACCTGGTGGCCGTCATTCCAGGAGCCTCGGACGAACTCGTGGTGCTCAACAGCCACAGTGATGGGCCCAACGGCATCGAGGACAACGGTCCCAACGTCATCGTCGCCATGGCCCAGTATCTGGCCCGGCTGCCGCAGGCGGCGCTGCCGCGCAGCATCATGATCCTCATGACATCGGCGCATTTCGCCGGTGCCCAGGGGGGGCAGAGCTTCATTGACGATCACCTGGATGACGGCACGCTGGCACGTATTGCCGCAGTGCTGTGCCTGGAGCACATGGGCGCAGAAGAGTGGGTGCCGGGCCCGGGTGGGCGCTGGATGCCAACGGGGCGCGCGGAACCCTACTGGTTTTTCACGCCGGATATTCCTGCGTTGATCGATGCCGCTGATGCGGCCTTGCAGCGGGCCGATGCAGCGCCGTCCTACGTGCGACCTCCGACACGGCCTCATGGCAAGGGCCTGTTCCACGATCACGTCTGGCCCGGCGAGGGGCAGGTGTTCTGGGGGCGGGCACGCATTCCAACGGCCAACTACATCGCGGGTCCCAACTATCTATTCAATGCCGGCATCAGCACCGCCGACAAGGTCGACTACCAGCGGTTGCACCGGGAAACCATCGCTTTCACCGAGATGACGCTACGTCTGGCGAGAACACCGATGCCGGATCTGCGGACGCACGACAACCAGGACGCTCCATGAAACTGAGAATGCTGTTTGCGGCCGGCCTGCTGCTGGTGCCCGCACTGACGGCGGCTGCCGAGGTGACGCTCAGCAGTGGCCGCATCGAGGGGGAGCGTCTGGATGATATCGACCGGTATCTCGGCGTGCCCTATGCAAGGCCGCCGGTAGGGGCGCTGCGATGGCGTGCGCCGCAGCCGCCGGAAGCCTGGACAGGCACCAGGCCGGCGTTGACACCGGGCCATGCCTGCATGCAACGCGGCAATTTCTTCGCCAGTGATGACGAGCGTACCTTCGACCTTCCGTATGGGGACGAGGACTGCCTGTTCCTCAACGTGTGGGCGCCCGTTGCCGACGGCGAGCGGCCGCTGCTCATTTTCTTCCACGGAGGATCGGGCATTGCCGGTGATTCAGCGCATCCGCTGTATGACGGCACCCGACTGGCTCGCGCCCTTGATGCGGTCGTGATCACCGCAAACTATCGACTGGGTGTATGGGGTTCGCTGCAGTCACCCGCGCTTGAGACCGGCGATGCCGCTGAGGACTCGGGCAGCTTCTTCCTGCTTGATATGGTGCGGGTACTCGACTGGGCACGAGCCAACTGCCCTGCGCTGGGGTGCGATGCCGGACGGATCACGATTTCCGGCCAGTCTGCCGGCGCGGTGGCAGTGCTCGGGCTGCTTCGATCGCCGCTTGCCAAGGGCAAGTTTCAGCAGGCGATCAGTTTCTCCGGGCTGCCGTTCTCAGCCTCTGATGAGACCGCGAGCGAACGCACGCGAACCCTGCTGACCGGCCTGCTGTCCCGCGACGGACATGCAACCGATGATCGCAGTCTTGATGCGGTGCTGGCCGGAACCTCGGAACTGAATCTTCGTGACTATCTGCAGGGTCAGTCCGCCGAAGCGTTGCTGGCAGCGTCGGGACGTGGCCTGTCGCCCGCCTACGTGGCGGATGGCACGGTGCTGATGGCACTTCCGGATGCCAACCCCGACAAACTCGCGGCGCAGGTTGTCAGCAAGGTGCCCCTGCTGATCGGCAGCACGCGAGACGAAATGACGACGCTGGTGCCGATTGACAGCAAGGCGCACAGCGCCCGACGGTTGTGGCCGCTGTTCAACGGGGAGCCGCGCGACCAGACCATCGGTGAGCAGCTGGGATGGTGGGGGGCGATCAAGCGCCATGTCAGCGTTGGCTTGGCGGGCTGGTTCATCAATCGAAAGCTGCGCAGCACCGAGCATGACTATGCGGAGCAGCTCCCTTCGGTTCATGTCTACCGCTTCGAGTGGGACCATTTCCCGGAGCCGTGGCGGTCGGATCTGGGGTCGTTCCACGCGTTGGATATTCCCTTCATCTTCGGAAACTTCATCGATGACAGGGCGATGTACATGCGGTTCGCCTGGACGGCCGAGAACCGGACGGAGCGTGAGGCACTGCACCGACGGATCACGAAGCGCCTTCGTGCTTTTGTTCACACCGGCGATCCCAACGATTCCGGAGACGAGCTTCCCCAGTGGCAGCCCTGGGGCCGTCAGGAACCCATCGAGGTATGGGGATCATGAACAGCTTGCGAGGGAGTCTCCTGCCTTGTCGTTGCCTGATCCTGGCCATCACCCTGTTGGTGGCGGGGCGTGCGGCGGCGGAGCCGCCGTCCGCCAGGACGCCGTGGCCGGTGAGCGTGGCCGCCGACGGTTTCTCAGCGGCGCAGGCCGAGCAGGTGCTGCGTGATTTCGCGCCGATGAAGCTGGCCGGGTCGGGCGATCAGGCGTTGTACACCTATCTCAACATGGCGGCGTTCTTTCCCCATCACCTGATCGCAAGGGGAGCGAGCGAGCGGACGCTGCCGGTGGCGGTGCGGGACGCCATTGGTGATCTGCGCGTCGGCACCGACCTGGGCGAGCTGTCGCTGACCGATCTGCTGGCAGATCCCCGGAGTCGCATACAGGGATTGCTGGTGCTGCATCGGGGGCAGGTGGTGTTCGAGTCCTATCCCGGTATGCGGGCCAGCGACAGCCACCTTTGGTGGTCTGTCGCCAAGGTCATTGCTGGACTGCTGACTGAGATGCTGATCGAGGAGGGGAGGATCGCTCCTGAGCGGGACATCGTTTCCTATCTGCCCGAGTTTTCCGGCAGCGGTTGGGATGGTGTTTCGGTGGACGACGTGCTCGATATGGCGAGCGGCATCGCCGCCCTCGACAGTGCGGAGGACTACGTCGATCCCGCGTCCGAGATCGGCCGGTTGATCTACGCTGAAGGGGTGCTCTCCCGCCCCGGGCATACGCCAACGGGACACGACGAGGCGTTGAAGGCGATGACCGCCGCAGCGCCCCCTGGCCGCTACGCCTACTCGTCGGCCAACACCAACATGCTGGGCCTGCTGATCGAGCGGGTGACCGGCCAGCGCTATGCCGATGTGGTGCAGAAGCGGATCTGGTCGCGCATCGGCGCCGAGGGGGACGCGCTGCTCGGGCTGAGTCCGGACGGCCGGGCCATTGCTCATGGCATGTTCTCGTCCCGGCTGCGTGATCTCGGTCGCTTCGGGTTGGTGTTCACCTCGCGTGGATCAGACGCGCTGCAGCTGCCTGCGCGCCTGCAGCAGCGCCTGCGTGACACGGGCGGCAGTGAGCGCTATCGCAAGGCAGCGGCGGTGGCTGATCGCATGGCGCAGCAGATGGGCGCGCGGCCGGTTGCTGCGCCCGCCCAGTGGGATGCCCTGTTTGCCGATGGCGACCTTTTCAAGTCGGGCTTCGATGGGCAGGTGCTGTACGTATCACCGCAGCGTGAAGTGGTCATCGCGATGTATTCCACATCTCGAAATCGTCGTGCGTACGCCTATCTGCGCGCGATAGCCGGCGCTTTTGCGCCCAGCGCGGAGGCATCCGCGGTGCCGTGACCGACCGCTGGAACTTCGCCGAGAACCAATGACAGGAGAATGATGTGAAAGGCGATCGAGGGAACACCTTGTGGGGCGTCAGCGTGGTGCTGGCACTGACGTCAGGTCTCGCGTCGGGTGCTGCAGTCCCCGATCTGGTCGACGCTGGCGAGCAATGGCTACTGGCCCAGACGGAAAGCCAGTCGCGTGTGGATGCCTTGGGCGATCAGCAGCGGGATCTGGCGGATGAATACCGCACGGTGCTGCGCGAGATCGAAGGGCTCCAGGCCTACAACCGTCAGTTGCAGCGGCAGTTACAGCTGCAGCAGGGCGAGTTGTCGACCCTGGAAGCCTCGATTGCCCAGGCCACGGTCGTGGACCGTCAGATTCTGCCGCTGATGCTGCGGATGGTGGGAGCGCTGGAACAGTTCATCAGCCTGGACCTGCCATTTCTGCCGGAAGAGCGTGCGGATCGACTGCGGTTTGTCCAGGACGCGATTGACCGGGTGGACGTGACGGTACCGGAGAAATTCCGACAGGTACTGGAGGCCTACCTGGTGGAACTGGAATACGGTCGCACCATCGAGGCCTACACCGGCATTGCCGAACTGGACGGTCAGGAACTGGAAGTGGATTTTCTGCGGATCGGCCGGATCGGACTGTACTACCAGACGCTGGACGGTCGTCGCAGCGGACGCTGGGACGGGGAATCGGCGCAGTGGGTGTCCCTGCCGGCGTCGGACCGCAACCCCTTGCGTGACGCCATCAAAGTGGCCCGCAAGCTGAGTGCGCCGGATCTGCTGACCCTGCCGCTTTCCACCACCACTGCAGCCCGGTAAGTCGCCATGAACCTCAACAACACCGACACCCTGCGGCGTTGGACGCTGCGTCTGATGGCGGCGGGTCTTCTGGTCGTGAGTCCGCTTCATGCCCAGACCCCGCAGAGCACGGCCGAGACCCTCGACCAATTGCTGGAAATGGTGAAGACCCGGACCCTTCAGGACCAGAGCGCCCTGCAGGCCCGGGAAGCTGAATTTGCCGCCGCACGGGACCGGCAGGCGCAACTGCTGGCCCAGGCCCGTGCCGAGCGGGATGCCATGGAACAGCAGGGCGCTGAACTGGAATCGCGGTTTGACGCCAACAAACGCGCCATAGACGAACGTCAACGGCAACTGGACGACAAACTGGGGGGACTGAAGGAACTGTTCGGCATTTTCCAGCAGACCTCCGGAGATCTTCAGGGTCTGTTCTTCGACAGCCCCATCTCCGCGCAGTACCCCGGCCGCACCGATTTTCTCGAAGCCTTTGCCAAGAAGATGAGCCGGGCCTCCGAGATCTCCACCATCGAAGAGATCGAACGGCTGTGGTTTGAACTGCAGCGTGAAATGACCGAAACCGGCAAGATCACCCGGTTTCAGGCACCGGTTCTGCTGGCGGACGGCAGCCAGGCGGAACGTGAAGTGCTGCGACTGGGGGCCTTCAACGTGGTCACCGCCGACCCGGCGGCCTACCTGATCTGGCGGGGTGATGCCGGGCGGCTGGCCGAGATCAAGCGTCAGCCCTCG
>ERZ1023313.21-NODE-21-length-120081-cov-5.046890_pt1 | contig 120081 bp, 100 predicted proteins | sample MGYA00521233_ERZ1023313 | MGnify/ENA primary metagenome ERZ1023313 (study PRJEB32759, sample SAMN07749866) | skin metagenome | biome: transportation; feature: city; material: polyester macromolecule | host: Homo sapiens | place: Hong Kong:TKO line | collected... | reverse complement strand
GTGGCCCCCATGAAATCATCAAAAGCCTTGCGCGCCTGGTCAACGCTCTTTTCGGCAAAGTCACGCATCTGTTCTGGCACTTCAAAGCCGGTTTTGTCAGCAGTCATCATTGCGCTCCTTGGATATCGAAAATGGATAGGACGTGATCTCGTGAGATATTTCCATGCCAAAAATTCGTAACACGCATATGGCAGTGCCGCAAATTCGCATGCGCCGATTAACCACGCCTTCATGTAACCCCTTTAGCAACCATGCTTATCGTGGACGGTGACGCTGTTTCCCGGTATTAACAGAGTGTTAACGCTGCTGAAAAATGCTGGGTTATTGCGTCGTGCGCCCGGTGCCACTTGATCCTTTGGAGCAGAGCATGGACCATCAGACCCGTACCTTTCTTGACCTGACAGGCATGACCGACCTGGTCGAGCTTGTGGCGGATCGGCGCGCTGCCTGGTTATGGTCCGCTGACGGAGGGCGCGTCTTGTGGGCCAATGCCGCTGGTGCAGCTTTCTTCTCAGCGGACTCCGTTTCTGCATTGGCGAACCTGAATTCGCTCGAGCGCTCCCCGGCCCGTCCGCATATTGCGCGTATTGCAGCCTCCGGATTTGAAGATCGGTTCAGCATCGACCGGCTGCGCTTTTATCGTGGCCTGCGCGTGATGCTCCTCACCTGTCAGTGTAAAAAGGTCGTTCTTGAGGACGGATCGGCTGCAGCCCTCATCATCTGCGCTGACAAAGGCTTCTCGACGACGAAAGACCCGGTCGAGACCTTCGCTCAGCTTGTGAGCAATACCGACGTAACTGTCTTCGTCACGGACAGAGGAATTGTTTCCGCGAAATATGGATCTTTGACCGGCACCCCAGAGGATATGGCTCCGCTGGACGGACATCGCGCGGTGTTTGGTCCGATTGAACTTGACGGCTCACTGCACGATGGTGCGCTTTTTCAACTCTCCAAGGACCAGAAACTGATCGCGCTGGACAATGAACGGATCGAGGCGCCGGAGGCTGAAGAGCCAGAAGTTGATGCAACGCCCTTCGACATGCCTTCAGATGAAGTTGATGTCCCGGCTGATCCAGCAGAATCTGTGTGGGCTCGCGCCGATGTACTCGAGGAAGCTGCAGAAGCGCTGCCTCCCATGGCCGTGGCAGATCCCGAAGACATGACTGCAGAACCACGAGACAGCCTTGAGATGGCTAATGAGGTCTCTGCTGAGGGCCCTGATGACCAAGCCGTGGCTGTCCAGTCACCCGCAGATGAGGACGACCAGGAACAAGAACCTGCAGATATTGCAGATGACACTACTCTGATCGATAGCCAGCCGGTGTTGGAGGCTTCCGAAGATCTCGACGCCAGTACCAATGAACCAGAGAGCGCCCCCGCCGCAGAAGAAAAACCTGACTTTGTTTTCCAGCCCGGCCGGCGCCCAGTCCGTTTTGCTTGGAAGATGGACATTGACCAGCGTTTTACGTTTCTCTCCGACGAGTTTGCCAACGTGGTCGGACCAGCCAGCTCGGACATTGTCGGACTGACCTGGGCCGAGGTTGCCAACCGGTTTGATCTCGACCCACGCGGCAGCATTGCAAGAGCGCTTGACCGCCGTGACACATGGAGCGGCAAAACGGTTGACTGGCCAGTCACGGACGCTGCCCTGCGCGTCCCCGTTGATATGGCAGCGCTTCCGGCTTTTGATCGGAACCGGACTTTCGAAGGCTACCGCGGGTTCGGTGTTTGCCGAGCGGCTGATGCCAAACCCGGCGCAAGGATCGCCGCGCTCAGCCTTGCAATGGCAGCGTTTGATGAGCAGTTGGAAGGCGGACACTCAGAGGCTGACGAAGAAGCTGAAGACACTCACGCATCAAATGAGACTGAGCCGCTTGATGATCATCACGATGTCAATGAAGGGCGTCCGGTCGAAGAAGCCGAGAGCCTAAAAACCGAAGCCTCACCGGTCCCCGCTGCAGAAGACCTGAAGCCCAAACAACCGGACGCTTTGGCCGGAAAGATGGCAATTGGTGCGAGCGCGGCAGCGTTAGTTGGCTCCCTGTCACGCTTTTCAGACACCACACCGAAAACCTCCCCTGAACCAAACACACCGGAAAAGGTAGAAGAAGCAATCGGTCAGTCTGCGAGCCCATCGGAAGAGCGATTGCCGGACGAACAAACGACCATTGACGATATTGCAGAGGAGCAGAACTCGCCCCTTGAGGCTGCCATGAAAATGGACGCAGCGCTCCAACAGGGTGTGTCCGGCAATGATCTCGACCTAGAAACGCCGGAAATCGACAGCGACATTGAGAAAGTAGCTGAAGAGGCCGGTGCGAATGGCCAGTCAGAAGCGGTCGAACCAAACAGTGCGGACGCGCAGAAACCAGAGATCGCAAATCTGCCGCAGACTGAAGAAGTAGAGACCGCTTTGGACGCTACGACCGCCAAAGCATCAAACGATGCGCCAGAACCTTCAGGTATTTCAGGGCCAGCCCCGCTCGACGCCTCAGAGATCGAAACAGCTGTCCGCTCGCTTCAAAAGTCATTCAAGAAAGAACGCAAACCCGCAGCGGAACAAGATCTCTTTGCTGAGGCCGAAACGGAAGTTTCGGCGACAAACACAGAAGATGAGGAAGATACGGCTGAAGAAACGGTCGCCGCCGCCGACAACAACCTCGAAGAGACTGTCGATGATATGGCAGATGCTGAGGCTGTTGCCGAAATCGATGAAGCAGACGAAGCGACCTTCGATGCCGGCCTCTTGAGCACTGATCTGGAAGAAAACGAAGAGCGTGAGTTTTTTGAAGAAACTGCCGCCTTTGAAGCCGAAGAACTCGCGGCCGAGTTTGAGGAAGATCTACAGGCAACCGATACGGCCGACATTCTGAAGCCAGAGCCTTCTTCCGACAATGTGATCCCGCTTGCAACGGTCAACCCGCGTGTTGTCCCGGTCGATACATCCGGCCTCTCCCGTCCGGAACGTCAGGCGTTCCGGAAGATCGCCGAAGCGCTTGGTGCCCGGCTGGAAGGCGATTTGGAAGACTGGGATGAACCGGATGCGGATGAAGCTGATAATCGCGAAGATGATCTGCCCGACCTGCCGCCAGAGGTGCCCGAAGCTGGACCAATTGATCCGAGCCTCCTTGACCGCCTCCCAATCGGAATCGCCATCGCACATGACCGGGACGTCCTTTATGCGAACAAGGCACTCCTGAGCATCTTGGGATACCGATCGATCCGTGAATTAAGTGAAGCTGGTGGCCTGGAAGCGCTTTTCATTGATGAAGCTGAAGACCTCCCCGATGCCGACGGCATGGAAGGCGAGGTCGACGAGACCATGAAAGTCAGGCTCGCGGATGGCGGCGTACGCTCGGTAGATGCCCACATGCATTCCGTACCTTGGAACGGAAGCCGCGGGCTCATGATTTCGATCACCGAACGGACCAACAAGCCTGCACCGGCGGCTTCAGAAGGAACAGCGCCCAATTTCTTCAAAGAAGTCCGCAGCGAACTGGACGGTGCCCGGACGCAAATCTCCGAGATGGAAACCATCCTCGAAACGGCCACCGACGGCGTTCTTGTGCTGGATGAGCATGGTACAATCTTGAAGGTCAACGGATCCGCGGAAGCCCTATTTAGCGCGAGCCGCGGCGAGATGATTGGTTCTCCGTTTATCCAGTTCCTGGCACCGGAGAGCCACCGTTCCGCCGAAGACTATCTCGACGGTCTGGCGCGCAACGGCGTTGCCAGCATTTTGAATGACGGCCGGGAAGTCTTGGGCAAGGTACCGACCGGAGGTCTGATCCCGCTCTTCATGACAATGGGCCGGATCGGCGACAAGGACGACACAAAGTTCTGCGTGGTTCTGCGTGACATCACCCAATGGAAAACCGCCGAAGAAGAACTGACACAAGCCAAGCGCCAGGCCGAAAACGCCAGCTCCCAGAAATCTGATTTCCTGGCCAAGATCAGCCACGAAATCCGGACGCCGCTCAACGCAATTATCGGCTTCTCCGAAGTCATGATGGAAGAACGGTTTGGTCCGATCGGCAACGACCGGTACAAGGATTACCTGAAGGATATTCGGACTTCGGGCTCACATATCATGAGCCTGATCAATGATCTTCTGGATCTTTCCAAGATCGAGGCCGGCAAACAGGATCTGAAATTCTCAGCCGTTTCCGCCAACGACATTATCAATGAGTGCGTGGCACTCATGCAACCGCAAGCGAACCGCGAGCGGGTCATCATTCGGGCCAGCCTGCCGGATGCGGTGCCGAATATTGTGGCCGATCCGCGTTCATTGCGTCAGATTGTGCTCAACCTGCTTTCCAACGGGATCAAGTACAACAAGTCCGGTGGACAAGTGATTTTGTCGACCACACTGGAACCAAATGGCGAAGTCTCCATCCGTGTCCGTGACACCGGCTCGGGGATGAACCCAAAGCAGCTCGCCGCTGCGTTGGAACCGTTCCGCCAGGTCCATACGGCCCGCCGCGGCGGCGGTACTGGCTTGGGCTTGCCATTGACCAAGGCATTGGCGGAAGCCAACCGGGCCCAGTTCCATATTGATTCCACGCCGGATCAGGGGACGCTGGTCGAGATCACATTTCCGACCGAACGGGTGCTGTCAGAATGACACGCCCAAGGGGCTTAAGCATAACTTGACCTTTTGGCTCTTATTTGCCAGTTAACACCACGGTTATTGGCATCGGGAGAGGCTGCGGCTCCAAGAAACCAATGCTGCGTGAACCGGCAATCTCGAAAAGGTTGGTCAGGTTCAAGTAACGAAATAGCTTTCCGGCTGAGGTTAGATCCTGTCCAGTTCCACATTCAGCTTCAGTTTGTCGGCGACGAAGTGGTTCAGAACACGGCCTGCCATGGGCAGCCGAACGCTGATCATCTGCACAGTCATCATTGGAGCAATGTGCCTGTTGCCGATGGTTGCGGTGGCAATCGCAGCGGCGCTTGGCTCCTTTGATACCCTGTCTCACCTGATCGACACCGTGCTGCTCCGGTACACGCTGACCACACTGGCGCTTATGGTGCTCGTGGCCATCTTTACCGCAATCATCGGGACTGGCACGGCCTGGCTCGTGACCATGACACGGTTTCCAGGGGTTCGCTTCTTTGAGATCTCACTGGCCCTTCCCTTCGCCTTTCCGGCCTATGTCATGGGCTATGCCTATACCGACTTTCTGGATCATCCAGGCGCGGTCCAGACCTTTTTGCGCGATGTCACCGGATGGGGACCGCGGGACTACTGGTTCCCGGAAATCCGAAGCGTAGAAGGGGCGGCGCTGATGCTGACCCTGGTGCTCTATCCTTATGTCTATCTCTTGGCCCGCACAGCCTTCTTACAGGAATCCGCCACGGCAACACTCGCAGCCCGGTCCCTCGGCCGCGGCCCGTGGGGCGCCTTCTGGACTGTTTCCCTGCCGATGGCCCGTCCGGCAATCGCCGGCGGCGTGCTTTTGGCAGTGATGGAGACCATCGCCGACTTCGGAACCGTCAGCTACTTCGGAATCCAGACGTTTGCGACTGGCATCTATACGAGTTGGTTTTCCCTTGCAGACCGCGGAGGCGCAGCGCAATTGGCGCTGTGTCTACTGACATTCGCCTTGTTCATCGCGATCCTGGAACGAATGCAGCGCGGCGCTTCGAAACACCATAACGCCGGCAAACGGATCGAACGCGTGCCACCAACACAGCTGACCGGCTGGGCAAAAGTCGGAGCAATGGCCGCTTGCGGTGCGCCGGTGTTTTTCGGTTTCATATTGCCATTGGTGCTCCTGTTCGAAATGAGCTTCGCCTCCGAGCAGGACCTTTTTTCCAGCAGATACATCGGTTTCATCACAAACTCGATCATTTTGGCCGGAGTTGCCTCTGTTGTGACAGTTCTTGCGGCCATGCTGGTGGCGTTCAACCTGCGCCTTAATCCCGGCAGGCTCTCGTTGTCAGCCGCGCATGTCAGCCGGATTGGCTATGCGGTTCCCGGCGGCGTCATTGCTGTCGGCCTGCTTGTTCCGTTTGCCGCATTGGACAATGGCATCGACGGTTTGATGCGCAACTGGTTCGGCATATCGACCGGACTCTTGTTCACTGGCACGATCACTGTGCTCGTCATGGCCTATATGGTCCGCTTCATGGCCGCAGCCCTCAACACGGTCGAAGCCGGACTCTCAACGATACACCCGACGACCGATGCCGTTGCCCGGACGCTTGGACGGTCTCCGATGACCATGCTCTGGAGCGTCCACTTCCCAATTCTGCGCCCGACTGTCTTCACAGCAATGCTGATCGTTTTCGTGGATGTGATGAAGGAGCTGCCCGCGACCCTCATCATGCGGCCTTTCAACTTCGACACGCTTGCCGTTCAGGCCTATAGGCTGGCATCCGATGAGCGCTTGTCAGGTGCCGCGGTGCCGTCTCTGGTGATCGTTGCTGTCGGATTGCTCCCCGTCATTCTGCTTTGCAAGGCTCTGGCCCGGCGTCCAGGCAGGCAATCAAGCCGGCCTACTGCGGTCTAACCTTCTCGGTTTCAATGCTGGCCGCGCTAGATCCGGCCTGGACTCGTGCAGTCGATCCGTCGCGCCAATTGCCGAACGGAAAAACCCCTCCGCGCGGCTGCGCGAAGGGGCTTTGCTCAACTCACCTGCCTTGCGCAGATGAACCTGTTTATTTCCAGCCAGCTTCGTTGAGGAGCTTCTGAGCCGCGGGGACGTTTTCTGCGATTGCAGATGCATCCACATCATCCGGCTTGAAGAAACCAAGCTGAGCAACAGACGGGCTGATACCGACGCCCGGGACAGCTGGATACTCGTCGTTACCGGCAGAGAAGTACTGCTGTGCCTGATCAGATGCCAGGTACTCAAGGAACTTGATGGCGTTTTCCTTGTTCGGGGCGTGCTTGGCAACACCACCACCGGACAAGTTCATGTGCGCACCGATCGTGTCCTGGTTCGGGAAGACCCAGCCGATTTTCGCAACATCGTCAGACAGACCCTTGACCGGCTTGCGAAGCGCACGGCCGAAGTAATAGGTATTGGACATGGCGATCGCGCACTCACCGGACACAATACCGCGCAGCTGATCGGTGTCGCCGCCTTGCGGATCGCGGGCAAAGTTGCCGACCACGGCCGTTGCCCAGTCTTTCACGGCTTCTTCACCCAGGTGCTCAATCAGAGCGGCCGTGATGGTCTGCGTGTAGACGTTGGACGATGAGCGGATACAGATCATGCCTTTGTATTTCGGATCTGCCAGATCCTGATAGGTCCGCGGCGGCTCGGCAACTTTCTCCTTGTCGTAGAAGATGATGCGCGCGCGCTGAGAGAAGCCGAACCACTGATTATCGTCGTCCTGCACATAACCTGGCAGACGCTGTTCCAGAACAGGCGACTCGACGGACTGAAGAAGGCCCATGCCCTTCGCACGCTCAAGGCGCGACGTGTCAACAGTCAAAAGAATGTCGGCCGGACTGTTTTGGCCCTCAGCTTCCATGCGGGTCAGCAGTTCATCCGCCTTACCTTCGATGCGGTTGATCTTGATGCCGCTCTGTTCTTCGAAATCAGAGTACAGACGCTCGTCTGTATCGTAATGGCGCGAAGAATAGAGGTTCAGCTCACCGGTCGCCAAGGCAAGCGGGGATGATGCGATCAACAACGCAGCAGCCAGACCGGCGCGGGATATTGTTGAACGGAATGAAGGCATTTGGGCACTCCCTGTTATTTCGTTAGGACAAAACATGACCTGCGCTCTCAAGTATAGAAATCTGAGGCTGGGTCAAGTAAAATCGGAACCTAACATTCCAGTTTTTGAGTTCCGCGTTGAAACCAGGTTTGAAAGATCTAACGGGTCCCCTCCCCCTGGTTTCTGGTTCGCCAGCAGGAGCAAATGGCTAGACAGGCGCCTAGCGCATGTTTGCTGCACCCTACGCCTTACCATGCACAAAGTATGCACTCGAGCCCGATCATTGTCCGCAAATGCACGGTTCCCGCAGAACAAATCGTTTATGAGTAAGCTAATATTTCATCAGGAGTACGACCGGTGACGACAAAGCTGCACGTCTATCAATCCATTGCCAGAGCGATCAAGGATCATGGAGTTGAGACCATGTTCGGCCTGATGGGCGATGCCAATCTATTCATGGTCGACAGCTTTGTGCGGGATTGCGGTGGCCGCTTCGTTCCAGCTGCTCACGAAGGCAGTTCGGTTCTCATGGCTTTGGCCTACACCCATGTGAGCGGAGCCGTTGGTGTTGCAACGGTAACGCACGGCCCCGCACTTACAAATTGTCTTACTGCGATCACGGAAGGTGTCCGCGGCCACTTACCAATCGTTTTGTTTGCCGGGGACACGCCTGCTGAGAACCCGCGGCACTTGCAAGGCATTGACCAGCGCGAACTAATCAAGGCAACGGGAGCAGGTTTTGAGCAGCTGCGCACGCCAGAGACGGTCGCCATGGATGTCGCGCGGGCCTTCTACCGCGCTCAGGTGGAACGCCGTCCGATCGTCTTGAACATGCCGGCAGATTTCATGTGGCAGGAAGCTGCTTATGAAAAGCATATTCTGGACGTCTTCACCGCTCCGGGCGGTGTTGCCGAAGGCGGCATTCTGGATGAAGCCATTGGTATGATCGCATCGGCACGCCGTCCAATGATCCTCGCCGGCGGTGGGGCCATTGATGCACTGGACCAATTGATCAAACTTGCCGACCGGCTGGAAGCCCCGCTTGCAACAACCCTGAAAGCGAAGAGCCTCTTCAAGGACCATCCCCACAACATCGATATCTTTGGTACGCTCTCAACACCAGCGGCCTATGATCTGATTGCACAAACAGACTGCATTGTCTGTTTCGGAACCGGCCTCCACGACTTCACGACGGATCGCGGCAAGCTGATGAAAGACAAGCGGATTGTGCAAGTGGATGTCGAACCGACGGCCATCGGCGGCGCGCTTCACCCGGACGCTGCGCTTCTTGCAGATGCTGGTTTGACCGCCGAAACGATCTTGTATTGGCTTAACGAGGCAGAAATTCCGGCGAGCGGTTTCACCCGCGAACTCGACACCGCTTCGCTGACCGCCCATCCGGTGGATAAGAAAACAACGGCAGACGGCTTCGTCAATTATGTCGGCGCCCTGGAGCGGTTTGAAGCCGCGCTTCCAAAGGACCGCATACTTGTGACCGATGGCGGGCGTTTCATGACAGAAGTCTGGTGCCGCATCTCCGCCCCGGATCCAAAGAGCTTCGTGAATACGGCCAATTTCGGTTCCATTGGCCTCGGCCTTCAGGAAGCCATTGGCGCAGGGGTCGCAGCGCCCGACCGGCCGGTCGTTCTGTTTACCGGCGATGGCGGCTTCATGATGGGCGGCATCAACGAGTTCAACACGGCCGTGCGCCTCGGGCTGGACCTAATCATCATCGTGGCGAACGACTCTGCCTATGGCGCTGAACACATCCAGTTCCTCGATCGTCAAATGGACCCGAGCCTCACGACATTCCAGTGGCCGTCCTTCGCCGAGGTCGCGACTTCGCTTGGCGGAACGGGCGTTGAAGTCCGGTCGGATGACGAGCTTCAAACAGCGCTGAATGCATTGGAAAACCGCAAGGGACCAATCCTGATTGAGTTGCGGCTTGACCCGCATGACGTGCCCCGTATGCGCATCTGATTGCACGTCCACTCCAGGCAAAAGACACCAGGGCTCATAACGGTTGGCGGGGAAAGGGACCGCCAACCGGCTTGACACCTTTGTGCCGAAACCCACCAATGGGCGTCGTCAAATTCAACGGTTAGAGGACTCCCTTCCCATGGAGAAGAAGCACCAGATCAATCTTTGGTACGCCTTCATCGCAATGATGCTGGTGCTGACCTTTCAGAGCTGGTGGACGGCCTATAAGACCATTGAAGAGATCCCCTATAGCCAGTTCGAACAGTACCTCAAGGACAAGAAAATCGAGGAGATTTCCGTCAAGGAAAACACCATTCAAGGCAAATTCAAGGAGCCTTTGAAGGATGGCAAACAGTATTTTGTGACGACCCGCGTGGAACTGCCGCTCGCTGAAGAACTCACGAAATACGATGTAAAGTTCACCGGGGTGATCGAGAGCACGCTCATCCGGGACATTCTCTCCTGGGTGTTGCCGGTTTTGCTGCTCTTTGGCCTTTGGATGTTCTTCATCCGGAAGTTCGCCGAAAAGCAGGGCATTGGCGGGATGATGACTGTCGGCAAGTCTAAGGCGAAAGTCTATGTGGAGACCGACGTTGAGGTCAGCTTTGAAAATGTCGCCGGGGTTGATGAGGCCAAGCGGGAGCTGAAGGAGATCGTCGATTTCCTGAAAGACCCGAAGTCCTACGGCCGGCTTGGCGCGCATGTGCCAAAGGGCATTCTCCTGGTGGGCCCTCCGGGTACCGGTAAGACCTTGCTTGCTCGTGCAGTTGCCGGTGAAGCAGGTGTTCCGTTCTTCTCGATCTCGGGTTCCGAGTTTGTCGAGATGTTCGTTGGTGTTGGCGCGGCCCGTGTCCGGGACCTCTTTGAACAGGCACGCAAAGCGGCCCCGGCCATCATATTCATCGACGAACTCGATGCGCTGGGGCGTGCCCGGTCAAGCGGTGCTATGGGTACTAATGATGAAAAGGAACAAACCCTCAATCAGCTTCTGACCGAATTAGACGGGTTTGATCCCTCAAGCGGCATTATTCTGCTCGCCGCGACCAACCGGCCGGAGATCCTGGATCAGGCACTCTTGCGTGCCGGCCGGTTCGACCGGCAGGTGCTGGTGGATCGCCCCGACAAAAGCGGGCGGCGGGCCATCCTCGATGTCCATGTCAAGAAGATCCAACTCGCGCCGGACACGGACCTTGATCAGGTCGCCCAGCTGACAGCCGGCTTCTCTGGTGCCGATCTTGCGACCTTGATCAATGAAGCCGCCCTTCTTGCCACCCGCCGAAATGCAGATGCCGTTACCCTGAAAGACTTCAACGAGGCCATCGAACGCGTGATTGCAGGGCTTGAAAAACGCAGCCGGGTTCTGTCCGAAAAAGAACGCAAGACAGTCGCCTTCCATGAGATGGGCCATGCGCTTGTTGCCGCCAATCTTGAAGGCTGCGATCCAGTGCACAAGATCTCGATTATCCCCCGGGGCATCGGCGCGCTCGGCTACACCATGCAGCGGCCGACCGAAGACCGGTTCCTATTGTCAACCCAGGACCTGGAAAACCGGATGGCTGTTTTGATGGGCGGGCGTGCGGCAGAAGAAATCATCTTCAACGAGATATCGACCGGGGCGTCGGACGACCTTCAAAAAGTCACCGAAGTGGCCCGGGATATGGTGATGCGCTACGGCATGGAAGGCGGACTCGGAAATCGTGTCTACGCAAGCCCGCAGCAGAATTTTCTTGGCCAGCCTGTGCCGGACAGGGCTGATGTTTCAGAAGAAACCCAGCGGGAGATTGATTTGGCAATCCGCGCCCGGGTGGAGGCGGCCTTCGCAAGAGCAAAAGCAATCCTGAACGATCACCGGTCCGAGCTAGATGCTGGTGCGGAGTTGCTATTGACCAAGGAAACCCTGACCGATCAGGACTTCCCGGCCATCCGCCCCATCGCCGAGCGCAACGCCGCCGCAGCGGCGGAGTGAACAAACAAAAACGCCCGCATACTGCGGGCGTTTTCCAGATCTTTGACTTGCACATCTGCCACCCCGGACTTGAACCGGTGCCTCGTCAATGCCTGAGGTCCCGGCTCGGAGGCCGGGACGGCAGATACGAAACCATCAGTTTCCGATACTCAGACGACGTTCGCTTCGGTCTTGGATTTGACCTCATCCAAGGACACGCCAGGCGCCAGTTCGACGACCGTCAGGCCGTGCGGTGTGATGTCGAAGACGCCAAGGCCGGTGATGACCCGGTCCACGCAGCGCACACCGGTCAGCGGCAAGGTGCACTCTTTCAGCAGCTTAGGATCGCCTGCCTTGGAAGTGTGGTCCATGATGACGACGACGCGCTTGACGCCAGCCACCAGATCCATTGCACCGCCCATGCCCTTGACCATCTTGCCCGGGATCATCCAGTTGGCGAGATCGCCGTTCTGGGAGACTTCCATCGCGCCGAGGATCGACAAGTCGATGTGACCGCCGCGGATCATGCCAAAGCTGTCGGCAGAAGAGAAATAGCTCGTCTGCGGCAATTCAGTGATTGTCTGCTTACCGGCGTTGATCAGGTCGGCATCAACCTCGTCATCGGTCGGGAACGGGCCCATGCCGAGCATGCCGTTTTCCGACTGCAGAGTGACATGCATGCCATCCGGAATGTAGTTGGAAACCAGCGTCGGAATGCCAATACCGAGATTGACGTAAAAGCCGTCGTGAAGTTCTTTTGCCGCGCGCGCGGCCATATCGTCACGTGTCCAGGCCATGTTTTTATCTCCTCAACTCGATCAGGCTTCGCGTGTGGTGCGCTTTTCGATGCGCTTCTCATGGCTGCCGACAATGATGCGGTCGACAAAGATACCGGCGGTGTGGATGTTGTCCGCGTCGAGTTCACCGACTTCAACCAGCTCCTCCACTTCCACGACAGTTGTCTTGCCGGCGGTCGCCATCATCGGATTGAAGTTCCGCGCGGTCTTCCGGTAGATCAGGTTGCCTTCCTTGTCGGCTTTCCAGGCTTTGACCAGGGACACGTCGGACACAAGACCGGTCTCCATGATGTAGGTCTCGCCGTCGAAGTCCTTGTGCTCCTTGCCGTCGGCAATCAGCGTGCCCACTCCGGTCTTGGTGTAGAAACCCGGGATGCCGGCACCGCCAGCGCGGATGCGCTCGGCAAGTGTACCTTGCGGGTTAAACTCGAGCTCCAGCTCGCCGTTGAGGTACTGCTTTTCGAAGGTTGCGTTCTCGCCCACATAGGACGACACCATTTTCTTGATCTGGCGGGTTTGCAGCAACAAGCCCAGACCGAAATCATCCACGCCGGCATTGTTGGAGATCGCGGTGATGTTTTGGGCGCCGGATTCCCGCAGAGCCACAATAAGGTTCTCCGGAATCCCGCAAAGGCCGAAGCCACCGGCCATCACAGTCATTCCGTCAAAGGTCAAGCCCTCCAGGGCAGCCTTTGCGTCCGGGTAGACTTTGTTCATTTTTCACTCCCGTTTGGTGTCGTAACGCACGTCGGCGGCACATTCGCTGCAAGTTTTCCTTCGGTCAAGGGGCAATGATGCGTTGCAGCGAAAAACATGAACCTTCATTCAGATCGCAAGGTTTACCCTGTTTGCGGATTGTCGTATGCGAACAGCATCTTGACCCATGGATATGGTTTTGTGCCGATCCGGATATGGTATGTAATTCCTTAACGGTCAAACGAAGATTATCGACGAAAGACGCTGGCGCCTTGTATCAATTCCTGTCGACCCTTTTTAAGATTGCGGTGATTTCGCTGCTGGTCGGCGCTGGATTGTCGTTCATCAACATCACAGCTGAAGATGTGCTCGGCTCCGTCGGTCTCAGCCCGATCCAATTGTGGATTTACATGCTGGAGTTCCGGGACTGGGCAATCCCAAACATGATCCTTGGCGCGTTCATCGTGGTGCCGGTTTGGTTGGTGATTTACCTGTTCCGCCCGCCGCGCGCATAAACCTAGCCGTCCGCGCCGAATGCTGCCCGTTCATCCCGTTCCCGCTGCACCTGCTGCCGCTTGGTGGCAATGGACGCTGCAATCACACCGATCGAGACAAGCACGACCAGGATCGTACAGACCGCATTGATTTCCGGCGTAACACCAAGGCGGACCTGGGAATAGATTTTCATCGGCAAGGTGGTTGCACCAGGCCCGGTGGTGAAGCTCGCAATAACGAGATCGTCCAGGGACAGTGTGAATGCCAGCATCCAGCCTGCAATGACACCTGGCAGGATGATCGGCAGCGTGATCAGGAAGAACGTTTTGACCGGCGGGCACCCAAGATCTTCTGCGGCCTCTTCGACGGATTTGTCGAACCCGACCAACCGCGATTGCACGACCACAGCCACATAACACATGGCAAACGTGGTGTGCGCTATGATGACGGTCCAAAACCCGCGCGCCTGATCCATCGCCACAAACAGAAGCAGCAGCGACAACCCGAGGATCACCTCCGGCATAACAAGCGGGGCGAAGATCATGCCCGAAAACATTGAGCGACCCATAAACCGCCCTGAACGCACCAAAACCAATGCTGCCATTGTGCCGAGCACCGTCGCGACAGATGCCGAAACGAAGGCAACACGAAGCGTCACCCACGCCGCATCCAGCAACTGATCGTTCTGAAGGAGTTCCACATACCACTTGGTGGAAAATCCGCCCCATACCGTCACCAGCCGGCTTTCGTTGAACGAATAGATGACCAGAAGCACAATTGGTAGATATAGGAACGAAAAGCCGAGGACGATCGACGTCACATTGAACCAGGAAGGGCCGCGTGTCATTGGTTCTTCTCCGCCATTTTCTGTTGCTGGTTCTGGAAAAGAACGATCGGGATCACAAGGATCAGCAAGAGGATCACTGCGACCGCAGAAGATACCGGCCAATCGCGGTTGTTAAAGAACTCCACCCACAGCGTCTTGCCGATCATCAGGGTTTCCGATCCGCCAAGAAGGTCCGGGATCACGAACTCGCCAACCGCTGGAATGAACACAAGGAAACAGCCTGCGATTACACCTGGAAGCGACAAGGGAACGGTGATCTTCCAGAAGGCTTTCCATGGTGGGCAGCCCAGGTCTTCTGCGGCTTCGAGCAAACTGCCATCCAGCTTTTCAAGGCTGGCGTAAAGCGGCAGCACGAGGAACGGCAGGTAAGAGTATACGATGCCGATATAGACTGCGGCATTGGTGTTCAGGATCACCAGCGGCTCGTCAATCAGGCCCAGCATCATTAGGAACTGATTGAGAAGACCTTCGTTTTTGAGAATGCCGATCCAGGCATAGACGCGAATGAGAAAGCTGGTCCAAAACGGCAGGATCACCAGCATCAAAAGGGTCGGCCGCCAAGCTTCCGGACTCCGCGCCATACCGTAAGCAATCGGGTAGCCGATCAGAAGGGTTATGAGTGTGGAAACCGCGGCAATGTAGACCGAGGAGACGTAAGACTTCCAGTAAAGGGCATCTTCCGTCAGCCAGACATAGTTTTCCAGCGAGAGCTCGCTAAGTCCTTCCCGAAAAGCCTGCCAACCTTCAGCCAAATCGAACGTTGGAAAATAAGGCGGGATCGCAACCGCGACCTGTGACAGTGAAATCTTGAAGACGATCAAAAACGGGGCGAGGAAGAAAATCAGCAGCCAGAAATAAGGAACTGCAATTAACCCCCAGCCGCCGAGACCCCGTTTGGATTTAGATGCCGCTTTGCTCATGCCGCCCTCCTCATCCAGTCAGGATTACACCGGCATCCCGGTCAAATGTCAGGACAACATTTTCATCCCATGTAATCGGGTTTTCGACCATGCGCGAAATGTTGGCCTTGGTGGCACGTAAAATGTCGTGATCGTCTTCACCAACCTTCGCATGGAAGATGGAAACATCGCCAAGATAGGCGATGTCCCAAACGATCCCACCAATCTGATTGGTCACCGAACCTTCTGGCTGCCCCTGTGCAATCCGAACCTTTTCCGGTCGAATGGCGTACCAGACTGTATCTCCGACAGAAGCAGCCGTTATCTGCTCCGTATCAATGGCAAAGTCACCAACAACCGCCTGCATACGCGTCCCGTTATCGGCCTTCTCCAGAACCTTCGCCTCGATCAAGTTCACATCGCCGATAAAGTCGGCAACAAACTTGGAGTTCGGCGCTTCATAAATCTCTGAGGGTGTTGCCACCTGAACAAGTTCACCGCGATCCATGACAGCGATCCGGTCGGCGACCGTCATTGCTTCTTCCTGATCGTGCGTTACGATCAAGAAGGTCATTTTCAAATCTTCCTGCAGCGCCATGAGCTCAAACTGCGTTTCTTCGCGCAGCTTGCGATCCAGCGCGCCCAATGGTTCATCGAGCAGCAAGACCTTAGGGCGTTTTGCGAGAGACCGAGCCAGAGCAACACGTTGCCGCTGACCGCCGGACAACTGGTGAGGCTTGCGCTTGGCGAATTGTTCAAGCTTGGTCAGCCGCAGCATCTCGGCGACCCGATCGTCAATTTCCGATTTCGGTAGATTGTCCTGCTCCAGGCCGAACGCAATGTTCTTCTCAACGCTCATATGCGGGAAAAGCGCATAGGACTGGAACATCATATTGGACGGCCGCCGGAACGGCGGAATGCCAGACAAATCCTGGCCATCCAGAAAGATCTCACCGGAGGTGGGTGTCTCAAACCCGGCGAGCATGCGCATCAACGTGGTTTTGCCGCAGCCGGACCCTCCAAGGAGCGCGAAAAACTCCCGCTTGTAGATCTTGAGTGAGAGATTGTTGACCGCGATAAAGTCACCAAACTTCTTGGTAACATTGCGAAATTCGATAAACGGCGTTTGCTCCGGATCTTCCCAGGGAACAAATTCGCGGCGCACTGGTCCGATCGTCTTTTTAGCCAAGGTAGCCCCCACCCCACGAAGAACTAAGACACGAAAAGTCCACCGGACAGCAAATGCCGTCCGGTGGTTGTCTTGGGTTACTGTCCGCTTTTCACAGAGGTCCAGGACCGTGTCACAACGCGGTTTACCTTCGGCGGGTAGGACGTCACGGTGTAGAGGTTTTCGACAGCCTCTGCCGGCGGATAAATCGCCGGATCGCCGATGACATCGTCATTCAGCATTTCTTGAGAGGCCTTGTTGCCGTTTGCGTAGTAGACGTAGTTCGAGGCCTTCGCCATCACATCCGGGCGCATGATGTAGTTCAGGAATTCATGCGCTTCCTCTTTGTTTTTTGCGTCTGCCGGGATCGCCATCTGGTCGAACCACATCAGTGCGCCTTCCTTCGGAATGGCGTATTCCACGGTTACGCCATTGTCGGCCTCTGCTGCGCGGTCACGGGCCTGCAGAACGTCGCCAGACCACCCGACAGCCAGGCAGATGTCACCATTTGCAAGCGCGTTGATGTACTCCGAGGAATGGAACTTCTGGACATGGGGCCGGACCGATTTCAAAAGCTCGGTCGCTTTTTCAATTTCGCCGGTGTCCTTGCTGTCCGGGTCCAGTCCAAGATAGTTCAGTGCAGCCGGGAACAATTCGGTCGGCGCATCAAGAACATGGATACCGCATTCTTGGAGTTTTGCGGCATTTTCCGGCTTGAACAACAGGTCCCAGCTGTCAACCGGTGCGTCTTCGCCAAGTGCAGCCTTTACCTTCTCGACATTGTATCCAAGGCCAGTTGTGCCCCACATGTAGTTGATAGAATAGGCGTTATCCGGGTCGTATTTGGCAACCCGCGCTTCGATATCCGACCACATGTTTCCGATATTGCTCAACTTGGATTTGTCGAGTTTATCGAAGACGCCTGCCTGGATTTGGCGCGACAGGAACGTACCGGTCGGGACCACAACATCATACCCGGTACCTCCGGCCAGAAGCTTGGTCTCAAGCACTTCGTTGGAGTCAAACACGTCATAGACAACGTTGATGCCGGTTTCCTTGGTGAAGTCTTCCAGGATCGACTCATCGATATAGTCGGACCAGTTGTAGACATTGACCGTGCGGTCTTGAGCCAGTGCCGCCCCACCCAACACACTGAGCGAAGTTACGGCGAGAAGCATAGTCTTGAGTTTCATATTTGTGTTCCCCTGTTTTGTTTCGGAGGACGTTGACCGTCATCTTTTTGCAAACGGCGGTAACCGTTTGCGGTTCCCTTTGGTTTGACGCGAACTTTGCCACGCACGGTATTTTTGTCCAGAGTCGATTTTGGGCAAGCCTGCTTAGCTTATGTTCGTTTTCCGGTTTGCTTACAGATATGTCTGTCGTTCGAGTGAGGAAATTTCACGGCCGAACTCGTTCAATTCTTCCCGTTTGATTTCCGTCAGCACTTTGTGCATTTCAGGACCGACCGCCTTCTTCATCAATTTGGAAGCCTCAAACGCATCAATGGCTTCGTCCATCCAAGGCGTCAGGCGTTTTTTGCGCTTTTCATACGCATTGCCCGTTACTGCCGCTGGTGGATCTTTCTTCAAACGCAGCCCCTCCATCATGCCTGCAAGGATCCCGGTGAGAACCAGATATGGATTGGCATCCGCGCCTGCAATCCGGTGCTCCACGCGTGCGGCCTCTGGAGAAGAAGCGGGAACCCGTAGAGCCACAGAACGGTTGTCAAACCCCCAGCAGATTGATGCCGGAGCGTAGGATCCCGGTTGCATGCGCCGGAACCCGTTGAATGTTGAAATGAAAAGCAACAGAGCTTCCGGCATCGTCTTCAACAAGCCATTGATCGCATATCCGAGCCTCTCGCGGCCATGTTCCGGATCTGCAAACAAGTTGCCGTTGTCATCTTCCATAGAGACGTGCACATGCATGCCGTTGCCGGGCCATTCCACAAACGGTTTGGCCATGAAGGACGCTTTGAGTTCATGTTTTCGAGCAACGCCGGCGACAAGGCGGCGAAGAAGCACGACATCATCGGCCGCCAAAAGCGGGTTGTTCCGGTGATGCAAGTTCAATTCAAACTGTCCAGGCGCGGCCTCCGACACAGCAGCATCTGCCGGAATGCCTTGCGCCTCACAAGCCTTGCGCAGGTCATCAACAACAGGCAACAACGCTTCCAGATCAGACAGCGCATACATGTTTTGCCGCGCCGGACCGAGATGGGTCGAGAACAGGGGCTTTGGCTGCTCCGTCCAATCCCCGTCACTCTCCTCGAAAAGGTAAAACTCCAGCTCAAAGGCACATGTGGCTGTGACGCCGAACTCTTCCTTCATCTGCGCCACGGTGTTTTCAAGCACATGACGCGGGTCAGCGAGGAAAGGTTCACCATCGCGGTCGTACATCGACAACAGCACCTGAGCGGTCTTCCGATCCGCCCACGGGACGAGCTTTAGAGATTCCGGAATTGGCCAGCACACACCATCCTTGTCGCCAGTTTCCAGGTGCATACCGGTCGCTTCAACTTCCCGGCCCCACACGTCCAGCCCGAACAGGGAATAAGGAAACGCGACACCGCCTTCGAAGACTTTCGCCAGCGCTTTTCCGGGCAGCCATTTTCCGCGTAGAACCCCGTTCGTATCCGGCAGAACTACTTCGAGTGTATCCAAGTCTGGATGTTCTTCCAAAAAGGCTTCGAAAGCCAACTTCCAACCGGGCTCCGCCGGATGTTCCAGAACCTGGTGAGGAAGCTCGTTCATTTACGTCCTGTGTTTCTGCTGGCCTTGTTGGTTCTTTGGACCGCCAGCTTATGATTGCGATATCGAAAAAAATGTGATCACTTTCTAGATAGACTGTCAAGACAATCGCGATGAAATCGCAAATCCAACATAGAAGGATATCACTATTGCCAGTCCGGCGCTCCGCACTCAATGCAGGTCCTGAGAAGACCCAAACGACCGCTTCAGCGCGCAGCGCAACTCGGGATCAAGTGGATGTTGCTGTGCGGTCTGGCCTGCTGACCGGACGGTTTATTCCCGGAAAGGCGGTAACGCTGCGGGGTCTTGCAGCAGAGCTCGGGGTCAGCCCGATGCCGGTGCGCGAGGTGCTTCAACGGCTGGCTGCTGAAAACGCTCTTGAAGTCAAACCCAATGGGCGCATCCAGGTTCCCGACATGACACCGGAGCGATTTGACGAGGTGTTGATGGCCCGTCTCTTGCTCGAGCCGGAGCTGGCCGCACGCGCCATGCCCCACCTTAGTTCCGACGACATTGAGGAACTGAGGCGTATTGATGACGACATTGACGTGCGGCTGAACTCCGGCGATGCGGAGGCCTACATGCGGCTGAACCATGCCTTTCACTTCCATATCTACCGAGCGTCCGGCTCCCGTGTTTTGTTGCCGCTGATCGATAGTCTTTGGCTCCAGTTCGCCCCCTTCATGCGCACCGTTTACGGGCGGGTCGGCACGGTGAACTTGATAGATCAGCACAAGGCCGCCATTCATGCGATCGAGATGCAAGACGCCCCAGCATTGAGAGAAGCGATCACGGCAGACATCGCTGATGGCATGGGCCTCCTTGGCCGGGAAATTCTCCAAGGCGAAGAGCCCAGTTGATCCCGGCTCAACCTTATGTCATTTTGTGATCACAAAATAGTCCTGACGGCATTTGAATAGACATAGAACAGCAGCTATCCCGTGATTTTCACGGCTGTTCGGTTCCGCCGATCACGGACCAGAATCTCTGGAGCTTCGCGTGACTGATACCCCACCTGCCCATTCGACCCCGCACAAGGATGAAAGTCTCCGCGGTGTTTCAAACGTTGATGCCGCGCGGGATTGGCTCAACCATCGGAACATTCAGGATATCGAGTGTATCGTCCCAGACCTGGCGGGCGTTGCCCGGGGCAAGATGATGCCGACGGAAAAATTCTTTTCCGGCCCTGTCATGACCATGCCTGCGTCGATCTTCGCGCAGACGATCTCCGGCGACTACCCGGAGGACGACGAGCGCTTCCAGCACAACCCGACTGACGGCGACCTCTATTTCCGGGCCGATTATTCAACTCTGACAACAGTCCCTTGGGAAAGCGATCCGACGGCACAGCTCATTCACGATGCCTACACGCGGGAAGGTGCGCCCGTGGAGACGGCGCCGCGAAATGTCCTGAAGCGCATTCTGAAACTTTATGAAGACAAGGGCTGGCAGCCGGTTGTTGCCCCCGAGATCGAATTCTATTTGGTTCGTCCCAACACCGATCCCGACTACCCGCTGGAACCGCCGACAGGCCGCTCCGGCCGTCCTGAGGTTGGCCGCCAGTCCTACTCGATATCCGCGCTGAATGAATTCGACGACTTGATCGACGATATCTATGACCTGTCCGAACAGCAGGGGCTGGAAATCGACACGATGATCCATGAGGAGGGTGCGGCGCAGATGGAAATCAATCTGCGTCACGGCAATCCTCTGGAGCTCGCAGATCAGGTCTTCCTGTTTAAGCGGACGATCCGGGAAGCGGCGCTGCGGCATGAGATGTATGCGACCTTCATGTCCAAACCGATGTCGAACCAGCCCGGGTCGGCGATGCACATCCACCAATCGGTGATCGACAAGGAAACCGGTCAGAACATCTTTGCCGGCGAGAACGGCATGGAAACGGAGGCGTTCCTGTCCTTCATTGCCGGGCATCAGGTGTATCTGCCGCAAGTCACGCCAATCATGGCACCGTTCGTGAATTCCTACCGCCGGTTCTCAAAGACCTCGACCTCGCCGGTCAACGTGTACTGGGGCTATGACAATCGGACAGTCGGGCTGCGCGTGCCGTATTCAAGTCCGGATGCGCGGCGCCTGGAAAACCGTATCCCCGGCTCTGACGCAAACCCTTACCTTGCAATCGCGGCATCTCTGGCCTGCGGCTATCTCGGGATTGTCAAAGGTCTGAAACCCGACGCTCCGCGCATGGATGATTGCACCGAGCTTACCAAGTCCCTGCCGCGCGGTTTGCCGGAAGCCCTTACCTTGTTCGAAAATTCTGAGGACATGATCGAGGTTTTCGGAGAGAAGTTCGTCGCGACTTACCGCGCCATCAAATACGAAGAATTCGAAACCTTCATGTCGGTAATAAGCCCGTGGGAGCGGGAATACCTTCTGCTGAACGTGTGATTGGCCTTCTTCCGGAGCATCCTTTAATGACTGCCCATTCCAACATCTATCCGACCAAGGCGCTTCAGGAACTGGACGCCGCACACCATTGGCACCCGTTTTCGGACATGAAATCGCTTAATGCCGAAGGCAGCCGGGTGATCACCAGCGCAGATGGTGTCTGGTTGACGGATTCCAACGGCAACAAGATCCTCGATGGCATGGCAGGTCTTTGGTGCGTGCAGGTCGGACACGGCCGCTCGGAAATCACCGAAGCTGTGACCAAACAGATGAACGAGCTGGCATATTACAACACGTTCTTCAAAACGACCCACCCACCTGCAATCGCTTTGTCGGAAAAACTCGCCAAGCTTGCTCCCGATCACATCAACACCGTGTTCTATTGCTCGTCCGGCTCGGAAGCGAACGACACTGTGTTCCGCATGGTGCGCACCTATTGGGACAAGATGGGCAAGCCGGACAAAAAGGTGATCATCGGCCGATGGAACGGCTATCACGGTTCGACCCTCGCTGGCACCAGCCTTGGCGGTATGAAAGCCATGCACGCACAAGGGGATCTGCCCGTTTCAGGTGTCCATCACATCGACCAGCCCTACTGGTTTGGCGAAGGACAGGACATGAGCCCCGAAGACTTCGGCGTTCATGTGGCCCGCAAACTTGGGGAAGCCATAGATCAGATTGGCGAGGACAGGGTCGCGGCCTTCATTGCAGAACCCATTCAGGGTGCGGGCGGCGTTATCATCCCGCCGGAAACCTACTGGCCTGAGATCAAGCGCATCCTTGAGGAACGCGACATACTGTTTGTGTCGGATGAGGTCATTTGCGGCTTCGGCCGTTTGGGAGAATGGTTCGGATCCTCCTACTACGGCGTAAAGCCGGATCTGATGCCGATCGCCAAAGGGCTCACCTCCGGCTATTTGCCGATGGGTGGTGTTCTGGTTTCTGACCGCGTCGTCGAAGGCTTGATGCTGGCCGGTGATGACTTCAACCACGGCTATACCTATTCCGGACATCCGGTCTGCGCTGCAGCTGCGCTCGCAAATTTGGAAATCATTGAACGCGAAGGACTGGTGGACCGGGTGAAGACCGATATTGGTCCGTACCTAAAGGAACGTTGGCTGAAACTCGGCGAGCATGAACTTGTTGGCGAAGCGCGCATGACCGGTTTGGTCGGCGCTCTGGAATTGGTGCCGGACAAAAAGAACCCGACCAAGAAGTTCTCAGATGTCGGCGTGCCCGGCACGTTGTGCCGCGATGTTTCGTTTGAGCATGGGATGGTGATGCGCGCCGTTCGTGACAGCATGATCATCTCACCGCCTTTGGTGCTGTCCCACGAAGAGGCGGATCATCTAGTCGCGACTGCGGAAAAAACACTGAACGATACCTATCGCATCTTAAAGCGCGATGGGTGGATGGGCTGACACCATCGGGCAGGCTTCAGGAAGCTGAAGCCTGCCCTTCGATCCAATCCCTGAACTGGCGCATCGCCAGTGTTTCATGGCGGGATTTCAACCAGGTCAGCCAATAGCGGCCAAGCGATACGGTTTGCGGGAATGGCTGTTTCAGCCGGCCCGTCTCCAACTCCTCCCGAAACATCGTCACAGGTACGAGCGCAACACCTGCGCCTTTCGCGGCTGCAGCAGCCATTGTCACCGATGAATCAAACATCCAACCTCTAATGCTCGGCGGTTCCACATTTACCGCCTCAAACCACCGGCTCCATTCATCCAACCTATACGACCGCAAGAGCGGAACAGCCTTTAGGTCAGCGGGTGACTTCAGGGCTTCCGCCATTGAAGGTGCGCAAACCGGAGACAAAGGCGCATTCATCAACTGAAGCGCATTGGTGCTGTGCCAGGCCCCATCTCCAAACCGGATAAAGTAGTCGAGGCCATCTTCAAGAAAATCGGCCCGGTTGTTGTTGGTCTTCAGCCGCACATCGACATCGGGATAAGCCTGCGAAAAACTAGTGAGCCGATCAATCAGCCAGCCATAAGCGAAAGTAGAAACGGCACCGATCGTGAGCACCTCTTGAAAATTGCCATGTTCAAAGCGGCTAAGCGTTGCACTCATTCGGCCAAAGGCATCGCTTAGAACTGGTAGAAGTGTCTGGCCTTCATCTGTCAGCACGACGCCACGTGGCAATCTGTCAAACAGCGAAACACCCAGAATTGCCTCAAGCGACTTTACCTGATGGCTGACCGCTGTCTGGGATACCCGCAGTTCCATGCCCGCCTTTGTAAAACTTCCAAGGCGCGCAGACGCTTCAAAGGCCCGAAGAGCGTTCAACGGCAATTGCGAAATATTCATGCGAGCTTATCCAAGACTAAGTTTTTCTCATGCCTAACCAGAGAAACCATCATTTGTCGATCCCTTGAGCTGCGATCATATTCCTCTTCACCGATCGGCATTGCTTCAGAACCGCGGCTGGAGCGCTCATCATTGAAAACGAATGGACACTTCTCATGACGTTTCCCAAAGCGCTCAGTTTGGGCGCAGCCGCTTTGTTTCTGGCTCTTCAAGGACCAGCGTATTCCGGTGGACCAGAGTTCGATCCGGCGCCTCTTGCCAAAGTCGCCAAGGCGATCGAAAGCCGTTTGAACACACGCATTGGCGTTGCCGTCTTCGATCCGGCCAGCGGGCTGAACTGGAACTACAATGGCGACGATCGGTTCCCGATGAACAGCACCATGAAGGCCTTTGCCTGCGCAGCACTGCTGGACCGGGTCGACAAGAAGCAGAGCAGTCTCGATCAGCGCACCATCATCACCAGCGATATGATCGTGTCTAATTCGCCGGTTACAGAAAAACATATCAACACAGCGGATATGACTCTCGCCGATCACTGCGAGGCGACCATCACGATCAGCGACAACACATCTGCGAATATCATTCTGGAGGAACTTGGCGGTCCAATCGGGGTGACGACCTACATGCGCTCCATCGGCGATGACGTCACCCGCCTGGACCGCTATGAGCCGAGCTTGAACGAAGGAACTCCGGGAGACCCACGCGATACCACCACACCAGTGGCAGCAGCGCAGTCTCTCTACAAGGTTCTGTTTTCGGATGAGTTGAGTGCATCGTCCCGCAAACAACTGATGCACTGGTTAGAGGCCAACAAGGTCGGTGATGCAACGCTTCGTGCAGGCCTGCCACATGACTGGCGCATCGGGGACAAGACAGGTGCTGGAGCTTATGGTTCCCGCGGCAACATTGCGATCATCTGGCCGCCCAACCACACGCCCGTCGCTCTTGCCGTTTATGTCACCGAAAATGAGGCAGAGTTCCAAGCCCGGAACAAGGCCATAGCCGAGATTGGCGCGGCCTTTAAGGCGAGCTTTGAATGAATAAAAGAGACCGGGGCAGCAGCGCTGACCCGGTCTCTTTTATCAGCGCTCAGTGTTTGCGCCGCTATTCCGCCGCGATGGCTACGTCGCGGTGCGAGCCGCGGGCCCAAGGCCGGGTGCCTTCCGGGATTTCTTCGATCGAGCCGAAAGCCGGTTGCAGGTACTTGGTGACTTCCGGCCATTCTCCAGCTTTCTGAGCTTTCAGAACTTCCCGCTTGGAAATCTCGAAGCTTGAGACGCCGCAGCGGCGGCAAGCGGCACTTGGTCCAGGATGTAGCTACCAACTGCACGGATATCACCCTGATAATTCAGGTGCTCCCGCAGGTCTCGGGCGGTTGAGAACCCACGGCCCTCAGATTTAGTGGCGTTTTGTTCGGATCTACTGACTTTGCGATCAATGCGACCGCATTCTCCATTTCAAGCCATTGCCGTCCTTAGCTGCCGCAAAATCAGCGTGATTGAGCGCAGTTAATCCTGCTGTTCCCGCCAAAATTTTTTCCGCAGCAATGTGCCCCAAACCCATCGGACTGCCCGCAAGCTCCCGGTGACAACTCACCGTTCCAGTCGCTGCCCCCGATTGAGATGCTTCAGAACATTCAGATATTAAATTCCGATCGGTCTCAATTTTGCTGAACGAATGTTAAAGAATTTTCGCTACGCATTGTTGGCGATAAGGAGATCACCATTCAATGTCATTGCCGTTCGATAGATTTTCTGACGAAAATTCTTCAAAAAAACAAACCCCGTTGATCGTTCTCCCGATTTTCGCTGTCACATTGTTCGTGAGCGCCTTACTTCTGTTTGCCATTCAGCCGTACTTCTCAAAACTTGTTTTGCCGAAACTTGGCGGCTCGCCCGGCGTTTGGTCTGTGGCAATGATATTCTTTCAAAGTGTTCTCTTGCTCGGGTATGCCTATGCGCATTTACTCACCCGTTATGTTGGCATTCAATACGCGGTTGCAATACACGCATTGGTTCTTACGTCTGCCTTCCTCTTTCTTCCCCTCGGCATAACAAACGGTTGGGAAACGCCGCCAGAATCAGGTCAAGAATTCTGGTTGATCGGTCTGTTTGGCGCGTCAATTGGCGTACCGTTTTTCGCAGTGGCAGCGAACGCTCCGCTTCTCCAAGCATGGTTCTCGAAGTCGGGCCACCCGCATGCCAAAGATCCGTATTTCTTGTACGGAGCAAGCAACATTGGAAGCTTTTTTTCGCTATATATCTATATACTGCTGATAGAACCAAATTTTACTTTAAAAAATCAAGCTATCTTATGGGCTGGCAGCTATACAATACTTCTTTTTGGGATATTACTGTGCTCAAGCTACTTGCTTCCGCGGTTAAATCCGACAAGCATGGCTTTTCGCTCTCTGCCTGAACAGGCAAACTGCAGTCAACCTTTAGAAAATTTGACGGTGGTTCAAAAAGCATCCATCGTCGGCATCGCAGCGATACCGTCTGGTCTCACAGTTGCCGTCACCGCCTTCATTTCGATCGACTTAGCCTCTGCACCATTCTTATGGGTTATTCCCCTTTCACTTTTCTTATTGACCTTTGTACTCTCCTTTCGGCAATCACCTCCAATTTCTTTAAGGTTCTTGTCAAACCTATTTCCATGGGTGTTGATTATAGCGACTTTCGTGATCTTTTTCACTCCAACCCCAAATATTGTTGGCTCTCTAATACTAATTCTTCTGTGTTTTTTCTTGGCAGCCCTATTCTGTCACACCCTACTTTATAGTCGTCGCCCCGATGTAAGGCAGCTGACATCTTTTTATTTTTGGATGTCTCTAGGCGGTGTTATCGGCGGCGTCTTTGCGGGTCTCATAGCTCCGCGCGTTTTTGACTGGGTAGCAGAGTTCCCACTACTTATGTTGGCAGTCATATTCTTGCTGCCCTACAAGCGGAAGACGAGTGGAAAGTCTCTTTTTGCAGGGCTTGTGATTGGAATTGGCCTAGCAGCCTTGCTTTCTTTCGCACTCCAGTCTGAAGTCAGTTCCACCTTATTGAAGCGCTCCCACGTGCTTGTGCTCTTGATTGGTATGGTGACCTTCGCTGCGTTTGTTCAATTACGATCTCAGTCTGCTGCACTTTCGCTACTTATTGCCGCGATACCCCTTGCCATCACTAGTCTGCACTTGGGCAACAACATGTATTCCGAACGATCGTTTTTCGGCGTGATTAAGGTCAATTCTTCTTCGGATGGCCAATATCGCCTTATGCTTCATGGAACAACCGTTCACGGTGTAACACATGAGACAGCATTCACGCCGGAAGTGGGTCTAGGCGCGCCCGAAGCACTATCATATTACCACCACTCGGGAGAAATGGCCGAAGTCCTGCAGGCTGTAAGGAAAAAATTAGGCGGTCAAATCAATCGGGGGGCCATTGTCGGACTCGGGACCGGAAGTTTCTTATGCCATAGTAAGCCGAAGGAACGCTGGACTGTTTTTGAAATTGATAAAACAGTTATTGATATTGCCTCGAACCCTTCATACTTCAGATTCATTACTGATTGTTCACCGGATGCTCGACAGGTTCTTGGAGATGCGAGACTTACACTTGCTTATGAGCCTGATCAGCACTTTGATTTTTTGCTAATTGATGCATTTTCATCAGATTCTATCCCAGTTCACCTGATGACGCTCGAAGCGCTAAAACTCTATTTTTCCAAACTGGCACCCAATGGCCTTTTGGCCATGCATATCTCTAACCGTCATTTAGAGCTTGAATCGATTCTGGCGGCAATCGCCGAACAACAGGGACTGGCAATCCGATCTGCTCAGTATGAAAGAGACAAAACTGAACGCGCTAGAAAGATATTTCCGGCAAAAACGGTAGTTTTAGCCAGAACCGACGAGCAACTGGGGCCATTATCAAGCGATCCACGTTGGATCAAGGTGACTTCCGGTGGAACGCTGCCTTGGACAGATGACTACTCCGATGTTATCGGGGCGATCCTACGGCATCAGCTGCGAAACCCAGACCCTTCCTGATTTGAAGGTATGTTACCGCCCGTCGGTTCCAACTTGATGGTGACACTCTACTCCGCCGCGATGGCTACATCCCGGTGCGAGCGGCGGGCCCAAGGCCGGGTGCCTTCCGGGATTTCTTCGATCGAGCCGAAAGCCGGTTGCAGGTACTTGGTGACTTCCGGCCATTCTCCAGCTTTCAGAGCTTTCAGAACTTCCGGCTTGGAAATCTCAAAGCTTGAGACACCACAGCGACGCGCGAGCGGCACCTGGTCCAGAATATAGCGGCCAACTGCACGGATATCGCCCTGATAGTTCAGGTGCTCCCGCAGGTCGCGGGCCGTCGAGAATCCACGGCCATCGGCGAAACTCGGAAAAGCCACAGCGACATACGCAAATTTGCGCAAATGTTCCGCAGCAAGTCCGACTTTTTCCCCGGCCTCGACCAGCAACGCCGTTTTCCCGGCGCGACTCAGGTACGCTTCCGGCGCTTCAAGGAACAGCGACACCGGGACCAGCAAATCCCCGTCCGCAGCCGGACCGGTTTCACTGTCTGCCCTGACCCAGGTTTCCTCGACGAATTCACCGTCTTTGTAGATCGTTGCCATTTCTAAGCGTCCTCAAACTCTCTCAGCGATGCAGCTCAAATGCCGCTGCCGTCAATTTCCTTGCCATGGGTCGGCCAATGAATGCCGCACTCAGTCTTGTCTTGTCCGCGCCAACGGCCCGCGCGCGGATCTTCGCCCGGCGCCACCTTGCTTGTGCAGGGCAAGCAACCGATGGACGGATAGCCTTCGGCGACAAGCGGGTGCGGCGGCAGGTCGTGGCTCTTTGCATAGTCCAGGATGTCAGCCGCAGACCAGTCGGCGAGCGGATTGATCTTGACCCGCCCGGCGTCGATTTCGAAAAAATCCAACTCAGACCGTGTCGAGCTCTGATGGCGTTTACGGCCCGAAATCCAGGCTTCAAAACCATGCAATGCGCGCTCGAGCGGCACGACCTTGCGAATGTGACAACACGCATCTGTATCGCTCATCCAGAGCATGCCGGCTGGGTCTTTTTCGGCAAGGTCATCCTTGGATGGCTTGAACGTGCGCACATCGGTGAGGCCAAGCTTGGCAATCAACTCATCCCGGTAAAGGATTGTCGCCGGAAACAGCTTCACCGTATCGACGAACAATACCGGCGTGGATGGATCCACCTGCGAAACCATGTGCAAGAGCACTGCAGAGTCTGCGCCAAAGCTGGACACCATGGCGATTTCTCCGGCGAATTGGTGCCTTATGGACGCCTGAAGGATGTCCTGCGCAACGGCGTCCTCGAACTGGGCGTTCAGCGCGGCAATTTCCGCCTGAAGCCCGAGTTCCGGATCAACACCGAGGCTGAAGGTCTCATGCAGCGCCATAAAGGGCCTCCTTGAACGGCGCCTCCCCAACCCGGCGGTACGCATCCAGGAAGGTTTCGTCCTTGCCGGACCGAAGTCCAAGATAGGTGTCGACCAGGGTCTCGATCGCGTCGACGACTTCTTCAGAGGAGAACCCGCGCCCGACGATTTCGCCGATCGATGCGTTCTCGTTGGCCGAGCCACCCAGCGTCACCTGGTAGAATTCCTCGCCCTTTTTCTCCAGACCGAGAATGCCGATGTGACCAACATGGTGGTGCCCACAGGCGTTGATGCAGCCGGAGATCTTGATCTTCAGCTCACCGATTTCGGCCTGACGCTCAGCTGTACCGAAGCGTTCGGAGATCCGTTGAGCCACAGGGATTGAGCGTGCCGTTGCAAGCGCGCAGTAATCCATCCCAGGGCAGGCAATGATGTCGGTGATCAGCCCGGCGTTGCCTTCAGCAATGTCCGCTGCGACCAACTGGTCGAACAGAGCCGGAAGGTCATCCAGTTTCACATGCGGCAGGATTACGTTCTGCTCATGGGAGATCCGGATTTCATCCTGTCCATACCGTTCGGCAAGATCCGCAATCACATCCATCTGCGCATCGGATGCATCGCCCGGGATGCCACCGATCGGCTTCATCGACAGGGTCACGGATGTGTAGCCCGGCACGCGGTGTGGATTGAGATTGTGCGCAAGGAACTGTGCAAAGGCGGCGTCCGTCTCACGGCGCACTTCGACCTTGGCCGAGATGTCTGACCCGACCTCGAGCGGAGGGGGCGCAAAGTAAGCTTCTATCCGCCGCACTTCTTCGTCCGGCAGACGAAGAACACCGTAGCGAATCTTTTCAAATTCGCCTTCGATATCCGCCTTCAGGTCTTCCAGGCCGGTTTCATGCACAAGGATCTTAATCCGCGCCTTGTACTTGTTGTCCCGGCGGCCGTAGCGGTTGTATACGCGCAGGATTGCCTCGGAATAGGCAAGCAGGTCTTCTTCGGGAAGGAAGTCGCGGACCTTGCGGCCGATCATCGGTGTCCGGCCGAGGCCGCCGCCAACAAAGACCTCAAAGCCGATCTCACCGGCCTCGTTGCGGGTCAACTGCAGACCGATGTCATGCACCTGAACGGCCGCGCGGTCGTTCGGCGCGCCTGTGATGGCGATCTTGAACTTACGCGGCAAGAACGAAAACTCCGGGTGAAGCGATGACCACTGACGCAAGATTTCCGCATAAGGACGCGGATCTGCGATCTCGTCGGCTGCAGCACCGGCGAAATGATCTGCCGTCACGTTCCGGATGCAGTTCCCGGAGGTTTGGATGGCGTGCATCTCCACTTCCGCCAGCTCTTCGAGGATTTTCGGAGTGTCCTCAAGTTTCGGCCAATTGAACTGGATGTTTTGGCGTGTGGTGAAGTGGCCATAGCCCTTGTCGTAGGTCCGGGCAATATGCGCGAGTTTGCGCATTTGACGACCGTTCAAAGTGCCATAGGGGATCGCAACCCGAAGCATGTAGGCATGGAGTTGCAGATAAAGACCGTTCATCAGGCGCAGCGGCTTGAACTCGTCCTCAGACAATTCACCGGCCATGCGGCGGCGGACCTGGTCCTTGAACTGTTCTGTGCGCTGGTTGACGAAACTCGCGTCAAATTCATCGTAACGGTACATGTGTCTCTCCTGCCGGGCGCTGCTCGATCTGGCGCTGCCCGCCGCGTGTGCTCATGTCAGGCGGAAACGGCCTGAGCCTGTTTTCCGAATTGGGGATGGGTGGTCGGACCTTTCGCCCGGATACGTTCGCGCAAGCGCACGGGGACAATGACGCCGTCTTCAATTGTCACATCCATCTCGTAGACGCCGACGACCTTCTGGTCTTTTTCTGCCGCTGCGCCAATCGACAGCCCCTCGGCAACAGCATCCTTGCCATCAAAGGTTCGAGCCAGCGTGACACGCTCGACCCAAACCTCGTTTTCACCGAGCCAGACGACATCGCCATCCAGAAGGCGATTGGCTGTAATGACTTTCATAGACTTATCTCCTCAAGCCGCCGCGACGGCACGCACGAGCTGCGGCGCCAGCGGTTCAGCCTGTTCAAGGGCAGCATGGCCGACGGCCTCGCCAATCACGATCAAAACCGGGCCATCGATCTCAGGGCGGTTTGACAGAACCGCAAGCTCTGACAGATCACCGGCAAACTGACGTTCATCGGGATGCGCTGCATTCTCGATGACCGCGACGGGGGTGGATGGGGTCATGCCGGCGCCGATGAGACGGTCCGCGACGGACGCTGCAACGGTCCGCCCCATGTAGACGGCAACGGTTGCGCCCTTCAGCGCCAGACCTGCCCAGTCGGGCAGTGTCTCAGACTTCGCATTATGACCTGTGGCAAAAACCAGGTTGGAGGCCACACCGCGCAACGTCAGCGGGATCTGCGCCGAGGCTGCGGCGGCAAAGGCTGCTGTTACACCGGGAACGATTTCAAAGCCGATCCCGCCAGCGCGGAGCGCCTCCATTTCTTCTGCCGCCCGGCCGAAGATCATCGGATCCCCGGCTTTCAGACGGACAACCTTGAGGCCTTCCGATCCGAGCTTCACCAGCAAATCGCAGATTTCAGATTGCGGTACGGAATGGGCACCCTTGCGCTTGCCGACGGAAATCCGTTCCGCATCCCGGCGCCCCATGGCCACCACATCGGCCGGGACCAAGGCATCATGGACAATGACGTCGGCTTCCTGCAGGAGGCGCTGAGCCCGAAGCGTGAGAAGATCCTCAGCTCCAGGCCCGGCCCCCACCAGCCACACAAACCCCGGCTCATCGGCCATGCTGTTCAACAGGCGCTGCGCTTCGGCACGCGCAACATCTGCCCTACCCGCATAAAGATTGGTTGCGACTGAGCCGGAGAAAAACCGGGCCCAGAAATTCCGTCGCAGGTTGCCATCCGAAATGACTTTTGACGCCGCATCACGGAAACTCTCGGCGAGCCTTGCAAGCGCGCCGGTCGACCGCGGCAGCATGCCTTCGATACGGGCGCGGATATGGCGCGCCAGAACCGGTCCGACGCCGGTAGATGTGATCGCCACGGCAATCGGCGCCCGATTGACGAGTGCGCCGGTGTAAAAATCGCAGATTTCAGGCTTATCGACCGCGTTCGCCGGTACGCCTATGATCCGGGCCGCATCAATGACCGCCTTGTCCAGATCCCAGTCTTCCCTTGCAGAGAAAACCATGGCGGCATCGGTCAGATGTCTTGGCTTGAAGTCTTCGGCGATATGGGTCGCGGAGAACAAATCGACGGCGGATTGCAGTTCGTGATCTATCTCCTGTCCGACCACAACGATTTCCGCATTGGTTTCGCCCAGAAGGCGCACCTTGGCTGCAGCTTCGCCGCCGTGTCCGACAACGACAACACGCCTGCCTGCGACCTTCATGAAGGCCGGGAAGACATCCAGCCGGTCTTCCGGCTTTTTGCGTGCTTTTTCTGTCTGTGATCTGCGGCTTGCCATCAGCAAGGGTCTCCAATCCCAATTTGATGACCTGAATGTAAGCGGTGGCGCAGAGAAGTGCCGGGTACGGGATTTCAAAGCCGGAGGAGATTGCGGAAAAGATTTTCCTGATTTGCCGCTTCGGCGATGCATGCGTTCATTTGCTGGTCCCTATACGCCGATCGCGGCGAGGGCCTCTCCTAACCACAGAAAGCTCGACTACCTTTCAAATCCAACGGACACCCGGTCCAATGTGACAAACGGAAATTCCAAAGTCAGGGCTAGGAATTGACACCCGTTTCGGGCTAACAAATGAGTCGAAAAAACGAGTTGTAGGGTCAAGTGAGGCGGCCAGTTTCAGCCCGCCGCACTTGCCGGTTTTCTTCTCCCAAGACCAACCAATCGCCAATCTATGAGTCAAATCATGCGCTTTTCGCTTTCGCTTACCGCGGCCCTGACCGTCATGTTTCTTCAGGGAACGCCAATCCATGCCCAGCAAGTTGAGCAGGGCGAACTCTGGCAAACAAGATGTGCAGGTGCCTCGCGGTCCGCAGAAGCGTTGACGTGCGAGGCCAGCCAGAGCCTTCGCGTGAAGGAAAGCGGTCAGCTTCTGTTCAAGGTAGATATCATCTATCCGGGGAACAACGCCGCGCCAGTCTTCCAGATGCAGGCTCCGCTTGGGTTTTACCTACCTGGAAAGGTGAAACTAACCGTTGATGGCACACAGATTGGCGACATGACCATCAGCACATGCGATCAGCGCGGCTGCTATATCAGCGCCCCGGCAACCGATGCCATGATTGAAGCGATGAAGGCCGGAGCGCAGCTGCAAATCGACTTTGCCGCTTCAGCCAACCAGCGCCAGAAGATCGACGTTCCGCTGACCGGTTTCAGCCGCGCCATGGCGGCCATTCAGTAACAGCGACCAATTGCACCCAAGGGTCAGAAAATTTAAGGCCCTTGGGCGTTTGGACTGCCGTTTAGTTCACTATAACTGCGGCGCCTTCCCGTCTGCGATCACCAATGCCTTCAAACTCGCCGCTTCCAGTTTTTTGAACCGCATGCACGCCGCCGAAGAACATGTTTGGCTCCGCCCAAATGCGGTGATCTGAAAACGCGTCTATCAGGTCTTCCAGTTGACGCTGTTCCAATCCAGCTTCGACATCCAGGTGACCGTTCTCGATATGAAGACGTGGCATTTGAACAGCTTGCAGAAGCGTCGTGCCACCAAAACTCAGCCGCGCTACGACTTGGAAAATTGCCGACCTGATGCGGCTGGAACCGCCCGAGCCGAGCGCAATCAATCGCCCATCTGGCGTCTCCAGAACAGTCGGGCACATCATGGAGGCCGGGCGGGTATTCAACGGCCACCCAACGGACCCTCCAGGGTTCACATCCTCCTCGCCCAGGATGTTGTTCAGCATGAAGCCGAACCCGTTGACGATCTCACCGCTTCCAGTCCCGTTGGAGACCGTCACCGAACACGCATTCCCGTCTGCATCGACAGCCGAAATGTGTGTGGTTCCGTTCTGACGCAAAGGGTGCTTCAAGAGTGCGCTGAGATCACCCCGCGCTGAGATGCGCGCTTCATCTGCAAGGTTCAACGCAGTTGCCAGGGACACCGGCGTACAGTCGCCGAGATGTTGAAATGCATATTGGATCAAAGTGCCGCTGGCAGCTGGAAGCGAGTTTAAAAACACGCGCGCTTCGCCTAGGTTCAAAGTGAGCGGCTCCCGCTCTTCAACCTGGTAAGCCGATAGATCTGCCTCGGAAAGATGTCCATTGGCCGCCTGCTCCTCCAGCAGCGCCTCAGCTATCTCGCTGTCTCGCCATTTGGTTTTGCCTAGAACCCGGAACGTCTCGGCTAGCCCGGGATTGACGAAGGTTTCGCCTGCCACTTGAAGCTGACCTACCGGCGCAAACAAGGCGCGGGAAGCTTCGGTTGCCATCAGGATGGGCGCAACAACGGTGGACAGATACGCTTGGTACCCGGTGAGTTTGAAGCCCGCTGAGGCCACCTCGATAGCAGGGGCAAAATGCTCTTGATGCGTGAGGCGCGCACCTCGTTTTGCAAGCGCGTCGAGACCATCCAGAAATCCGGGCGCGGCCACCGAGGCCGGACCAATATGGAAGATCTGTTTGGTCGGTCCGAAATCAGCCTCGATCGTCTGAAATCCATCCTCAGCGTTGCCGCGTTTTTCAAGCGGCGTTTGCGTGAAGAAATCGAGGAGCTGTGTTTTTCCCGTGTTACCATCCCGGATCATGGCAAAACCGCCGCCACCAGGAGACGCGAGGACAGGTTCGCAAACACAAGCCATTGCCAAGGCGGCTATGGCGGCATCAACGGCACTTCCGCCTTCGCGCAACATCTCTGCGCCAGCTTCCGCTGTGAGGGTATGACCCGCGGCAACCGCGCCTTTTTGTGATTTTCTCATTTGTTGGTCAAATCATGCGTTCGAGGGCAACGCAAGGGGGCCATTGGCTAAAGCATAGCGTGGTATGCGCCTAACAGAAACACAACAAGCCGGCGCTTGGCCGGCTTGTTCGGTCCAACAAAAATGTTTGGCTTATTTCATTGACTGAAGGATCGAGACATAGTTGGCGACAGCTGCGCCGCCCATGTTGAAGACCCCGCCAAGTTCCGCGTTTTTCACTTGGATATCGCCAGCCGTCCCGGTCAGCTGCATGGCCGTCAGAACGTGCATGGAAACGCCTGTAGCGCCAATCGGGTGGCCTTTGGCCTTCAGACCGCCGGACGGGTTGACCGGCAATTTGCCGTCCATTTCCGTCCAGCCCTCAAGAACAGCGCGTGAGCCTTCGCCCTCTTTGGTCAGTCCCATCGCCTCGTATTCGATCAACTCGGCAATGGTGAAGCAGTCGTGTGTCTCGACAAATGAAAGATCGTCGATCGCAAGGTTTGCGTCTCCGAGCGCTTGCCCCCAAGCCTTTGAACAGCCTTCGAATTTCAAGATGTCGCGTTTCGACATCGGCAGGAAGTCCTGTACGTGGGCCAGACCGCGGAAGGCAACGGCCTTTTTCATACCAAGCGCGGTCGCCGGATCTGTCAGGACCATGGCCGCAGCGCCATCAGAGACGAGCGAACAGTCGGTGCGCTTCAGCGGACCTGCCACAAACGGGTTTTTCTCGCTCTCATCCCGGCAGAACTCATAGCCCAAATCCTTGCGCATCTGCGCATAAGGGTTGCCGACACCGTTCTTGTGGTTCTTGGCAGCAATCTTTGCCAAAGCGTCGGACTGATCGCCGTATTTCTGGAAGTAGGAATCCGCGATCTTGCCGAAAACTCCCGCAAATCCTGCCGGTGTGTCGCCATCCTCTTTCAAGTATGACGCCTTCAGAAGGTTTTTGCCGATTTCCGGCCCCGGCGTGGTCGTCATTTGCTCCACACCGACAACGAGCACAAATCGCGCGGCACCGGACGAAACCGCGCGGACGCCCTGATGGACAGCGGCGGAACCGGTCGCACAGGCGTTTTCAACCCGTGTTGCCGGGGTGAACCGGAGCGCGGGATTGGCCTGCAAGACAAGAGCGGCGGTGAAATCCTGCGCGGAAAACCCGGCATTGAAGTGTCCAAGAACAATCTCGTCGACATCCTCAGGAGAAATGCCCGCATCGTGAATGGCGTCCGTCGCCGCTTTCACGATCATGCTTTCAACTGTTTCGTCAGAGTGTTTCCCGAAAGGCAGATGTGCCCACCCAACCATTGCAGCAGTCATGACATTTCCTCCAAACCCGAAAGCTCTCCGCGGTCATGCCGCGCAATTCGTGTTCCGAACTGCGCTAACAAGGTGACCGAGCCTTTCAATTTGGCCTTACACTCCCAGCTTCGATGTTGCTTTGCAAGAGCAAATTGACCTAAACGTCATTCAAATTATTTTTTGTTATTTATTTCAGTAATTTACTTCAAAATTAAAATCCCGACACAGAGCTTTTAGATTTGCTTTGCCGGTAGGATGCCAAAGCCGTATCTGCCGGGTCATTTGTTTGTCACAGAAGTTGAGTACCTAGGGTCTTGTTCAAAGCAAATGACTGTTTTGGTCCTTTTTTGATTTGATTTTTTGCCCCGCCTTGCGGGGCTATTTTTTTGCAGACACGAATGTGTTGCCCTCACACATCCAGTTTTCAAATGCAACGTTTTGAAAGAACAGGCCTTGTTGCCTCTTCAAAATCCATTCGGGCACAGCTAAAACAGCGCGCCGGATGTGTTCCGGATCGCAGGCGCAACGACCCCGGATATCCAATGACCCAACGCCTTCCATTGTCCGCATTCATCATCGCGAAAAATGAGGCGGACCGGATCCCGGCTGCAATCAAAAGCGTTGTCGACTGGGTCGATGAAGTCATCGTGATTGACAGCGGCTCGCAGGATGAAACGGTACCGGTTGCCGAGTCCCTTGGTGCAAGGGTCGTGTTTCATGAGTGGCCGGGCTATGGCCTGCAAAAACGCTTCGGCGAAGACCAATGCCGCAACGATTGGCTGCTTAACCTTGACGCGGATGAGGAAATCACACCCGCGCTTGCAGCCGAGATCCGCGCTAAGTTCGACGATCAGAGTTATCTGGATGCAGATGCTTGGCGGATCATGATCCGGGATACGTTTCCCCATGAAACGGGACCGGCGCCTTGGGCCTACGGGTACAATCAAATCCGGCTTTATGACCGCCGCAAGGGTCGCTTCTCCGACTCTACCGTTCACGACACTGTCCGGCCACAGGAAGGTGCGACCTTGGGTGACCTTGAAGGTATCATGGCCCACCGGTCCGACAGGTCCCTGGAATTCAGCGTCGGCAAATACAACCGCTATTCGAATATGCAGGTTCAGGACATGCTGGACCGAGGCCGGAAAATACCGACTTACCGGCTTTTAACCGAATTTCCGGTCAGCTTCTTCAAAGGTTATTTTGTCCGGAAATACCGCAATTACGGCTGGTGGGGCTTCATTCTGGCAATGAACTATGCGCACGGCCGTTTTCTGCGTGTCGCCAAGTCCTATGAAGCCGAGCTGTTGAAAAAGAGCGACCGAAAGTAGCTTCAAGCGGTTTCGTTGAGGACCGGTTCGGCTGCTTTGGATCGCCTCACACGGATCGGCTGCCGCACACCAGATGTTTTGTTGAAGTGCTCCAACCGCCGGATCATCGTCGGTGTGAGCAGATGCCCGCGGGCCAGAACCAACTCAAAAGATGTTTCAGTCCGCACGTCATCGACAAGGATATCTCCGGGCCGGAGTGAACGGATGTAGCAATGCTGAAAGAGAGTTTTCTGTTCCGCAGGCTTTTCTTTCAAAAGGATCTCTTTGGCCAATTCCAGAAGCCGCGGATCATATTGCCGCCAGTTGATCATCAACGCGTCAAAAGCTGCAGCATCCGGTCCCCCTTCTGGGGATGCGTACCACAGGTCGGTGAGCAGCTTCAGGATCCTGGACACCAGCGGGATCTTGTCGCCCTCCGGGCCGTTTTCCGGGAACCCGGAGCCGTCATAACCGCAGGCTGATAAATAGAGATAATCGGCCACACGCTCGAGCTGCGGGATGTTTTGCAGCAGATCGCGCGTCTGTTCCGGGGCCTTTGCCAATATGGACCGCTCCTCATCGCTGAGGTTACGGGCTGCCCGGTACCGGGACAGGATCTCCTTTGGCAACATGGCTTCACCGAGCGGCGACAGCATCACGGCCATTTCCAATTCCCATGTCTTTTTAAGCCCGATCTCCTTGGCAAGCCGTACCGCTTGCTGGCGAATGATCGGGGTCCGTCGAAACGCTTCCGGGTGGAACACGGACAGCATTTCGATCAGCATTTTGACTGACCCCGATAAGGTCCGCTCTAGCAGAGCCCGCTCTTTTGCCAATTGCCGATGATGAGAGAGACCGGCTTCAAGAGCGGATATGATTTCCGCTCTTTGGCAGGGCTTCTCAAGATACATGAACGCGTGGCCCTCATTGAGCGCCTTCTTGATAACGTCCTTCGACCCCTCACGTGTGAGCATGATCCGGGCCGCTTGCGGCGCCACGACTGCACATTCACTTAAAAAAGCAACGCCATCGTATTCAGGGAAATTGTAACAAGAAAAGACAACCGCTGTAGCAGGATGCTTTTTAAGAAACTCAATCGCAGCTTCGGCGTCTGAAAAACAAGAAAGCGCGTGATGCTCTGAGAACAGTTTTGTCATGGCCGATTGCACGGAGACATCGGGATCCACGACGACAATTATCTCTTCTCGTTTCATCACCAAGTGCGCCCTCCTAGTACCTAAACAAATACCTCGACCCACAAAAATAACCTGTTCGTTCCGGAAAGCATTTCACAAGACAAATAATAAATTCTTGAGATTGAACACCGAATTCAACTTTTACAACTTGAGCCTTTATCAATCGGTTCTGGTTTTTGGAAATACATTCGGATTATAAGGCCCGCATGATAGATGCATTGATCATCGGAGCTGGTCCAGCTGGCCTGTTTGCTTCCGAACACTTGTCTGCCAAGGGGTATGACGTCGTTGTGGTGGACCGGATGCCATCGCCGGCCCGGAAATTTCTCATGGCTGGACGCGGCGGACTGAATTTGACCCACAGCGAGACACTGGAACCGTTTGTCAGCCGGTATCGCGAGGCCGAAAACTTTATCAAACCTCTCATCTCCGATTTTCCGCCCAAAGCCCTGATCGATTGGTGCGAAGGGCTTGGTCAAGAGACCTTTGTCGGGACGAGCGGCCGTGTCTTTCCTAAGTCCATGAAAGCGTCCCCGCTTCTGCGTGCGTGGCTTCGGCGTTTGGACGACCGTGGTGTCCGCCTGCTCACCCGCTCAACGTTTCGTGGGTTCTCCCAAGATGGCAATGCGTTGATTTCAAGAGACGATGAGGCGCCATCACCAATGCCTGCCCGCGCAGTCTTGCTGGCCCTTGGTGGGGCGAGCTGGCCGAAACTTGGGTCTGATGCTGCCTGGGTTCCCATTTTGCGTGACGCCGGGGTTGAGGTGGTTGACTTTCAACCCGCCAATTGCGGATTTGAAGTGTCTTGGAGAGCGTTCATCACACAGCGGTTTGCCGGACAACCGTTAAAACGGATCAAGGTTACCAGCGGATCGCACTCGGTTTTAGGTGAAGCTATCCTTTCCGGAAAGGGCCTTGAAGGCGGGGCAATCTATGCCTTGTCGGCCGAGATCAGGACGCAGCTCAATCAATCTGGGACCGCGCCTATTTCAATCGATCTGCGTCCCCAACTCACTCATCAGGCGTTGCAAGAAAAACTCGGGCGCCCGCGGGGCAAGCAGTCCATGTCGACATTTCTGAGAAAGACGGTCGGCTTGCAGCCGGTAGAACAGGCGCTCATCCGGGAAAGTGGCCCCCTCCCGGAAGCCCCCAGAGATTTGGCAACACGGATCAAGAACGTTCCGGTGAACTGTACCGCCACATACGATATCGACCGCGCCATTTCCTCTGCAGGCGGAGTGGCCTTGGCGGAAGTCGATCCACATCTCATGCTGCGCAAAATGCCGGGGGTGTTTGTCTCCGGTGAAATGCTTGATTGGGAAGCCCCCACCGGCGGCTATCTTCTGCAGGCCTGTTTCGCGTCGGGATTGGAAGCCGCCAACGGGATCACCACCTATCTCACCTCAAGGTCACCGGAGGCCCCTGGAACATGACTGTCCTTTATGTCGACGCGGACGCCTGCCCGGTCAAAGACGAGACAATCCGGGTCGGAGAGCGCCACAAAGTCAGGATCGTGTTCGTGTCGAACAGTTGGATGAGGCTGCCTGATGGGGATCTCATTGAAAGGGTCGTGGTCCCAGAAGGACCAGATGAAGCCGACAACTGGATCGCGGACCGCTCCGGTCCCGGAGACGTCGTCATCACCGCAGATGTTCCGCTGGCAGCTCGCTGCGTGAAGACCGGGGCGCAGGTCTTATCGCCGAACGGCAAACCATTTCGCGAGGATGCCATCGGGATGCGGCTTGCCATGCGGGATCTCAACACGCACCTCAGAGAGATTGGCGAGATCCGTGAAGGCGGTCCCAGCTTTACCAAGCAAGACCGGTCCCGGTTTCTCAATCAGCTTGAAACCGTCATGCGGGCAGCGAAGAGGCAATCTGGCGCCTGAATTTGCGCATATTATAAGCCCCGCAGATTGGCGAACCAGTCTACGGGGCTGCTGGTGATCGCGCCCAGCTTATAACTGTTAACGGCAGAACCGGTAGTTACCGGAATATGCGAGGTAGTAACCGGTACGCGGATTGAAAGACCGGTATTTGCTGCTGCAGTAATTGTACCAGGCATTGGTCCACGGGGCCGGACGATAGGTCACGACTGGGGCCGGGCGATACACGCGGCGCGGTGCATAATAATAGGTTGGAGGGCCAGCATACCGGGGCTGCGAGAGCGCGGACCCTACAAGGGCGCCAGCTGCGAAGCCGCCGGCAACCCCAGCGGCGACGCCCCAACCGTTACCGGCCTGAGCGGTGTTTGAACCAGCGAAGATCATAGCACCAGCGGCGATCGTCACTGCGGCGGAAGTCGTAACAATAGTCTTGAACATGGTCCTGCTCCTTCAAGCTTCTGAGGCCTTACGCTTCCACCTCAGTTGATGAAGTAACCTTAGACCAGGCCGATTTCTGGCGATGTGACCACAATCACAGCCCTGCGGTTTCCGTTTTTCTGATCCCATCAGCCTCCAAACTCGCTCAAAGTCCGAGCATGTTGCGGCACCCAAAAGTCCGTTTGAGAATAACTGGCTTCTTTCCCTTGTCGGCGGCTACCGACGCCCTTACATTTGAAATATCAGCGCAAGTTGCGTTGTACGGGACATGATACTAGACCCGGTGAGACTGCCTTCGGCAGCATCCTTTTGGGTGCTGCTCTGAACTGCCAAGCTTTCCGTTTCTTTTTTGACTTCTCGTTTATCGGCTCGGTTCCCCAGGAACGGCTGCCTGCACAAACTACGGAAAGGCTTCTCCATGCGCGAGAACGGCACCATTAAATTCTTCAATCACGACCGTGGCTTCGGCTTCATTACCCCGGAAAGCGGTGGCAAGGACGTTTTCGTCCATGTTACGGCTTTTGAACAGGCAGGTCTTGGAACACCGGTTGAAGGCGCAAAGATTTCTTTCGTTGCCGAAGATGACCGTCGCGGCCGCGGCAAACAGGCAGCTCAGCTGGAACTCCTCTGAGGTCTTTTAAGTTTCAGGCAGCGATATCGCGCCGAAGCTCAAACATGAAAACGGGGCCAACAGGCCCCGTTTTTGGTTCTAGATCTGCGGGCGTTCGCCCGACCGCAGAATAATCTAGAGCATACACTCAAGCAGCTCGTTTTCACCGATCACACCGACTACGGCGCCGTCACGCTGGACGACGACCGGCTCCGTGCTGTCTTTCTTCAAACGTGCCACCTCGCGGATGGTCGTGTCGGCCTTGCAGGTCGGTGCATTGGCCATAGATCCGGGAATGCTTCCCGGCGGCACCATAATATCGCGCGCCCGGAGAACATTGAGCGGGTTCATGTGGCTTACGAAATCGGCCACATAGGGCGTTGCCGGCTTCTTCACGATCTCTTGCGACGTGCCGAGCTGGATGACCCGTCCCCCCTCCATGATTGCGATGCGAGATCCGATTTTCGCCGCCTCGTCGAGGTCGTGGCTAACGAATATGATCGTCCGGTTGAGTTCCTTCTGAAGATCCAGAAGTTCGTCCTGCAACTTGTCGCGGATGAGCGGGTCAAGAGCCGAGAACGGTTCATCCATCAGGAGAAGGGGGGCATCGGTTGCAAACGCCCGGGCCAAGCCGACGCGCTGCTGCATGCCGCCCGACAGTTCATGGACGTATTTTTCACCCCACCCTGCAAGACCAACGAGTTTGAGCTGCTCTTTCACCTTCGCGTCGCGGTCTTTTTGCGAAACACCGGCAAGCTCCAAACCGAATCCGACGTTCTCAGAGACGGTACGCCAAGGCAGCAAACCGAACTGCTGAAAGACCATGCCGATCCGGCTGCGGCGCAGCTGACGCAATTCAGCTTCCGAACATGTCTCAGGGTTGATGTAACGCTCACCGTCATGGACCTGCACTTCCCCCCGGATGACGGGGTTCAATCCATTCACGCCGCGCAGGAGAGTCGACTTCCCAGACCCGGACAAACCCATCAGAACGATGACTTCGCCCTCGTAAATGTCGAAGGTTGCTCCGGCAACACCCAGGATCTGACCCGTTTCCTTCTGGATCTCCTGGCGTGTCTTGCCAGCATCGATCAACGGCAACGCAGATTTCGGGTTGTCGCCAAAAACGATGTCGACGTCCTTGAAGGAAACAACCGGTGTGTTCTCCAACGCACTCATGATTTGCCTCCTTCTTCCTTACGGAAAAACCGGTCCAGAACAATCGCGATCAGGACGATACAAACCCCGACTTCAAAGCCTTGCGCGATGTTCACCGTATTGAGTGCGCGAAGTGTCGGCACGCCGAGACCGTCAGCTCCAACGAGCGCAGCAATCACGACCATCGACAGGGACAGCATGATGGTCTGCGTCAGGCCGGCCATAATCTGCGGCAGCGCATATGGCAGCTCGATTTTCCAGAGGAGTTGCGATTTGGTTGCCCCAAACGCTTCCCCCGCCTCAAGAAGAGCTGTTGGTGTCGAGGAAACGCCCAGCTGCGTCAGCCGGATCGGGGCTGGAATGGCGAAAATCACCGTTGCGATCAAACCAGGCACCATACCAAGCCCAAACAGGATCAGGGCCGGGATCAGATACACGAATGTCGGGATCGTCTGCATGAGGTCGAGGACCGGCCGTAGGGCTGCAAAAAACCGCGGATTATGCGCACCATACACACCAATGGGAATGCCGACAGCCATACAGACCACGGAGGCCGCAATCACCAGGGCGAGTGTTTCTGTGGTTTCTTCCCAATAACCCTGATTGATGATCAACATCAGGGAAACCGCTATGAACGCCGCCAATGAGATTTTCCGGTGAACCGCATATCCCGCACCTGCAGCAAGTGCCACGATGACCAGCGGGTGCGGAGTTTGCAACAGCCACAAGATGCCGTCGATCAGCGTCTCCAAAAACACAGAGATGCCGTCGAACACCCAATAGGCGTTGTCGGTGAGCCAATCGACCATGGTCCGCGCCCATGGCCCAATCGGCAATTTATATTCTGTCAGCCAGTTCAACCTGACGCTCCACTTTCAAGTGTCAGACAAAGAAAAGGCGCCGGGTCTGGGAGACACGGCGCCAATTTGTCAGGTGTTAAAGACCAAGGTCGCCCTTGACAGCAGCGATGGATTCTCCGCCGTCGAATGTGGTGACACCGTCAAGCCACGCTTCGAAGGTTGCAGGATGCGCTTTCAGCCATGCCTTGGCTGCTTTTTGCGGATCTTCACCATCGTTCAGGATAGCGCCCATGATCTCGTTCTCCATCGCAAGAGAGAACTCGAGATTGTTGAGCAGCTTGCCGACATTGGCGCACTCGCTCGTGTAGCCGGCCCGCACGTTGGTATAGACCGTTGCACCACCGTAGTTCGGGCCAAAGATTTCATCGCCACCTTCGAGGTAAGCCATGTCAAAGTTGGCATTCATCGGATGCGGTTCCCAGCCCAGGAAGACGATGTCCTTGTCACGCTTTTCAGCGCGGGACACCTGCGCCAGCATGCCTTGTTCAGAAGACTCGACGACTTCAAAACCTTCCAGGCCAAACAGGTTCTCGTCGATCATGCCAATGATCAGACGGTTGCCATCATTGCCCGGCTCGATGCCGTAGATCTTGCCATCCAGATCGTCCTTGAACTTCGCAATATCCTGGAAGCTCTTCAGGCCCATATCGTAGGTGTATTGCGGAACGGCGAGGGTGTACTTGGCGCCTTCAAGGTTGGCACGGACGGTCTCGACAGAGCCGTCTTCGCGGTATGCCTTGATGTCGCCTTCCATGGTCGGCATCCAGTTGCCGAGGAAAATGTCGATGTCCTTGTTCTTTAAAGACGCGTAGGTCACCGGAACCGACAGGATCTTGACCTCAGTGTCATAGCCCAACGCATCGAGAACAACGGTAGTAGCCGCAGTGGTTGCGGTGATATCGGTCCAACCAACATCAGAGAAGCGAACGGTCTTGCAGCTCTCCGGCTCGGCGGCCAGGGAAGTTCCGGTCATCATCAATCCGAGAGCCAGACCGCTTACAAGTTTGGTTGTGAGTTTCATATTTGAAGTTCCCCTTTTTAGTTCAGTCTCTGGTCTCAGCCGCTTGAATTTTTCTTCGCGGCTCCGCATTTCTGCCGAGCCATCTCTCTCTTAGCAGCCGGTATGTCCGAAATGGAAACACTCTAGAGAGAATTTTGCAAGTTTTCATTGATTGATTGATCAATTAAAAATAGGAATTAGGAAAATCTGGAGAGCACAATGCCCAAAGTCGGGATGGAAGAAGAGCGGCGCCGGAGCCTTATAAATGCAACCGTTGATGCTATTCATGAGCGCGGTTACAGCGACGTCACGATGGCGCAAATCGCCAAGCGCGCCGGCGTTTCGGGCGGCCTTGTCCATCATTACTTTGGCTCAAAAGATCAATTACTTGCAGCCACAATGCGGCACCTGCTTACCGAGTTGGGTCGTGAAATTCAGGAAGGCTTGAGCAAGGCGTCAACGCCAAGGGAACGCATATCGGCGATCATTGCGGGCAACTTTGCCGTGGACCAGTTTCAACCTGCGGTCATTGCTGCATGGCTGGCTTTTTATGTTCAATCCCGCACCACAACGAGCAACCGGCGCCTGTTAAAAATCTACGCGGCGAGGCTTGCATCCAACCTTACACACAACTTCAAGGCGTTCGTTGCGCGCGAAGATGCTCTTCGCCTTGCGGAAGGAACCGCCTCCATGATCGACGGCGTCTGGATCCGCCAGGCGCTCAGTGACAGCAAAACCGACCGCCAGGCGGCCATCGCCTTGGTCGAAGACTACGTTGAAACACAGATTGCGGCCGCGACCGCACAGCGCCCGTCTCAGTGACGCGGCCCGGAGACTTGTCATGACGAACCAGTTCGACTTCATCATCGTTGGTGCCGGATCGGCCGGGTGCGCCCTCGCCAGCCGCCTGTCCGAAGATCCGCAAAACCGTGTTCTCGTTCTGGAATTTGGTGGAACCGACGCGGGCCCCTTCATTCAGATGCCCGCTGCCCTATCCTATCCGATGAACATGTCCCTTTATGATTGGGGTTTTGAGAGCGAGCCGGAGCCGTATCTGGATGGCAGGCGCCTCGCAACACCGCGCGGCAAAGTGATCGGCGGCTCCTCCTCGATCAATGGAATGGTCTACGTGCGTGGCCATGCCTGCGACTTTGATACATGGGAGGAAATGGGTGCCGCAGGTTGGGGCTATCGTCATGTGCTTCCTTATTACAAGCGAATGGAAACCAGCCACGGCGGCCAAGACGGCTGGCGCGGCACCGATGGCCCGATGCACATCCAGCGTGGCAGCAAATGGAACCCGCTTTTTCGCGCATTCAAAGATGCCGGCGAACAGGCCGGCTATGGCGTGACCGAAGACTACAATGGCGAACGCCAAGAAGGTTTCGCCGATATGGAAATGACGGTCCACAAAGGCCGGCGTTGGTCTGCCGCAAATGCGTACCTAAAGCCTGCTCTGAACCGCGGCAATCTTGATCTGATCAAAGGCGCTTTGGTCCGGAAGGTCTTAATCGAAAACGGTCGGGCGACGGGCGTAGAGTTTGAAGTCGGGGGCGAAATCCAAATCGCCCATGCGGCTCGCGAGGTTGTGCTGTCGGCCTCGGCGATTAACTCTCCAAAGATCCTCATGCAATCCGGCATTGGCCCTGCGGATCACCTGTCTGAACTTGGGATCGATGTGGTTGCAGACCGTCCAGGCGTCGGTGCTAATCTGCAGGATCATTTAGAGCTTTACCTCCAACAGGCCTGCACCCAACCCATCACGCTCTACAAACATTGGAACCTGATTTCCAAAGCCGTAATCGGCGCCCAGTGGCTGTTCTTCAAGAATGGCCTTGGCGCGTCCAACCAGTTCGAAAGCTGTGCCTTCATCCGGTCCAAAGCGGGTGTAAAGTACCCGGACATCCAGTACCATTTCCTGCCGTTTGCCGTCCGGTATGACGGTAAAGCTGCAGCAGAAGGGCACGGTTTCCAGGCACACGTCGGGCCAATGCGATCCAAGTCGCGCGGCCGGATCCGTCTAACCTCGAATGATCCGCGTTCGAAACCTTCGATTCTCTTCAACTACATGTCTCATGAAGAGGACTGGGAGGACTTCCGCACGTGCATTCGCCTGACCCGCGAAATCTTCGGCCAAGAGGCCTTTGCGCCTTACCGCGGCAAGGAAATCCAGCCTGGCGATCATGTTCAGACCGACGAAGACCTCAACGCCTTCATCAAGGAACACGTCGAAAGCGCCTACCATCCGAGCTGCACCTGTAAGATGGGAGCCAAAGATGACCCAATGGCCGTGGTGGACCCGGAATGCCGGGTGATCGGCGTTGATGGTTTAAGAGTTGCGGACAGCTCCATCTTCCCACAGATCACCAATGGAAATCTGAACGGGCCATCCCTGATGGTCGGCGAGAAAGCATCTGACCATATCCTTGGCAAGACGCCGCTTCCTGCGTCCAATCAGGAACCCTGGATCAACCCGGCTTGGGAAACCAGCCAGCGCTAACACATCCTCCGGTACAAACCGGACCCAAGACACGACAAGCAGGAGCCCCTTCATGCGCGCCCAACCGAAAGCGTCCCACTACATCGGCGGAGCCTATACGGAAAGCCAGAGCGGAACGCCCTTTGACTCCCTTTACCCGGCAACAGGCAAGGTCATCGCAAAGATCCATCCTGCAGATGATGCCATCGTTGCAGCAGCGATTTCCGCAGCTAAGGAAGGCCAGAAAGTCTGGGCCGCAACGCCTCCAGCAGAACGTGGCCGTGTCCTGCGCAAGGCAGCCGAGATCCTTCGGGAAAAGAACCATGAGCTTTCGGTTCTGGAGACGCTGGACACCGGCAAACCACTTCAGGAAACCCTGATCGCGGACGCAGCCTCAGGTGCTGACTGCCTCGAATATTATGGCGGGCTCGCGGCAACGCTCACCGGTGAACATATCGATCTCGGCGGCTCTTTTGCCTACACAAAGCGCGAACCGCTTGGCATTTGCTTCGGGATCGGCGCGTGGAACTATCCGATCCAGATCGCTTGCTGGAAAGCTGCCCCCGCCCTCGTCTGCGGCAACGCGATGATCTTCAAGCCATCCGAAGTCACACCGCTCAGCGCTCTTAAGCTCGCGGAAGCGTTGACGGAAGCCGGTCTTCCGGCCGGCGTTTTCAACGTCATTCAGGGGTTTGGCGACGTTGGCGCCAAGATGGTGGCCCATCCGGATATTGCAAAAGTCTCGCTGACCGGCTCTGTTCCGACAGGTGCAAAGGTGGCAGCTCTCGCCGGTGAGCACCTTAAGAAGACAACGCTCGAACTCGGTGGCAAGTCACCGCTGATCATCTTTGATGACGCGGATATCGAAAACGCGATATCAGCTGCGATCAACGCGAATTTCTATTCAACCGGCCAGATCTGCTCCAACGGCACGCGCGTTTTTGTGCATACCGCCATCAAGGAACAATTCCTGAAACGTCTTGCCGAGCGAACCGGTGATGCAGTCCTCGGTGATCCGCTGGATGAAGCGACCAGCATCGGCCCGCTCGTCTCCAAGTCGCAGCTAGACAAAGTGCTGTCCTACATGCAGATCGGTCAGGATGAAGGGGCCCGTCTTGTGAGCGGAGGCGGTGCGGCCAAAGTCGACAGCCTGCCGGACGGATATTTCGTCCAACCCACCGTCTTTGCAGACGTCAAGGACGACATGCGGATTGCACAAGAAGAAATCTTCGGGCCGGTGCTCAGCGTTCTCGATTTTGACAATGAAAACGATGTCATTGCCCGCGCCAACGATACCGAGTTTGGTCTGGCCGCAGGCGTGTTCACCAAAGACATTCAACGTGCGCATCGGGTGATTGATCAACTGCAGGCGGGCACATGCTGGATCAATACCTACAATCTGACACCGATCGAAATGCCGTTTGGCGGCTACAAGAAATCCGGTATGGGCCGTGAAAACGGTCACGCGGCGATCGAGTATTACAGCCAGATCAAAAGCGTTTATGTTGAAATGGGTGGTGTCGAAGCCGCTTTCTAATCAGACGACCCTTTGTTCAATCAGTGTGCTCCCCGTTCTTAATGAACGGGGAGTTTTTGTTTCGACCGCCAGCAGGCGCGTCTGTTGCCAATTGAATTTCCAGCAAAACCGTCCAGATAATAGACACCGCCTTTGAACCAACCGGATATTCATGACCCGTCACGCCCTCGATCCCTCTCCTAGAACGTATGCTGCGAGTGTACAGCTTTTGGCCCGCTCCAGCCGGGGGGCAACCTGCGCACCGTCTGACCAGACGCTCGAAGATGTTAAAAGCTGGCTTTTGAATGACGCGACCAGCATCAAGGACGTGATGTTGATGTACGAGGAGTTCATGTGGCGTTGCCATGCAGCCAATCTCGGCATTGACCGGGCCACTCTCCACGTTGGCACCCTGCACCCGCGTGTGATCGGGTTTTCCTGGTTCTGGAGCGCGCTTGACGGTTTTTGCGATGAAATCGCTGCAGATGCCAATGCCATCCAGCATGAGGCCTTTACGCGCAATCCGCTGTACAAAGTAATGGCCGAGGGGGAATTCGTAAAAGTGGATCTTGAGACCGATGAGGGTCTCAACGCTTTTCCAATCATGACGGAATTGGCTGAACAGGGCTACACGAATTACGTCGCCATACCTCTCAGCGCAGCCGGGGCCATGAACAACGCCATGACCCTCGCGACCACGCGCAAGGGCGGTTTTCAAGATGGCGATAAAGAGCGGATCCGGTCCGTCATCGAACTGTTCGCGCTGCATGTTGAACGGCATATTGTTCAGCGCATCGCCCGGAACGTCGCCGATACCTATCTTGGGCCGATTGCCGGTCAAAGGGTCCTGGACGGTGAGATCAAACGCGGTGATGGCGAGGCCATTGATGCTGTTGTCTTCATGAGCGACATGCGCGGTTTCACCCAACTCGCCGATAGGATGAGTGGGCCTGAAGTGACCGCCATTCTCAACGCCTATTTTGACCGGGTATCAACCTCCGTACTGGCGCACGGGGGAGAAATTCTGAAGTTCATGGGGGACGGCGTTCTCGCGGTTTTCGATCAAAAGGCCCTGGGCCGGGAAGCGGCGGCAGACGCTGCGGTCAAGGCGGCACGGGCAGTCCTGTCAGCGATTGATGAATTCAACGAAACACCTCCGGAAGGCCTCCCCGATCCAGCCGTTTGGCATCCCCTTAAGATCGGGATTGGCCTTCACATGGGTGAGGTGTTTTTCGGAAATGTTGGCGGCGAAGAGCGGCTCGACTTTACCGTGATTGGCCGCGCCGTAAATGAAACAAGCCGTGTGGAATCACTTTGCAAACCGCTTGGAAAAACGCTTCTCCTGACCGACCCAGTCCGGTCGGCCTTGCCGACCGGGTTACAATCTGCCCTTGATCCGATGGGAGATCATGAGTTACGCGGCGTCGGCAGCCCCGTCGCGATCTACTCAGCCCCGACACACGATATGGCGGTGAACTAAGATCATTTCGTCAGTATCAGTTTACCCTGTTTCGTAATGGTCAACCGATAGGTGTCGTCATTGTGGAGAATGTTTATCTCCCGGGTGCCACTGAACAGGTCATCGGATTTGAGCTGCGGTTTTCCCTTCGATACCGGAACCTTCGTATATGCCGGCCGGGCGCCCGGCATGGAAAGGGACAAACGTTGTTTGCGGCTGTTTGTCGAAGGCGTCATGGCTATCATCCATCTCTTGGTGAGTGATCAGTTGCGCTGTTTTTCGCCAAAATCAGCGCTGTCTCGAAATGATTCTTATAAGCTGAGTTTTTAACTCCACTTTATACTTGACACTCATACTCAAGTTTTCCTATGAAGGCAATGCCTGATCGGAAAGGAACTGGAAATCGCGTCCTCTGGTTCTTCGAAGACAGGTCCCCTGTCTCGACAGGGTGCCAAATGCCGGCAAGCCAACCGCCCTCTCCTCTCCCTCAGCGGTCAGCCAGCTAGGCTTTGTTCAAAAGGGAAACCGACAGAACAGACAAATAAAGCCGCCCTTTGGGCGGCTTTATTTGTTTGATGCAGGTCGAAACCGATCAGGCGTTCGCGGCAACCGGACGTTCAGTAGATTCGATGTTTAGAAGCGTGCGCATGCCAAACCGGTCTTCGGAGAGATCCGCAATGGACTTTGCATCGAGCACTTCCATGAACGCCTCGAGCGCCTCATGCAGCAGGCCATTGAAGCCGCAAGACATGATCAAAGGACAGTCTTTTCGACCTGAGTCGAAGCATTCGGCAAGGAGAAAACTCTCTTCTGCCGCCCGAACAACCTCGCCAACGGAGATATCTTCCGCAGGGCGGGCCAGCATGACGCCGCCGTTCCGGCCACGAATGGTCCGGATCAAATTGGCATCGACCAGCACCTTCATGATCTTGAACAGGTGCGTCTCGGACATCTCAAAGCTGGCTGCAATATCTGCAACCCGGCTTGGCTTGTCCGGATTTACCGCGCAATACATAAGTGCGCGGACGGCATAGTTTGTCTGTTGTGTCAAACGCATGGATTAGATATGCGGCTGCGGACTGAAAAGGTCAATCCTAAATTTGGAGTGTAATGGCCAAGTTTTGCGGTTTCTATGGCAAATTTCCCGCAATCACGGACATCTCAAGTACTCGACCTCTTAGTCGTGCAGCCAGTTAAACGTCTTCCGGCAGATTTTCCTTGAGAAAAACATCAATACCAATGCGCTCCTGATCTTCGATGATCGGCACCCCATCGCAAAGTGCCTTGAGCACCCGGATCGCGCTTCTGATTTCGTGACCGGGATCCTGAGCAATGACAGCATCCATTATTCCATCCCGGAGCGCCTGGCGGGTGTAAGGCGTGAGTTCATGGCCGACAAAGACAATATCGTCCGCACGGCCGTTGTCCCGGATTGCTGCAATCACGCCCCTGTTGCCTGCGCCGATGTTGTAGACCGCAGAAAGGTCCGGATGTTCGGAGAGCAGTTTGCGCACCACATCTTCGTTTCTCCGATTGTCGTCCCGGCCTTCGCGCACCTTCAAGAGCTCTAGATGCGGATACTCAGGGTCAATCACTTCCCGGCAGCCAGTGTATCGATCAGCGTGGTCTCTTAGCCCAAGAGAGCCGGCAATCAACGCGATCTTTCCAGGCTCCTTCGACAAAAACCGCCCCATCAACCGACCAGCCGTCCGGCCAGCAGCAACATTGTTGATGCCGACGAAGTGCTGCCGGGCGGAGGCCGGATGATCGGACACCAGTGTCACGACTGGGACGCCGCGATCCTGCAAACGATCAATAGCCGCGCGCACCTCCGGAAACGCGGGCGCGACCACGGCGACACCATCACAAACGGATTTGTCGAGCACGGCGAGGGTTCCGGTCACCCGGTGACCATCAAAGGCATCAATCGGCTCGACATGCACCTGCATACGCGCGCCACTCATGGACTGTGCATGCGCCCTGGCTTCCCGTGTCAGATCTTCCATGAAGGCATTTGGTCCGTTCGGGATCAGGAAATGCAGCCGGTAGGCGCTTTTCTTGGCGAGGCCCGCTGCAAAGACATCCGGCTGATAGTTCAGTCTCTCAACAGCCTGGCGAACCTTTTCAATTGTCGCCTTGCGCACACCGGGCCGCGTGTTCAAAACCCGATCGACCGTAGCCAGGCTAACACCCGCTGCTTCAGCCACATCATGGATCGTCACACGCTTCAAGAGCCCCTCCCTTTCAGGCGACTATAGCAAGAAATGAGGCACGGTCATCAAAAAATGGTGCAATGCGAAATATTGTGCCGGTTAAGCACTTTGAGATTTATACGAATTGACCGGCTGCGTGCCCGGACGACCAGGCCCACTGAAAGTTAAAGCCACCGAGATGCCCGGTCACATCAACCACTTCGCCAATGAAATAAAGCCCGGGAACTTTCGCGCTTTCCATGGTTTTGGAGGAGAGTTCTTTTGTGTTCACACCGCCCAGCGTCACTTCGGCGGTCCGGTAACCTTCCGTGCCAACGGGTGTCAACTGCCAGCGATTGAGTTGCTCTGAACATCGTCGCAGAACCTTGTCGGACAAATCCGCCATACGGCCTTTCAACTGAAAAGCCTGCGACAGCTCGTCGACCAGACGCGATGGCAGCAACTGGGTCAACCCGGTTTTGAGATCCTGTTTCGGAGTCGCTGATCGCGCTGATCGAAGTACGTCAAACACATCCGTCGCGGGGAGAAGGTTCACAGAGATCGGCCTGCCTTCTTCCCAATAGGATGAAATTTGCAAGATGGACGGACCGGACAAACCACGATGGGTAAACAGCAGCCCTTCGCGGAACGTGGTCTTTTTGAAACTGACTTCTGCATCAACCGAGACGCCTGACAGACGAGCGCACAAATCCTTGTTGGCGTCAGAAAATGTCAACGGCACCAGTGCGGCACGCGGCGTGATCACATCATGACCGAATTGCTTTGCAAGATCGTAACCAAATCCTGTCGCCCCCATCTTCGGGATTGACGGCCCTCCTGTTGCAACAACAAGAGACTTGGCCCGCACCGGCCCTTTCGACGTTGCAACGGAAAAGCGGTCATCCGGTTTGCTCACGGCCGAGATCGAGGTTTCCAGCTGCAAAACACCGCCAGCTGCCTCCAACTCGGACAAAAGCATCTGGATGATGTCCTTGGCGGAGTTGTCGCAAAAAAGCTGACCCAGCGTTTTCTCATGCCAGGAGATCCGGTGTTTTTCGACAAGTCCCAAGAAATCCTGCTGGGTGTAGCGTTTCAGGGCCGAGACGCAGAACCTCGGATTTTGGGAAAGGAAATTGGCCGGTGAACAATGCAGGTTGGTGAAATTGCAGCGGCCGCCGCCGGAGATCCTGATCTTGTCTGCTGGCCGCTTGGCATGGTCCAGGACCAATACTTGACGGCCCCGCTTGGCCGCCTCAATCGCACACATCAATCCGGCGGCACCGCCACCGAGCACAAGAACATCCAGATCACGCATAGCGGCGGTTATACAGGGAATTCCCGGCGCGAACAGAGGCTTTGAGTATGAATGATTGCGTTTCGGTTGCTTCGCCTCAACGCGTCACTTGTCATTTGTGATGTTCTAGCATGTAAGGTTCAAATGCAGGGATCATTTCGTGCAGCGTCCATAGTCATTTAAGGCCGTTCCTCTCATGCCTCATGGTTTTCCAAAGTCTCTTGATATCTCCGGCCCGTTGGTGCTCGCTTCCCACAACCTCAATAAAATCGCAGCAATGAAAGAGGCCTTGGCAGGCTACCCGGTTGAACTCCTGTCGGCGAGACAACTCAACCTGCAAAGTCCCGATGAAACCGGTGCCACGGTTCTTGAAAACGCTTTGATCAAAGCTCGTTCGGTGGCTCGGCAAAGCGGACATACAGCAATCAGCGATGACAGCGGCTTTTTCATCTCCGCGCTGGACGATCTCCCCGGAGCGGCGGCAGTGGACTGGGCCGGACCGGATGGTGATCACACCCCAGCGCTGAAGCGCATCGGGGATATGTTGTCAGAACGAGGCCTAACGACCAGCGCTGCTCGGTATGTGACCGTCATTGCAGCTGCTTTGCCAAACGGCACAGCGATTGCCGAGGAGGGAGCGACCCATGGTCATCTGGTGTGGCCTCCCCGTGGCAAAACAGACGGCTACCTTTCTGTTTTCGCAGATACTCCGGGCGCAAAAACGATCTCGGAGTTGATGAAGGGACAGGACACTGGCGCAACGCATGACCTACCCGTCTACGCCCACCGGCGTCCGACAATTGATCGCTTGGTGCGGCGGTTACATTTCAGCTAACTCTCACAATAAAAACCGGCGACCCTTTCGGACCGCCGGCTTACAAACTCTCTTCTCAAAAGAAGAAGCTTAGTTCATTTCGGACACAACTTCGAAACCGTCAGCGCCAACTTCAAAGAGAGCAAAGGTGCCCGGAACGTCGCCTTTTGCGTCGAAGTTATGGTCGCCAGCAGCGCCTTTATAGTCGATCGCGGTACCAGCAGCGATCAGCTCTTTTGCTTTCTGCCACTCACCTGGACGGATCGCTTCGCCTTCACCGTTGGAGACTTCTCTCAGAGCAGCACCAACGCCTTCTTTTTTGCCACCGGTTTTTTCCAATGCCAGTGCCAGCAAGAAAGCTGCATCATAGGAAGTGTTTGCAAAGATCGCGTCCGGATCACCACCAACGCCTTTGAAGGCTTCGTTGAAGATGTCCAGAGAGTCAGACTTTTCACCAACCGGAGAAGAAGAGACAAAGTTTGCGAGGTTCTCTGCACCAAGCTCATTGATGACTGCGTCGGACTTCATGCCGTCGCCGCCAACGAACTTTTCAAAGAAACCATTTTCCAGAGCCTGACGCAGGATGGTGAGGCCAGTGCCATCACCGTAGTCAAAGATGACCAGCGTGTCGGCGCCGCCCTTGGCAAGCTCAGCCAGGTTTGAGCGGTAAGACGCTTTGCCTTCTTCGTGCGCTGCGAACTGTGTGATCTCACCGCCGAGCGCATCCACATACTCGGTCTTGAATGCGTTTGCGAGACCCGTGCCGTAGTCGTTGTTGAGGTAAGCAACCGCAACCTTGCCATAGCCCATGTCTTTCAGAGTGCGTGCCAGTGCACGGCCCTGATAGTCATCAGACGGAACGGTCCGGAAAACCGAGTCGTTGTCTTCCAAGTTTGTGATTTCCGGAGACGTACCGGACGGTGTGACCAAGGTTACGCCAGCCGGAATGGTGACAGAACCGGCTGCTGCCAGAACGGCGCCGGAGCAATGCGGACCAACGATACCGGCAACGCCTTCAATGTTGACAGCTTTGGTCGCAGCGTCCGTGCCGCCTTGCGGGTTACACGCGCTATCGCCGACAACACCGACGAGCTTTTCGCCATCGCCTATGCCGCCCTGTTCATTGACCTGCTGAACAGCCAGTTGCGCTGCGTCGATCATGGCCGGAGCCATCGCTGCGATCGGGCCGGAGACACCGCCGATCAGGCCGATCTTCACATCGGCTTTCGCCTGAACGGTGGCAAGTGCTGTTGCCGTCATCAGGCCAGCAGCAAGCGTCAGAAGCTTGGTTTTCATGAAAGTACCTCCTCATTAACCGGTCTTTGCCGGGTCTTTTGAACGTCTTGGGTAGCACAACTCGTTAGGGTTGCGCCACCCTGGCGCGGGCCTAGTGGTCCGCACCGCCTTTTGCACTCCGCTGGTCGCCCCTGAGCGGCTCTGGAAGCAGCCCCTCCGGCCGGAACCGCAGCACCAGCTGCAGCATCAAGCCAATGAGGAACAAGCGGATGTATTTGGCCTGGATCGCATATTCATGCGGCAGGCGATCTGTTGCAATCTCGGACACCGACCAGATGATCCAAACCACCGCTGCACCCAGGATGGCGCCGCGGTTGTTGCCGGACCCGCCGAGGATCAACATGATCCAAACCAAGAAGGTTGCGACCATCGGATCAATGGCCTCAGGTGTGATAGAGCGGTTGAAGTGCGCAAACAGTGCTCCCCCCAGCCCCATAAGCGCTGCGCCAAAGATAAAGGCTTCCAGGCGGCGGAATTCCACATCCTTACCCATCGCCTTGGCGGCATCTTCATTGTCCCGGATCGCGCGCATCATCCGGCCCCATGGCGCGTTGAACTGACGTTCAACCAGCACATACGCGGCAATCAAGACTGCCAGAACAATGATGAGATAAGCGACCTGAGATTCCATATAACCAATGTCACTCATCGGCCGCGGGATCCCTGGAATGCCGCGTGCGCCGTTGGTCAGCGCCGGTTCCGACTTGATTACCAGACGGATGATTTCAGCAATCCCAATAGAGGCAATCGCGAGATAATCAGAACGGAAGCGCAGACAGATTTTCCCAATTGGCCAAGCCACCAGCGCCGCGGCGATCATGGCGCCGATCCAACCGATGACAAAGTGAAGATCGAACCCGCCGATCCGACCGTCAACGGCTTCTGTTGTCAGGATCGCCGAAGTGTAAGCCCCTACAGCAAAGAATCCCGCAATACCGGCATTGAACAGCCCAGCAAAGCCCCACTGGATGTTCAAGCCGAGTGCCAAAAGGGCGTAGATGGCAATGAAAATCGCCATGAAGAGAGCGTAATTTACAAGACCCAGAAATTCCATCTTGTGCCCTCCCCTTAAAGAACCTTGCCCTTGAGCAACCCGGTCGGGCGCACAAGCAGCATGAACAACAAGATCGCAAAGGCCATCGCAGCCTTATACTCACTCGGGATGACAAGCACGGACAGCTCTTCGGCAATGCCGACGATCAGACCACCAAGAACAGCCCCCTCAACCCGTCCAACACCGCCAAGAATGGCCGCTGCGAACATGGGCAATAGCATGTGCCAACCCATCATGGACTTCAGCTCAGTGTTCAGTCCGAGGAAGAAGCCCGAGGCCGCGCACAAACCGCCGGCGATCACCCATGTCAGAATGATCACCTTGCGGTTGTCGATCCCTGATAGCAGCGCAAGGTTCGGGTTGTCTGACATGGCCCGCATGGCCTTGCCCCATTTGGATTGGGTTAGGAACACATGGAGGACGCCAACCAACGCCAGCATTGCGATGACTGTGTAGATCTCGCGGTCCCGGATCCGCAGACCGAAGTAATTTTCCGGACGGACGATGCCGCGCGAATAGGTTTCCGTATCAACACCCCAAACAACCTGGACAACCGCCCGGATCATAAGCGCAATGCCGAGCGATGCCATCACCGTGACGATCTTTGGGCGCTCTCTCAGGTGATCATAAAACACCTTGTCGATGCCAACGGCCACTGCTGCAGTTGCGATGATCGCGACAGGCAATGCTGCGAGCGGCGACACGCCAAGCGTGGTGACCACTGCCAAAGCTATGAAAGCACCAAGTGTTGCCAAATCGCCGTGCGCCAGGTGCGCATAGCGCAGGATCGCGAAGATCAACGTGATGCCGACCGCGCCAAGCGCATAGATCGATCCGAGCACGATGCCTGGAATGACGTAAAAATTCAGAAGTTCCAACAAATCCATATCGCTCAGCCCCCCAGGAACATCTCGGCGACCTCGCGGTCAGCCAGCAAATCGGCCCCTGAGCCTTCATGACGGTTTTTACCAGCTGCCAGCACATAGCCGCGATCGGCAAATGCCAGCGCTTGTTTTGCATGCTGCTCCACGAGCAGAATGGCAACACCCGTGTCCCGGACGTCGCGACAGATCTGAAAGATCTGCTCCATGTATTTCGGAGAGAGACCTGCCGTCGGCTCATCCAATAGCAGGAGCTTTGGATCCAGCATCAATGCCCGGCCCATCGCAACCATTTGACGCTGCCCGCCGGACAAGCTGCCTGCCATCGTCTTGCGTCGTTCCTTCAAATCAGGGAACAACGCGTAAACACGATCATAGGCAGCAGACAGATCGCCTTTTTTCAAGAACCCGCCCATTTCCAGGTTTTCATGGATCGACATCTCGCGGAAGATGTTGTCCACTTGGGGCACATAGCAGATCCCGCGCTGAACAATGCGGTTAGGCGCCCATCCGGTGATGTCATCACCATCAAACATCATTTTACCGCCGCGGATGTTGAGCAGGCCGAACACCGATTTCATCGCCGTCGATTTGCCGGCACCATTCGGGCCTACAATGACGACGATTTCATCCGCCATCACATGCATCGAGACGTCTTCAAGGATGTTGGCATCACCGTAACCGCCAGTGATGGCCTCCATTGAGAGGAGAGCTGTCATGCGGCATCTCCTGTCGTCTCACCAAGATAGGCTTCCAGAACCTGCGGGTTGGACCGCACTGTCTGGAAGTCCCCTTCGATCAGCACTTTGCCCTCTGCCATACAGACTACGGGATCGCAGAGCTTTTCAATCATTTCCATATCATGTTCGATCAGGATAAACGTGTAACCACGCTCCTTGTTCAAAAGCTCGATCTTGCTTTCCAGTTTGCGCAGCAAGGTCCGGTTCACACCAGCGGCTGGCTCGTCCAGCAAAACCAGCTTTGCGTCGGTCATCATTGTCCGACCAAGCTCAAGAAGCTTCTTCTGGCCGCCCGACAGGTTTCCTGCCCGCTCGTGCGCGATATGAGAAAGCTCGAGGAACTCGAGTGTTTCGTAGGCCCGTTTCTCAACCAGCGCTTCTGTCGACTTCACCTTGCCCCAGGACAACCAGTTCGAAAACAAGCTTTCTCCCGGCTGCGACGGCGGGACCATCATCAGGTTTTCAAGCGCTGTAAGTTTGTGAAACTCGTGCGGTATCTGGAACGTGCGTACCAGCCCCTTGTGGAACAGTTCATGGCTGGCCAATGGCGTCACATCTTCGCCTAGAAAGCGGATCGTGCCGCTTGTAGGCTGCAGAGCACCTGCGATCAGATTGAACAGGGTGGTCTTACCTGCACCGTTTGGGCCAATCAGACCGGTGATACTGCCTTCTTCCACCCGAAACGAGCAGCCGTTCACCGCCCGAAACCCACTAAAATCCATTACGAGCTGATCTAGCTCCAGCATCAAAGCTCCTCGCCGCCCCCCAAGCGGTCTTTCTTATTTTCCTTTGGCCGCTTCGATTGTCGCGCAAGATCCACGAAAGGATCCCCCGCCATATTTCCTTGGCGCGGCCACAATCCTTCTAGCTTCATTGGCAGATCAATCAACTCATAAAAACCGCCCTTTGCACTAGAAAAGGCAAGTTTTTCCTATTATCGAGGCGTTTTGGTACAGCTGATCCGTATTCAACGCCAAGTCAAAAGATATGACAGCTGGAACAGTGCAAACAGGCGTAAATCAAATAGCAAAGCCTAGACCCAATTGTTTCATACAATTCCTGGATGGGAAATCGCTGGGCTGTCTAGCCGCAGCGCCACAGTCCTTTGCCGTCTTGAGAATACGCGTTTAGCGAGAAGCATCTGCTGAAAAACGAAAAACCAGTGGCCGAGGCTAGTGTTCGGGAAAACAAGGATAAGCACGCTCAATTGCGATCAACACAACTAGTGCAGATACAACGCCAATCATGTACACTGTTTTTTGCAATTTAACATCATGGAGTTAGGAGAATTTTCACCACTCTTACCTATTATTAAATACATCCATTAGGAACAGCCGCTTAGCAAGAAGCCATCTCTTATCCGGTTTGAGACATTGTTAGTCCTGCGGATATTGGTTTTTAAATCCTAGATTGCAGGTGGTTAAACTGTCGAGTTGGACGATGTTTGCAATGCGTATGCATGGCGTGGAGAATGACCCTGTCCGATCAACTTAAACTCCAAAAGATTGTGCGGCACTCCACAGATGAGTCTGAACATGCCGGAATAGCAATCACCGATCTCAGGTTCGATGCCCGCCTGATTACAAGCATCTATGACCGGCTTGACACCGGTGTTTGGATTTTTGATTTCGACGAAAAAAGAATAATTTGGGCCAACAAAAAGGCTTTGGAAATCACCGGCGCGCCAAGTCTGGAAGAGTTACGGGCCAGAGATATGGCATCCGACATGTCTCATTCCGTGGACCAACGGCTAAAGCAATACCGGCAGGATTTTACACAAAAAGACGTGAGTGTTTCCGAGATCTGGACACTTTATCCCAAAGGAAAAGCACGGGTTCTTCAGGTCACTCTAAGTGGTATCATCCTAAACGACGGGCGCATGGCAATGCTGTGCGAAGCGCGCGACCATCACGAACAACAGCCTGAGACCCTCCGAAGCGCCGAAGCGTTGATGCACACCACCGTGATGATCTCGCTCTTTACGAAAGATGGCTCTCCACTTTACCGGAACACAGCTGCACGGGCTGCTTGTGTGGATCTTGAAACGAACTTCTATCAGCAATTTCAAAATCCGGCAGACATCCTGCACCTTAAGGAGCGGTTGGATAAAGAACGGAATGCACGCCTCGTCGCGCTTGTGCGCACCAGCCAGGGCGACCGATGGCATGAACTGACTGTACGTCCTTGCAGTGACGCGGTTACCAGCCAGCCAGCTTACCTAGTCAGTGAGATAGACGTCACCGAGCTTCATGAAACAAAGGAACGGGCCCAGTATCTGGCGAGCCATGATGCCCTAACCGGACTTTCGAACCGCACCTATTTAACCGAGCGTTTGTCAAAGTTGCTCGCAGATGCGGCGACAAAGGGTTTGACGGCTACATTGTATCTGGTGGATTTGGACGACTTCAAAGCCATCAATGACACGATGGGCCACGCAGCCGGGGACGCCCTGCTGCAGCTTGTTGGCAACCGTCTGAAAGAGATTGCAGGTCCTCAGGATATTGTTGCGCGCCTGGGCGGCGATGAATTTCTCATCTGTCACCTTGAGGACCCGGAGGCCGAAGGTCCGGGCTGGTTCGGCAAATCGTTGCTCGGAAGCTTCAGTTATCAGCAGATGATCGATGGTCACCCGCGCAGTGTGAGCTTGAGTATCGGCTACTCACATTATCCAGACGACGGTCGCTCTATCGACAACCTCATCCGGAACGCAGATCTAGCCCTTTATCAGGCCAAGCAGGATTCTAAGGAGAAATGCGTCCGCTTTCATGACGCGATGCGGCTCCGGCGGGATGAAAACCTTGCACTGAAAAAAGATATGGAACGAGCGATCGAGGAGGACGAGTTCGCGCTCTACTTCCAACCGATCGCGTTGACCGCCTCCAGCGAAACTGTATCCGCCGAAGCGTTGATCCGCTGGCTTCACCCAGAAAAAGGGCTTGTTCCGCCGGATCAGTTCATTCCGCTTGCCGAAGACACGGGCTTAATCAATCGGATCGGCGCGTGGGTCTGCCGAAGCGTTGCGCAGGCGCAAGTCCGGTTCCAGCAACGCGGCTTTGACATCTCGATCTCAATGAATGTCTCGCCATGGCAGCTGTCCGATCCGGAATTCACCGCGCTCATGATGGATTTGCCGGATATTTATGGCTGCGATCCTACGAAAATCATCCTGGAGATTACGGAGAATGTCGTTCTAGGCGAGATCCCGGACGCACTTACCGCGTTGAACGAACTCAAGATCATCGGTTACAGCATCGTCATTGACGATTTCGGCACCGGCTATTCGAACCTTGCCTATCTCTATAACTATCCGATCGACGGTATTAAAATCGACAGGATGTTCATCAATGACATCTCGAACGGTGGGGCGATCGTGAAACTGATCCTCTCCCTTGCAGACGCATTGGGCGCCACCGTGGTCGCCGAAGGCGTTGAGACGGTCGAACAAAGAGACTGGCTAACAGAAAACGGCTGCGACCGGTTCCAAGGCTACCTCTATTCAAAACCGGTCCCGGAGGACCGGTTCTTGGGCTTCCTGGAAGGTCAGGCGCACATACCGACTAAGTGACTTTTGCCCGGCTCTTGAATTCCGGGCGGTCCCAGCTTCCCGTCTCAAGGATGTCCGCAAGGATCGCAACGGCGTCGACCACGTCCTGATGAGACAGGTAAAGCGGCGTGAAGCCGAAACGCATCACATCCGGAGCCCGGAAATCGCCAATCACGCCACGCGCAATCAACGCCTGCATGGCAGCATACCCCTCCTCAAATCGGAACGAGACCTGACTGCCGCGGGTCTCCGAATCGCGCGGGCTCGCTAGTGTCAATTGCGGGCATTTTTCCTCTACCTCCTTGATAAACAATTCGCTCAAGGAGATGGACTTCTTACGGATGTCAGCCATGTCGACATCTTCAAAGACGTCCAAAGCGGCATAAAGGCTGGACAGAGACAGGATCGCCGGTGTTCCAACCGTCATACGGTTCACACCATGAACAGCGCGATAATCGAGATCGAAAGCAAACGGCGCCTCGTGCCCCATCCAACCCGTGACCGGGGATGTCACTTTCTCCTGATGACCTTCAGCCACATAAAGAAACGCTGGTGCCCCGGGTCCTCCGTTGAGGTATTTGTACCCGCACCCAATGGCAAAGTCGGCTTTTGCCCCTTCCAGATCGACTGGGATCGCACCTGCTGAATGTGCCAGATCCCAAATCGCGAGCGCACCCGCTTGGTGAGCCTTTTCCGTCAACGCAGCCATGTCGTGCAAACGGCCCGTTCGGTAGTCGACCTGCGTCAGCATAACAACCGCAACATCTTCGGTTATAGCGCCGTCAACGTCTTCGGGCGCGACGACCCTCAACTCGTGACCTTTGTCGAGCAACTCGGACAAGCCGGACGCCACATAGAGATCTGTTGGAAAGTTCCCGTTGTCGGACAGGATCACCTTCCGGTCCGGCCGGAGAGAGAGAGCCGCTGCGAGCAGCTTGAACACATTTACAGAAGTACTGTCGCACGCCACAACTGAGCCCTCAGGCGCGCCGATCAGACGGCCAATTCGATTTCCGACCCGCAGTGGCAGATCGAACCAGCTGTGTTCGTTCCAGGACTTGATGAGGCTCGTTCCCCATTCCTGCTCGACAACTTCGGCAAGCCGGGCCGGGACATTTTTCGGCAGGACACCAAGCGAATTCCCATCCAGGTAGATCACGCCTTCCGGTATCTTGAATGCATCCTTCTTCGTGCGAAGGACGTCATCTTTGTCAGAAGGGTGCTGGGATTGCATTTGGATCTCTTATACCGATTGGTGTGATTTATTGGGAGCCGCACGCTATCAAAGGGCAACCAACGGAACAACTGTTTCCCCAAGCCGATGTTCACAGGAAAATCAGTCGTTTCGAAAATGTCGCAATCAACACAGAATTGCTCGTTATACTGCCATTTTGGGTGGTGAGACCTGATAGTTTGCGCCTCATCTGTCACTCAACCGGTTTCCGGCAAAGGTAAGAGCACTCTTCAACGATGTTCATCAGCGTTTTTGATATATTCAAGATCGGTATCGGCCCCTCCAGTTCACACACTGTCGGACCGATGGTAGCAGTTCACCGCTACGTTGATCGTCTGAGGGCCAACCCGACCGTATGCCGGTCGGCGTCACGCATCACAGTGACGCTTCATGGGTCTTTGGCGTTTACCGGAAAGGGACACGCCACCGACAAGGCGGTGTGCCTTGGGTTGCTGGGTGCAACTCCGGACACGCTGGATCCGGATCAAGTCGAACCGATGCTGGAGCAACTGGCTTCAGAAAAGCGCTTGCGGATCGACGGTCTCTTTGACCTTCCGTTCCATCCGGAAAAGGACGTGATCTTTGACTACGGCCCCTCATTGCCGCTTCATGCGAATGGCATGACCTTTCATCTACTTGGCAGCGACGGCTCGGTACTCGACAGTTTTGTCTTTTATTCTATCGGTGGTGGCTTCGTCGCCAGCGAAGCAGAACTGCGCAAGACAACCAACGAACCGGTCAATGAGCTCGCCCGGCAGGAAGTTCCCTTCCCGTTCGCTTCCGCCAAACAAATGCTGGAGATGGGCCAGGACCATGGCTTGAGCATCGCGGAGATGAAACTGCAGAACGAATGCGCAGACAAAACAAAGGAAGAGGTCGAGGCGGGCATCGACAAACTCTGGTCTGCAATGGACGCTTGTATCAATCGCGGCATCACTCAGTCCGGCATCCTTCCAGGCGGTTTGAAGGTGAAGCGACGGGCTGCTGACATCTATCAAAAGCTTCTCAAAGAAGGCCGCTCAAACCCTCCGTTTGAACACAATGTCGTCGACTGGCTGGGTGTCTATGCCATGGCAGTCAACGAAGAAAACGCCGCCGGAGGGCGGGTTGTCACGGCCCCGACCAATGGCGCTGCTGGCGTCATTCCGGCGGTCACACGCTACTATCTTGACCATTGCCCCGACGCGGACGCCAATGGCATTCGCACGTTTCTGCTCACAGCTGCAGCGATTGGCGGCATCATCAAGTCGAATGCCTCGATCTCTGGTGCCGAAGTCGGTTGCCAGGGCGAAGTCGGCTCAGCATCCGCCATGGCCGCAGCGGGGCTCTGCGCAGCACTAGGTGGCACCAATGAGCAAATCGAAAATGCTGCTGAAATTGCCCTGGAACACCATCTGGGCATGACCTGCGACCCGATTGCCGGCCTCGTCCAGGTGCCATGTATCGAGCGCAACGCACTCGGCGCTGTGAAAGCCGTAACGGCGGCCTCATTGGCTTTGCGCGGCGACGGCTCGCACTTTGTTCCCCTTGATGGCTGTATCGAGACCATGCGCCAAACCGGCATGGACATGATGGAGCAATACAAGGAAACATCCAAAGGCGGTCTGGCGGTCAACATCGTGGAATGCTGATCCTTGCGGTGACAGTGATTTAACTTGCCCAGTAGGTTGTAATCGTCCCATTCTCAAATCACCGTGCAGTGCAGTTTATAGCCCGCCGGTGTTTTGGGAGTGGCCATGGAGTTGTTTCAATGGTTGGCGGGGCAATCCCCGCTTATCTATCTTTTCGTTGCCGTTGCGCTCGGGTATCTCGTAGGCAAACTCAAGGTCGGCAACTTTGTGCTTGGCGGCATTGCCGGGACCCTGATCGTTGGCGTCGTTCTGGGCCAAAGCGGCGTTCAAATCGACAGCAGCATCAAGAGCATTTTCTTCGCACTCTTCATTTACGCCGTCGGTTATCAAGGTGGCCCACAGTTTTTCCGGGCCTTGTCCCTCAAATCTCTCAACCAGCTTTTGTCCGCGGCCACCATGTGCATTTTGGGCCTTCTGACTGTGCTGGCCTTTGCATATGGATTTGGTCTCGATCGGGGCACAGCTGCGGGATTGGCTGCCGGCGGGCTCACTCAATCGGCCATTATTGGAACCGCAGGCGAGACGGTTCAAAAACTAAACGTATCGGCAGACCTGAAGGCGTTGATGGAAACCAACATCGCCGTTGGTTATGCGGTCTGCTACATCTTCGGGTCAATTGGCCCCATCATCATGGTCACATGGTTTTTTCCAACCATCATGCGGTGGGACATCCGCAAGGAAGCCATCAAACTCGCCGAACAAATGTCAGGCGGCACCAAGACGCTGGAACCAGGTGAGTTCAATGCCGCAGATCGGATCGATACTCGGTTTTACCAGTTGGCAGCAGGAGGCCCGCACCTTGGCCAATCGACGTCCGCTTTCGATGCCGCCTATGACAAGGTTGCCGTTGAAGCCGTATTGCGCAGCGGCCAGGAGCTGCACATCGACCAAGACCCGGCGCTGGAAGCAGGCGATATCATTGCCATAACCGGGCTTGTCTCGGTTCTTGATACACCACCCAGAGACTGGGGTCCCGAAATCGAACCGCCAAGCGGATATTCTCTGGTTCTTGAAAACCGCCATTTGGTCCTTACCAATCCGGACTATGCCGGCAGCAAGCTGCATGGCATTCATGATCATACAAGATCGGCGGCGCTCCGGGATGTATTCATCACCGGTATCAAGCGTGCTGGCCGCAATCTGCCACTCCTGCCGAACCTGGAACTCCATAAGGGCGATGAACTTCAACTGACCGGAAGCGGGCAGGATCTTGATGCCGTCCAAAAATCGATTGGCTACCCAATCAGTGCAGCTGCGGTCACCGATTTTGTATTCTTTGGACTCGGGATGACGCTGGGCCTGCTTTTGGGCCTGATCGAATTCCGGATCGCCGGCATCCCGGTTTCGATCGGCAGCGGCGGCGGTTGTTTGTTGTCCGGCTTGGTGTTTGGATGGCTGCGCAGCACACATCCGCGCTACGCGGCCCTGCCGACCGGTGCCGTCAATTTTCTTCGCGACTTTGGGCTGGCCGTCTTTGTTGCTGTTGTCGGGATCAGTGCCGGACCTCAAGTTCTCAAAACTTTGCAGGAACAGGGTCTAAACCTGTTCCTCTTCGGGATCGGCGTAACGCTGATCCCTCAAGTCATCGGCTTTTTCTTTTCCTATTACGTGTTGCGCATTCAAAACCCAATCGAGGCATTGGCCTGCCTCGTCGGTGGACGCAGTGCGAATCCCGGCTTTGCTGCGCTTCTCGGCAAAGCAGAGAACGCAACCCCTGTGGTCAGTTTCACTGTCACTTACGCCGTTGCGAACGTTCTTTTGACCCTCTGGGGTCCGCTGATCATCGGCCTGGTCTCAACCAATCCAACCCCATAAATTCGCTTGGAGTTCAACATGGCAAAACTCGATTACTCCGGTTTTGAAGAGCTCAGCCCTTTTGAGCTTAAGGACAAGCTCATCGAAATCGCGACATCTAGCGCACAGCGCATGATGTTGAATGCCGGACGCGGCAATCCGAATTTTCTCGCAACGGAACCAAGGCACGCCTTTTTGCGGCTTGGCGATTTCGCCCTGGAAGAGGCAGAACGGTCTTACTCCTATCTCGACAGCGGTTTCGGCGGTCTGCCGGAACATGACGGGCAGCTTTTGAGATTTGAGAACTTCCTGCTCCGGCAAGACAAGCGGCAGGGTATCAGCTTTTTGAAGGCTGCTTTTTCTTACGCAAAGGATCATTTAGGGATCCACCGGCGCGATCTGATCTTTGAGCTGGTACAAGGCTTCCTTGGGTGCAATTACCCGGTCCCACCGCGCATGCTCACCTGTGCCGAACGGATTGTTGGTGATTACCTCAGCAAGGAAATGTTTGGCGCGGAGCCTCGCAAGGGCCCCTATTCGATCTTCGCGACCGAAGGCGGTACTGCCGCAATGACCTACATTTTCCAGACGCTGAAGGCCAATGGCTTGGTCAAACCCGGCGACAAGGTTGCTCTTGGTACCCCGATCTTTTCACCTTACCTGGAAATCCCGCCTCTGCCGGACTACGGAATGCCCATCGTCGACATCCGGATGAATGAAGATACGGACTGGCAGTTCAGCGACGAGGAACTGTTAAAACTCGAAGATCCATCCATCAAGGTGTTTTGCATCGTCAATCCGAGCAACCCGCCTTCAGTGAAACTGTCAGACGAGTGCCTCGCCCGCGTTGCTGCAGTCATCAATGAAAAGCGGCCGGACCTTTTTGTCGTAACGGATGATGTTTACGGGACCTTTGCCGACGACTTCGTGTCGCTTTTCGCCAAATGTCCGCGCAACACCTTGTGCGTTTATTCGTTCTCCAAGTATTTCGGTGCCACCGGCTGGCGCCTCGGTGTCATAGCGCTTCACGATGACAATGTTTTCGAAAAAGCTCTCGCGCAATTGCCGGAAACAACGAAGGCCGAACTCGACAAGCGCTATTCGTCTTTGACGACTGAGCCGCGGTCCATCAAGTTCATCGACCGCCTTGTGGCCGACAGCCGGGCTGTTGCGCTTAATCACACAGCCGGAGCGTCCACACCGCAACAGGTCCAAATGACGCTGTTTGCTCTGGCAGGGCTGCTCGACCGGGACAATAAATACAAGAACTCAGCCAAGAGCCTCATTCGAAAACGTTTCGACACGCTGGAACTCAACATGGGTGTGAAGCCCAAGCATGAGGTCAATGACGTCAACTACTACACCCTCATCAACCTCCAGCACTTGAGCGGCCGGTTATACGGGGAAGAGTTCGCCAACTGGTTCGTTGACCAGAAGAAGGGCTATGATTTCCTCTTTCGGTTGGCGGAAGAGACCAGCGTCGTGTTGTTGCCGGGCAAGGGATTTGAAGTAGTTGATGCTTCTGCCCGCGTGTCCCTCGCCAATCTGACCGAAGCCGAGTACGCGAAAATCGGGGCCTTCGCCCGGCAAGTGATCACCGAATATCACGCCGAATACGAACAGGGACAATCCTGAGCACCAAGTAACTCAGATCTGCTGCAGACGGGTTTTGTGAGCGTGGGCGATGTGGAGCCGGGCAGCAGCTTCAGCAGCCTCGGAGTTGCCGTCGGCAATGGCGGTCACAACAGCCGCATGCTCTTCGACAGCCGTTTCACGGCGCTCCGGTGTGTCGAGCGTTGTTCCTGCCATGAGGATCAGGGACAGGCGCAAATGCTCGATCTGATCGACGAGATAGCGGTTGTGCGAGGCAAGGCACAGGCGCCGGTGGAACTCCCGGTTTGACCGGACAAGGCTGTCCGTATCGGTGACCCGTTTGCGGTCCGCATCCACCAAATCCTGAAGGATTTCGATTTCCGGTTTCGAGGCATGTTTTGCGGCAAGACCTGCAGCCGTCCCCTCCAGAACTTCCCGCATGAAATAGACTTCGTTGATCTGGTTGTGATCGAGCGTCGGGATCACCATGCCCCGGTTGGGTTCGTGCACGGCAAGGCCTTGCGCCTCAAGCCGTTTCAACCCCTCACGGATCGGCGTGCGGGACACACCGAAACTCTCGGCCAGATCGGCTTCGCGCAACCGGTCGCCCGGCTTGAGCGTGCGTTCTTCGATGAGGCCGATCAGCCGGTGATAGATTTCAGATCCGTTCATGCCAAATCTGATAGCCTGCGGAAGCGCTTATGCCAAGCCGATAGTCCGGCAGTGCACGAAGACGAGCTGTGTGAATGAAATGCGCTGCCCCGGTCTTGAACCGGGGCCATGGCTTTTTGGTCCCGGCGCGAGGCCGGGACAGCATTGGCATTGTCAGGTTAGTCTTAGTGCAGCCGGACGCCCTGACGCTTCAGTTCGGTTTGCAGCAGGGCAATATCCATCGCATCCAGTTCGATGCCGTGCTTCACGGAGATCGCGGCTGCAACGCCAGCGCCTTGACCGGTGACCGTGCAGCACATCATGTTCCGTGTGGCCGCATGGCTGACCTTGTCGCCTCCAGTTGCACGTCCGGCAACGAGCAGGTTTTTGACACCCTTCGGCACCATCGTACGGTACGGCAGCTGGAAATAGCGGCCCGTGGTCGGCAGGATCAGAATGCCGTAGCCGTCGATGAATTCCGGGAAGATGCCGACGCTGTCATCAAACCGGCCCTGCTCGCGAACATCGTGGCCGGTCATGTCATAGGCTGCCAGGATCTTGCGGGTGTCCCGGATACCGATGGTCATGCCGAAATTCCGCAGCTTAGCGTCTTCACAGCCCGGCTGATAGCGCTTCAGAGCTTGAACCGCGAGCATGGCCTGACGGCGGCCCTCGATCTCGTTGCGCGTCATCGAATCCGGATCGGTCCCGTCACACTCCGGCAAGTGCACCAGATTCAAGTAGGTCAGGTCACCGCTGTCATAGACAGCGCCCCAGGTTCCGGAAATGGTCTGCAGATGAGCCGGAATGATGCCCGCTTCCAGAGCCTGCTTGAACGGCTTCTTCAGGAATGGCGAGAACATCTTGTCCTCCTTGCCGGTGGTTTCCACCGTCCATTCGCCGCTTTCCCAGTCCTTGTAGGTGTGCGGGTCGGCCTTGACGGCCTCCATGAATTTCTTCTTGTCAACGCCGTTCATGGAGAACATGACGGAGGCCGCCTGCATTTCCTCAACCGGTGTCTTGTGCGTCTCAGCACCGGCGCGATAGGCAATGTCGGCATCGCCCGTTGCATCAATGACGCGCTTTGCGAGGATCGCTTCACGGCCCGCCTTGCTTTCAGTAATGATGCCCTTGATCTCGTTGCCATCCATGATCGGAGCCGCAAAGGCACGATGCATCATCGGCCGGATCCCGGCTTCTTCAACCAGATTGTCGGCGACCAGCTTGAAGCCCTCGGCATCAATCGCATCGCTGTCGGATTGAGGCTCCGGGGTCGTTGCACCGGCTTCGCGCGCGCGGCTTTCGAATTCCCGGCCGACGCCCTCCGTATCAACGGTCTTCTCGTGGCGATACCAGGCAAAGCCCTCGACACCCACTGCCGTGATGTTGCCACCCAAACAGCCGAAACGCTCCACAAGCGTCACATCAACGCCGGCGCGCGCGGCGCCAAGTGCAGCAGACAGGCCGCCCGGGCCAGAGCCCACCACCAGAACATCGGTTTCATGAATGACGTCAATTTCGCGCGCGGGTTCCGTGATTGTCTTCACGATGCCTCCAAAACCTCTTGAGAAGCGGCACTTACTCTCCGGGCTGGTAGAGCCGTCCGCCAATCACCGGGCCGCTGGCTCCGGTCGTTTCCGGGAAGGTTGTCGGCAATCCGGCCAGCAGCCGCGCGCCCAAAAACGCCATCGCCTGTGCTTCAAGCGCATCGCCATCGATGTTGTAAACATCCGCCGAAACGACGTCACCGGACAGCTCTTCCTGTAATCGGCGGAGTAACACGGGATTATGGCGCCCGCCACCACAGACCAGCCACGATTTTACACGTTTTGGCAAAAGTGTTTCTGCCATTGAGATGGTGCCGACCGTGAACGCCAAAAGTGTTGCCGCGCCGTCTTCAAGGCTCAATCCTTCAACGAAATCTCCGGAAAAGCTGTACCGGTCCAATGACTTTGGTCCAGCCTCAGACAAAAACGGATGGGATAGAGCATCAGCAAGACGGTCTTCCAAAACTTTGCCTTGTGCCGAAATCTCACCACCAGCATCATAGTCACCAGCCCCATGACGCCGGATCCAATCATCCAGCAGCGCATTCCCCGGCCCTATGTCGAATGCATGTAGTGTTTCGCCATCTATGAATGTGAGATTGGACACACCGCCTATGTTCAAAAAGCAGATCGGTTCCTGCTCACCGCCGACCAGAGATCGCGCGAGCGCCTGATGATAGACTGGAACAAGCGGTGCGCCCTGGCCTCCGGCCGCCATATCTGCCAAGCGAACGTCGCCGATCACAGGGACCTTCAACGTGTCCGCCAACAGTTGCGGGTCGCCGAGCTGAACAGTCTCTCCTTTGTCCGGATCGTGCCACACGGTCTGCCCATGAAAGACGACAGCATCCGGCGCCAAACCGTTGCTTGCGAGATAAACGGAAATAGCCTCGGCATGGTCTTCGGTCACGGCTCGGGCCAGATCCGGCCAGGCCTCCCGGCCCGTTCCCTTCCGCGCCGCCGCTTCCAAAACACGCGTTCGCGTTTCCGGCTGGTAGCTGATGGTCTCAGCTACGCCAAACGCACTCACCTGGTGTCCGTCGGTTTTGATCTCAGCCAGATCAATGCCGTCGGCCGATGTGCCGCTGATCGTGCCGACAATCGACCAATCGGTCATAGAAGCGCTGCCGCCTGGAGGCTGTCCTCCGCAATGTCGAACATCTCATTGATCTGATTTTCGGTGATGATCAACGGCGGGCAGAACGCCATGGCGTCCAGCATGTTACGCGAGATCAGGCCCTTTTCGAGAAACACCGCATTTGTCCGGGCGCCCAAGGCACCGGGCGTCTCCGCCAACGCCTCGTGGTGAAGCTCTGCCGCACCGATGAGCCCGATCCCCCGGGTTTCAACCACCAGCGGGTTTTGCGCCAGACCGGCGAGCCGCTTCTGAAAAAGTGGCGCCATCGCGCGCACGTTGCCAACGAGATCGCGCTCTTCAATGATCTTCAGGTTTTCCAGGGCAACCGCTGCCGCAACAGGATGCCCGCTACCGGTATATCCATGACCAAGGACACCAATCTTGTGCGACTCGTCCGCAATCGGCTGATAGACGTTGTCATTGATTAAGAGCGCCGAGATCGGCTGATACGAGGATGACAATGCCTTCGACAGGGTCATGATGTCAGGCTGCAGATTGTAGGTCTGGGTCCCGAACATGTTTCCGGTCCGGCCAAACCCGCAAATGACCTCGTCGGCGACAAACAGTATGCCGTATTTTTTCAGAACAGGCTGAACCGCCTCCCAATACCCGTCCGGCGGAACGATCACACCGCCCGCCCCCATGACGGGTTCTGCAAAGAAGGCCGCAATTGTCTCCGGGCCTTCAGCGATGATCAGATCTTCCAGATCCTGGGCACAGCGCTTTGCAAAATCCGCCTCGCTTTCACCGTCTTTCTTCTGGCTGCGGTAATGCGGGCTCGTTGTGTGCAGGACTTGCGGCAGAGGCAAATCGAAGGAGCGGTGATTGTTGGGAAGGCCGGTCAGACTGGCCGACGCAATCGTCACGCCATGATATCCGCGCACCCGCGAGATTACCTTTTTGCGCTCCGGCTGGCCCAGCGCATTTGACCGGTACCAGATCAGTTTCAGCGCCGTGTCATTGGCCTCGGATCCCGAATTGGTGAAATAGACCTTTGACATTGGCACCGGCGCCATTTCGATCATCTTTTCGGCAAGCTCGATCGACGGTCCGTGTGTCTTATAAGTGAACGTATGGTAGTATGGCAGCTTTTCCATCTGGCGGGCGGCAGCATCGACCAAACGCTTTTCCCCGAAACCGACGGCAACACTCCAAAGACCGGCCATGCCTTCAATGTAGCGTTTGCCATTGATATCAGTGACATAAATCCCCTCGCCCTTGTCGATCACGAGAGACCCGGTCTCTTCTTGCTTCCGGGCATCTGCATAGGAATGAAGCTGAACCGCGACATCGCGGGCTTCAAGGGAATTTGGGAGCTGCGTCATGAACCGCCTCTGAGACCTTCTGGATCGATAATGACTTGAAAGCCAAGAGCAACTCAGTTCAGCCGCCCCGGCTGATGCCCAAGCTAGAACCTTTCCTTTCAAACGGGAAGAGCTGAGTCATCGACCGGGTGTTCGCAAGCCTCAAGAGCAAATCGTTGTTGATGAATTAAGGGCCGCTCAGTTGGCAGCAACCGTCCGGGGTTCAGTGTCATGATACAGTGCTGCTTCCGCTGCTTGTCCAACGTTGGCAAAGACTTCGCCGACCGCAATCAACACCGGGCCGTCCGTTGCCAAGCTATCCACTCCGAGGGCGAGGTCTGACAATGCACCCGACCAGCTGACCGAATTTTGCCGGGAAACATTGGCCATCACCCGGACGGGAGTGCTCGGCTGACGGCCTTCAGAAATCAACCGTTCGCTGATCCGGCTTGCCATACGGCGCCCCATGTAAAAAACGGTTGTTGTTGCAGGATCAGCAAGTCCGGTCCAATCGACCGTGTTGGGCAACGCGCCTTGACGCGAATGTGCCGTTACAAAACGCACAGCCTGAGCGTGATCACGGTGGGTCAACGAGACGCCGAGTTCGGCAGCCATTGCAGAGGCTGCGGTAATTCCGGGAACAACACTGGCCGGAATGCCTTCCTCAGCCAGTCTCGTCAATTCCTCACCCGCCCGTCCAAAAATCATCGGATCGCCGGATTTCAGCCGGACGACGTGTTTGCCCTGTCCGGCGAGCGACACCATCATGTCGTTGATGTCTTCCTGACGGCAGCTTTCCCGTCCGCCGCGCTTGCCGACCAGCATGCGTTTGGCTTCACGGCGCGCGAGTTCCAGAACACTGTCGTCGACCAGATCGTCAAACAGGATGACATCGGCGGATTGAAGCGCCCGCATGGCTTTCAAGGTCAGGTTTTCCGCATCGCCCGGTCCGGCACCGACAAGTGTCACGCGGCCCTGCCCAACGTGAGCTGCCTCACCGAACACGTCTACCAGATCACGGCTTGTGGCTTCTTCTGCGATAGCCTTTCCGGAAAAGGCCATATCCGTGAACCGTTCCCAGAACCCGCGGCGCTCTGCTCCCGGTGCGAGGCTTTCCAGAACGCGGGCCCGGATCCGGCCCGCAAGCGCTGCCCAGTCCTGAAGCGAGGTTGGCAACAGCGTTTCAATCCGCCGCCGGATCGCCTGACCGAGGATTGGGGCGACACCATTGGTCGAGATGCCGATGACGACCGGTGAGCGGTTGACGATGGAGCCGAACTGGAACTCGCAAAACGGCGGATTGTCGATGACGTTGACTGGAACGCCTGCGGCCTTGGCGGCGCAATAAAAGGCCTGCGCCGCACCGTCCGAGGGGGCATCGGCTATTGCAAGCGCTGCCCCTGAAATCACGTCCGTGCTCCACGGACGGGCATGGTGAACAAAGCGGCCCTTCACGCTGCCCCGCTCCAGAAGCGTTTCAAACACGTCGCTGAGCTCTTTGGCAAAGACGTGCACCTCAGCCCCGCTGGCGGCCAGAAGTTCAGCCTTCCAGGCGGCTGCGTCCGTTCCTCCGGCCAGAACCACCTTGCGGCCTTCAAGCGGAAAGAACAACGGCAGGCTCGCCAGAGGCTCGACCCTTGCTGCACGCCGTTTCGGGCGCACTTCAGCTGGCTTGCGCGATGTCGGCATCTTCACGTGTCTCCTTGGCAACAGCGTCGAGCAGGGTCTGGATTTCGGAGCGGCAGGACCCGCAATTGGTCCCGGCTTTCAGGCAAGCGCCGATCGCCATAACAGTGGTCGCGCCTTTAGCTGCTTCTGCGGCAATTTCCGAGCTGCCGACCTGAAAACAGGAGCAGACAATTGCGCCCTTGTCGGGAAGATCCGCTGGCGGGCGGCCCGCAAGAACCCGGAACCGTTGGTCTTTAGTGGACGCCTCAGCGGTCAACATCCCACAGGCCCAAGGGCGGGAAACAGCGACGGGATCAGGCGAGAAGAAAAACGCTCCGGCAAGGTCTGCGCCAGTCCAGCCAGCGATCCTGAGTGCGCCCGTTGTGCCGTCTTCGAACCGCAGGAATTCTGTGTCTTCGGGAAGGAGACGGCCCGCAAGATCTTCGGGATTGGTGAACTTGTCTCCCGCCAGTTCGACCCGCCAGCCGCCTTCTGTCGGTGCAATGGCCCAATATCCGGTATCGAGATGGTCCGGCTTGTCTCGCAAGACGGCGAAACCATGCCAGGCAAATTCCAGTATGCGAATGGCAACAGGTGTGAACTTTGAGCCGGGTTGTCCGGACACCGGATCTGTTTCCGGCGCCACCACGGCATCGATCCGGCCTTTGGAGCTGACCTGATCGGTCCAGTGCATCGGCACAAACACAGATCCTTTCTGGGCCCGGTCGGTGATCTGCGCCCGGACAACGGCAGACCCGTGTGGGCTTTTGACTTCCATCAGATCGGCCGCCGTGATCCCGGCGTCGCGTGCATCTTGCGGGTGGAGTTCGGCGAAAGGCTCGGCAATATGCGAAGACAAGCGTGGCGTTTTGCCTGTCCTCGTCATGGTGTGCCAATGATCGCGGATCCGCCCGGTGTTCAGAACCAGCGGGAACCGCCGTTCGCGCTTGCGCGGTTCCTTGTGAGAGACAGCGATGAAATTCGCCTTGCCGTCCGGCGTGAAAAAACCGCCCTTGGCAAAGAACCGTGTTTCGCCGTTGCTCACAGACTTGCCTGCCTGTGGCCACTGTATAGGCTCCAGATCGTCGAACGCGGCCGCCGAAAGGTCTTTCAAGGCACTGATATCGAAATCTCGCGAGCCGTTGTTTCCGGCTTTGGACAGCGCTGCGTGTTCGCGAAAGACGGCGTCCGGGCCGTCGTAGGAAAACGCGGCTTCAAACCCCATCCGGCGGGCAACATCCGCCAGTTGCCACCAATCGGGTTTCGTCTCACCGGGGAGGTCCAGGAACTTCTTTTGCCGCGAAATCCGCCGCTCGGAATTGGTTACGGTGCCGTCCTTCTCGCCCCACGCAGCGGCAGGCAGAAGAACATCGGCATAGGCGACGGTATCGGCTGCCCGGGTCACATCGGAGACGACCACAAACGGGCAGGTCTTGAGCGCTTCGGCGACCCCATCGGCGTCCGGCAGACTGTCGACCGGATTGGTGGCCATGATCCAGAGCGCCTTGATCTTGCCATCCCTTGCTGCTTGGAAAAGGTCAACCGCTTTCAACCCCTGTTTTGATGCAATGACCGGGCTCTGCCAGAAGTCTTGCACGAGCGCGCGGTGTTCCGGGTTCTCAATCGCCATGTGAGCGGCAAGCATGTTGGCAAGACCGCCAACCTCGCGTCCGCCCATGGCATTCGGCTGGCCTGTTGCCGAGAACGGGCCCATTCCCGGTTTGCCGATCCGGCCGGTTACCAAGTGCGTGTTGATGATCGCATTGACCTTATCTGTCCCGACAACCGATTGGTTGACGCCCTGGCTGTAAAGGGTGACCGTCTTTTCCGTCCGCGCCACCAGTGTGTAGAAGGTCGCGATGTCATGGGGCGTCAGGCCGGTTTCATCTGAAATCCGGTTGATTTCACAAGGACCAGCCGCCGCGAGTGTCTCTTCAAAGCTGTTCGTATGGGCCGCGATATAGCTGCGATCCAGGGCTTCTGTTTCGGCAAGGAAGGACAGTAGACCATTGAACAGCGCGACATCCGTGTCGGGCTTCAAGCCAAGGTGCAGATCGGCGATGGCGCAGGTTGCCGTTTCACGCGGGTCGACGACGACGACCCGCATGTTCGGATTGTTTGCCTTTGCCGCTTCGACCCGTTGAAACAACACCGGGTGACACCAGGCAAGGTTTGACCCGACCAGAACGAGAAGATCGCAGGTTTCAAGATCCTCATAGGTTCCCGGAACGGTGTCGCTGCCGAACGCGCGCCTGTGACCGGCAACGGACGAGGCCATGCAGAGCCTGGAATTCGTGTCGATGTTGGCCGAGCCGATGAAGCCTTTCATGAGCTTGTTGGCAACGTAATAGTCCTCGGTCAGGATCTGGCCGGAGACATAGAACGCAACACTGTCCGGACCGTGGTCTCTGATCGCTTCAGAGAATTTGCGGGCAACAAGGGTGAGCGCGCTGTCCCAATCGGACCGTTTGCCGCCGATTTCCGGATAAAGCAGCCGGTCATCCAGCGATAGGGTTTCCCCCAGCGCGGACCCTTTTGAGCACAACCGGCCGTAGTTGGCCGGATGATCCGGATCACCGGCAATGCCCACCGATCCGTCTTCTCTGACAGTTGCCAGCACCCCGCACCCAACCCCGCAATAAGGGCAGGTGGTCTTGACCGTTTTTTCTTTTGATGTGCCGGTCATCGGGCGCGGCTCCTTGGGCTTTCCTCGAATTTTGATTGGATGGACGCGGTCAGGTTGCCGACCGGCGTGCCAGATCGTCGGCGGCAAGGAGCACCTTGCCGCCCTCGACTTTGGCGGCCGTCACCGGTACTGCGCCTTCATCGGCACCGGTTGCAAGACCCGTTGCCAGATCAAACACCCAGTTGTGCAAGGGACAGGTGACCGACGTGCCATGGACAATGCCCTGGCTGAGCGGCCCGCCCTTGTGCGGGCAGCGGTCGTCCAGTGCGAAGACTTCGTCATCAACAGTGCGGAACACAGCAATGCAGCCGGCATCGGTTTTCACCACCCGGGCGCCTTCGCGCGGGATGTCGGTCAGGTCGCCGATCGCGACCCAATTCTTCAGTTCCGCGTTCATTCCGCCGCCTCCCGGGTGAGTACTGCCATCGGCTTGAACTCGTGCTTGTCTTTGCCGGAGACGCGCTCCGACCACGGATCGACCTGGGCGAATTTCTGGGAGAAGACGAAACGATCAAAGTAAGCTCTGCGCTTGTCAGGATCGTCCATGATCTGACGGCGGATTTCGTCATAGCCAATGCGTTTGGCCCATTTGTAGATCCGCTCCAGATAGTGGCCCTGCTCGCGGTACATTTGCGTGAGCGCAACGATGTATTCGAGCGCCTCATCTTCCGTCTTGACGAGGCCGAGGACTTCCGTGCCCTTGATGTCCAGCCCAGCCGCGCCTGCGAAGTGGATCTCGAAGCCGCTGTCGACACAGACAACACCGATGTCCTTGCAGGTTGCTTCGGCGCAGTTGCGCGGGCACCCGGAGACAGCCAGCTTCAGTTTGGCCGGTGTCCAGGAGCCCCACATGAACTTCTCGATCCGGATGCCGAGCCCGGTGGAGTCCTGGGTTCCGAACCGGCACCAGTCCGTTCCGACGCAGGTCTTCACGGTCCGAAGGCCTTTCGCATAGGCCTGCCCGGAGACAAAACCGGCCTTACCAAGATCAGCCCAGACGGCGGGCAGGTCTTCTTTCTTGATGCCAAGCATGTCGATGCGCTGGCCGCCGGTGCACTTCACCGCGGGAATGTTAAACTTGTCGACGACATCGGCAATCGCGCGCAGCTCCTTGGAGGAGGTCATCCCACCCCACATGCGCGGCACAACGGAATAGGTCCCGTCCTTCTGGATGTTCGCGTGGACGCGTTCGTTGATGAATCGGGACTGATAGTCGTCCGCATATTCATCCGGCCAGTCGCTGACGAGATAGTAGTTCAGCGCTGGGCGGCATTTGGCGCAGCCGCCGGAAGAGGTCCATTCCAGTTCCTGCATCACGGCAGGGATGGTCTTCAGTCCCTTGGACTTGATCAACCGGCGGACGTCTGAGTGCCCGAGATGCGTGCAGCCGCACATCGGCGTGACAGCGGACGGATTATAGGCCTCGCCAAGGGTCACCTGCATCAATTGTTCGACCAATCCGGTGCAGGTCCCGCAAGATGCCGAAGCCTTGGTGTGGGCACGCACGTCATCAAGGGTGGTCAGACCCTTGTCAGTGATCGCACCAACGATTTTTGATTTACATACGCCGTTGCAGCCGCAGATTTCCGCATCATCCGGCAAGGCTGCAACGGCCGCCGTAGGGTCCAGGGGGGCGCCCCCCTGATACGCCTGGCCAAAGATCAAGGTCTCCCGCATTTCCGAGACATCTGATTGTTTTTTCAAAAGATCGAAGAACCACGGGCCATCGGCTGTCTCGCCGTAAAGCACCGCGCCAATGATCTTGTTGTCCTTCAAAACGAGGCGTTTGTAGACCCCGGCGCACGCATCGCGCAGGACGATTTCCTCACGGTCTTCGCCTTCGGCAAAATCGCCAGCCGAATAAAGATCGACGCCGGTGACTTTCAGTTTCGTTGCCGTCACCGAACCAGAGTACTCGGAGGCGCCACCAAGAAGATTGTCCGCTATGACCTCGGCCATCTCGTAGAGCGGAGCTACCAGGCCGTAACACTGGCCATTGTGCTCCACGCATTCGCCGAGGGCATAAATATCCGGGTCGGCTGTGCGCATGGTGTCGTCAACGAGAATGCCGCGGTTCACATCCAGTCCGGCAGTCTTTGCAAGATCGGCTGACGGGCGAATGCCAACCGCCATCACAACGATGCTGGCTTCGATCTCAGTTCCGTCATCCAGCCGGATACCTTTGACGTTCCCGGCACCGTCATCGACGATCTCGTGGCTGTTGGCTTTGGTGCGCACATCAATACCGCGGCGCTTGAATTCTTCCTCCAACAGGAATCCGGCAGCCGGATCGAGCTGGCGTTCCATCAGCGTCGGCATCAGGTGAAGGACCGTGACCTCCATGCCCTGCATCTTCAGACCGGCTGCGGCTTCAAGGCCGAGCAGCCCGCCACCGATTACAACAGCGCGGCCACCGCCCTTTGCGGCATCCAGCATCTGATCGACATCATCAAGGTCGCGATAGGTGAGGACGCCATTGAGGTCCTTGCCCGGCAGCGGGATGATGAAGGGATTGGACCCGGTCGCGATGACCAGCTTGTCGTAGTCGACTGTGATGCCGTTTTCCGATGTGATGGTTTTGGCGGAACGGTCGATCTCTGAAACGCGGGCCGACTTGTGCAAGGTTACGTCATGCTCAGTGTACCAGTCGTCGCCATGGGTGATGATGTCTTCATAGGACTTCTCACCGGAGAGAACCGGGGACAACATCAGCCGGTTGTAGTTCACCCGTGGTTCGGCATTGAAGATCGTGACGTCATAGGCGTCCTTGTCCTGATCAAACAGGTGCTCCAGCATCCGGCCCGGCGCCATGCCGTTGCCGATGATGACAAGCTTTTGTTTCGTCATGGTTGCCATCCCCCTTTCATTCCGCTGCTTCGATCGCGGCCTTTTGACGGGCCATGCGCGCAGCACGCTTTTCCTGGATGGATTTGAGTTGGTCTTCGCTCGGATCCGCGCCGCCCTCATAGGCTTCAAGGAAGTCGAGAAGTTCCTCGCGGTAGGCGTAGTAATCCGGGTGAGCCAGCAGTTCCTTGCGCGACCGCGGGCGTGGCAGATCCACTTCCATGATGTTGCCGATCCGTGCATTCGGGCCGTTCGACATCATCACCACCCGGTCGGCGAGCAGGATCGCTTCATCGACATCATGAGTGACGCAGATCGCCGTCACTTGGGTGCGCTTCCAGACATCCATCAGGACATCCTGCAGTTCCCAGCGGGTCAGGCTGTCGAGCATGCCGAAAGGTTCATCGAGCAGGAGCAGTTTTGGCGACAGTGCAAAGGCGCGGGCAATACCGACGCGCTGCTTCATGCCGTTGGACAGATCAACTGCCGGCTTTTGCATGGCATCGGCGAGACCGACCTTGGACAGGTAGTATTCGATGACGTCGCGCTTTTCCTGCTTCGACGCATCCGGATAGACCTTGTCGACGCCAAGGGCGACATTCTCATAAGCCGTCAGCCAGGGCATCAGGCTCGGTGCTTGGAACACGACCGCCCGGTCCGGGCCCGCCTGTGTGACATGCGTGCCGTCAAGTATGATGGCGCCCTCGGTGATCGGATTGAGACCTGCGACCATGGACAGAACCGTCGACTTGCCGCAGCCGGAGTGGCCGATCAGCGTGATGAACTCGCCCTTGTTCATCTTCAGATCGAACCCATCGACAACAGTCAACGGACCTTTTGGTGTCGGATAGACCTTCTTGAGCTGTGAGAACTCCAGGAAGCGCTCGTCTTTCAGTGTCTCCGCAGCTTTTTCATAGACGACCGGCAGCTTGTCATCCGACTTCAACCGCTGGGTGATCGGAACGATGTTTGGCAGGACAATGTCGCGTTCCAGATCCGCACCGCGTTCGGCCCCAACCGCCATAAGATATTCGGTAATGTCTGCTCGAAGCTTGATGAAGTCGTCATCATGGTTGAGCTCACCCCGGTCACGCGGACGCTTGAACGGCACCTTAAATTCCGGCCCAAGCGTGGCGGACGTTCCGGGTTTCAATGGAACAATCCGGTCTGCCAGCAAGATCGCTTCATCCACGTCATTGGTGATGAGAACGATGGTCTTCTTTTCTTGCTCACATATCGCTGCAAATTCATCTTGCAGCTTGGCGCGGGTCAAGGCGTCGAGCGCGGACAGCGGCTCATCGAGCAGCAGGAGTTCGGGCTGCATGGCAAGAGCCCGGGCGACCGCCACACGCTGCCGCATGCCGCCGGAAAGCTCCGCCGGCTTGCGGTCCTTGGCGTGGGCCAGACCGACCATCTCGATGTATTTGTCGCAGATTTCCTTACGCTCCCTGGCGCTCTTCTTCTTGAAGACACTGTCGACCGCGAGGGCGACGTTTCCAGTGACCGAAAGCCACGGCATCAGGGAGTAGGACTGAAAGACGACACCCCGGTCCGAGCTCGGTCCATCAATCTCCTTCCCCTTGAAGATGATCCCGCCGGTGTCCGGTTCGATCAGGCCTGCAAGCAGCGAGATGAGGGTCGTTTTACCGGTTCCCGAGAACCCGACGATGGCAATGAACTCGCCGTCGTCGACCTTGAGATTGATGTCGTCCAGAACATCGGTGCAGCTTGCGCCCTCACCGTAAGACTTCGAGACGCCGGAGATTTCCAAAAAGGACATCAGGGTCTCCTTACCGGTTGGCCGAGAATGTGAAGGCGCGTTGCAGGGCGAACATCAGCCGGTCGAGCATGAACCCGATGAGACCAATTGTCAGAACAGCAACCATAATTTTCGCAAGCGACTGGGAGGACCCGTTCTGGAACTCGTCCCAGACGAATTTGCCAAGACCCGGATTCTGGGCAAGCATTTCAGCTGCGATCAGAACCATCCAGCCCACACCCAGCGACAAACGCAGACCGGTGAAGATCAACGGCAGTGAGGACGGCAGAACCAGCTTGGTGATGGTCTTCCAGGTCGGGAGTTGCAAAACGCGGCCGACATTCATGAGGTCCTTGTCGACAGAGGCAACGCCGAGCGCAGTGTTGATCAGCGTCGGCCACATGGAACACAGCGTGACTGTCACCGCCGAGATCAGAAGGGATTTGGACAACCAGTCATACGGATTGGCATAGGTCGCCGAGACGATCATCGTGACGATCGGCAGCCATGCGAGCGGTGAGACCGGTTTGAAGATCTGAATCAGCGGATTAATTGCGCCGTTAAAGGTGCGCGACAGGCCCGAGGCAATGCCGAGGGGAACGGCGATGATGGTCGCAATCAGAAACCCGAGACCGACGGTTTTAAGGGAGGTGCCGATCTGGTCAATATAGGTCGGTTTGCCTGTATAGGTCCGGTGCTTGATGCGATCGGTTTTGCCTTCTGCGGCAAACTTAGCGTTGCGGGCGTCCTGCCGCTCGTAAAAGGCGTCCGCCTTTTCTCGTTCGCGCACATGGTCTTCCCAAAGGTTGACCGTTTGGGTCCAAACTTGCGCTGGCCCTGGCACAGCGCCGAGTGATGTCTGGACTTGCGGTGCAAGCGCCGCCCACATGGCGAGAAACGCGAGAATACCGATCAGCGGGATCACGAGTACCCGCTTCAATTCGCCCATTTGTTCTTTCGGGCTGTCACCGGCTGCGATTTTCAGGAGCGGGACCAACCAGGAAAAGCCCAGCGCATCCAGCCAGCCACCGGCCTTATTGATCGAAGTAAAAAGTTTTTCCTTGCGGGCGGCCCGGGCAAGGTCCGGGGAGCTAGCTGTATCGGCATTGGCCATCGGTGGCGTCCCTTAACGTCTGAATTCTGGTGTTGGGGAGGTGGAGCGGCGGGGCTGCTGACCGCCGCTCCCAAAGCCGGGGATTAACCGCCGACCACTTCGTTCCCGTCGACAACCTGCTTGCCTTTCAGGCCGATCGGCAGGCTGTCGATGTAGGCGTTCGGCTGTTTTCCATCGTAGGGAATGCCGTCAATGATGTCGGCTGCCGGGGTCGGAGCACGGTAGCCGTCGCTGTCCCACGGGAAGTCTTCTTCGGCCACGTGACCTTCCTCGACCAGCATGCGGGCGGCCTTCAGATAGGTGTCCGGCAGGTACACCGACTTGGCGACCTCATCATACCAGCTGTCCGGCTTGTGCTCGGTGATCTGGCCCCACCGGCGCATCTGGGTCAGGTACCAGACGGCATCGGAGTAGTACGGGTAGGTCGCGTAGTAGCGATAGAACACATTGAAGTCCGGCACGTCACGCTTGTCGCCCTTCTCGTACTCGAAGGTGCCCGTCATGGAGTTGGCGATCACCTCGGCATCTGCGCCGACATATTCGGACCGGGCCAGGATCTCGACCGCTTCCATGCGGTTGGCGTTGTCGTTCTCATCCAGCCACTTGGCCGCGCGGATGAGCGCCTTGGTGAGAGCCAGCGTCGTGTTCGGGTTTTCTTCGGTGAACTCCTTGGTCAGGCCGAAAACCTTCTCCGGGTTGTTCTTCCAGATCTCGTAATCCGTGATCACCGGAACGCCGATACCCTTGAAGACCGCCTGCTGGTTCCACGGCTCACCAACGCAGTAGCCATAGATCGTGCCTGCTTCGAGGGTGGCCGGCATTTGCGGCGGCGGGGTCACGGACAAAAGCGCCTCACCCATGATCTGACCGGAAATGTCGTTCTCCGAGTAGAAGCCCGGGTGAATGTCACCGGAGGCCAGCCAGTAGCGGAGCTCGTAGTTGTGAGTTGAGACGGGGAAGACCATGCCCATGTTGAACGGCTTACCTTCGTCGATGAACTTGTCAACGACCGGCTTCAGGGCAGATGCGCTGATCGGGTGTTGTGGACGCCCATCATCCATTGTGGGGATGTTCGGCTTCATCATTTCCCAGATTTCGTTGGAGACGGTGATGCCGTTGCCATTGAGATCCATGGAGAACGGCGTGACGATGTGCGCCTTGGTGCCGAAACCGATTGTGGCGGCCAACGGCTGTCCCGCCAGCATGTGCGCCCCGTCCAATTCGCCGGTGATGACGCGGTCGAGCAGTACTTTCCAGTTTGCTTGCGGCTCAAGCGTGACGAAGAGCCCTTCGTCTTCAAAATAGCCAAGCTCATAAGCCACAGCGAGCGGTGCCATATCGGTCAGTTTGATGAAGCCGAAGGTCAGCTCGTCTTTTTCGACATCGAGCATTTCAGCCATAGCGCCGGTCGCCGGAACCAATGCAGTTGCAGCCAACAGAGTGCCGAGCGCGGCCCGTCGGGTGAATTTGAGTTTATCTCTGAGTGTCACGTTCTGTCCCTCACAGTTCTTTTTGCGCTGCAATGCAGCATTGGAAGGTCAAACAAAAAGCCGCCGACTGATCCTGCGGGCCTTGGGAGGAGGAACCTGCAAGTCAAATCGGCGGCTTTGCCTGAACGCCCACCAATGGGCGCAATATCGTTAGGCCATCGTCGGCCTCGTGTTATTAGTTAGCAGGAAGCGTGCCAAACACGACATTTCGTAATTTTCTCATATTTATCAGAGGCTCATGGGCCTAAGGAACAGAGATATTCTTTTGGCAGCGCAACATGTTTTGGCTGAAAATGAAGGCAAATGATGTTTTTTTGTGCAGCGCAACAGGGCAAAATGAATGACAGGACCGCTCTTGATCATACCGAATTGCCGATGACCAATTCGGAGTTTCACACTTCGGACATATCGAACAAGCGGATGGTTTGCGGCTCCCCAATCGGCCCGATCCCGAGCGCATCCTCATAAAGGTCGGGCGCAAAGATTTCCGCGGCCTGTCTTTCCGCTTCCGGATCGGCCACCGCTTGCCCCCAGCGTACCATCTGGCTGAAGAACCAGACACCTTGTGCAGGGGACGGCGCTGCGCTCAGTCCGCCGGAAAACGTTAGAAAGTCCGGTATGCTCTTGTGAGTATTTTGACCCAGCTTCATATCTCCGCCAAGGGCTGGCACGCAGAGGTCAAGAGAACAATCGATATACTTCGGGCCTGCGAGAAGCTGCGCGAGTTCAGTCAGATGATCAGACTGTGCGCACCAGTCGGCCGCGGCAGAGATTGCGCGCATCAACGCAAACAAGGTGTCCGGCTGGGCTTTTGCCCACTTCCGAGTGACACCAAGGACTTTTTCCGGGCTGTCAGGCCAAATCGCCTGTTTGAAAGTCGCAATCCTGCCCGTGCCAGCTTGAACCGCCGCGGTGTTCCAAGGTTCACCTACGCAATAACCGTCCAATTGACCTGCAGCGAGGGCATCGGCCATCAACTGCGGTGGCACAACGGAGATTTCGACATCAAGATCCGGATCAAGTCCGGCTGCTGCGAGCCAATACCGGAGCTCGTAGGCGTGACCTGAAAAAGGATGAACAACGCCGAACCTCAGCCGACTCTCGCCTCTCTCTTTGCGGGCAGAGAGAACCTTTGCAAACGCCACACCCGTAGAAGCGGGATCGCCGTCCGGGTCAGCGCCAAGATCTGCCATTTGCCGCCAGATGGAAGCCGCGACAGTGATGGCGTTGCCGCCGAGACCAAGTACCATGGGAGCCAGCATGGGGACCGCCAGACTGGTCAGGTTGAGGCTTGCCGCGATTGGCATCGGCGCCAGCATGTGGGCAACGTCAAAATGGCCGACTGCCAGGCGGTCACGAATGTTCGCCCAGGACGTTTCACGGATCAGCTGGAGCGCAATGCCTTCTCGTTCGGCAAAGCCCTTTTCCTTTGCCGCCACCAACACAGCGCTGTCGAGCAGCGGTATGAACCCGGCAATCACCGGCGTTAGTTTGGTGCCCATAATCTCCTGCTCTCCCCGATAGCCGCCCCTCCCTGGCGTTTCGTTTTTTTCTGCATCCGTCAGTCTCCCAGCAGCCCGCTGGCAATGACCAGACTTTGCGCGACTTCAATAATCTTTCGGCTTTGGTTCATCGCTGTCTTGCGCAGGAGGTCATAGGCCTCCTGTTCCGTGAGATTTTTTGACTTCATGAGAATGCCCTTGGCGCGGTCGATGGTCTTCCGGTCCGCCAATTCGTTGCGGGCGTCTTCCAAATCCTGGGTAAGTTTTGAAAATGCGCGGAAACGGCTGATGGCCATATCCAGGATCGGCTTGACGCGTTCCCGCTTCAATCCATCAACAATATAGGCAGAAACACCGGCATCAACTGCCGCCTCTATCGATTGGCTGTCGGCCTTGTCGACAAACATCGCAATCGGACGCTGCACAGCCCGCGACACCTGGAACATGTGTTCCAGTCGGTCGCGATTGGGGTTTTCCAGATCAATGACGATGACGTCCGGGTTGATGTCCGCGATCTGCCGGACAAGCCCCTCCATCTGATGCACGAGAATGACTTTCTCATGCCCTGCATCGCGCAATCCCTCTTCAATGATGGATGCGCGGATCTTGTTGTCATCGATGACAAGTATGGATAGCCCGCCCCTCATGCCCGCATTATGCGCAAGGTCATTTTTTATGCAATGCAGAAATGCTGCAGCGCGGCATCAATACACAATCGCACCTTCTTGCGGCGTGATCGCTGCCGGGCTAAAGGCGGTGGCAATAGCAATTTGCGGATCTTGCAGCGGCGAGCCCATACTGTCTTTAAAGGACACACAGGGGCCAAAACCGAATAAGAGGGAACTCGGATGAAGGTCAATGGAACACAGTACCGCTCGTTGTGGTGGGATGCGGAGTTGAACTGCCTTCAGATCATCGACCAACGCTGGTTGCCGCATGAGTTTAAAACCCAGCCCGTGCGCACCATGCAAGAGTTTGCGGACGCGATTGTTGAAATGCGCGTTCGAGGCGCGCCGCTCATCGGCGCAACCGCTGCTTACGGCGTCGCATTGGCCATGGCCAATGATCCCTCGGATGCCAATCTGGACGCCGCCTGGACATTCCTTGAAAAGACGCGACCCACTGCCATCAATCTGCGTTGGGCGCTCAATAGATGCCGAACCGCGCTCAAGAAAATGCCCGTTGAAGCGCGTGCGGCAGCCGCCCTCCAGCTTGCCCATGACATCTCCGACGAAGATGTCGAGATCAATCGCCGTATCGGTGAAAACGGGTTAAAGCTGATCCGCGACATTGCCGCACAAAAACCGGATGGCGAGCCTGTCCGACTGCTCACGCACTGCAACGCTGGCTGGATTGCCACCGTCGACTGGGGAACTGCGACAAGCCCCATGTATCAGGCCAATGACGCAGGTATTCCGCTGCATGTCTGGGTCGACGAAACACGGCCGCGTAACCAGGGAGCGCTCACATCGTGGGAGCTAGGGAGCCACGGCGTTCCGCATACCTACATCACCGATAATGCCGGCGGTCATCTGATGCAGCATGGCCTCGTCGACATGGTCATTGTTGGCACAGACCGGACAACCCGGCGCGGAGATGTGTGCAACAAAATCGGGACTTACCTCAAGGCATTGGCTGCCCGCGACAACAATGTGCCGTTCTATGTTGCCCTCCCCTCTCCAACGATCGACTGGAGCGTGAGCGACGGCGTGTCCGAAATTCCGATTGAAGAACGTTCTGAGCGCGAGACAACCCATATCCAGGGCAAATCGGACGAAGGCGCGATTGGCGTTGTGCAAGTCACACCGGATGGCACGTCCGGCGGAAACCTGGCATTTGATGTGACGCCCAACCGGCTTGTAACCGGACTGATTACCGAGCGCGGGATTTGCGAAGCATCATCAGAGGGCTTGGCCGGCTTGTTTCCAGAGATGGCGCAAGCGGCGGAATAGAGAGCGTGGGGCCGTTCAATAGGAGTGCGTCCCCACAATCGGCCCTAGACCACCTTTGCGACGACCGCCAGACAGTCTCCCATCTTCACCAACCCTGGAAAATGACGAGCCATCAGGATGCCAGATCGTTTGGCCCGATACTCGATCGGAGCGGCACCAGTGCGCTCCGTCGGCCAGACCCGTGCGATGACGTCGCCTTCCGCGACCTCGTCTCCCAGGTCAATGACCGGCTCGATCATGCCGCTGTGCTCGCAGAACACGAAACAATCACCATCCGGCATGTCGAGTGTGACACTCGGGTTCAACTCCAGCTCACCTGAGAGGATACCGGCATGTTTTAGAAGATTGCGCGCGCCCTTCTTGGCTATACCGATCGACCGCGCCGTCGCGGTGCCGCCGCCGCCAAGCTCGGTCGTGACAAACACCTTGCCTTTTTGCTCGACTGCCGTGTCGAGCATGCCGACACTATCGATTTCCAACATGGTCGCAGAGTACGGCGCGTTGAACGCTTGCATAGCGGCGACACACGCGGCCTGATGGTCTTTGTTCTCCAGAACGTGCGCGGCTGCAAAGGGCACAAAATCCAGCGTTTTGCCGCCGGAATGAAAATCCAGAACGATATCCGCCATCGGGATCAAAACCGTATCGACGAAATGAGCAATCTTCTGGGTGGCACTTCCATCCGGCTTTCCCGGAAACGACCGGTTGAGATTGCCCTGGTCGATTGGCGACGTGCGCGATCCAGCAAGAAAGGCCGGATGGTTGAGAGCCGGAACTATGATGACCCTCCCCCGAATGTCCTCCAGTTTTAGGGTTGCTGCCAGCTCCTGAAGGGCAATCGGCCCCTCGTACTCATCGCCATGATTGCCACCGGTTAAAAGAGCGGTTGGACCATCACCACTCTGCACAACGGTGATCGGGATCATCACAGATCCCCAGGCCGAGTCGTCCCGGCTGTAGGGAAGACACAAGAAGCCGTGATGAATGCCATCTTGATCAAACGGAATAGTCGGGCTGATCGGATTTCCGGTCATCGATCAATCCTTCACAAACAAGCGCCGGGGCACATCGGCGAGGCATTCCGGTTCGCTCTCGCCAATGACGATGCTTTCCGTGATCTCAAATCCCCAGTCTTCCATCCAGAGGCCGGTCATGAAATGGAAGGTCATGTTTTCTTCCAGAACGGATGTATCGCCGCTGCGCAATGACATGGTCCGTTCGCCCCAATCCGGTGGATAGGACAGTCCGATCGGATAACCGGTGCGATTGTCCTTGGTGATGCCGTGTTTTTTTAAAACCCGGAAAAACGCATGGGCGATGTCTTCGCACCGGTTTCCTGCCTTTGCGACTTCAAGCCCTGCTTCCAGTCCCTCCAACACGGCCCTTTCCGCATCAAGGAACTTTTGCGGCGGCTTTCCGAGGTAAAGCGTGCGCGAAAGCGGACAATGGTACCGGTTGTGAACGCCCGCGACCTCAAAGAAGGTTCCCTCACCGGCCTTCATCGGCTGGTCATCCCATGTCAGATGCGGGGCCGCAGCGTCACTTCCCGAGGGCACAAGCGGGACAATGGCCGGATAGTCCCCACCTGCATCCAGGAGCGCGTCGTATCGCAGGCCCGCATCATAGATGTCGGCCACAAGATCGCATTTGCGAAGACCCGGTTCTGCCTTTTCCAAAATCCGGGAATGGATCTTTTCGACTTTTTTCCCCGCCATACGCATGTAGTCGAGTTCCGGCGCAGACTTGACCGCCCGTTGCCAATTGACCAGCGCATTGGCATCTTGAAAGCGGGCGTTCGGCAGATGCTTTTGCAGCGAAGCAAACGCGGCTGCGGAGAAATAGTAATTGTCCATTTCCACGCCGATACTTAGGTTCGCCCAGCCACGCTCCTCAATCTTCGCAGACAGGTAGTCCATCGGATGCCGCTCCGTGGACTGAACATAGTGATCCGGATACCCGATGATGTTGGACGGATCCATGAAACAGGTGCGCAGCGCCCCATTGGCGTCTTGTCCCCGGCCGAACCAGACCGGCTCGCCGTCCAAGGACAGCAACACCGCCTGATGAACATAAAAGGACCAGCCGTCGTATCCGGTCAGCCAGTTCATATTGGACGGGTCAGAAACGATCAGCAGCTCCAGCCCGGCGGCGTCCATTGCCTTGCGGGTCTTGTCGACACGGCGCTGGTACTCGTCTCTCGAAAAACGAAGCGTAAGTTCAATCATCAAACGATCTCCGGCTCATTATGTGTCGATTGTCGTTCCCGCTTGCAGCGACAGAGCCTGCGCGCGGGCGAATGTTGCAATTGCCGTGTCCTGCACCCCCGTTCCGGTGAGGTCACAGATCGTAATGTCAGCATCGGACGCACGCCCTCTCGCGTTCCCCGAGACGATGTCTCCGAGTTCACTGAAGCTAGCCCCGGCACTGACAGTGCCTGCAGCCAAAGCTGACCGCAGCTCTCCCATCAACTCGGTCTGAGATTGCCGGTCCGGCACATAAAGATCGGCCCGCGCAAGACAGGCCGCCTCCAATTCATTCTTAGTGTGCTGGTCCGACCCCATGGCTGTGATGTGATGTCCGTCACGCAACCATTCGGACTTAATGAGCGGTTCGGTGCTCGGGGTCGTGGTGACGACCACATCGGCAGCTTCGACAGCGCCTGCTAGGTCCGAAACCGGCGAGACTTCGATTTCCAGACGGGACGCCAACTCGTCTGCGGCTACTCGCGCCTTGGATACGTCCCGCGCCCAAATCGCTGCGTGTTTGATCGGGCGCACAAGGCACAGTGCCTGCAGCTGCAGTTTAGCCTGCAGTCCAGCCCCAACAATACAAGCGCTTGATGCCTGTTCCGGCGCCAAGTGTTTCGCGGCAACTGCACCGGCAGCAGCTGTTCGAACTTCTGTCAAATATCCATTGTCAAGCATCACAGCTTCGACGAACCCGGTCCGTGCCGAGAACAAGATCATCAAACCAGAATTGCTCGGCAGACCAATCTTTGGATTGTCGAAAAAGCCGGGAGATACTTTCAGAGCAAAGCTATCGAGGCCCGGAACGTAGGCCGTCTTCGCATCAACTTCGCCGTTGAAGTCGGGAATTTCCATGGAAAGGATCGGCGGCATCTCGACCTTTCCACTAGCGAGTACCGCGAAAGCCCGCTCGATCTGCTCAACGGCGTCGTTGTTAAGCGGAACCGCCGTGCGCAGCTCTGTTTCGGTCAGGATGGTGATTTGCGGCATGGGTCAAGCTACCTCGCTGTTCGCGAGATCAACGTCCTCTCCGGAGATAACGCGATGGTGCAGGTTCATATCGATGTTACAGCCAGTCAGCAGGACAGCGACGGGCCCTATTGGATTTACTTTTTCGGCTAAAAACCCAGCAATCCCAACCGCGCCGCTGCCCTCAACGACTTGACGCTCCTGCCAATAGGCATGACGTATTCCAGCTGCAATTTCGGCCTCCGTGAGCAGAACAATGTCGTCGACCAGTTCTCGGGTGGTTTCAAATGTAAACTGATTGTCGAGACCGATGCCGCCGCCAAGCGAATCCGCGAGGCTGGGCTCTTCGGTAACCTGAACCGGGCGGCCAGCTGTCAGTGAGGCGGCCATCGCCGCGCCCCGTTCCATGGACAGCCCAAAAACTTTCACCGATGGCCTTGCAGCCTTTAATGCAGAGGCAACACCGGCGATCAAACCGCCGCCCGACACGGGGACAAGAACGGTCTGAACCTCCGGGACCTCTTCCAGAATTTCTAGTCCGAGTGTTCCTTGCCCGCTGATAATGTCTGGATGATCAAACGGCGGCAAAAGTACACGGCCTTCCTTGAGAACCAAGCGGTCCGCCTCCAGTTGCGCTTCATCCTGGGACGCGCCGGTTATCCGGATGTCGGCTCCAAGTTTCGCAATCGCATCGACCTTGTTTTGCGGAACCAGGCGCGACATGCAAATCGTACAGGAAATCCCTGCCTTCTTAGCTGCATAAGCCAGTCCGCGGCCGTGGTTTCCGGTAGATACACACACGGCACCTTTTTTACGCTGGTCCGCAGTCAATTTTGAGATTGCGTTGGTCGCGCCCCGCAGTTTGAAGCTTCCCGTCGTCTGAAGGTGTTCCAGCTTCAAGAAAACCGGCACGCCGGCTCTCTCAGACAAACTCTCGGAGGGCACCATGGGCGTGCGCCGGACGTGCGGCTTGATCCGCTCCGCGGCCGCCAAAAAATCAAACCGATCGATACAATGGTTCACGCTGATCACCTGATCCAAGTGAGAGGACGATCTGCAGGCCAGCTGCTGTTAACTATCCGCTCCCGTGTTTCTCAGGGAATGAGAGTGAAGCGCAATAAATATCAGGTCAATCGAAACATTAAATCATGACAATATTAGCTTGATCATTTTACTTCGTTACAGCACGAAGACCTCCGCTTCCGGTTTGCTGTGACACAGCGCAGCGAGCTGCTGCATTCCGAAAATGAACTGGTCTTCCGCCATATTGCCCAAGCAGATCCGCACTCCGGGGGCCGCGGCTGCCCCCGGCAAGGCAAAAGCGGAACCCGGAGCGACAACGATCCCTTTTTGACGTGCAGCTTCAATGAAGCTGTCTTCGCCCCATTCGTCCGGCAATGGCAGCCAAATGTGCAATCCGTTTAGGCTTTTGTTGAATGGCACACCTTCCAGAAGCTCATGCGCCAACGTGTTGCGCCGCTTGAGGGCCGTTTTCTGCCAGGACAGCAACTCTTCAGCCGTTCCATCTTCAATCCACCGCGCGGCCAATTCAGCCATGAACGGCGTTGCAATCCAGTCCATCACCAAGTGACGATTTGAGGCTGCGGACGCAAACGCCTCTGGCGCGACCAGATACCCATGCCGCAAGCCAGGCAAAAGGCACTTCGTGAAGCTGGTAAAGTAAAACGTGCGATCTGGAGCCAGATCTGCAATCGGTGGGAACCGGCGCGGCTGCAGAGGCCCCCATGCGTCATTTTCAATGATCAAAAGATCGTACTTCCGCGCGAGTGTGACCAGCTGTTCACGCCGCTGCAAGCCCATGGTCAAGGCCATCGGCCCCAAGCCATTAGGCAATAGAAACAGTGCCTTAATTGACTTTTGACGACACATCTCATCAAGTGCGGTGGGAAGAATTCCCTCTTCGTCCACCGGCAGACCGGCCAAGTTGAAGTTCATGTATTGCGACAGTCTAGAAAGCGGGTAGTGACAGACCGCGTCGGTCGCGATCACATCGCTGCCGTCGATAGCCGTCATCAGGGCAATCGCCATAGCCGAACTGCTGCCATTCGTCATGATGATCTGATCTGAAGAACAAGTCAGTCCGCACTGCTCCAACCAAGAGACGGCTGCCGGCAGATAAGGCCGCAAGGTGGTTGCTGGTCGAAATGAGAGCAGTGCGCTTTCGCTAATATCGCTTGAAAGACCACTGAGAGCCCGCCGCATACAATCCATGTGCAACTGACCAGTGACTGGTTTCAGGTTTGAGAAATCGACAAGCTGATCCCCAATGAGATGCGGAAGATACGGCGGCGACGTTTCAACCGGCCGCGCATTTACATAAGTCCCCCGGCCAACCTCACCTTTGACAAGCCCGCGGCGGATCAGAAGATCATAAGCCCGGCTCACGGTTTGAACGCTGATTGCAAGCTTGTAGGAAAGGTCTCTGTGCGGCGGCAGTTTTTCGCCGCCTGCCAGGTCTCCGCGCTTGATTGCCGCACTGATCCAGTCCGCCAGGGACCGGTAGGCCGGACGATCAAGCTTCTTTGGTAGCGCATTCCATATTGTCATGATTTCAAGCTTATCTTTTTCATGACAATTGACAAGCGCTGACTGCATGCTCATGGTCACTGCATGACCTTGAAACTTGACGATCGCGATCTGAAAATCCTCTCTACCCTGTCCAAGGAGGGGCGGCTTTCCAAAGCCGAGCTTGCAAAGCGCGTCAATCTTTCGCCCACCCCGCTTTGGGAGAGACTGAAGCGCCTTGAAAAGCACGGGATTATCTCGGGATACCGTGCCGAGATCTCACTCAAACAGGTCGCTCCGCATATAGAAGTGTTCGTCACCGTTGAGCTGGAAGACCACCGGTCAGAGAGCTTTCAACAGTTCGAACGCATGGTTGATCTACATGATGAGATCGTTGCCTGCTGGGCGATCGGCGGCGGCCTGGATTACATCCTCAACATCGTCACCAGAGACATCGACAGCTACCAACGGCTCATCGACACGCTCCTCGCCGGAAAAACCGGGCTGGCGCGCTATTACACCTATGTGGTTACGAAACCGGTGAAAACCCGTGCCCAACTCCCCTTGCACAGCCTCTTGCAAGACGATCCTGTAAGCAATCCTGCGCCAAACAGATAAATCGTCCTGCGCGCCATCCAAATACAGAACTTTCATCTGCCGGTCTCCGCCTAACGTTTGCTCACGCAATCGGAGACCAGAACGATGACCCTAGCTCTGCAGCACGAACCAGCTTCAGCGAATTTGGCCGACATGCGCCTCTTGCGCTCCTTTTCCTATGTCGATGGACACTGGGTGGCAGGCGCGGACAACGCTGCTTTTGAGGTATCCGATCCGGCAACTGGAGCAATTATCGGGGATGTTGCTCGGCTGACCACTGGAGATAGCGCCGCTGCGGTCGACGCCGCAACGAGAGCGTTTCCGGGCTGGGCTGAGCTCTTGCCGCAAGATCGGGCGCGCATTCTGCGCCGTTGGTTCGAGCTGATCATCGAGAACAAGGAAGACCTGGCTCAGCTCATGACACTGGAGCAGGGCAAGCCTCTGTCGGAAGCACGTGGTGAGATCGACTATGGTGCATCCTTTGTCGAGTTTTATGCAGAAGAAGCAAAACGCCCAAACATTGAAGGGATAACGTCTCATCTACCGGATGCAGAAATGGAACTCTGGATGGAACCAGCTGGTGTTGCCGCGCTGATCACGCCCTGGAATTTCCCACATGCTATGATCACGCGAAAGGCTGCAGCAGCTTTGGCCGCAGGGTGCACAGTCCTCGTTCACCCCTCGTGCGAAACACCTTACTCCGCACTCGCTTTGGCCGAGCTTGCTGAACGGGCAGGCTTTCCGGCCGGGGTCTTCAACGTGATCACGGGGCGACCTGAGACAATTGTCCCCGCCTGGATGGACGACAAGCGTGTTCGGGTCGTTTCCTTCACAGGGTCAACGGAAATCGGCCGGCTGCTCTATCGGCAAAGCGCAGAAACGGTCAAAAAACTCGTTCTGGAACTTGGGGGGCATGCACCCTTTCTGGTCTTCGCCGACTGCGACCTGGACCGGGCAATTCATGAAGCGATCAAAGCGAAATTCGCAACATCCGGACAAGATTGTCTCGGCGCCAACCGGTTCTTCGTGGAACGGCCCATCTACGACGCATTCTGCCAGGGTTTCACAGAGCGCACGCAGCAGCTTTCCGTCGGACCTGGCATCACGGATCCCGATATCGGCCCTTTGATGAACTTGGGTGCCATCCAAAAACAGGAAGCACATATTGCCGATGCACTGGAGAACGGCGCCGAAGTCTTATGTGGCGGTGGACGCCATCCTGCGGGAGACCTCTTTTTCCAACCAACCGTGTTGAAGGACGTTCCGGCTAACGCCCTGATCATGCGGAAAGAAACTTTCGGTCCGGTCGCCGCGATCTGCCCCTTTGACGATGAAGACGACGTCATCGCCCGCGCGAATGCGACCGACTACGGGCTGATTGCTTATGTCCACACCAGCGATCCGCGCCGGATCTACCGGGCGAGCCGGCAACTCCAATTCGGGATGGTTGCAATCAACCGCACCAAGGTGACCGGTGCGCCCATTCCCTTTGGCGGGATGAAGCAATCCGGCCTTGGCCGCGAAGGTGCGCGCATGGGCATGGCCGAATTCATGGACATAAAATACGTCTGCCGGGATTGGGCGTAAAACTTCAGAGAAATGAGGACTAAGATGCTGCGCAACGACACGCTTGATCAATGGGATCGTGAAAACTTCTTTCACCCCTCAACGCACCTCGCCCAACACGCGCGCGGTGAAGCGCCCAGCCGGATCGTAGAAACCGGTTCAGGGGTCTATATCGAGGATCGCAACGGCACCAAACTGCTTGATGCGTTTGCCGGACTTTACTGCGTAAACGTTGGATACGGCCGATCTGAAATCTCAGATGCAATTGCGGAACAAGCCAAGAAGCTGGCCTACTACCATTCCTATGTCGGTCACGGCACGGAAGCCTCGATTACGTTGTCCAAGATGATCCTCGACCGTGCACCCGACAACATGTCGAAGGTCTATTTCGGTCTGGGCGGCTCCGATGCCAACGAGACCAACATCAAGCTGGTCTGGTATTACAACAATATCTTGGGCCGGCCAGAAAAGAAGAAGATCATATCGCGATGGCGTGGGTATCATGGCTCCGGCCTGATGACAGGGTCGCTGACCGGTCTGGAACTCTTTCACAAGAAGTTTGACCTGCCCCTGGCGCAAGTCCTTCACACGGAGGCCCCTTATTATTTCCGCCGTCCCGACACAGCCATGAGCGAAGCGGAGTTCGTGGCCCATTGTGCTTCAGAACTGGAAGCCATGATTGAGCGGGAAGGTCCGGAAACGATTGCCGCTTTCATCGGCGAACCCGCGCTCGGGACTGGCGGACTTGTTCCGCCGCCGCAGGGCTATTGGGAGGCAATCCAGCCCATTTTGAAGAAACACGACATTCTTTTGATTGCCGATGAAGTCGTCACCGGCTTCGGCAGGCTTGGATCGATGTTCGGTTCTGAACACTACACCATCGAAGCTGACATCATCACGATCGCCAAAGGCCTAACGTCTGCTTACGCGCCGTTGTCCGGTTCCATTGTGTCCGACAAGGTCTGGAAAGTCCTGGAGCAAGGCACGGATGAAAACGGACCGATCGGCCACGGCTGGACCTATTCAGCGCATCCGATTGGAGCGGCCGCAGGTATCGCAAACTTGGAACTGGTGGACAGCCTTGGCCTCGTGAAGAATGCGACAGCCATGGGCACTTACATGAAGGCTGCCCTTCAAGATGCGCTCGGAGACCACCCAAATGTTGGCGACATTCGCGGCGAAGGCCTTCTTATGGCGATTGAGTTTGTCGAAGACAGATCTTCAAGGATATTCTTTGACCCGGCGCGAAAGATCGGCCCAACCCTTGCCGGTGAGCTCTTGAAACATGGCGTCATTTCCCGAGCCATGCCGCAAGGCGACATTCTCGGATTTGCGCCACCGCTTTGCATAAACCAGGCTGAGGTCGACACAGTCGTGAGCGCAACCAAAGCAGCAGTGAACACCATATTGGCAACTTGACGAGACCGGCATCAAAAAAAGCCAGGCTGCACCGGGCAGCCTGGCTTCGAACTTCACATTTGGAAAACCTTATTTCTTCAAGGATGCAATGAAAGCATCCACTTCGGTCAGGGACAGATATTCAACTTCTTCCGTTCCGCTGTCGGTGAACTTCCAAACGACTGCCGGTGCGGAGACGTCTCCATTGGCATCAAAGCGGACATTCCCGGTCGCGCCCTGGTACATCACGGTGCCGCCCTCCGCGAGCGTGGTTCTTGCGGCCTTGAACCCGGCGGTATCTGCAGTGATCGCCGTGCCATTCGGATCCGTCACCTTGGCAACCGCTGCAGCGATGTCGGCACCGGAAGCATCCTTGCCGGCCGCTTCCATCGCAAGCAAGGCGATCATTGCTGCGTCATAGCTGTTTGCCAGACCAGGGCCGTTCGGCTGTGATCCGAATTTCGCTTCATAGGCCGCCTTGAAAGCATCCGCGCTCTCGACCCGCGGTGAAGCCGTATCTGTGCCGAGCGCGTTTCCGAGATATTGCAGGCCGACGCTGTCCCGGAACTCATCGGATTTCAGAGAGTTCGCCAGGATCATGTTCTGTGTTCCACCAAGCGAAATCCACTCGCGAACCGCTGACTTGCCTTCCGTAGGATACAGGGCGAGGTAAAGCGCATCGGGCTGGCTGGTCAAAGCTTCGGTGACTTCGGCACGGTAAGACGGTTGGGCATCATTGATCGCAACGTTGGCTGTCACTTCAACGCCCGCGGCTGCGAAGTCTGCTGCGATCAGACGGGACATGTCTTGGCCCCAGTCATCGTTCTTGTAGAGAATGGCGACCGACTTCCAGCCCTTATCTGCAGCCACCTTCGCACCCATGGCAGATTGCACGCCGGTGGTTGCAAAGGTCCGGAACCAGAGCCCGTTGGTCTTGCCGTCCTCCGACAGCCTGGTGAACGCCGTTGATGAGGAGCAGCAGGACATCTGCATGACACCTGCAGGCACCGTGACCGAGGTCAGGATCGGCATGGAAACACCAGAAGAGACGGCACCGAGCAGAACCTTGACGCCTTCAAGGTCAACAAGCGCCTTCGCTGCATCGACGCCAACTTTTGGATCCACCTGGGTGTCCCGCAAGACCATCTCGATGGTACAGCCACCAGCGCCGCTTGCTTCATTGACCTGATCAACGGCAAATTGCGCCACTTCGGCAATTGGCCGTCCCCAGTCGACGGATGTCGGCAATGCGGCGCCGATTTTTGTGGTGCAGTCCTGAGCCTGAACGCCGGTACTCAGCGTCGTCATGCCCGCGGCAACTGCGGCAAAAACTAATGCTTTTTTCATGTTAGTCCCTCTGCTTGTGTCTTTCCCCGGCTTCCTCCTCCGGGTTGCGAAACGACCAGCCGCTCGGGGAACAGACCTTGTGGTCTCCAAAGCAGCATGCCGACGATCACCATGCCGATCAGAACGAACTGGATCGAACCGGTGTAAAGTTGAACCTCGACGGGCGCAAAGCGGGACAGGGCCCAGCCTGAGAACGTCCAGGAACCCCAAATCAAAAATGCTCCTGCCATTGCACCCTTATTGTTGCCGGCTCCCCCGACTATAAGCATCGCCCAGATCTGAAACGTCAGGATCGGCAAAACATCCTGCGGGCTGACAAAGGCATAGAATGTTCCATAGAGCGAACCCGCCAACCCGATAATCACGGATCCGGTGACGAAGGCTGCAAGCCTCACATTATCGGGTGATTTGCCGAGAGACCGGGCTGCGGTTTCATCCTCCCGGATAGCCCGGAGCAAACGTCCGAAGGGGGAAACCGTAAGGCGTTCCAGAAAGACATAGACGAGGGCGAGGCAAATCAGAACGGCGATGAGGAACACTGCATTATAGGTGAAGCCACTCCCGATTAGGCTTTGAAGCGGCCGTTCGAACCCTCTGATCCCCTGAGCCCCACCGGTAACGGCCGTTGCGTTGCGCATGACGTTTTCAAAGGCAACGGCCACCCCGAACGTTGCGATCGCGAGATAGTCATGCCGGAGACGCAAGGTGAGTTTGCCGACCACCCAGGCCAACACACCGGCGAACATCATGCCGCCAAGGAGCGCGAGCGGATAAAAGAGCTCGAAACCACCCAAATGCCCATCCTGAGGCGTGCCACCAAGGATCAGTGTTCCGTAGGCTCCTGCCCCGAAGGAGGCAACAACACCGCCGTTGAACAGCCCCGTATTGCCCCACTGAAGGTTCAATCCTAAAACGGCAATCGCGAGAATCGCGGCAACAGTTGAAAAGAACACCAGATAAGAAATGACGCCGATCATGCCCGCGCCTCCCCGAACAAACCGTTGGGGCGCACCAGAAGGACAGCCAGGATCATCAAAAAGGGCACCGACGGGCTGTACCCGGAGGGCAGGATCACCAACGCGAGGTTCGACGCAATTCCGACAATGAACCCGCCGAGCACCGCGCCATATACGCTGCCGATCCCACCGACAATGGTCGCAGCAAAGATCGGTAGGACCAGATCCCGGCCCATGACAGGCGTGATTTGGTAGCTCAGGCCATAGAAGATCCCCGCAACCGCACCGAGCCCGCCGCCTATTATCCAGACAGCCGCGATCATGCGTTTGAGATTGACCCCGTGCACCTGTGCAAGGCTTGGGTTTTCAGCAACCGCGCGCAGAGAAAAGCCAAATGTTGTCCGAGACAACACAAGGTGAAGGGCAAACATAAGGATCAAGGCCGCGATCAGCACAAAGACTTGATCCGGTTTGACGAGCAGCAACGGATCCCGCGAAAGGATCATCGCGAATGCAATGTCCCTAGAATAGAGCTCCGCGGACAGGCCAAACACCAAACCAATGATGTTCCGGATGATGAGCGCCATGCCAAAGGATGCAAACACCATGGACAGCTCTTCGCCCTTTTGCCGCACCCGCTGAAACATGAACCGAACGATCAGAACGGCGGAGAGACCTGTCAAAGCCATCGAGAGGACGATTGAAATGGCAAGCGCGCCTGTCATGGACAGTGGACCGATTTTGGCAGCCAAGATCGGCAAGAGGCTTTCAAACACCTTGTCAAAAACCAAAGCGCAGTAAGCGCCGATCGACAAAAGCTCGGCGTGAGAGAAATTCGCGAAGCGCAGGATGTGCATGGCCATCGTCAAACCAATCGCGCCGAGCGACAAGAACGACCCGACCAGGATACCGTCGATAAGATGCTGGATCATGCCGGCACCCGCCTTTCCCCGCCCAGATAGATCCGGCCGAGCGCCGGATCCTGCAAGAGATCCTGAGCTGGCGCGTCGATCTGGTTTCGGCCCTCGGCGAGCACATAACAATGATCGGCCCGCTTGAGAGCCTGTTTGACGTTCTGCTCAACCAGCAAAATGGTCACGCCGAAGCTCGTGAGTTGTTTGGCATGGTCAAGCACCTCTTCGGCGGCCTTGGGCGAAAGGCCGGCCGATGGTTCGTCCATCAGGATCAAAACTGGATCTGCTGCCAATGCCATGGCGACAGCGAGGAACTGCCGCTGCCCGCCGGACAAAGACCCCGCCTTGTCCCGCTGCTTGTCTGCGAGAACCGGGAACCGCTCGTAGAGGTCTGAGAGTTTTTCCGCAGCGTGCGCGTGTCTTTGCAAAGCCAGATCAAGGTTCTGGCGAATCGTCAGCGTCCTGAACACATTGTCCGTTTGCGGAACATAGGCGATGCCCGCGCTTGTCATGCGATCAGGAGATAGGCCCGTGATGTCTTGACCGTTGGCTGTGATACTTCCCCTGGAAACCGGTAAAAGTCCGATAACGGCCTTGATCAAGGTCGACTTTCCGGCCCCGTTGGGGCCGATAATGACCGTCAGTTTTTCCCGTTCGGCGGTCAAGGACACATCCCGCAAGATCGGCAGATCCGGAACGTAGCCGGCAGTCAAATTGTCGACGGAGAGCACAGCATCAGGCATCGACCGGCGCTCCAAGATATGCGTCCAGTAGAACAGGATTAGACTGTGCTTCTTCTGCCGAACCTTCAAAGACCACGCGTCCCTCGGCAAGGGCGATGACCGGATCGCAGTGGCGCATTACGAAATCCATGTCGTGTTCAATGATGAGGAAGGTTTTTCCAGACCTGTTGAGCTCTTTGATCTTGCCGATCAGAACTTCCGTGAGTGCCGGGTTCACACCTGCAGCCGGTTCGTCCAAGAGGATCAGTTTCGGATCGCCCATCAGGACACGGGCTAATTCCAGCAGCTTCATCTGACCGCCCGATATCTTGCCGGCCGGCTGGTCCGCGAGCGGTCGGAGCGTCACGAAGTCGAGCACTTCGAGGGCGCGCTTTCGAATGGCTGCTTCCTCCTGGCGGATCCTGGCACGGCCAAAAACCGGAGCCAGCAGCCCCTCACCGCTTTGATCCAGCGGCGCAAGCATGACATTTTCCAGAACACTCATACGTTTGAAAGGGCGCGGGATCTGAAAGGTCCGGCCAAGACCAGCGGCGAAACGGCGTTCCGGCGCAAGGCTCGAAATGTCCTGACCATCAAACACCACCCGGCCGGCACTTGGCGCCAGATCTCCGGCGACCACGTTGAAAAGTGTCGACTTGCCGGCACCGTTTGGGCCAATGAGACCAGTGATCGACCCGCTCCGGATATCCAGCGACACCCCATCCACAGCAAGAAAATCGCCGAAGGCGCGTGAGACGTCCGCCAGTCTAAGGATCGGCTCACCCATTGACCGCCCCCAACACGGTATCGTCCGGGCGGGTGTTAAGATTGTATTTCATGATCCGGCCATGACGCCCGTTCCGGTCTCGTTCCAGCCCAAACACGTCACCTTGCGGGCCCGGCGCCGTTTGAAGCAGTGCGTCAATGCGCGAGAGGTCCTCGGAATCCAGCTCAAACTGGAAAACCTCCAGGGTTTTCGGCAAGTGGCGTGCATAGCGCGCGCCGACAATGGCCGCTGCGACCTGGGACTGCTGCAACACCCAGCGGGTCGCAACTGAGCTCAAGGACACACTGTGACGACGTCCAATGTCATTGAGCAAAAGAAGCAGAGTTTGAAACCTGTCCCAGGTTCCGAATTCATCAATGATAAGGCGGTATTTAATCAGGGAGCGGTTTTCGAATTGAAAGCCTGGGTCCGGTTTTCCAAGCCAGTTCTCGGTCAAGAACCCGCCGGCCAGCGTACCGTAGCACAAAAGCTGGACATCATGAGCCGCTCCCCATGGCGCCAGGACCTTGACAGCGCGGCGGTCCAAAACAGAGTACTGCACCTGTGTCGAAACCAGATCGATCCCGGCATCCAGATAAGGCGCAGTTTCCTTGACGTCCCAGTTGGTGACCCCAAGATGGGCGATCTTGCCTTTTTCTTGACAGCGCTTCAGCGTCTCCATCGCCTTGACCGGCGCACCGATCGACGTATCCCACCAGTAGAACTGTACGAGATGCAGACGATCGATTTGCAGGCGCTGGAGCGAGCGGTCGACAATGGCTTCCACCTCGTCTGCAGTGAGTTCGGCAAGCCTCTCCAGATCCGGCACCAGTTTGGTGTGAACCTGCACCCGATCCGCAATCTCAGCGCCGCGCCGCTTACGAACATCTGAGATGAAGCTGCCAATCATCTCTTCCACGCCGGTGTAAATATCTGCGCAGTCGAAGGATGTGATCCCTGCGTCAAGAAAGGCTTCCATATCCGCAATGGCGGCAGCAGGCTCCACCGGGCCATGATCGCCGGCAAGTTGCCAACCGCCCTTGATGACGCGGGAAATGGCATAACCCGGCCGGAGGTCTGCGGTTTCAGCTGTCATTCCGCTTCGTCTTTCTGCCAGTAAGGTGTGCTGCGCTGATCGGGTAGTCCGGTTGTCTCTGAATGGCTGAACCAGCGCTTTTTCGTCCTTGTAATCCGGAACCGCCCGCCGCAATGCGGATCTGGACAGGCAACTTCCGCATCCGTGCTCATCCAGTCGTTTGGACTTGTTGGGCGTTGTTTTGCAGGAAGGAGCGGCAACACGGCAGCGAGCGCGTACATGGACACCCGCTGGCCCTCGTTGAAGACCAGCGCTTCCCCCTCGACCGCGAAACTCTCGCCTTCGACATGCCGACACACCGGTGTTCGACCGTCCAGAACCGTCTCGACTTTCAAGTCATAAAGCCAGAAGCCGTCGCCAGCCTCTGCCGCTGCCACACGGTCTGACCCGTCAAAATCTTCCGCCACCGCGCTCCCCACTTTTTTGTTTTGGCGCCTTGCTTGTGATCTGTGATATTTTATACCATGTCCCAAAACCGGATTGTCAAGACAAGAAGCCAACGCGGCCAAAGGCACAGGGATGAGCGAGCCAAAGATTGCCAGGATCGATCAGTCGAAACTGAGGGAAAGCGTCTATGAAGAGTTGCGTGACGCTTTCACGCGCGGCGTTTTTGCGCCGGGCGAAAGTGTAAGCCTGCGCACACTGGCCGATCAGCTCGGCACCTCAATGACGCCAGTGCGGGAAGCCGTGCGCCGCCTCGTGGCCGAGGGAGCGCTGGTGGATACGCCCAGCCGGACGCTAGAAGTGCCGCCATTCGATGCCGACCGCATGCGTGAGCTGAAGTCCGCCCGTTTGGCACTTGAGGCAATCCTGCTCGATGAAGCCATCGACCACATGGATGACGCTGCGATCGATGCTCTTGCTGCAATCATTTCCCGGCCGCGGCCCGAAGGCGAGTTACCGGACCTCACACAAAACTATGAATTTCACTTTACCCTCTACCGGCAGTCCCGATCCCGGGTCATCCTGCCGCTCGTTGAGGCGTTGTGGCTCCAGTACGGAGCTTTTTTGAACCTCGTCGTTCAGGAAAAGGCCGCATCGGAAATCCCGGAACACATCCATCACGAAGAGATCATCGCAGCATTGCGTGCCAAAGACCGGGCAGCCGCGCAAAAGGCTCTTGCCCTGGACATTGAACGCAGTTTCAAGCTGCTCCTGCCGGAAACCTGAAGGATCCAGTCATGACCCTCCATCCGCCGCGCCAGAGACTAGCTGACGGCCTGGAAATCAGCCGTGTTTTGACAGGCCTCTGGCAGGTCGCCGATATCGAAAAGAATGGATCGGAACTTGACCCGGAAAAAGGTGCGGATCACCTGGAAGCCTACCTGAAGGCTGGGTTTTCCACCTTCGACATGGCCGATCACTATGGCAGCGCTGAGATCATCTCCGGACGTTTGCTCGCGCGCCATGATGGACAGGACCGCCCCCAGGTCTTCACCAAATGGTGTCCGGAACCGGGCCCGATGACGGCCGACGTCGTGCGCGCGGGCGTTCAGGAACGACTCGACCGGCTGGGCACGGACTGCGTTGATCTCCTGCAGTTTCATTGGTGGAGTTTTGAACATCCGGCCTGGCTGGATGCCCTTCATGAAATGACGAAGCTTAAGGACGAGGGCCTGATCAAGGCGCTCGGCGTCACCAATTTTGATGCCGCGCACCTGCGCCTTGCACTGTCGGACGGCATTCCGCTTGTGAGCAATCAGGTTTCATTCTCCATGATCGACCGCCGCGCACTTGGCCCTTTGTCCGATCTCTGCGCGGAAAGAGGCGTCCGGTTGCTTGGTTACGGCACGCTTTGTGGCGGCTTCCTGTCGGATCGCTGGCTCGGCAAACCTGAACCCGCAGACATCACCGACTGGTCGAAAATGAAGTACAAGCGCTTCATCGACGCTGCCGGTGGCTGGGACGGATTTCAAGCGATATTGAAAGCAGCCAGTTCAATAGCGCAAAAACATGGCGTCTCACTTGCAAACGTGGCAACACGCTGGGTTCTGGAGCAACCGGCCGTCGCTGGTGTGATTGTCGGTGCCCGGCTCGGTGAAAGCGAGCATATGGCAGACAATGCAAAGCTGTTCTCCTTCGCCCTCGATGAAGAAGACCACGCACAGTTGGATGCCGCTTTTTCACAGACAACACCGGTCCCGGGCGATTGCGGCGATGAATACCGCCGCCCGCCCTTTCTCACGGCCTCCGGAGATCTCAGTCACCACCTGTCTGAAATGCCGCGTGCTCATGACTCTGCCCCCGCGCCGCACCGGCCGGATGCAACACATGTTCTGACAGGATCGGATTGGGAGGAGATTGCCGGATATTGCCGGGCCCATCGGATCGGCAACCGCATTCTTGTCTCGGGCACAACCGCGGTGGCCGGAGCGTCCCGGGCCGTTGCCCCAGAGGACGCCGCGGCACAGACCACCTTCATTCTAGACAAAATTCTCGCCGCGTTTTCAGCGCTTGGCGCGACTGCCAACGATGTCGTGCGGACACGGATCTTCATCACGGATGAGGCCGATGTGTTCGACATCTCCCGCGCCCATGGCCGCGTTTTCTCGGACATCAAACCGGCAAACACACTCGTGGTCGTTGCCGGATTGATCGGCGATCACAAGGTGGAAATTGAGGCCGAGGCTTTGTTGCAGGGCGACGCCTGACGGCACCAACTCATGTGTCTAACGCGTTCTGCCTTGGTTTTTGCACGCCCTATTCAGTGACCTGTAAGGTCTCGTTGAATAAGATAAATTCCGTATTGATCATTCGCGTCTGCACAAATAGTCTGATCGCTGATGGTTCCCGCGGAACGAAATCGCTGCGGGATGAAAAGGGAACACGGTGAGGAAGAGCCGCAAGGGCGCCTAATCCGTGACTGCCCCCGCAACTGTGAGCGGAGAGCGCCCCCGAACGACGCCACTGGGCCCATGACTTTATGGCCCGGGAAGGTACGGGAAAGCTTCGACCCGCGAGTCAGGAGACCTGCCATCGCAACCACAACAACCCGGGCGGGGTGTCCCGGAGGGAGAAGCCAATGTGCCACGCGGCCTACACTGCCGTTCGACAATATGGTCTCGCCATGCCCCCGTCTCATCGGAGGTGGCGATGCGCCCGATTGCGATTCGAAACAATTTTCCAGCCCACGGCGATAACCGGGTCAGCACAGCCGACCTGATCCCCGTCATTTACAAACATCGCGAGTTGTCCCTATGACCCGGCGCGCTGCTTCAAAGGAGCTTCCGGCAAGCCGTTTGCCGTGCCTGACGGAAATGAGCCTGCCAGCCCTCATCGCCGGGGCTGCCGGCTTGTCCGCCGCGCTTTGGCTCGCAATTCTGGCGGTGCTTTGATGACGGCAGTGGTTGAAATCCGGAATCTCGCTCTCGGATATCCCGAACTAACGTTGTTCAAGCATTTGTCTTTGGACATTCAGGCCGGAACAACGCTCGCAGTGCTTGGCGCGAACGGCTCGGGCAAGAGCACCTTCGTCAAGATGTTGCTTGGGTTGATGGATCCCCTTGCCGGCCGCCTCACCTGGCCGGCCGGACGCCCGCAGGAAGTCGGCTATCTGGCGCAATTGACGGAGTTTGACCGCCGATTTCCGATCCGGGTCCGGGATCTGGCAGCCATGGGCGCTTGGCGCGGGTTTGGCCTTTGGTCTGGCCTTGGCCGCACGGGGCGGAACCGGGTGGCCGCAGCGCTTGAGGAGGCCGGCATTCTGGATCTGGCCGACCGGTCGCTGCACACGCTGTCCGGCGGGCAGCTGCAGCGGGCCCTGTTTGCGCGCGTGATCTTGCAGGACGCGCCTTTAATCCTGCTCGATGAACCCTTTGCGGCGGTTGACCAGAGCACCGAAGCGCACCTCCTTTCGATCATCAATCGCTGGCGCGCGGAAGGCCGGGCGGTTGTTCTGGTCGTGCATGACCTATCCTCCGTTCTCGATCACTGCAGCCATGCGCTGCTTCTGGGCGGTGGGATGGCAACTCAGGGGACGGTTGAAGAGGTTTTGACGCCAGACCGGCTCGTTGCCCAGGGGTACATGTCCGAAAGCCAGGCCTCTTGGATGTTCCGGGGCAACGCCCAACAGCGGGAGGCTGCCCATGTTTGAACTTTTTGCGGAGATGTGGGACTTCGCCTTCATGCGGCGGGCCTTTGTCGCGACCACCGTACTTTCGGCCTCTGTAGCCCCGATCGGAGCATTTTTGGTCCTGCGGCGATTGTCGCTTGCCGGAGAAGCCATGGCGCATGCGATCACGCCCGGCATCGTCATCGGCTTTGTCACCGCCGGTTTGTCTGTGGTGTCTTTGCTGGTCGGTGGGCTCGTCGCCGGCGTCGGCGTTGCGATCCTGACTGCTCTTCTTGCGCGCAAAACAATCCTGCGCAGCGATGCCAGCCTAGCGTCCCTTTATCTTATTGCCCTGGCTGCCGGGATCTTCATCCTCTCAGCGGCCGGATCTGCCGTGCCGCTGAAAAGCTTCCTGTTCGGTTCCATCCTCGGAATTGACGATGCGTCGATGATGCTCGTCGGCGGTGTTGCCACCGTGACCCTGATCGCCTTTGCAATCCTGCTGCGCCCCCTCATTGTCAGCACCTGCGATCCGATCTTCTTCGAGGCCCAGACCCGGCGGCCCTGGCTGGTCGACCAGGGGTTCATGCTGCTTCTGGTGCTGAACCTTCTTGCCGCCTTCAAGACGCTCGGAACGTTGATGGCGGTCGGCTTGATGATCTTGCCGGCGACAGCTGCCCGCTATTGGGCAAGCACGATCACCGGCCAGCTTGTGCTGGGCTTTGTCTTTGCCCTTGCCAGCTGCTGGATCGGCCTGACCCTGTCCTACCTGTTTCCCGAGACTCCCTCAGGGCCTGCCATCGTCCTGGTGGCCGGCGGTTTCTTCCTGATTTCGGCCCTTTTCGGACCGCTCGGATTCGGCGCCCGCCTGCGCAAACCGTCACCCAAGACAACACCTTCACTCGAACAAACCTACACTGAAGAGAGGATACAATGACTTTTTTGAAAACCCTGGCCGCAGGTTTCGCGGCCACATCCCTGGCGTTTGCTGCCTTGCCGGCTGCCGCGCATGACGACGTCAAAGTTGTCGCCAGCTTCTCGATCCTTGGCGACATGGTCGAGCAGGTGGTGGGCGATTATGCCAGCGTGACCACAATCGTTGGTCCGGATGCCGATGCCCACGTCTATCAGCCGTCGGTCGCGGACGCGAAAGCGGTTGCGGGCGCGGACGTGATCTTCGTCAACGGCCTTGGCTTCGAGACCTGGTCCGACACCTTGATCAAGGAATCCGGCACGGATGCAACCGTCTTTGTGGCAACCGAAGGCGTCACTCCGGTGAAGGTCGACGGGGAAACCGATCCTCATGCCTGGAATTCCCTTACAAATGGCGCCATCTACGTGCGCAACATCGCCGATGCCATGGGCAAGGCCCTGCCCGAGCATGCCGATGACTTCACCGCAAACGCGGACGCCTACATTGCAAGGCTGGAAGCCCTCGACAAGGAAACCCGCAAGAAGCTTGCCGCTCTCCCGGAAGACCGCCGCACGGTGGTGACGGCGCATGATGCCTTCGGCTATCTCGCCGATGCTTACGGCCTGACCTTCCTCGCTCCGGTCGGCATTGACACCGAAGCCGAACCGTCTGCGCGGGATCTTGCTGTGTTGATCGCGCAGCTGAAAGAGCAAGGCGCAGCCGCCCTCTTCGTTGAAAACATCACCAGCCCGGCGCTTGTCCAGCAGATCTCTGATGAAACCGGCATCGAAATCGGCGGACGTCTGTTCTCTGACGCCCTGTCCGAGCGCGGTGGACCTGCGACCAGTTACGAGGCCATGTTCCAGCACAATCTCGGCACACTGCTCGAGGCACTCGGCAAACAGAACGCAAGCTGAGTAACATATTAAAAGAAGGCGGCGACCCATCGCCGCCTTCAATACATACGCCTGTCGCCTGTTTGGACGAGTTGACACGCTCCACATGGCAGGTGAGACTGATGATGATGGTTCCCGGCGGTGGCTCGCTCACCTTGGGATGAAAAGGGAATACGGTGCGGCTTAAAGCAACATAGCCAAATCCGTGACTGCCCCCGCAACTGTGAGCGGAGAGCAACCTTGAACTGGCCACTGGGTGATCCCGGGAAGGCTCAGGGAAGCTAAGACCCGCAAGTCAGGAGACCTGCCATCGTTCTGCAACTCAAACCCGGGCGGGGTGCTCCGGCGGAGAAGGACGATATGGTATTCGTGACCACAGGCCAGATGCCTGCATCCAACTCTGTTCCAGTCCATGCCCCGCACAGACGCGGAGGGCGTAATGAACCGGAATACGACACAAGACATAGCCAGCAATCTACTCAATTTGACTGAAAGCCTGAGCCAGCGTGCCCAAAGAGCCATGCGCCCAAATGGTGCGGGCGGTTCTGAAACCCTGGAAACAGTGCAACACGTGGTCGCTTTCGCGCCCTCATCAGAGAGGACTGCAGAAACTGGGCAACCGTTGTTTAACGGTCCCTCTTTGAGCAAGCGGGTACGTTGAGAGTGGTGAACAGCGGAATTCCACCGGCGCATACTACCGTTGGAAACGCATGTTCAGGTTTCCGAACATGAGCTTGAAAAAGGTGTTCGAAAGCCCGAACACTGCCAACAGAGAACTACTCGTAACTTATTGAATTTACGTAACAAGGCTGGATGGCACTGCAATTGCTAACGTCGGAGAGACGATCAATTGAGGTGCCAACATGTTTCCAAACACGCTTGATAGCTCTGCTATCGCCAGCTGGATGCCCGGAGAGGCCATTCCAAGCTTGCTGGTGATCGCCTTTCTAGGCGCTGCGCTCAGCTTCCTGGTCCTGCCGCGGCTCGGCAAGTCTGCCGGCCCCGTCGCCGCACTGTTGCCTGCAGGCCTTTTTGTGGCCTTCATGACTTACGTGCCTGTTATGGCGTATGGCGAGGGCGTTCCGACAATCCTCCAGACGGTGCAATGGGTTCCGTCGCTGGGCATCAACTTCGATGTGCGCCTCGACGGGTTTTCCCTGTTGTTCGCCTTGATGATCACAGGCATCGGGTCCTTGGTAGTTCTCTATGCGGGGTCCTATTTTGCGGAAAAACCCGCGGACGACCGGGGGCGCTTCCTCAGCTACATCCTGATGTTCATGGCGGCGATGCTCGGCACCGTTTTGTCCGACAACGTGATCGTGATGTTCGTCTTCTGGGAAATGACAAGCCTCTTGTCCTTCCTGCTCATCGGCTTCAATTCCACCTCGATTGAAGCGCGCAAGGCAGCACTGCAGTCACTGGTGATCACCGCCGGTGGCGGTTTGGCGCTGTTCGGCGGTCTGCTCATCATGGGTATGGAAGCCGGCACCTTCTCGCTGCTTGAAATCACAAGTAACCCAGGCCTGGTGACCGACAGCACATGGTTCGGTGTGATTGCCGCCCTGGTCCTGATCGGTGCCTTCACCAAGTCCGCGCAGTTCCCGTTCCATTTCTGGCTGCCGAATGCAATGCAGGCGCCGACACCGGCCTCCGCTTATCTCCATTCTGCAACAATGGTGAAGCTGGGCATCTTCTTGCTGGCCCGGTTCGACCCAATCTTGAGCGCCTCGCCGACCGTGATCGTAATCATGGTTGCCGTTGGCCTGACCACGATGCTGGTTGCCGCACTGATGGCGCTTCGGGCTGATGGTTTGAAAGCCATTCTTGCGTATTCGACAGTGGCCTCCCTCGGCCTCCTCGTAACGCTTATCGGTCTTCAGGGTCCCGGAAGCTCGATCGGCATCGCCGGGTTTATTCTCGCCCACTCGCTCTACAAAGCCGCGCTGTTCTTCTGCGCAGGCATTGTCATTCACGCGACCGGAGCGACGCGGGTCCGGGATCTCGGTGCACTCTTCGGCCTGCTGCCGCTTACCGCAATCGCGGCAATCCTCGCCAGCTTGTCCATGGCCGGCCTGCCGCCGTTCGTTGGGTTCATCGCCAAGGAATATGTCTTCGAGGCAAAACTCGACTCGTCCTTTGCGGCCGTCGTGACGTTTGTTGCAGTGCTGGTGAACTCAGTCCTGGTCGCAATTGCGGGTATCTTCGCGCTTCGCCCGTTCTTCGGTAAAGCAACGGCCTACACTGAAAAACCGAAACATGGCGAAACGATCGGGATGACAACCGGACCGGTTGTCCTGGCAGCCCTCGGCGTATTCTTCGGCCTGTTCGCAGATATCCCGCAGTACTTCATTGTTGGGCCGGCGGCTGTCGCCCTGCAGGGTGCTCCCTTCTATGTATCCTTCGAGCTGTGGCATGGCATTACACCGATGCTTGGCCTGTCCGCTCTGGTCGTTCTGATTGGCGGCCTTCTCGTCTGGAAATGGACACCGATCCATGAGGCTATGCTGCGCCTGGCTTTCATCGATCGCTTTTCCTTCGAGAAGGGCTATGACGCGATCTTCGGCGGTCTCCTCAGCCTTGCGCAGAGCACAACGCGCACAATCCAGAATGGTCAGATGCGGACCTACGTCGCTGTGACCATTGCCGTGGTGACAGGTGCTCTGGCCTATGCAGTGCTCGCCGGTGAAACCTTTGCTGGAGCCGCCGGGCTCACATTGCCGCCACTCGCTGCGGACGAAATCAGGCCGTATCTCTTGATCGTTTGTACGCTCATCGCACTTGGGGGCATCGTTGCGGCGATCTCCCGTTCGATGGTCGTCTCACTCGTCGGCGTGGGGCTTTCGGGCTATGGCATTGCATTGGTCTTCTTGAAGAACGGCGCACCTGACCTGGCTCTGACACAGTTCCTTGTCGAGACACTTCTGGTGGTCATCGTCTCTGCGGTCCTGGTCAAAATGCCGGCGATTGCCGATGGGCTGCGCAGCTATTCCAAGTTTGACCTGCGGACAGGGGACGCGCTGTTGTCGACCGTCTTTGCCGGTGCGTTGTTTGTCGTGCTCCTGTCAATTGCGGCCAAGCCGTTCAATCCGACGGTCACAGAATACTACGCCGTCACCAGCCTGTCTGAAGCGTTTGGTCGCAACGTGGTCAACGTGATCCTTGTCGACTTCCGGGCTCTGGATACGCTTGGAGAGATTGCCGTTGTCGCATTCGCGGCCATCGCAGCATGGGCGGTCCTGACCGGCGGCAAACCACCATCGAAGACCGCAAAGGCGGGCGTTGCCACAAACCGCGCCGTGCCGTCTTTGATCTTCGAAACGACGGCACGGATGTTCTTCTTCCTGATGCTCATTGTATCCGTCTGGGTTCTATTCCGCGGTCACAACGAGCCGGGCGGCGGGTTTATTGGTGGTTTGATTGCCTCAGCAGGGTTCGCAGTGCTTGCACTGGCCTTGGGCGTCGACTTCGCACGCCGGAGACTGCTCCTGCATCCAGTCGCCTGGATGGGTATCGGTCTGACCCTGGCCATCTTGTCCGGCGTCCCGGGCGCGATCATCAACGAGTCGTTCCTCACGCACCAATGGATCAACCTGAACCTCGGCGTGACCTCGTTGAAGCTTGGCACCACCTATCTTTTCGACATTGGTGTCTACCTGACAGTGATCGGCGGCGTTCTCGCCTTCCTCATTCGGGTTCAACAGCAAAACAGTGGCGGCGATGACGCCACCACCGCAGCTGACGATGTCACGAAATCCAATATCTCAACTCAAGGAGCGTCGGCATGATCTACGTTTATGCGGCTACCATCGCCATCGTTGCAGGAGCTGGGATCTACATGATCCTTGCACAGAACATCGTGCGGATCATTTTGGGCGTCGCCCTGCTCGCCGCCTCGGCCAACCTGCTGATCTTCCTGTCCGGTCGGCTTGGCTCGGTCACGCCGCCGATCATCCGGCAAGACGCGGAAGTGTTGGGCAGTTATGCCGCCAATCCGCTGCCGCAAGCCCTGGTACTGACGGCGATCGTGATCGGCTTTGCTCTTACCGCCTATGCCGTTGCGCTTGCTGTGAAAGGCTACAAGTCGCTGGGCACCATGGATACGAGCCAGATGCATGACGCAGAAGATCTCGGATCGCCGTTCACGGCAAAATCAGCACCAAAACAAGGCTGAGTTAAATGACAGAAACATCTTACAATCTGCTTGTTCTCGCCTTTCCGGTGCTGGTTCCGCTGACACTTGCAGCGATCACAGCAATCCTCTGGCGCAATATTCAGGCCCAGCGCGTTGTCGCGATTGCCGGCCTTGGCGTTATCGTGGTCTGCTCGGTCCTGCTCACGATGGCCGTGCTCCGCTACGACATCCTTGCCGTTGAATTCGGCTCGTGGGCCGTGCCATTTGGCATCTCCTTTGTGGCAGACCGCTTCGCAGCGGCTTTGGTCATGATCACCGGCGTTCTTGCGTTCTGCGTTGGCATCTTCAGCCTTCGGGATATGCGCCAGATCCACATGCGTGCAGGTTTCTACCCGCTCTTCTTCGGCATGGTCGCCGGGGTGAACGGGGCGTTCCTGACCGGCGATCTGTTTAATCTCTATGTTTGGTTCGAGGTGATGCTCATCACGTCCCTCGGCCTGTTGGTGATTGGCCGCACGAAGGCGCAGATCGACGGCGCGATTAAATACGCGCTGCTGAACCTCCTCGGCACGGTCTTGTTCCTGATGGCCATCGGCTTGCTCTATGGGGCTGCCGGCACGTTGGCATTCGCCGACCTTGCGCGGGTCCTGCCAACGCTTGAGCCGACACCTGGCCTGGTTGGAGCAGCGATCCTGTTCTTGTGTGCCTTTGGCATCAAGGCTGGCGTATTTCCGCTGTTCTTCTGGCTTCCGGCCAGCTATCACACGGCACCGTTCACGATTTCCGCGATCTTTGCAGGCCTCCTCACAAAGGTCGGCGTCTACGCGGCATTCCGCGTGTTCACTTTGCTTTTCACGGTCGAGGAGTCTGGGATCCGCGAAATTGTCGCCGTTGTTGCAGCACTCACCATGGTGACCGGGGTGTTCGGAGCCGCAGTCCAGTGGAACATCCGCCGGATCCTGTCGTTCCACATCATCTCGCAGATTGGTTACATCCTGATGGGCCTTGCGATCGCCACACCTTTGGCCATCGCAGGTGCGGTGTTCTACATCGTTCACCACATCATCGTGAAAGCCAATTTGTTCCTGCTGGCCGGTGCCATTCGTCAGGCAAGCGGGACGGACGATCTGAAGAAATCTGGCGGCCTCCTGAAAAGCCACCCGTGGCTGGCGGTGCTCTTTCTAATTCCCGCCCTGTCGCTGGCAGGGTTGCCGCCGCTGTCGGGTTTCTGGGCCAAGTTCCTCGTCGTTGACGCCTCGTTTAAAGGCGACATGGCGTGGCTGGCAGCCGTTGCCCTGTTTACCGGTCTGTTGACGCTCTACTCAATGACAAAGATCTGGATGGAAGCGTTCTGGAAAGCACCGGGCATCGAGCGTTCTCAAACGCGTCCGGTCCCTGTCCTGATGGTCGCTCCAATCGCCGTTCTGGGTGCGATCACGCTCACAATTGGCTTTTACGCCGAACCGTTCGTTCAGTTCGCGGAGAAAGCCTCCATCACACTCACGCAACCGGATGTCTACATCGCAGCCTTCTTCGGTGAAGAGACCCAGGTTGGTGAAGCTGCTCTTGAAAGGATCGACCAATGATTAGCCTTTTAAAGCGTTTGGGCGCCTTCGGCCTTCTGTGCGGCGTCTTTATCATCGAGCTGGTAAAAGCCTCAGTGGACGTGACGGTCGCCGTCTTGTCCAACAAGCAGAAATTGAAGCCGGCTATTGTTGCAGTCCCGCTCGACCTGCGGACCGACATGGGGATTACCACCCTTGCAAACATCGTGAGCCTGACGCCGGGAACCACCTCGCTGCACATCTCAGATGACCGCAAGACGCTCTATGTCCATGTCCTGGACCGGGAAAGCGACGAGGACGTGATCCGTTCCATCAAGGACACGTTTGAAACCCGCGTTCGGGCTGTCGAGGGACCGGCTCCCAGCCAAACTGTAACCAAGAAAGGAGCCGTCGCATGAGCACTGAAAGCATTCTGGGTATTTCTGAGACCCTCAACACGGTTCTGGTACTGTTAATCATCGGCGCTTTCGCGCTCACAGCCCTGCGCCTGATGAAGGGCCCGAGCTATGCGGACCGGTTTGTCGCCATTGATATGCTGACGGGTCTGGCCGTGGCCGCCTGTGCCTTGACCGCGCTGACAACCGGTCGGTCCGAATTCCTTGATGTAGCGTTTGCGCTGGCCCTGATCGCCTTTGTCGCAACGGCAGCATTTGCAGCTTTTCTGGAACGCAAGGTTGCTGTCAACGATGGCCGCTTCCGGGACAATGGCAAACAAAAAGCCGACAAAGCCGTGCAGCAGGAGGCATCGTGATGGTTGATCTGATTGCCCTTTTGGTGAAATTCGTTGGCGTTGGCTTCTTGCTGATCGCAACGATCGGATTGCTGCGCTTTGACGATCCTTTGCAGCGGATGCACGCCGCAACGAAAGCAGGCACGCTGGGTGCTGGTCTGGTCCTGATCGGGACCATGCTCAGCAAATCCAGTTTGGATTCAACGATGATGGGCGGCATGACCCTGTTGTTCCTGATCCTGACGATTCCCGTCGCAAGTCATTTGCTGGCACGGGCGGCATACCTGTCCGGCGCTGAGCTGGCCGGGATCGGAGATGCGGACAATGCCTTGCGTGACGTTTTGAAAAGGCCAGAGCAGCCGATTGAAAAGCAGGCTGAACGCTTGGATCTTCAAGGGATGGCGGCTGAGGCAGACATTGCAACAGAAGTGCCGGTGTCAGCGGATCCTGTGCTCTGCGATGCTGAAAAATCGGGTTTCGTATCCCTCAAGGATGTTGTTGCGCCTGAGCGCGTCCGCTTTGCAGCAGTTGGCGATGCCGCGCCGAAGCTCGCGCGCCGCGCGGCAGAATTTGCGGCACGTACAGAGCTTCCGCTCATCGCTGTTGTCGCTGTCGACACTGGATATGTGGATGCGACAGACAACAGCACCGAGACGATGCGGCTGATCCGCGACAAGGTCGGTCATTGGCTGCCTGATCTGCGCTCGCTCTCAGACGATCTCGGCGTTTCAGTTGAGCTCGTCTACGAAGAAGGTGATGCGGCTGCATCAATGGCCGGTGTCGGCGACGTGCGTGAGTTTCTGGTTCTGCCAACGGACGGATGGGCGGATCATGGTGTCGGCGTTGCAACCCCCCATGCCACCAAGCAACCTGACGGATTGCTGCGCGTTGCCAGCATGCACCCTGGGCCGACGCTTTACGCGGTCGATGTCCCCCGAGCCGGTCCCGTCACCGTGTTGTTCGATGGGTCTTATGATGTCTGGCGTGCACTTGATCTGGCGCTCGTAGAGCGGCTGTGGACGGCCACAGAACTCCGGGTTTTCGGGTACGTTGATGCCGCCAGCCGGGCGGAAATTGAGCAACGTGCCGCTGATGCCAATACACCGGTTGTCTTCGCAGACCCGGAACTGACCGCACCAGAGGACGCCTTGTTGCCGGAACAAATGGTCTCTGATGCTGTCGCGGTGATCCTTCCGGACCTTCCAAGGCCTTTGCGGACCCGCTGGTACGGCACCTTCTGGCAGGACAAGATCTCGCCAAATTGGCGGGGAGACGTTCTGGTTTGGACCTAGCCCAAGGCGGTCCTTGGCATTAGAATGCTCAATGTTCTTGGAAAACATCAAGGGGATGGCGGCAGCGCCATCCCTGTTCTTTAACTGGGCCCCATATGCCATCTGACGCACCTTCGGAAAACCAAAACAGAACCGGCATAGCCGGACCGGGTGCAAAAAAGCTTAGATCCTGGCCGTTGGTGTGGCGGTTGCCGGTGGCTATGGCTTCGGTGGTTATGCTGTTTGCGGTTGTGTTGACCATTTTTGGTTTGCAAGAGCTGGAACGCCGGGAAGCCGAGCTCCGCGTCGAAGTTGGCGGGGCATTTCTCGACACCTTGGCCGGGCTGATCACACCAGCGTTTGTGACCGGTGGTCCGTTATCGGAAATTGAAGGCTTGCTGTCGGCATCTGCCCGGTTCAAACCCTCCTTGCGCAACGAAGCTGTTGCCGTTTGTTGCCTGGCGGACGGCTCAATTTTGATAACATCCTCTTACCCGGATGATACCGCAAATGGTGCCAAACCGCGAACAACTGAGCTTGCTCTTGAAGACTGGCTCAACGCCAATCGCAGTCTGGCGCCAAACGAAGCCGCAATCCAAATTGTCGATGAGACAAACAAACAACTGATTGTGCAGTCTTTTCCCGGAAGCGATGGCTCAACGATCCTGCTTGGTGCGGCCTTTGATCTCGAATGGCAACTCGCCGAGCAAGAAGAACGGCGTCGTGTGGCTCTTGCCGTGGATGTCGCGTTTTCTGTCCTCGCGGCGATCCTGACGTTTTTTATCGCGCAATACAGCCTGCGCCCCATTGATGATCTCACCAAGGCTCTCGACGACGATTCGTACGATGCAAATACTGAGGTTGATCCAGTATCCGCGAACACAGAAATCGGCCGTTTGCAAAATGCGCTGAGAACCCGGGCCGAGCTTCAGGCACGAGCTGACGCGATCGCAAAAACTGAAAACAAACATGCGCGGGAGGCAACGCTGGCCCGCCTTGCAGCAGGGCTCGCGCATGAGGTGCGCAATCCGCTTGCCGGGATGAGCGCGGCCACATCGACACTGCGCCGGTTCGGAGATGACAAAGCTGTACGGGAACAGACGATTGACCTGATTGACCGGGGCCTGCAAAGCATTGATCATGTGGCGGCCAGCATGTTGTCGACCTACCGGCCACCGGAAGGCAACAGAGATCTCAAGCCCGACGATCTCAATGACTTGCGGACCTTGATCAACCCGAAAGTGCGCGCCAAACAGGTGGACTTGAGTTTTAAATCGGAGCTCGCGGAAACCTACCCTGCCAGCGCGGAAGCCGTGCGCCAGATCGTGCTCAACTTGCTCTTGAATGCCATAGACGCCACTCCGGTTGGCAGTTCCGTTGCCTTTGAGTCCAAGCTGATCGAAGAGCAACTCACCATCAAGGTCTCCGACAGCGGCCCCGGTCTTCCAGGAGAAGCCCTGAATGTCCTAACCGGCGGAACCACTCCGGAGAAGCCACAAACGCGGCGCCTTGGACTTTGGCTGGTTCACCAACTGATTGATGATGTGAATGGCCGGCTGGCGATTTCAACACGCCCGCAAAGCGGCACGGTAATCACCATCACCATTCCAAAACGCACCGACGAGGCGGAAAATGTCTGAGCTGATTTTGTTGGTGGAAGACGATCCGGTCCTTGGCCCCTCCTTGCAACAACGCTTGGTGCTGGAAGGATTTTCTGTCGTTCATGCCACCACACTGGCAGCCGCCCGCGAGTTTCTTGGCAAACGGGTTCCGAGCTTTGTTTTGTCGGACATTCGGTTGCCGGACGGGTCCGGTGCTGATTTACTGCGGGAGGTGCTCAGCCAGCATGGTGCGGTGCCGATTGTCTATATGACGGCCTATGGTTCTGTCGATCAGGCCGTGGAACTCGTGCGCGATGGCGCCAGGGATTACCTTGCCAAACCCTTCAACTTGGATGAGCTTGTCAGCCGCATTCAGGAGCTTCTGCTTCGCCCGCTTACCCCGCAACTGGATGACCCGTTTTCAACCTTTGGACTTTCGGCCTCCATGCGCGGCGTGCGATCCATGCTGGATCGCCTGGCGGGGATCGATTTGCCCGTTTTGCTGATTGGAGAAACCGGCACCGGCAAGGAAATCGCAGCACGGTATCTGCACGCTAAGAACGCTGCACAATCGCGCCCCTTCGAGGCCGTGAACTGCGGGCAACTCTCACCCGAGCTGGCAGACTCGACGCTTTTCGGGCACGAGAAAGGTGCCTTCACCAGCGCACATGACCGGCGGATCGGGGTTTTGGAAAGTGTTGGAGAGGGGACGCTGCTTCTTGACGAAATCGGTGATACGGGACCGGAACTTCAATTGAAGCTTTTGCGCGTGTTGCAGGAGCGGCAATTCAGGCGGCTGGGTGCAACACAGGATCTTGCCTTCAAAGGCCGGCTGGTGTGCGCAACGAACCGTGATCTGGAGGAGGCGGTCAGAGACGGCGTGTTCCGCGAGGATCTCCTGTTTCGCATCAACGTTGTGACGATCCGCATTCCGCCTTTGCGCGAGCGTCTGGAAGAAGTGGCGCCGCTCCTCACAGCCTTTGCCGCAAACGCTGCGCAGCGCATGGGAATTGCTCCAAAAACGGCCACAGCTGCCGCCGTGTCAGCGGCCAAGCAGCATGATTGGCCCGGGAACGTTCGCGAACTCCGGAACCGTGTGGAACGCGCCGTTGCACTTTCAGGCGGCGCTGAACTGACACCATTCGATTTGTTTCCGGAAAACACCGCGCACATCCTCCAGCCTGCAGCCCAGACATCCGGCGACCCAAAGTCTGGCCTGCCACACAGTTCTATTGGGTTCCCCTCGTTGGCTGAGGTCCGGGATCAGGCAGAGCGCACCCACATTTTGCGGGCCCTTGATGAAACAGATGGCCGGTTGCAGGAGGCAGCCAAGCTTCTGGATATCTCACGCACAACCTTATGGGAACGCATGCGCCGCCACGGCATCGACCGGTCGACAGACAGCTAGTTCAGGATTGCACAGCTCAATGCGTGCCAGAATTTTCCAGGACACACTTTCGTTCTTCGAATACTGAGTGAGAGAAAACGGCGCGGCGTACTCATCGCAGGGCAAAAAATGCGCAACCGTTTGCAAAACGCTGAACTGGCTGCCATGCGCAACAAGTCTTGGATTTGCGAGATGGCGCACCGGGGAGGATTCGAACCCCCGACCCCCAGATTCGTAGACAGG
>ERZ1023313.20-NODE-20-length-120304-cov-6.752156_pt1 | contig 120304 bp, 99 predicted proteins | sample MGYA00521233_ERZ1023313 | MGnify/ENA primary metagenome ERZ1023313 (study PRJEB32759, sample SAMN07749866) | skin metagenome | biome: transportation; feature: city; material: polyester macromolecule | host: Homo sapiens | place: Hong Kong:TKO line | collected... | reverse complement strand
CCTTCCCGCAATGACGAGTCCGCGAATGCGACGCCACAGCGTCGCTGCAGGACCAGCGGGTTAAGAGTGGTGGAGCGGAGGAGGATCGAACGCCCGGCCTTCCCGCAATGACGAGTCCGCGAATGCGACGCCACAGCGTCGCTGCAGGACCAGCGGGCTAAAAGTGGTGGAGCGGAGGAGGATCGAACTCCCGACCTTCCCGCAATGACGAGTCCGCGAATGCGACGCCATAGCGTCGCTGCCGGACCAGCGGGTTAAGAGTGGTGGAGCGGAGGAGGATCGAACTCCCGACCTTCGCATTGCGAACGCGACGCTCTCCCAGCTGAGCTACCGCCCCACACGAGGGCGCGAAGTGTAGCACTTTGGCCACCGGAATCCAGCCTCGCCACGCCGACTGGCGCAGGGTATCCGCGCCCCCTACCCTGCGGGCCATGACGATCCCGCCCATCCATCTCTGTCTGTTTGCGCGCGCACCTCGGGCGGGGCACTGCAAGACCCGCCTGATCCCGGCGCTCGGCCCCTGCGGCGCGGCAGCCCTGCAGGCGCGGCTATGCCGCCAGGCAGTCGTCCGTGCCCGCGCCACCGGCGCCACTGTGGCGCTGTGGTGCGCGCCGGGACCGGGCCACGCGTCCTTCAGCGCGCTGCGACGTCAGCACGGCGTGCACCTGCGGCGACAGCCTCGGGGCGATCTGGGGGCGCGGATGTCGGCGGCACTGCGTCATCCCCCGCCGGGCACGCGCGGCGTGCTGGTGGTGGGTACCGACGCCCCGGGATTGACGACCGCCCATCTGAGGGCCGCCATGGCCGCCCTGGACGGCCCCGCGCAAGCCGTGATGCTGACCGCCGAGGACGGGGGGTTCGTGGCAATCGGCAGCACCGCCCCGGTGCACTTGCGGGGGGTGAACTGGAGCTCCGGAAGGGAAGCCCGGCAGACCCTGCACCGGCTGCGCTCGCAGGGCCTGGAGGTGCGCATTCTGGCGGGATTCTCGGACCTCGATACCCCCCGGGACCTGCGCCGCGCCCGACAGCGCGGCGACTTGCCGCGCGCCCTCTTCCCCGCAGGCGAAAAGCCTGCTAAATAGCGGCCAAAATCGTCCCCAAGCTTCGTTCGAGGTACCCGCCGATGCCCCGCAAATCCAAAAAAGCGCAGCCCCAGGCCGACACCAAGTCCAGCAACACCAGTGCTGGCTACGATGAATTCGCCGACGACGATGAAGGCGACGGTGACGACGTCCCCAACGTCGACCTCCCCGACAGCCCTTCGATCAAGTCGCGAGACTGGCGCGACGTCGAGAAACTCAAGGAAGAGCGCCGCCTTCGTGCCCTGATCGATGATGACCTGGATTTCGAGGAGCGCCCCCGGCGGCGCGCCTGAGCGTGAACCCCAGCCCGGCCGACGCCGGGCTTTTTGTTGAGGGTCAGGCCACTGGCGCGGTCAAGCCGTCACGCAGTCGCTCGAAGGCCTCATCCACGCTGTCCACCATGGCGTAGAGGGTGAGATCTTCAGGGCTGATCAGGCCCCGCTCCGCCAGCATCGGCAGATTGATCAGGCCGTCCCAGAACTCCCGCCCGTAGAGCAGGATCGGCATGGGCGCCGACTTGCCGGTCTGTGTCAGGGTGAGCAGCTCGAACAGCTCGTCGAGCGTGCCAAACCCGCCCGGGAAGATGACAGCCGCACGCGCCAGGTTGAGGAACCAGAACTTGCGCAGGAAGAAGTAGTGAAACTCGAGCGCCCGGCTGTCATCGACATGGGGATTGCCGCTCTGCTCGAATGGCAAGGAAATGTTCAGGCCGATGTTGAGCCGGCGGTCCACCCGTGCCGCGCCAACGTGTGCGGCCTCCATGATGCCCGGCCCACCCCCGGTGACCACGTGATACCGCTCGCCATCGGGATGCGCATCCACGGTCCAGCGCGCCAGGCGCTCGGCCAGATCAGCAGCGTCGCGGTAGTAGTTGCGCCGGGCCAGGTCATCCACCCGCAGCCGGGCGGAGCCGAAAAAAATGACGGCATTGCGGATCGCCAGCTCGGAGAACCGCTGGGCGGGCTCCAGATATTCGGCGAGGATGCGAATCGGCCGCGCCGATTCGCTCATCAGGAAATGCTCGTTCTTGTAAGCCTTGGTGGGCATGAGGTGCTGCCAGGACCTGTTAACCGGTGACGCGCGCACGATAACAAAGCGCGGGGCCCGCCAGCATGACAGGCCCCGCCCCGGAGCAGATCAGATGCCCTCAGGCGGCCTGGGCCAGGGCCGGCGTCTCCCGGGGATGATCCCGGTGCCGCAACAGGCGGCCGAAAGGCTGCTCGCCATAACCCTGGACGTATCCGCCGTCGCGCCAGGCGACCCGGCCGTTGATCATCACGGTATCGACCACACCGTCGCTGCGATTGACCAGCTGATGGTGCGCGAAGGCCTCGCGGTACTGGTAGTGCACATTGGCGTCACTGTCGTAGGCAGCAAGCTGGTCGGGGTCGACCACCACCATGTCCGCCTGCGCGCCCTCACGCAGCACGCCCACGTTGAGCCCGAAGAAGTCGGCGGGCTCCTGGGTGAGGCGGTGCACCGCCTGTGCCACCCGCTCCAGGCCTTCGCGCTGGGCGATCTGCAGCATGCGCAGGTTGCCGTCGTAAAAGGCCATGTTGGTGAGGTGCGCACCGCTGTCGTTGAAGCCCGGCAGCAGCAGCGGATTGAACAGGAGATCGCGCACCACCTTGGGGTCGTGGTTGGCGGTCACCGTGTACCAGCGCAGACCGGTATCGAAGCGCCGCAGCAGGTGCAGGAAGAAGTCGGCATCGTCCGGATTCGGCAGGAAGCTGTCGAAGGTTTCACGCTCCACTTCGCTGCGGGCGCCGGCACCGGTCGCCTGCCAGCGGCGCAGGCGCTCATAGACGTCCTGCAGGCACTCGCCGCTCCAGTCCGGCACCGGGCAACGATCAATGGTCATGTCGGACAGGTTGCGAGACAGCACGATGTCGTCCCGCCGCAACCACCGCTTCAGTCGTGCCAGGTTGAAACCGCGCTTGCCCTTGAACCACATGCGGCGATAGGCGGCCACCCATTCGGGATCCTCCAGGATCCGAAGCCGTGCCGCGCGATCCTCGAGGTCACATTCGTTGAGGCGCCGCAGTTCGGGGATCTCTTCGGCCAGCGGCGTCACAACGCCGTCGCTCCAGGTCTTGAACGGTGCCGCCAGCGCCTGCAGGCGGAACATCCCGCGCAGCAGCCGCGAGTTGAGGATCTTCGACAGCATCACCCCCAGCTTGACGATGGAGGCGTTGGCGGTGATGTCGATGGCGGCGACGGCGGTCACCTTCAGGGGCCGTCCGTACAGCCGCCCGGAGGTGAGCAGAAAATTGCGGAACACCGCCAGCTTGTCGTCCTTGGGCGGCGTGGCCTGCCACACCCGCCCCCAGCGGCGCACCACCCCGGTCAGCCGCTTCAGCTCGCCAAAGGGGGCGAACTGGGTCGGAATCTGCTTGTGGGTGTTGGGCTGATTGGCGAGAAAGTGAAACGGCAATGCGTCGGTGGAAAAGCCGACGTAGCCTTCTTCCATGCCCTTCTCGACCAGCGCCTGCATCTTGCCCAGCTCGGCCTCGGTCGGCTCCCGGCTGACCGACTGCTGGAGGCCCATCACCTCCACCCGCAGCATGGAGTGCGGAATCATGGTGACCAGATTGGGGCCCAGCGGCAGCTGATCGAGGTGCGCGAGATAGTCGGCGGAGGTCTGCCAGTTGCAGACATCGGCCACCTTGCGCAACACGCTCTTCGGCACGTTCTCGACGCGCGCGAAACAGTCGACGATGGGGTCCTCGCCGTTGCGCCGCTGGTTGCCGTAGGCCAGGCCCAGCGAGCAGTTGGCCACGACCACGGTGGTCGAGCCATGGCGCACGGCCTCCGGCAGGCCGGGCTCAAGCTCCACTTCAAGGTCGAAATGGGTATGCACGTCCAGCAGCCCCGGCATCAGCCAGCGCCCCTGTACATCGATCACGTCGCGGCTCTGTGCACGCGGCAGGTCGGTGGCCATGGCGACGATGCGTCCGTCCCGCACGGCCACATCCAGCGCACGCGGCGGTGCGCCGGTGCCGTCGAACACCAGGGCATTACGGAACAGGGTGTCCCACTGCAGGCTTCCACCGTCCATGGATCTTCCTCCTCGGGCTTCTTTGAAAGGCGTGCGGCATTAGACCGCGTGACCTCCGGCCCGGCACTAGGAAGATTGGCCTAGGAAATCGCGCTTGCTGACCAACGGCACGCGATGACCGGCCCTGACGCCCGGCCAGGACCCTTCAGCCGATCAGCGCCCGCCACTCGGCGTACCGATCGGTCTCTCCGGTGACAACGTCGAGATAGGCCTTCTGGAGCACTTCGGTGATCGGCCCACGGCTGCCACTGCCCACCTGACGGTTGTCCACTTCGCGGATCGGCGTGACTTCGGCCGCCGTGCCGGTGAAGAAGGCTTCATCGCAGCAGTAGAGTTCGTCGCGGGTGATGCGACGTTCCTTCACCGTGTAACCGTGATCCGCAGCAAGCTGCATCACGGTGCGGCGGGTGATGCCGTCGAGCGCACTGGTCACATCCGGCGTGGAGATCACCCCGTTGGTCACCACGAAGATGTTCTCGGCACTGCCCTCGGCGACGTAGCCATCGGGGTCGAGCATGAGGGCTTCGTCGTAGCCGTCGCGCAGGACCTCGTTGAGGGCCATCGATGAGTTGAGGTAGTTGGCATTGGCCTTGGCCCGGCACATCGAGGCGTTCACGTAGTGGCGCGCAAAGGAACTGGTCTTGATGCGGATGCCACGCTCCATGTTCTCCGCCCCGAGATACGCACCCCAGTGCCAGGCGGCCACGATCACGTGCGTCTTCAGCCCGGCGGCGCGCAGGCCCATGCCTTCGGATCCGTAGAACACCATCGGGCGGAGGTAGGCGGCTTCCAGCTGGTTGGCCTTCAGCACCTCCATCTGCGCCTGATTGAGCTGCTCCGCCGTCCACGGCAGGTTCATGCCGATGATCTTGGCGCTGTTGAACAGGCGACGGGTGTGCTCTTCCAGGCGGAAGATGGCCGTGCCCTTGGGCGTCTTGTAGGCGCGCACGCCCTCGAAGCACCCCACCCCGTAGTGCAGGGAATAGGTCAGGACGTGCGTGGTGCACTCCCGCCAGGGCTTGAGTTCACCGTCGTACCAGATGAAACCGTCACGGTCGGCAAAAGAGGTCATGCGTCAGGGTCCTTGGAATGCGGGATCCGGCGGCGGCCGGCACGAAGCCGCCGATTATAGGGCCTGCGCGTCCTCCGGCGCGCTGTCCGCGCCCAGCAGACGCTGCCAGAGGCCGGCAATCACCGAGCGTGGCCCGGCGTAGGCATCGGCCGGCACCCGGCTGTCCTCGTTCTGCAGGGCGCGCCGGTGGGCCACCAGCCGCAGGGCCCGATAGGCGTCGATCAGGGCATCCTTGTCGGCCGTGGCGATCACGCCCAGACCTGCCAGTGCCTCGAGCTGCCGCCAGTTGTCGGACCAGCGCAACACCTCCGGGGCCCGCCAGGCTTCGCGCAGCACCAGGTACTGGGTGATGAATTCGGCGTCGGTGAGCCCGCCCCGCCCCTGTTTGAGGTCCCAGTGCCGGTCATCGGACTTGTCGAGGCTGCTGCGCATCTTGCGCCGCATGTCGCGGATTTCCTGTGCCAGTGTCGCCTCGTCGCGGCGGCGTTCGAGCACGGCCCTGCGGCTGCGGTCAAAGGCCGCGCCCAGGCCGGCCGGCCCCACCAGGTAGCGGGCGCGCGTGAGCGCCTGATGCTCCCAGGTCCACGCCTGTTCGCGCTGATAGCGATCAAAGCCCCGGAACGAGGTCACCACCAGACCGGAATTGCCACTGGGGCGCAACTGCAGATCAATCTCGTAGACCCGGCCTGCCGCGGTCTGCGCGGACAGGGCACTGATCAGCCGCTGCGCACAACGGGCAAACCAGGTGGCGACATCGAGGCTGCGTGGCCCGCCGTCGGTGTCGGCCTGCGGGTCATCGGCATCGTGGACGAACACCAGGTCCAGATCGGAGCCGTAACCCATCTCGATCCCGCCCACCTTGCCGTAGGCGATGACGCCGAGCCCCGCCTCGGCACCGTCACTGCGCCGCGGCGTGCCGTACTCCGCCCGCATGTCGGTCAGGGTCTGGGTCAGTGCCGCATCGACCAACACCTCGGCCAGCCAGGTGAGCCGGTCGCTGACCTGCACCAACGGCAGGGCCTCCACCAGATCGGCGGCGGCCACCCGCAGGGTCATCTCCTTCTGGAACCGCCGCAGCGTGTTCATGAAGGCCTCCGGATCCTCCGGCGCGAGATGCGCAAGACGCCCGGACAGGTCGGCCTGCAGGGTCTCCCGCGTCAGGGGTGCGTACAGCGCGCGCGGGTCCAGCAGCTGGTCCAGCAGCGCCGGGCTGCGCGCAATGTAGTCACTGAGCCAGGGGCTGGCGGCACAGAGCTTGAGCAGTTGCCCGCGCGCCGTTGCCGAATCCCGCAACAGCGCGATGTAGGTGGCACGCCCGGTGATGGCGGCCACGATCTCCAGCGCGCGGCGCGCGGCAAGCCCCGGCTCCGGCAGCGACAGTGCCTCCTGCAGCAACAGGCCGATCATCTCGCGCAGGCGATCCACGGTCCGTTCCCGCAGCAGGCGCAGGTGGCGATCCCCGACCAGGGCGCGCAGCTGCTGGGCCAACGACTCGGCCGGCGTCAGGCCCTCGGCCTGCAGGCCCTCGGCGACATCCGCGACGTCGATGCGCGCCTCCCACAGCAGGCTGACCAGCCGTGCCACCGGCGTATCGGCGGGCGCATCCTCCTGAAACACCTCGTTGAAACGCTGGCGCACCCGTTGGCGCACCTCGGCACAGGTGGCGACCAGCGCCGCGGCATCCGGCAGCCCCAGGGCGGCCGCAATGCGCGCCTGGACCTCCTGCGCTTCGGGGAACCGGTGGGTCTGCTCATCCGCCTGCATCTGGATGGCGTTTTCCAGTCGACGCAGGAACACGTAGTCGGCATCGAGCTGCTGCGCCACCGCCGGCGCCAGCATGCCGGCCTGTCCCAGGTAGGCCAGTGTCGGCCGCAGCTGGGTCGCACGAAGGCGGCCATCCTGCCCACCGCGAATCAGCTGGAAGCTCTGCACGATGAACTCCACTTCGCGAATGCCTCCGGCACCGAGCTTGACGTTGTCCTCCAGGCCCTTGCGGCTGACCTCCTCCTCGATCATGCGCTTGAGGTCGCGCAGGCTGTGGACGGCGTCGAAATCGAGATAACGGCGATAGATGAAGGGGCGCAGGTGCTCCAGCAGCCGGTGTCCGGCGGCAATGTCGCCCGCCACCGGCCGGGCCTTGATGAGGGCGTAACGCTCCCATTCGCGCCCGTGGACCTGGTAGTAGTCCTCCATTGCCGCAAAGCTGGCGGCTGGCGCTCCGGCACTGCCAAACGGCCGCAACATCCAGTCCACCCGATACACGAAGCCGTCCGGTGTGCGCTCGGCAAGCTGCCGGGTGAAGCCCTGCACCACCTTGACGAAAAAGGCCGCGTTGTCGAGCGCCTGCGGGCCGTCGGTTTCGCCGCGCTCGGTATAGGTGAAGATGAGATCGATGTCGCTGGAGAAGTTGAGTTCGCCACCGCCGAGCTTGCCCATGCCGAGGATCATCGGCTTCACCGGACGCCCGTCCGCACTGCGCGGCTGGCCGTACTGGCGAACGGCCGCCTCCATCGCCACCGCCAGCGCCACCTGACAGGCCCGCTCGGCCAGCACGCTGAGCCCCTCCAGGGTTTCCGACAGCGGCGCCCTTCCCTCCAGGTCACGGACCGCAATGCGAGCCCGCTCACGCAGCACCTCGTGCCGGAGAAAGGCCATGGCAGCGACGTCGTCGCGCAGCTCAGCCTCGGGCCAACGCACGGTATCGGCAGCCAGCGCCGCCTCGGTGAACCAGTCGGGATGGCGTTCAGCCAGGGTGGCCAGCCAGGGGCTGCGGCAAAGGGCGTCGGTCATTCCGGCGGCAGGTGATCAAACCAGGGGTGTTCCGCTTCCAGCTGTGCGCCCACCTGCAGCAGTCGGTCCTCCGCGCCCATGGGGGCATTGAACATGACGCCCGTGGGCAACCCGTCGGCGGACGGGAACAGCGGCAGGCTCATCGACGGAGTGCCGGTGAGATTGGCAAGCTGGGTGAACGGCACCCGCGCCAGCTGCTGCACCGCCATCTGGTCGACCATGCCGCTGGCGGTCAGCGCACGCCCCACCCCCAGAGCAAGAATCGGCCGCAGCATGGCGGCCTGCCAGGCCGGCAGCTGCTGGGAGCCGATGGGCGCCGGCGGCTGCGCCACGGTGGGCGTGAGGTAGAGGTCGTACCGCTGGTAGAAGCGCGCGAGGGCGCGACCGAAATCATTCCATTGCCGATGCGCCCGCACATAGTCACTGGCGGAGAAGGTCTCTCCGATGAGGGCCAGCGCCCGGGTATCGAGTTCGAAGTCGGTGATCCGGGCGCCTGCGGCCACAGCGTTGGCAACGGTGGCCGATGTCTGCCCGAAGTACAGCATGAAAAACGCCTTGGCCAGGGCCTCGCCATCGATCTCGGGCGTGGCCACTTCGACGGTGTGGCCGAGCCGGGCCAGGGATTCAGCCGTGCGCTCGACGGCACGCGCCCAGTCGGCGGCCACCGGCGTACCGATCGGCGATCGGGTGCTGTAGGCGATCCGCAGGCGGCCGGGCGCCTGACGTGCGGCGTCGGCCCAGGCCGTGTCGGGACGCGCAATCCGGTAGGGGTCCCCGGGCTCGGGACCGGCCATGACATCCAGCATGGCAGCAGCATCGCGGATGCTGCGACAGACGACCCCGTCGGAGTTGGCGCCTTCCCAGATCTCGGCCACGGCGGGCCCCACCGACACGCGGCCCCGTCCCGGCCGCAGTCCGACCAGGCCACAGAACGCGGCCGGAATCCGGATGGAACCGCCGCCGTCATTGGCGCCGGCCATGGGGACGATGCCGGCCGCCACCGCCGCCGCGGCGCCGCCGCTGGAGCCGCCTGGCGTGCGTTCGGCATCCCAGGGGTTGCGGGTGGCGCCGAACAGGGTGGTTTCGGTGTAACCCTTGAGCGCCAGTTCCGGTGTCGCGGTCTTGCCGAAGATCACCAGGCCCGCATCCAGCCAGCGCTCCACCATGTGGGCATGCGCGGGCGCAAGACGATCCCGGAATGCCACCGCGCCGGCCGTGCTGCGCACGCCGGCATAGTCCTGCACGATGTCCTTGATGAGAAACGGCACCCCCGCGAAGGGGCCCTGCAGCGGCGCCTCCGCGCGCTCACGGGCAATGGCCTCCATCGGCACCACAACGGCATTGAATCGAGGATTGACCTCGGCGCAGCGGTCCAGCGCCACCTGCAGCAACTCGGCGGCAGTGACATGACCCGCAGCCACTTCGGCGGCCAGGCCGACACCATCAAAACGGCGGTATTCATCAAATCGCATGAGCGCTTCGCATCCATCCCTGGGTGTTGGAGGCCGCAGCGTAGCAAAACAAAAATGCCCGCCGGAGGGCGGGCATGATGAAGCGGTGGGGTGCCCCTCAGGGAACGGCGGGCAGCAGGAAGCTGGCGACCACCGGATCGTGATCACTGGCCCGCATGGCATCGGCCACGAATTCCGAGTTGACGTGCACCGCATCCACTTCCGGTGAGGCCGCCTGCAGCGCGGCGCTGGCGAAAATATGGTCCAGCGCCTGGGCATTGCCCTCGAAGTTGTAGGTGTAGCGCTCGACCTGCGGCAGCCCGGCGGTTTCGAACAGGTCCTCCAGCACATTGCTGGCATCGTCAGCGCCGATGAGCACCTGCAGCGGATTCTCGAAGGTGAACTCGTTGAAATCGCCCAGCACGATCACATTGGCGTCGGCCGCGATGGCCAGCACATCATCGACGAAGGCGTTGACGCGCGCGGCCTGCGCCAGGCGTTCGTCCTCGCTGCCGTTGACCGGTGGCTGGACGGCCCCATACAGCGGCGTACCCCCCCCTTTCGACGAGAAGTGGTTGTTGACCACGACGACCCGCCGGCCGTTGAAATCGAACGCCGCTGCCAGGGACTTTCGGGCCCCGGCGAATGCGGCATCGGCCGGCGCGATCAGACCGGGGCTGAAGCTGAGGGTCACGTTGCCGCCGTCGGCCTGCGGCACCGTCGCCTGACTGCCGTTGCCGGCGGTGCCGACCAGACTCACGCGCGCGGCGCGATACAGGAAGGCCTGACGGATATTGCCGCCGGGCTGCCCGCCGCTGGCATTGGCGGCTGCAGGCGCCACCTCCACCGCGGTATAGACGGCACCACAGTCCGCAGCGATGGCGTTCACCAGGGTGCTCAGGGTGGCGGTGGCATCCAGCACGCCGTCGCCATCCTGTCCGCCGCTGTTGTCCTGCACTTCCTGCAGACCCACGATGTCGGGCTGACGCAGGGCATCGCAGAAATGGGCGGCGATCGCGGCGAAGCGCCCGTCCCCGACATCGTCGTCGATCTCTCCTGAGGGCTCGACCGACGGATCGAGATTTAGCACGTTGTAGCTCGCCACGCTGAGACGGTCGGCGTCGTCGGTGAGACCGCTGGTCTCCGGCATCAGGCCACCTGCGGTCACTGCACCGGCCGGTTCGGTGATGAGAATCTCGAAGTTGCCGAAGTTGTATCCGACCACGCCCGTGGCGGTGGCGATGACATCGCCGATATCGACCAGCGGCACCATGCCGCCAGGCCCGTCATCCAGCTGCACCCGCTCGGGGTTGTAGTCGATGCCGCCATCCACCGTGCCGAGGCGCGGCACGAGGCCGCCCTCCAGTACGTTGAGACTGAGGCCGCCACGCGCATTGAAACCGGTAGCGGCGGCGCCGTTGTCGACCACACCGTAGACCTCGCTGAAGGCAGTGGTGGGTGACACCGCCTTGAGCTGGTCCACGCGAACCCGCATGGCCTCCAGCGACTCGAAGAAGTCGATGGGATCGTTGCCGGGATCGAACACCGACTCCGCCGCGTTATCGACGCGCCCCTGGGTGTCGTCATCGATGACCGTCGACGACGGGATGGCTCGACCCGACGCGCCGATCAACACCGGCGACGGCAGCGCATTCCCGCTGCTGATGACATCGACCGTCCCCCCTGACAGCTGGGTGGTGGAAAGGTTGCCGGTGCCCTGCCCGCCGGGATAGAACTCGGAGACGCTGCCGTCCACCTCCACCTCGTCTCCCACGCTCACGGCGGGCGCACTGCCGGTGAACACGAACAGCGCGTCCGAGGTGGCCACATCCCCGTCACCCGTGGCGTCCTGCACATAGAAACCGTTGCCCATCACCGCGGTGACGATGCCGGGTACATCGACCAACGACTGCCCCAGCAGCGGTGAGACGTGGGCATCACCCTGAATGTCGTAAATGCGCGCAGTGACGCCCGGCTGGATGACCGGCCCGCCCGGATTGACCACACCGGGGCTGTCATCGGTGCCCAGGTTGAAACCGCCGATCTGGAAGGCGGCATCGCCCGCAGCGTAGCGGTAGACATGGCCCGGCACGAAACTGCCGTCGGGACCAACCCGGGTATCACTGAATACCGGGTCGCCGCTGCCGACGGTGGCGATGAGCGCCACCGAATCCACCACATCAGTCCAGGGCTGCTGATCCAGCACGCCATCACCGTCCACATCGAGATCCAGCCCGTTGCTGCCCGTAAAGCCGCGGACCAGCAGATGGGTCACGTTGTCGCTGTTCTCGAAATTCAGACCGCTGCCACCCACCATCAGGTCCGGTGCCCGGGCGCTGCCGAAGCGGTTCGGATCGAAGGTGGTTTCGGTCACCAGAAACAGTCCGTCAACCGCAATTTGCTGGCCGGACAGGTCGGTTACCGACTCGATGACCCCGCCCGCGGCGGCACCCGATCCGTCGCCGATCACGATATAGGTCAGGCCCTCCAGCGACATACCCGGCGCGCCACTCAGTTCGAAGTACTCATCGTCATCGGTGCCGGTCTGATCGATACGGATCTCGCTGATACGAAGAGGTGGCGGCAACACCGTGTCGTCGCGGCGATCCAGGTTCTGGATGCGCTGGTCGAACTCGGGCGCCACATCGGCCTCTGCGAAGGCCTGTTGCGCGTTGGGATACCGGGCACGCAGGTATTCGGCGAAGGCATCCTGCTCGCTGTTGTCGGGTGCGAAGACGGCCGCACCGGTACGCGGGGCGTCAGCCGCCGCCGTCAGGTCCACCCGGTCCGGCGCCGACAGCGCGCTGAAGGGGTAGCCATCCCCATCGGTCGCCACCAGGAAGTCCAGCGTCACCATGCGGAAGGTCCGGGAGGGATCTCCCACCAGCTGACCGTTCTCGACGATGACATCGGCCTTTCCACCTGCGGCGGCGCCGTTGTTGTCCAGCACCACCAGGCTGCGAACCCGCTGGCCATTCCCCGCGCCAGCGGTGTCACGGCCGGCAGCGGCGGGGTCGAAGCTGAAGCGGATGCCGCCCACGTGGGGGAACCGCCCCTGCTGCACCGAACCCGGCCCGCTGAAGCCGACACCGTGCTCCAGCAGCTCGCGCAGCTCGGCGGCGGTCACGGTGATCACCGACAGGCCATTGTTGAAGGCCAGCGTGGTCTCGACATCAAACTGGCTGATGTCGCCCTCCTGCTTGCCAGCCGCCGGAATGGCCTGCGGCGGCAGTCGCTGCACGTCATCCGGATCATTGGACCCGGCGGGAATCACCACCTCACCAATGGCGGCGCGGATACCCCCGCCGTTCTTCAGCGAAATCGCCACGGCAGGCTCCACCGCCTGCGCCGCCACCAGGTTGGCATCGGCGGTGAGGTTGCCCATGTTGGTTTCCTCAAGCCGGATCTCGGGCCGCGCACCATTGAGATAAACGGCGGTGTTGCCGAGGATGTTGCCCTCACGGGCGATCAATACGTCGGCAACGCCATCCACCAGTGCCTGGACGGCAGGATTGATATCGGGTCCGTTGAGTTCGATCAGCCCCTGCTCATCGGTGGCATATGCGCCGTTGAGCTGCGGATCGAGGGTGTCGAGATTGATACGCCCTTGCCCGTCGAAGTCGAACATCAGGCGGCCGACATAGCGGTACTGCCCGTCGGTGTTCACCAGCAGCACCGGTTCATCGCTGGCGGAGCTGTACACCAACGGATAGGTGCCAGCGGCGCTGTCCCCGGCACGCAGGCGATCGGTGTTGTCGGCAAGGATGGTGTCGGAACCGCCGCCGACGATCACGTCGACGTGTCGCAACCGCGGCGCCAGCGCCTGCTCGACCTGCAGCTGCTGCATGTGCGCCAGCAGGATGATCTTGTCGATACCGTCCGCCACCAGCGCATCCACTGCGACCTGAATCTCGGCGGCAAGGGCATCAAGATCGGCAGCACTTTCGGCGTTGAAGGGCGCCGGACTCACCGCGACATCCCCCGGCGAACTGATCGACCGCAAGGTCGGCGTGGTGGCCCCCACGATGCCAAAGCGCTGTCCATCCACCGTCAACACCGTGCTGCCCGCCAGCGATCCGGGCTGCGCGGCGCCACCATCGGCCACCACCAGGCCTGACAGCTGGCTGTCCGGCAGGAAGTCCAGGTTGGTTGACAGGTAGGGGAAAGCGGCACCGTCGTACTGCTGAGCGCCGTCCGTCTGCGACATGATGAGCCGGGCCACATCGTCGGTGCCCAGATCAAACTCATGGTTGCCCAGCGCCGAAGCCTGGAAGCCCATCGCGTTGAGCATGAGGATGTCGGCCCGCCCGCCCTGACCGCTGTCGGGCAGGTTGAGTGCTGCGGCGTAGTCCGACGTGCCGGAGGCCGAGAAGAAGGCCCCGGGGATGTAGTTGTCGCCCGAGGACAGCGTCAACGTGCGGCCCGGCAGGGTGGCCTGCAGGGCCCCAAGCACCGCCGAGAACCGCGGTGCGTCCTCGATCGCGTTTCCGGCGCCTTCCATGTCGGCCGCATGCAGCAGCTGGAAGGTAAAGGCGCGGGTATCGTCGAGCGGATAGGCATCGTCGGCATCGGGGATGCCGTCGTTGTCATCATCCGGGTCAATGGCATCGGGGATGCCGTCGCCGTCCGTGTCCGGTCCCTGGTCGCCGTTGGGCGTCGGGTCCTGGCCATTGGGCGTGCCATCACCGTCGGTATCGGCCGCGGCAATGCTGTCCGCCCGCGCTCCAAGACTCTGGATACGCGTATCGTCTGCCGGCGGCACATCCATCATCCCGAAGGCCTGCGCGACACTCGGGTGGCGCGCGGCGAGGAATTCGGCAAAGGCGTCCTGTTCGCTGTTGTCGGCCGCAAAGGTGGCAGCCCCGGTCATCGGGGCGCCCGCCGCCGCGGTGAGGTCCACCCGTTGCGGGGCATCCACGCTGCTGAAGGGATAGCCGTCGCCGTCATTGGCGATCAGGAAGTCCAGCGACACCATGCGGAAGGTGCGTGCGGGATTGCCGACCAGTTCGCCATTCATGACCACGACATCGGCCTTGCCCCCTTCGGCGGCACCGTTGTCATCCAGCACGATCAGGCTGCGGATACGGCGACCGTTACCGGCACCGGCGCTATCGCGCCCCGGCTGGGCGGGGTCGTAGCTGAACTGGATACCGCCCACCTGCGGGAAGCGACCCTGCTGCACGGTTCCCGGGCCGGTGAAGCCCACACCGTGCTCGAGCAATTCGCGCAGTTCCGCCGCCGTCACGGTGATCACCGACAGCCCGTTGTTGAAAGCCAGGGTGGTCTGAATGTCGAACTGGCTGATATCGCCTTCCTGCTTGCCCGCAGCCGGGATGGCCTGCGGTGGCAGGCGCTGCACGTCGTCCGGATCATTGGAACCGGCAGGGACGATGACTTCACCGATGGCGGCACGGATGCCGCCACCGTTCTTCAGCGAAATGGCCACCGCCGGCTCCACCGCCTGGGCGGCCGCGAGGTTGGCATCGGCGGTGAGGTTGCCGAGATTGGTTTCCTCGAGACGGATCTCGGGACGGGCCCCGTTGAGGTAGACCGTGGTGTTGCCGAACACATTGGACTCTCGCCCGATGATGACATCGCCCACCGCCGCAACCGCAGCGGCCACGTCGGCCACCGGATCGGGGTTGCCCAGGCGATCAACGCCCCCGGCATCAGTCGCGAACGCGCCGTTGAGAGCAGCATCCAGCGTCGAAGGCAGGATCACCCCGTCCTCGTTGAAACCCACCACCAGACGGCCGACGTAGCGATAGTTGCCGTCGGTGTTGACCACCATCACGGGCTCGCCGCTGGCGGAGGTCAGGCGGATCGGATAGGTCCCGGCGGCGGTATCGCCCGCGCGCAGCACGTCGTCCTCGTCCGCCAACAGCGTGTTGGACCCGCCCGCGACGATGATGTCGACGTGGCGCAAGCGGCTGGCCAGCGCCTGCTCGATGGCAATCTGCTGCATGTGTGCCAGCAGAATCACCTTGTCGATACCCTGGCTCACCAGTGCGTCGACCGCCGGCTGGATCTCGGCGGCAAGCGCATCCAGATCGGCCGGCGTCTCGGCGTTGAAGGGCGACGGCGCCACGCCGACATCGCCGGGCGAGCTGATGGTACGCAACGTCGGCGTGGTGGCTCCCACCACCCCGATGCGTTCGCCGTCCACCTCGATGACCGTGCTGCCGGCGATGCTGTTCGACTGCGGCGCAGCGCCATCGGCCACCACCAGATCGGCGAGATTGGCGTCGGCGGAAAAATCCAGGTTGGCGGACAGGTACGGGAACGCCGTGCCCGCATATAGCTCGACGCTGCCATCTTCATCCGTGTCGGCGTTGGTGGCCCGGATCAGGGCGGACACCGTAGCAGTCCCAAGGTCGAATTCATGGTTGCCAAAGGCCGAGGCCTGCACACCCAGTGCGTTGGCAATGAGGATGTCGGCACGCCCACCCTGTCCGTTGTCTTCCAGGCCTGCGGCATCGGCAAAGGCGGCATCATTCGAGCCGGAGAAGAACGGCCCGGGAATGTAGTTGTCGCCCGACAGCAGCTTGAGCGTGCTGTCCGGCATCTGCGTCGCCAGTGCATTCCACACTGCGGAGAATCGCGGCGCATCTTCCAGCGCCGGGCCACCCGCCTCGAAGTCGGCGGCGTGCAGCAACTGCAGGGTGAAGGTCGCCAGCCCCGGCGCGTCCGGGGTCACCACGGTGTAGCGCGAGAACGCCAGCGTGTCGCCGCGCACCACACCGGCAACCGTGTCGACCTCCAGGTTCTGCAACGCGGTCAGCGTACCGTCGTCATTGATGCGCACCGCCAGCAACGCAGAAAGCGCACCGGTGACGGCATCGGCATCGAACGGCAGCGTCAGTCTCACCGGCTGCAGGAAGGTGGTGCCATCGGGGCCGAAGTTGAACACCGGCCCCACGGCGCCTTCAGGCGCGTCGCCATCCACGGCAACGGTAATGGTGGTGTCCTGAGCCAGCGCACCGGCGGGGATCCGCACTTCGACGCCTTTCAGATCGCTCCCTTGAGGCCCGCTGACCACCCCGCCCTGCGCGGCGGTCACCGGCTGGCTGACCAGGCCGATCGGCGGATTGGGACGGAAGTTGTCGCTGTCGCAGGCAGACAGCATCAGCGGCAATGCGAGGGCCAGCATCCACCCGCGAACGCGGGTACCGGGAGTACGGTTCATGATGAGCTTTGTCGATCGAATGGCAGGCCGAAACCTGCCAGCCGGGCGTGACCGTTCTGTAACGTTTTGGTTAAGAACTGTTGGAACGCCCCTCTTGAAAAGTCCCCCTTCGCGCCCAGTTTGAATTCGTGACCGGTTCCAACCCATTCATTTCAAGGAGGTTCCCATGAGTATGATTCGCTATGAGCCCTGGGCCCTGCACCGGGAGCTGTTCAACGAGTTCAACAAGTTTGTCGAGCGCGCGGCCGGCGACACCAGCAGCGGTGCCACCGCCGACTGGGTTCCGCCCGTCGATATCGAGGAGTACGGGGATCGCTTCGTCATCCTCGCCGACATTCCCGGCGTGGATCCGGCGACGATCGAGGTCACGCTGGAGGACGGCGTGCTCACCCTGTCCGGGACACGCGAGCAGCCCGTAGCGCAGAATGGCATCGAGCGCCGTCGCAGCGAGCGTGTCAGCGGGCGGTTCTACCGACGCTTCGCGCTGCCCGACACGGCGGACTCCGAGGCCGTGAGTGCCAACGGACGGCAGGGTGTGCTGGAGGTGGTGATTCCCAAGCGCGCACAGTCGCAACCGCGACGCATCACGGTCACGCACTGATTGCGGGTGCGCCCATGATGAGGCGGGACGGCGGTCACGCCGTCTCCACCCGGGAATTCTCGGGGGCGCCGACCGGCGCCCCCGTTTTCGTTTTCGTTTTCGAGTATCGACGCAATGGATTACAAGGACTACTACAAGATTCTCGGTGTGCCGCGTTCCGCCGACGCGGACGAGATCAAGCGCGCCTACCGGAAACTCGCGCGGGAATTCCATCCCGATCGCAACAAGTCACCGGACGCGGAGCAACGCTTCAAGGAGGCCAACGAAGCCAACGAAGTGCTGAGCGACCCCGAAAAGCGCAAGGCCTATGACGCGCTCGGCAGCAACTGGAAACAGGGCTCGCGCTTCACCCCGCCGCCGGGCTGGGAAACCCACTTCGGCGGAGCCGGCGGTGCCGGCGGCATGGGCGGTTTTGGCGGCGCGGGCGGGTTCTCGGATTTTTTCTCCTCCCTGTTTGGCGGTGCCGGTGGCATGGGCGGCATGGGGGGTGGATTTGAAGGTGCGCGCGGCGCGCGCGACAGCCGAGCCAGCCTGAGCATCCAGCTGGAGGACAGTTTCGAAGGCCGCAGCCGCACCCTGACGCTGGGCGGCCGCCAGCTGTCGGTGCGAATCCCGCGCGGCATCACCGCGGGGCAGACCATCCGTCTGAGCGGTCAGGGCAGCCACGGCGGCGACTTGCTGCTGGAGGTGCAGTTCGCACCGGACGCCCGGTTCACCGTGGAGGGGCGTGACATCCATCACACTGCCGAAGTCCCGCCCTGGGATGCCGCTCTGGGGGGGCGCATTGCGGTCCCCACGCTTGGCGGCACGGTGGAGCTCAAACTGCCAGCGGGCAGCCGCCCGGGCCGCAAGATGCGCCTGAAGGGACGCGGTCTGCCCGGGTCGCCCGCGGGCGATCAGATCGTCACCCTCGCGATCGCTGCCCCGGCCGCCCATACCGACGCCCAACACGCGGCCTGGGAGGCCCTGCGCAAGACCTACGAGGCCGGCTGATCCATGTGCCGGATCAGGCCGCCGCGGCGCGATCGATCACCGCTTCGATCGCGTCGAGGTCGCCGGCATGGTTCTCGATCAGGGCCACCAGCGTGCGTCCGACCGCCAAGCCGGAACCATTGAGCGTGTGCAACAGTTCCGGCTTGCCGGCAGCATTGCGATACCGTGCCAGCATGCGCCGCGCCTGGAAATCCTCGAAATTGGAGCAGCTGCTGATCTCGCGGTAGCGCTGCTGGCTGGGCAGCCAGACTTCGATGTCGTAGGTGCGCGCAGCGGCAAAGCCCATGTCACCGGTGCACAGCGCCATCACCCGGTAGGGCAGTTGCAGACGCTGCAGAATGGCTTCGGCATGCCCGGTCAGTGCCTCCAGTGCCGCCGCCGAATCCTCCGGCTTGACCGCCTGCACCAGCTCCACCTTCTCGAATTGATGCTGCCGGATCATGCCGCGGGTGTCGCGCCCCGCACTGCCGGCCTCCGAGCGGAAGCACGGTGTATGGCACACCCACTTCCGCGGCACATCGGCAGCATCGAGAATGGTGTCGCGCAGCAGGTTGGTGACCGGCACCTCGGCGGTCGGGATGAGGTACCAGGCATCCTCCCCGGCGAGCCGGAACAGATCGTCCTCGAACTTCGGCAGCTGCCCGGTACCCCGCAGCGAAGCGGCATTGACGATGTACGGCACGTAGAGCTCTTCGTAGCCATGCTGCCGGGTGTGCACATCGAGCATGAACTGGATCAGCTTGCGATGCAGACGCGCGAGCTGCCCGCGCATCACGGTGAAGCGGGCACCGGTGAGCTTGGCCGCGGCGGCGAATTCCATCAGCCCGCTGCGCTCTCCCAGGTCGGCATGGTCCTCCGCCCCCTCGGTGACCGTGGGCGTTCCCCAGCGACGCAGCTCGACGTTGTCCGCTTCGTCGGCGCCGTCCGGCACGTCCGCCTGCGGCACATTGGGCAGTCCGAGCGCCAGGGCCTCGAACGCGGTGCTGACGGCCTCCAGCGCCCCCGCGTTGTCACCGAGGCGTTGCTTGAGCTGCTCCATCTCCGCGAGCACTGCCGATACGTCGCCACCCTGGGCCTTGGTGATGCCGATGGCCTTGGAGCGCCGGTTGCGTTCGGCCTGCAGGGCTTCGGTTTCCAGCTGCAGCTGCTTGCGCCGCGCCTCCAGGGTTTCGAACGCGGCGGCATCAAAGGCGAAGCCGCGACGGGCCAGTTGTTCGGCAATGCGCTGCGGCTCGGCGCGCAGGCGTTTGGGATCCAGCATGGGGAAAAATCCTGATACGGCGTGGAAAGCGCCGGATTATACCGAGCCGCTGCGTCCGCCCAGCCACAAGCCCAGGGCACAGGCCGACAGCCCCAGCAGCAGGTGCAACCCCACATGCAGCAGGGCCGATCCGGGCTGCTCGCGCAACAGCGCCAGCGTTTCCAGAGAGAACGCGGAGAAGGTGGTGAAGCCCCCCAGCAGCCCGGTCATGAGCCCGATCCGCAGAGGTTCCGGCCAGCCCCGGCTGGCGGCCAGCTGGGCGAACAGCCCGATGGCAAAGCTGCCCAGCACGTTGACCAGCAACGTCCACCAGGGCAGCCCGGCCCCCAGTCCGCGCATCGCCACGGCCACCCCGTAGCGAAGCACCGAGCCCAGCGCCCCACCCGCGGCCACGGCCCACCACACGCTCATGACCCGCCCCGTTGGGCGCGCAGCTGCGCCAGCTTCTCGCCGATCCGGATTTCGAGGCCGCGATTCACGGGTTGGTAGAAGGCCTGCGGCGCCATCCCCTCGGGCCAGTAGGTCTGCTCATGGGCATGGCCGCCCTCGGCATCGGGGTCGTACTGATAGCCCTGGCCATACCCCAGCGACTTCATCAGCCGTGTCGGCGCGTTGCGCAGGTGCATCGGCACCGGCGCGGTGCCGTGTTCGGCCACCATCTTCCGCGCAGCCTTGTAGGCCACATAGGCGGCGTTGCTCTTGGGGGCGCAGGCGAGATACACCACGGCCTCGGCGATGGCGAGCTCGCCTTCGGGGCTGCCCTGCCGGTCAAAGGCCTCCCAGGCGGCAATGCACAACGGCAGCGCGCGCGGATCGGCCAGGCCGATATCCTCGCTGGCCATGCGGGTGATGCGCCGGATCAGATAGGCAGGGTCGCAGCCTCCGTCGAGCATGCGGGCCAGCCAGTACAGCGCGGCATCGGGATCGGAGCCCCGCACACTCTTGTGCAGTGCCGAGATCTGGTCATAGAACTGCTCACCCTGCTTGTCGAAACGCCGCAGGCCCCGCCCGATCAGGCGCTGCAGGCCTTCGTCGTCCAGCGCCACGCCCGCGGTCTGACCGGCAACCACGGTTTCCAGCAGGATCAGGCCACGTCGGCCGTCACCGTCGGCCGCCTCGGCGATCTGCCGCATCACGTCCGCCGGCAGGGCATCCGCGGGCAACCCCAGACCGCGCTCGGGGTCGGTCAGGCCGCGCTGCAACATGGCGCCCAGGGCCTCGGTGTCCAGGGCGTTGAGCACCATCACGCGCAATCGGGACAACAGCGCGCTGTTGAGTTCGAAGGACGGGTTCTCGGTGGTGGCCCCGATCAGCGTCAATGCACCACTCTCGACGAACGGCAGCAGGGCATCCTGCTGACTCTTGTTGAATCGGTGAATCTCGTCGATGAACAACACCGTGCGGCGTGGCAGCTGGGCCTGGGCCTGATCGACTGCGGCGCGGATGTCCTTGACCCCGGCGAGCACCGCGGACAGGGTCAGGAACCGGGCATCCGTCACCGTCGACAGCAGCCGCGCCAGGGTCGTCTTGCCCACACCCGGCGGCCCCCAGAACACCAGCGACGGCAGGTGCCCGGCCTCGATCAGCGCCGCCAGCGGCGCGCCCGGCGCCAGCAGGTGATCCTGTCCGATGACCTCGTCGAGCCGGCGTGGCCGCATGCGTTCCGCCAGCGGCGCCGCATCCGGTTCAGGCGCCGGCAGCAGGGTCACGGAGAGGCCACCACATCCACGCCCTGTGGCACCTTGAAGCGAAAGCGCGCTTCCGGCAGCCGGGGGTTGCGGCGGACGTCCTGCAACTGGATCTCGGTGGTACCGCCCAGCGAGTCGGCAAAGTCCATGCGTACCGGCACGTCCCCGCGCATCCAGATATCGATACGGGAGAACTCGCCCTCGGCATCGCGGGGGGTCAGGCGCCAGCCTTCGAGCCCCTGCCCCGGGTTCTCCTGTAGCGGCGTGATGGTGAACCCCTGCGCCAGCGCGGCGCCATCGGCCAGCAACGCCGCCGGCGTTCCCACCAGCGCCGCCTGGGCGGGACGCCGGGTGGCCTGCGCCAGGTCCGGCTCATAGGTCCAGAGGGTCTCGCCATCGGAAACGACGGTCTGGGCGTAGGGTTCGGTGTAGTCCCAGCGGAAGCGACCGGGACGCTGCAGGGCGAACTCGCCCGCGCTCTCCCCCAGCAGCATGCCGTCGACATCCCGCTGCACCTGGGTGAACGAGGCCTCCAGCGCACGCAGCGCCTGCCAGCGGCGATCCAGCGAGTCGGCTGCAAAGGCAGCGGGAAGCCCGAGCAACAGGGTCAGAGCGAGCGCGCGAATCAACATGAAGGGTTCCATCGGCAGGTCATGCGAAGAGCCTGCGTGGCCCCTGCTGAACGACACCTGAGCATCCGGCTCACTCGCGCCCTCCCGGCACCAGAATCTCGCGATTGCCGCCCGGTCCGCTCGGCCCTACCAGTCCCGACGCTTCCATCTGCTCGACGATGCGGGCGGCGCGGTTGTAGCCGATCTTGAGGCGTCGCTGCACCCAGGACACGCTGGCCTTGCGGGTTTCGATCACCACCGCCACCGCGGCGTCGTACATGGGATCGGCTTCGGCGTCGTCTGCCGCGCCGTCCACCGGACCGGCCGGCTCTTCCGCGCAGATATCCTCGATGTACTGTGGCTCGGCGACCTGCTTGAGGTAGGCCACCACCTTGTGGACCTCGTGGTCGTCGACGAAGGCGCCATGCACGCGGTCCAGCCGCGAGGCGCCGATGGGCCGGAACAGACCGTCACCGTTGCCGAGCAGGGTATCGGCCCCCAGCTCGTCGAGAATGGTGCGCGAATCCACCCGCGAGGCCACCTGAAAGGCGAGCCGCGAAGGGATGTTGGCCTTGATGAGACCGGTGATCACATCCACGCTGGGGCGCTGGGTCGCCACCACCAGGTGGATCCCGGCCGCACGCGCTTTCTGCGCCAGACGCGCGATCAGCTCTTCCACCTTCTTGCCGACCACCATCATCATGTCGGCCAGCTCGTCGATCACCACGACGATGTGCGGCATGGCGTCCAGTGGCGCACCGGGCTGGGCCTCGCCCTCCTCGAACAGGTCCCCGGGCGGCGGCTTGCGGGTGGGGTCCTCAAGCGGTGTGCCGGCGTCGGCGGCGTCGGCGATCTTGCGGTTGAGACCGGCCAGGTTGCGCACCCCGAGCGCCGACATCAGGCGATAGCGCCGCTCCATTTCCGCCACCGACCAGCGCAGCGCATTGGCGGCGTCCTTCATGTCGGTGACCACCGGCGTGAGCAGGTGCGGAATACCGTCGTAAACCGACAACTCCAGCATCTTCGGGTCGATGAAGATGAACCGCAGCTGCTCGTGGGTGGCACGGTAGAGCAGCGACAGAATCATGGTGTTGATGGCGACGGACTTGCCCGAACCGGTGGTACCGGCCACCAGCAGGTGCGGCATCTTGCCGAGGTCGAAGACCGTGGGCTGACCGGCAATGTCCTTGCCCATGGCAATGGTCAGCGCCGAACTGGCGTTGCGGTAGGCGGCGGAGTCGAGAATCTCCCGCAGGAACACCATTTCGCGCTTCTGGTTGGGGATTTCCAGGCCGATCACCGGCTTGCCCTCGACCACTTCCAGCACCCGCACACTGGCCACCGACAGCGAGCGCGCGAGGTCGCGCGACAGGTTGGTGATCTGCGAGCCCTTGACGCCCGGCGCCGGCTGCAACTCGAAACGCGTGATGACGGGCCCCGGCGTGGCGTCGACCACTTCGGCCTTGATGCCGAAGCTGGCGAGGTGACGCTCGACATCGCGCGCCAGGGTTTCGAGCTCGTCCGGGGTGTAGCGCTTGCCGGTAAAGCGCGGCGCATCGAGCAGGGTCAGCGGCGGCAAGGGGTCGCCGTCGAATGCCGGTACCGGTTCGGTGTCGGCCTTCCGGGCCGGGCGCTTGCGCACCTGCGGCACGGCGGGGGTTGGCGCTGCTTCCTCCACCCAGTCGATCTGGTCCTCGGCCGGGGTTTCCGCCAGCTTGGGTTCCTTGCGCATCTTGCGGGTCACGCTGCGCACCGCCCGCCCCATCGGGGTCGGCGCTACGGATTCGGGTTCGGGCGCGGCGCCCCCTGCTGCGCTGGCGGTGGTCGCCGGGTCCGCCTGACGCGCGCGCGGCCAGGGGGGATTGAGCACCCAGGTGCCGATGCGCTCCAGCAGCAGCAGCCAGGAGAACGTCATCGCCAGCGGCGCCGCTACCACCGCCATCGTCAACAGCAGCAGGGTCGCACCGACACCCCCCAGCCCTTCGCTGAGCAGGCCGGCGAGTGCCTGCCCGGTGATCCCGCCGCTGCCCTGCGGTGCCCAGCTTGGCGGCAGCCCCAGATGCAGGGCGAACAGCCCCGACAGGCCGGCAGCGGCCACCAAGGCACTTACCGCTCGCACCGGAACCGGCAGCGCCACCGGGGCTTCCGGTGGGTCGCCCCGCAGTATGCGCAGGCCCAGCCACAGGGCGGCCCAGGGCAGCAGGTAGGCGGTCACCCCCAGCAATGAAAGCAATACGTCGGCGAGCCAGGCGCCGAACGGCCCGGCCAGATTGACCACCGGACGCCCGGTGCCGGACGACGACCAGCCCGGATCATCGGGGCTGAAACTGAGCAGGGTGATCAGCAGAAACACCGCCAGCGCCGCGCAGGCCAGCATGGCGGCCTCCCGCGGGAGACGCTCCAACCAGCCGTTGCCCGGGCGGGTATCCACCGCCTGCCCCCGTCGCCAGAAGGTTTTCTGCAACCAGGCTTGCAACGCCGTCACGCCCTGTCGTTCCCATCCATGATCATGGTCACCAGTGTATCAGCCAGAGGGCGGCCGCCCGGGGGACAAGTGGTGGCGGTACGGCTTGAAAAGCGGCAGGAAACCTTCATATTGGAGGGGTGTCGAAGCGACACGCTGTTCGGAGGATCGTCATGAGCATCGAGGTAAGACACTTCCTGATCACGCCCGAGGGTGGCATCCGCGAGTTCACGCAGGAGCAGGCCGCGCGCGTCGCCGCCGGCTCCAGCAAACTGCCCGAGCTGGCCGAATGCCGCGTCCGCTACCTGCAGCTCACGGTGGACGACTCCGAAGTGGGCGAAATCCGCGTTCAGACCGCAGGGGCCAGCGTCAGTTTCGATGCTGATGGCCGGGTCAACGACGCGGGCCCGCCGGCCGAAGAGGAAATGATCAGCCGATTCGAACATGACGCCGTGGTGCAATGGGCCCTGCGGGACGTGCCCGCCGTTGCCCCGACCTTCCACTGAGAGCCTGTGAAAAAATCGCCAGCCTGCTGCGCTCTCCGTCGAACGCTCGCGACGGCGTTCGATATTTTCACAAGCTCTGAGCACATGTGAAGGCGCCGCCCGGCCGTTTCCGGCAGATTGCCACGCTGAGCGAGGTTCGGGCTGAGGCCTGGGACGCCCTGTTCGGGACCGACTACCCCTTTACCCGGCATGCGTTCCTGTCCGCGCTGGAAACCAGCGGCAGTGTCGGCCCGGGGACCGGCTGGCACCCCCGCCACCTGCTGCTGGAGGCCCCGGACGGACAGTTGCTCGCCGCCTGCCCGCTTTACCTGAAGGATCATTCCTACGGCGAGTTCGTGTTCGATTTCGCCTGGGCACGGGCCCTGGAGGCCACGGGGCGCCCCTACTACCCCCGGCTGGTCTGCGCCATTCCCTTCACACCCAGCACCGGGCCTCGCTGGGCCGCCCGCGATGCCGCTGCGGAGGCCGCTCTCCTGCAGCAGCTGGCGGCGCTCACAGATAACCCGGCCTGCTCGTCATTGCACGCCCTGTTTCTGCCCGCCGAGGCGGCAACGGCCCTCGCCGCCCGGGGCGCCCTGCTACGCGAGGATGCGCAATACCACTGGTTCAACCGGGACTATCCGGATTTCGATGCCTTTCTGAACGCGCTTTCGGCCGACAAGCGCAAGAAGCTCAAGCGTGAACGGCGCCGCGTGACCGATGCCGGCATTGGCTACACGCGCAGCCCGGCAGCGGCACTCACGCCGGAGGAGTGGGATCACGTCTACGCCCTGTACGCGAGCACCTATGCCATGCGGGGGCAGGCCCCCTACCTGACCCGGGCCTTTTTCACCGACTATGCCCGCTGTCCCGACAACCGGCTGTGGGTCCTGCGCGGCCATCGGGCAGGTCAGGTGGTGATGATGGCCCTGTTCTTGCAGTCTGGGGACTGTCTCTACGGGCGGCACTGGGGCAGCATGGTCGAACTCAACGGCGCGCATTTCGAAACCTGTTACTACCAGGGGATCGAGTGGTGTATCGAAGCGGGATTGCGCCGTTTCGACGCCGGCACCCAGGGCGAGCACAAGTGCGCGCGCGGTTTCGAGCCGGTGATCACGCATTCCGCGCATTGGTTGCAGGCCCCGGATCTACGCGACGCCGTCGCCAGCTTCCTCGCGCGGGAACGCCCGGCGGTGCGGCACCATGCGGAGACCTTGCGACAACAGGGCGCCTACCGGCACGCTGCGTGATATGGACAATCCGATCCGACTCCACTGGCTGGACCCGCGTGACCCGCAACAACCGTTTCCGCCCGCCCACCTCGCCATGCGCGAGCCCAACGGGCTGCTGGCGATCGGCGGTGACCTGTCGACGCCCCGACTGCTGAACGCCTACCGGCAGGGCATCTTTCCCTGGTACAACCCGGACGAACCCATCCTCTGGTGGTGCCCGGATCCACGTGCGGTGATCGAGCTGGACGGGCTCCACGTCAGCCGTTCGCTGGCACGCCGTATCCGCCGCCGCGACGTCGAGATCCACTTCGACACTGATTTCGATGCCGTGCTCGCGGCCTGCGCAGGCCCACGTGCCGGCACGCGCGGCACCTGGCTGGGAACCGACATGCGCCGCGCCTACCGCAAGCTGTTCGATCAGGGCCACGCCCATTGCATCGAGATCCGCTGTCAGGATCGCCTCATCGGCGGCCTGTACGGCATCGCCATCGGCCGCATGTTCTATGGCGAATCGATGTTTTCCGCCGAAGCCGACGGCTCCAAGCTGGCGCTCTACTGGCTGTGCCGGCACCTTCGCGCCTGGGGCTTCGAGATGCTGGACTGCCAGGTGCATTCCCCCCACCTCGGACGCATGGGCGCGGTCGAACTGCCGCGCCAGGCCTTTCTGGAACGGGCACGTCCGGCCGCCCATGACGCTGGATTCCCGGCCCCCTGGCGTTTCGATCCGACGGTGGCGGCATGAACGACCGGGTGCACCTGTTTCTCAGTCCCGAGCACCCCTGCGGCTACCTGCAGGGGCGAGTGGCCCGCAATGCCTATATCGACCCCGCCCTGCCCCTCAGCGCCACCCGCTACGGCTGGCTGCTGGAGCAGGGCTTCCGCCGCAGCGGCGTCCACGTCTACCGGCCGCACTGCATGGGCTGTACCCGCTGCATTCCCGCGCGCATCCCGGTCAGTCAGTTTCGTCCCAACCGGAGTCAGCGCCGCTGTCAGGGCCGCAACGATGACCTTCAGCTTCGGGTCACCAACCGTCTGAGTGACGAGCATTTCGCCCTGTACCGCGATTATTTGCGCTCACGTCATGCCGATGGCGGCATGGAGCCTGACAACCGTGAGGCCTTCGAGCAGTTCCTGCAGTGCAGCTGGGGCGAGGTGCAGTACTGGGAGTTCCGTGCCGACCAGCGCCTGCTGGCCGTTGCCGTGGTGGACCGGCTGCCGCTGGCGCTGTCGGCGGTGTACACCTTCTACGACCCGGAGGCGACCCGCCGCAGCCTGGGCACACAGGCCGTGCTGCAGCAGATCGAGGTGGCCCGTCAGGCCGAGCTGCCGCACGTCTATCTGGGCTACTGGGTCCCGGGCAGCCGCAAGATGGAGTACAAGCGCGACTACCAGCCGCTGGAGGTTTTCAGCGGGGGTCAGTGGCGGCGTTTCGAGCCGGATCGGGGCACCCGCAGCGACCTGCGTTGATCGTCGCCCCCCATGCGCGGATAATGCGCGCTCATTTTTTGAGCCGATTGGCAGTCGCGTCCCCGCGCCTGCCGCGATTCACTGCAGGAACGAATGTCGAAAGAAGATCATATCGAGATGGCGGGGGTGGTCATGGACACCCTGCCCAACACCACCTTCCGCGTGAAGCTGGAGAACGGTCACATCGTGATCGCGCACATCTCCGGCAAGATGCGCAAGCACTACATCCGCATCCTCACCGGTGACAAGGTCACCGTGCAGCTGACGCCCTACGACCTCACCAAGGGCCGTATCACCTTCCGCGACAAGTAAGTCGCGCCGGCGTGACGCCGGCGCGGCACATCAAGGTTGCCTCAGACCAGTTCGGGGGACTGGCTGCGTTCGCGCGCCTCGATGTCGAACTGCAGCTGGTCATCGTCGACACCGACCCCGACCCGCCCGCCGTGGGCGAGCTTGCCGAACAGCAGCTCCTCGGCCAGCGGACGCTTGATCTGCTCCTGAATGACCCGTGCCATCGGCCGGGCCCCCATGCGGGCGTCGTAGCCGCGCTCGGCCAGCCAGGCACGCGCCTCTTCGTCCACATCCAGTTGCACGTTCTTGGCGGCCAGCTGGGCCTCCAGCTGCATCAGGAACTTGTCGACCACCCGCAGCACCTCGCGGGCGCCCAGCGGCGCGAAGGCGACAATGGCATCCAGCCGGTTGCGGAACTCCGGCGTGAACTGCTTGCGAATCACTTCCAATGCATCCTGCGCGTTGTCCTGCTCGATGAGCCCCATGGACCGCCGCGCCGACTCCTCGGCACCGGCATTGGTGGTCATCACCAGGATGATGTTGCGGAAGTCCGCCTTGCGGCCGTTGTTGTCGGTGAGCGTCCCGTGGTCCATGACCTGCAGCAGCAGGTTGAACACATCCGGGTGCGCCTTCTCGATCTCATCGAGCAACACCACCGCGTGGGGCTGCTTGATCACGGCATCGGTGAGCAAGCCGCCCTGGTCGAATCCCACGTAGCCCGGCGGCGCGCCGATCAGGCGGCTCACCGTGTGGCGCTCCATGTACTCGCTCATGTCGAAGCGGATCAGCTCGATGCCCAGGCATTGGGCGAGCTGACGGGTGATCTCGGTCTTGCCGACGCCGGTGGGGCCGGCCAGCAGAAAATTGCCGATCGGCTTGTCCGGGCTGCCCAGGCCGGACCGCGACAGCTTGATGCTGGACGCCAGCTGCTCGACCGCGGTGTCCTGGCCGAAGATCACCAGTTTGAGGTCGCGCTCCAGGGTGGCCAGCTTGTCGCGGTCGTTGGTGGAGACGCTCTTGGGCGGGATGCGTGCGATCTTGGCGACGGTTTCCTCGATGTCGCGCACCTGCACCGTCTTGCGCCGCCGGGATTCCGGCAGCAGGCGCAGGCGGGCGGCGGCCTCGTCGATGATGTCGATGGCCTTGTCCGGCAGCTGGCGGTCGGTGATATGGCGCGCCGACAGCTCCACCGCCGAGCGCAGGGCGCTGCGGGTGTACTGCACCGCGTGATGTTCCTCGAACCGGGTCTTGAGCCCTTCAAGGATCTTCACGGTGTCCTCGATGCTGGGCTCGTTGACGTCGATCTTCTGGAAACGCCGCGCCAGTGCCCGGTCCTTCTCGAAGATGCCGCGATATTCCTGGTAGGTGGTCGACCCGATGCAGCGCAGCTCGCCCGAGGACAGCAGCGGCTTGAGCAGGTTGGAGGCATCCATCACCCCACCCGAGGCGCTGCCGGCGCCGATGATCATGTGGATTTCGTCGATGAACACGATGGCACCGGGCTGCTCGCGCAGCTCGTTCATCACCGCCTTGAAACGCTTCTCGAAATCACCGCGGTACTTTGTGCCGGCGATCAACGCCCCCAGATCGAGGCTGTAGACAACGCTGCCCTGCAGCAGCTCCGGCACCCGTCCTTCCACCACCAGCCAGGCCAGGCCTTCGGCGATGGCAGTCTTGCCGACACCGGCCTCACCCACCAGCAGCGGGTTGTTCTTGCGGCGGCGGCACAGGGTCTGCATGACGCGCTCGACTTCGAGGTCGCGCCCGATCAGGGGGTCGATGCGGCCTTCGGCGGCGCGCAGGTTGAGATTGACCGCGTACTGCTCCAGCGCCGAACGGGCCTCGCCCTTGTCGTCACCGCCCTCGGGACGGTCCTCGGAAGCCTCCGGCGCCTTTTCCGGCGTGGCGCCGTTGCGGGCGATGCCGTGCGACACGAAGTTGACGATGTCGAGCCGGGTGATGCCCTGTTCACCCAGCAGGTACACCGCGTGGGTGTCCTTCTCGGCAAACATGGCCACCAGCACGTTGAGGGTGCTGACCTGCTTCTTGCCGCTGGCCTGCACGTGATAGATCGCGCGCTGCAACACCCGCTGGAACGACAGCGTCGGCTGTACCTCGTGACGCTCCAGCTCGCCCACGCGCTGCAGGTTGGTGTTGATGTAGTCGCGCAGCTCCCGCTCCAGCCGCTCGAGGTCGCAGCCCGCGGCGGTTAGCGCCTCGGAAACGTTGGCATCGGACAGCAACGCCAGCAGCAGGTGCTCCACGGTGAGCAGGTCGTGGCCTTCCATTCGGGCCGAAACAAAGGCGGCGTCGAGTGCCTTCTGCAGATCGTCGGACAACATCAGACTTCCTCCATGACCGTCAGCAGCGGATGCTGGTGTTTACGGGCAAAAGCGTTGACCTGGGCGGTCTTGGTCTCGGCGATCTCCAGCGGGTAGATCCCCGCCACACCGCGACCCTGGGTATGCACATGCAACATGATCTGCACTGCCTTCTCCCGGGAGTGGTGAAAGAACTGCTGCAAAACCTGGACCACGAACTCCATCGGCGTGTAGTCGTCGTTCATCAGCACCACCTTGAACTGCGGCGGCTTCTTCAGACGCGGACGCGCCTCCTCGACGGCCAGTCCGTCGTTGGGGTCATCAGGCTTGTGTAAATCTTGGCGGCTCATGGTCCCAATATTAGCGCGGCGCTCCGGATTGCAATGGCGTCCCGGATGAAGCTGCGCAATTTCGGGGCCGACGGTACCCGGTGGCATGCCGGAGGAGACTGGCGGTTGCGGCCATCCGCGGCCGCCGGACGGCTATTTGGTCTGAAAATCGAACACGCCGTCCCACTGCGGCCCCGGCGGGCTCGCCCGCAGTCTCGCGATACGCTCCCGGAACACCTGATAGACCACACAGTGCGGCGACTGTTCCGCCAGAGCGGCAAATTCCGCGTCGGCCCGGGACCAGTCCTGGGCGCGGTACAACTGCAGCGCGCCGCGATGACGGGCCAGTTCGGTGCGCAGGACCGGCTCCAGGTCCTCCTTGCGTCCCATCGGCTCGTAAATGGCCACCGGCCGGGACTTGCCCTTGACCCGGACCCGGTCGATCTCGCGGAAGGCCCAATCGGCCGGCGCCGCTGTTCGGGTGGGCTCCGACACCAGCACGGAAACCCCATAGGCCTTGGTCAGCCCTTCCAGACGCGAGCCCAGGTTCACGGCATCCCCCATGACGGTGTAGGCCATGCGGAAGCTCGAACCCATGTTGCCCACATTCATGCGCCCGGTACTGACACCGACGCCAATCCGTAACTGCGGCCACCCCCGTTCGGCGAACGCCGCGTCCAGCTCCCGGACCGCCGACAGCATTTCGCGCCCGGCCTCGATGGCATGCAGGGCATGGTCGGGATCCTGCAGCGGCGCGCCCCAGAAGGCCATGACGGCATCCCCCATGTACTTGTCGATGGTGCCGCGGTGCTTCTGGATGACCGCTGTCTGCTGGGTCAGGAAACGGTTCATCAGCTGGGCCAGTTCGCGCGCGTCGAGCTGTTCCGATACCGAGGTGAACCCCCGCACATCCGAGAACAACACCGTCATCTCGCGGCTCTCGCCCTCCATCGACAGGGCCTCGGGATGCTCGGCAAGCTCCTCTACCAGTTCCGGCGGCACGTACTGCCCGAACAGTCGGGAGATTTCACGTTTGCCACGCGATTCAATGAAGTAGCCGTAGAGCAGCTGCACCAGGAACAGCAGCAGCACGAAGACCACGGGCACCCCCAGCGGCAGCACAAACCGTGCGCCACTCCAGAATCCCCAGGCCAGTGCCGTCACCGCCAGCAAGATGCCCGCGCCCAGCGCCGCGCCGGATAGGGGTGACAGGCGGGTGAAGCCCCAGGCGATCAGGACCGCGATCACCGCCAGCTGCACCACCTCGATGCCACGGTAATAGGGCGCCTGCTGATACAGGCGACCGTCCAGCATGCCGGCCACCAAGTTGGCATGCACCTCGACTCCGGTGAAGGCCTTGCCGACAGGCGTCACCCGCAGGTCCCGCAGGCCTGGCGCGCTGGTCCCGACCAGCGCGATGCGCCCCCGCAACACCTCGGCGTCGGCGCGCCCGGCGATCACGTCCGCGGCCGATACGTACGGAAAGCTGCCCTGCGCCCCCCGGTAAGGGACCAGCGCAGCGACCCGCTCGTCCACCGGCACCACCCGGTCGCCGACCACCAGCGCCTCCAGATGCAGGCTGTCACGCATGTCGGGCGGGTCAAAGCGAAAACCCAGGCCAGCCCCCCCCAGTGCGAGCTGGGTCACGGCAAGCCCCAGTGAGGCGTAGACATCCCCATCGTGTGCCTGCAGCAGCGGCACCCGCCGGTAGACCCCATCGTCATCCAGTGTCGGATTGTCGAAGAACCCACAGCTGGCGGCCGCCGCCTGCAAGGCAGGCAGGTTGGCCGAGTAGGCCTCGGCCCGCGGATAATCGAGCGCATAGAGACGGGCTGAATCCCGGGGGATCACGGGCGCACACAATTGGCCAACATCGGCCGTACCGCGCGCCTCGCGGGTCGGCGAGAAGTAGGTCCCCAGCACCACGGGCCGCCCCCGCAACGCGGCCGCGAACCGCCGATCGTGATCGAAACGCTCAAGAAGTCCGGCCACCTCGGCACCCCAGCCGGGCGTCGTGGCCAGCGCCTCGAAGATGCGGCGCCCGGAGGTACCATCCGGCTCGACAAACGCGATGTCGAAGCCCAGAACCGCGACCTGATACTGATCGAAAGCCTGATCCACCAATGTCGCCAAACGGTCCCGTGGCCAGGGAAACTGGCCCAGCTCCGCCATCGACCGCTCATCGATGTCGATGATCACCACGCGGGGATCGACGGTTCCGGGCAGGCTCAGCTGCACACGGGCGTCGTAGGTAAAACGCTCCACCGTGTCGAGAAGGCGCAGGGGCAACACCCCGCCGACATGCAGGACGAACAGCCCGAACACCCCCAGGCTGATCGCAAATCGGATCAAGGTGCGTTGCTTCATCTCCCCCTCCCACCCCCGGTAACCCGCCAAGCCTCGCAAATGCGGCGGGGCGCAGCAACGCGTCCCCCGCCCCCCGTTTGCGGTGGCGGGGGTAACAGCGACCGCAACAGCGACGCGGTATCATCGCGCGATGGTCGATTCCAGCACTCTCCAGGCTTACTGGCAGCAACACCGCGAGCGCACCCTGCGCGTCGTTCCGGCCGGCCTGATCCTGCTGCTTGCGCTGCTGATCGGCCTGCAACTGGCGCGACTGTTCTGGTGGGCTGTGCCCTTGCCGGACACCTGGCAGCCGCTGCCGCCGCCGCCCATGCAGGTGACCCGGTCCGCCCAGGTCGACGTGACCACCCTCGCCTCAGCGCACCTGTTCGGCAGCGCCGCGCCCCAACTGGCCGCCGAGAGCAACCTCGCCGATGCCCCGGATACCAACCTCAACCTGACCCTGCTCGGGATTTTCGCCGGTGACCGGGAGGCAGATTCGCGCGCCCTGATCAGCACCGGCAACGGTGAAGAGGAGCCCTTCTCCATCGGCGACGAAGTCATCCGCGGCGCTGAGCTGAAGGCCATCTTCCCGGACCGGGTGGTGCTCAGCCGCAATGGTCGCAACGAAGTATTGCGCCTCGACAAGGATGCGCCTTCCCGCAACCTCGTCAGCGAACGCTCAGACAGCAGCGCCCTGCCCGACCGCGTGGCACTGCCTCAGCTGGCAAGCGTACGGGAGCAGATCCTTCAGGACCCCACGCAAGCAGCCAACTATCTGCGTGTACAGCCCGCCGCGGTGGGCGGTGCCCTGCGCGGCTATCGGATCTACCCCGGACGCGACCGCAGCCTGTTCAATGCCGCCGGACTCCGTCCCGGCGACCTGGTCACCGCCATCAACGGCACCGATCTCAACGATGCCACCCGTGCGCTGCAGATGCTCACGGAACTGTCCACCGCCACCCAGGTCAGCCTGACCGTGGAACGCGGCGGCAACCCCCAGACCGTGAATATTTCCCTGAATTGATGCCCATGCTCCCCTCCTTCTTCGGCCCCCGGGCTGCCCGCACCCTGCTGGGGCTCGTTGCCGGCCTGACCCTGGCGCTGCCGGCCTGGGCCAACGTCACCCTCAATCTCAAGGACGCCGACATCAGCGCCCTGATCGCGACGGTCAGCGAAGTCACCGGCAAGAATTTCATCGTGGACCCCCGGGTCAAGGGCAAGGTCACGGTGATCTCAAGCCAGCCGATGAGCTCGGACGGCGTGTACGAAACCTTCCTCGCGGTCCTGCAGGTGCAGGGCTTTGCCGTGATTCCTGCCGGCGAAGCGCTGAAGATCGTGCCCGAAACCAACGCCCGTCAGGATGGCGGCGCGACCGGAGGCGGTCGCGGACTCGCCTCTGATGAAGTGGTGACCCACGTCTACGCCCTGGAGAACATCTCGGCCGCGCAGCTGGTGCCGATCCTGCGCCCACTGGTGCCGCAATGGGGGCACCTCGCCGCCTATGCCCCGGCCAACATGTTGATCATTGCCGACCGCGCCGCCAACGTGCAGCGACTGGACGCGCTGATCCGCCGCATGGACCAGAGTGGCGACCGTGAAATCGAATACGTGCGCCTGCAACACGCGGCCGCCAGCGAGGTGGTGCGCATTCTCACCACGCTGTCCCAGCAGAACAAGCAACAGGATCCGACCATCCAGCCCGCCGTGGTGATTGCCGACGAACGCTCCAACAGCGTGCTGATCGGGGGGGATAAGTCGGAGCGCCAGAAGTTCCTCGACATCATTGGCAACCTCGACATCGAGCTGAAGGACGACGGCAGCACCCAGGTGGTCTACCTGCGCTTCGCCAGCGCCGAGAACCTTGCACCGATTCTCGAGGGCTACGCCCAGCAGGTGGCTCAAACTGCCGCCAATGGCGCGGCCGGCGGCGAAGCGCAGGCCGCCCGCCCGGCCGGCGGCGGCGGCGAGGTCCGGGTGTTGTCCGACAACGACACCAACGCGCTGATCATCACCGCACCGCCGAAGGCCATGCGGCAGATCCGCGATGTCATCGCGCAACTCGACATCCAGCGCGCGCAGGTTCTGGTGGAGGCCATCATTGCCGAGGTCAGCGCCAACACTTCCAGCCAGCTGGGCGTCGACTGGGCCGTCTTCAACGGCGAGCGCATCGCCGCCGCCAGCATTCTCGACCCCAGCACCCTGAGCGCGATCAGCAGCGCCGCCGCCAGCGCTGCATCCGGCGGCAGTGACCTTGCGGCATTGGGACTGCTCGGTCAGGGCATCAACGTGGTGGGCGGGCGCGATGGTGGTAGCGACGGCACCAGCTTCGGAATGTTGCTCAAGGCCCTGCGCGGCGACGGCGACACCAACATCCTGTCGACGCCGACCCTGGTGACCCTCGACAACGAGGAGGCCAGCTTTTCCGCCGGCCAGGAAGTGCCCTTCCTCACCGGCTCGTTCGCCAACACCGGCGTCGGCACCACCACCGGCGCGGTCAATCCCTTCCAGACCATCGAACGCCGCGATGTCGGCCTCACCCTGGGCGTGACGCCGCAGATCAACGAGGGCAACTCCATCAAGCTCAAGCTGGAACTGGAAAGTTCCAGCCTGGCGAGCGGTTCCGCCGGGGCGGCCAACCTCATCACCAACAAGCGCACCCTCACCAACACGGTGGCCGTCGAGAACGGCCAGATCCTGGTGATCGGCGGCCTGATCGACGACAGCCTGCAGGAAACCCAGCGCGGCGTGCCGCTGCTCAGCGCCATTCCCCTGCTCGGGCGGCTGTTCGAGTACCGCTCGGTGGACAAGGTGAAGCGCAACCTGATGATGTTCATCCGGCCGACCATCCTGCGGGACCTGCGCGACGGCAGCTACTACACCCAGCGCAAGTACGACGCAGTGCGCGCCGCGCAGATCGATGCCTCGCAGAACGCCATCCCGCTGATCGGCGGCACCCGCAGCGTATTGCCGCCCCTGACGCAGCCTCAGGAGCTGCCGCCGTCCGCCCGCGAAACACCGGCAGGCCCGGCTGAGGAGCGCGACGGCCCGCCGGGCGGCATCGAATGACCGAAGCGGCCCTCCCCGATAGCACCGGCACTGCGGGGACACTGACGCGCCCGCCGTTCGTCTTCGCCCGCAGGCATGGCGTCATCGTCACCGAGGATCTCGGCGACGCCGTGGCGGCCGTGGTCCGCAAAGGCACGCCGGTCGAGGCCATTCAGGAAACCCGGCGCTTCGTCGGCCGGCCGCTGAAACTGCGGGCGGTACCGGTGGAGGAGTTCGACGCCTTGCTGCAGCGGACCTATGAGGGCCAGACGGCTGCCAGCGCCGCCCTGATCGATGGCATGGAGTCCGTTGACGACCTCGACAGCCTGGCGCAGGCGCTGCAGGAGAATCAGGACCTGCTGGAATCCAATGACGATGCGCCGGTCATCAAGTTCATCAACGGGCTGTTGGTGGAAGCGATCAAGGAAAACGCCTCGGACATCCACATCGAGAGTTTCGAGACCCGCCTGCAGATCCGCTTCCGGGTCGACGGGGTACTGCGCGAAGTGCTGGCGCCGCCCCGCGCCCTCGCGCCCCGGCTGGTGTCGCGCATCAAGGTGATGGCCAAGCTCGACATCGCCGAAAAACGCCTGCCACAGGACGGCCGCATCTCGCGCGCCTTTGGTGGCCGCAAGGTGGATGTGCGGGTCTCGACCATCCCCACCGGCCAGCACAGTGAGCGGGTGGTGCTGCGAATTCTCGACAAGCAGGCCGAGCGGCTCGACCTTGAGCACCTGGGCATGCTGCCCGAACAGACCCCGTTGCTGCGTCGGCTGATACATCGTCCCTACGGCATCCTGCTGGTCACCGGCCCCACCGGATCGGGCAAGACCACCACGCTCTATTCCGCCCTGTCGGTGCTCAACGACCGCAGCCGCAACATCATGACGGTGGAAGATCCCATCGAGTACAACATCGACGGCATTGGTCAGACCCAGGTCAACGGCAAGGTCGACATGACCTTCGCCCGGGGACTGCGGGCCATTCTGCGTCAGGACCCGGACGTGGTGATGGTGGGCGAAATCCGCGACCTGGAAACCGCACAGATCGCCGTCCAGGCCTCGCAGACCGGCCACCTCGTGCTGTCGACGCTGCACACCAACACCGCCGTCGGGGCGGTCACCCGCCTGCGCGACATGGGGGTGGAGCCCTATCAGCTGTCGTCCTCCCTGATCGGATTGATGGCCCAGCGTCTGGTACGACTGCTGTGCCCGCACTGCAAGGCGCCACACGAGGCCTCCGACGCGGAGAAGGAACAGCTCGGTGTGCCGGTCGACGCCCCGTTGACCCTGCACCGCCCGACCGGCTGCCCGCAGTGCCGCCACACCGGTTTCATCGGCCGCAGTGGCATTCACGAGCTGATCGAGGTGGACCGGGGTTTCGAGACCCTCATCCACGACGAGGCCAGCGAACAATTGCTGGAGCAGCATGCCCGCGCCCGCACGCCTGGCATCCTGCAGTCCGGGCGCGCCAAGGTCATGGCCGGCCACACCACGCTGCAGGAAGTGCTGCGCGTCACCATCGAGGAGTGAGCCGCGCATGGCCGCCTACGAATACAGCGCGCTGGACGCGCGCGGCAAGGCACGCAAGGGGCTGATCGAAGGCGATACGCCACGACACGCGCGTGCCCTGTTGCGCGAGCAGGGCCTGAGCCCCCTGGAGATTCACGAGGTCTCGGAGCAGAAGGCCGCCTCGCCGCTGTCGTTCCGTCGCGGAGGCGCCGGCATCTCCAGCACCGAGCTGTCACTGTTCACACGGCAGCTCGCCACCCTGGTGCGTTCCGGCCTGCCGCTGGACGAGGCCCTGACAGCGGTATCGGAGCAGAGCGAGCGCAAACATGTGCAGCGCGTCGTGCTGGGCGTCCGCGCCGGCGTGGTCGAAGGCAACCCCCTGGCAGCCGCGCTGAACCAGTTTCCCAACGTGTTCCCGCCACTGTTCCGGGCCACGGTCGAGGCCGGCGAGTCGTCCGGCCGCCTCGATCACATTCTCGAGCGCCTGGCCGACTACGTCGAAAAGCGCCAGGCCATGCAGCAGAAGATCGTGCTGGCGGCCTTCTACCCGGCGATCCTCACCATCGTCGCGGTGGCCGTCGTCATTCTGCTGCTGACCTACGTGGTGCCGCAGGTGGTGGATGTGTTCGCCAGCATTGATGCCGAGCTGCCCGGCCTCACCAAGGGCATGATCGCCACCTCCGACTTCCTGCGCGACAACGGCCTGCTGCTGCTGCTGGCGGCCGGCGCCATCGCTGCTGCGTTCTCCTGGATGGTGCGTCGCGACAGCTTCAAGCGAAAGGTGCACATGCTGCTGCTGCGAACGCCGCTGGTGGGGCGGCTGGTGCGCGGCACCAACACCGGACGCTTCACTCGCACGCTGGGCATTCTGTTCGGCAGTGGCGTGCCCATTCTCGATGCCATGCAAATCGGCACCCAGGTGGTCACCCACCTGCCGATGAAAGAAGCCATCGAGCAGGCGGCCGTGAAGGTACGCGAGGGGGCTTCCCTGTCCCGCGCTTTGCACGCCAGCAAGCTGTTCCCGCCGATCACGCTTCACCTGATCGCCAGCGGCGAAAGCTCGGGCAAGCTCGATGAAATGCTGGACCGCGCCGCAGAGAATCAGGAGCGGGAAGTCGAGACTCTGGTCGCTGCACTGATGGGGGTGTTCGAGCCGGTACTGATCCTCACCATGGGCGGTGTGGTACTGACCATCGTGCTGGCCATTCTGCTGCCGATTTTCGACCTCAACCAGCTGGTGCAGTAAGCCCCAAAAGGAAACGGCGCCCGAAGGCGCCGTTCCTGTCATGCCGCCAGAACCTCAGCGGGTGCCCTTGTCACGCAGGGCGTTGGGGGTGAAGTCCGCCGGCGTGCGCTTGATCGGCTCGTAGACCGTCTTGGCATCGTTGCGGATCGACAATGCGATGTACCGGCCCGACTGCAGGTCATGCTTCACTTCCAGGCCCGGCGCCACGAACGGCACGTTGTAGTAGCCATAGGAGTGCAGCTCGTCCACACGCCAGAGCTGGTCACGGTTGTCGTACTTGTCCTGGACGTGAATGATCCAGCTGTCCTCGTCGAGGTAGAACGTACGCCGCTTGTAGACGTGCGAAGTGCCTTCCTTGAGATTGGCCTCCACCACCCAGACGCGGTGCAGCTCATAGCGCGCATGATCGCCGTTGACATGGCCCGGTTGCAGCACGTCCGAGATCTTCAGCGACGGGCCGTTGATCGTGTACGCGTTGTACGGGATGTACAGCTCCTGCTTGCCGACAAGCTTCCAGTCGTACCGGTCAGTCGCCCCGTTGTACATGAAGAAGTCATCGTTGGTGCGCAGACCGTCGGCCGCCGTTCCCGGGTTGTCATAGGCCACGCTCGGCGCCAGACGCACGCGCCGCTGCCCCGGATTGTAGGTCCAGGCCTTGCGCGGTTCCCGCACCTGATCAGCAAAGTCGTGTACCAGCAGGATGGACCCCGCCAGGCGCGCCGGCTCGGTCACGATCTGCAGGAAGTAGAACAGCAGGTTCGGCGTGCGTTCCTCCGGCTTTTTGCCCTGGTGGCCATAGACGAAGTCGTACTCGTAGTTGAACCGGACCAGGTTGTAGGAGCCGCTGGCGGTCACCGGGGCCTGCGCCCACGAGGTGGCATAGGTCTCCCCCTTGTAGATCGTCAGATGGTTCCAGATGGCCTCCAACCCCGACTGCGGGACCGGAAACGGCACGCCGCCGGTGGTCCCGGTGAAACCGTTGCCGCCGTCCACCAGGTTCACCTTGGTGGCGTTGGACTTGGTTTCCTCGTAAACGCCCTGCGGGTAGGCCGCGCTGCGCCGACTCGGATAGACCTTCATCTTCCAGGTCGGATAGCGCTGCAACAGCGCCATCTGGCCCGGTGACAGCTTGGCCTTGTGCTCGGCCATATTGCTGCTGTCGATGGTGAACAAGGGCTTGTCAGCGGCATAGGGGTCGGGATAGTGCCCGCCCTCCTTGAAGCCGGCCGGTACGGTGGTGTTGCCGCCGGTCCATGCGGGGATGGACCCGTCGGCGTTGCCCGCCTTTTCTGCGCCCATCGGTGTCAGGGTGGCGCCCAGCTTGGCGGCCTCCTCAGGGGAGACTGCGGCCAATGCCATGGACGACACCGCGGCAGCGATCAGCCCTGCGGTGAGATGCTTGAGATTCATAAAATGGCCTCCGTTCGGTCCGGATCAGAACGCGTAGGAAATGTTGACCGCGAGGAAGTCACGATCCTTGTTGGGATTGGCGCTGATGGCATAGCTGGGGTCCTGAGCTGCGGAACCCGGTGCCTGAACGCCCGGAGCCAGCACCGTTCCCGGTGTCGTCGTGTCGGTCCCCGAGTACGTGCGCCCGCCGGTGAAGATGGTGTAGGCGATGTCCGCCTGCCAGCGCTGCAGGTAGTTGAACGCCACCCCCATGCCGATGGCCTTGGTGCCCTGGCTGAAGTTGGGACCAACCCCGTTCACGTCATGCACCCAGGCAAGACGGGGCGACACCCCGACGGGCCCCAGCAGGTTCTCGTAGTCTAGCCGGGTGACCGCGCGATAGCCCCAGGAGGCGCGCGTGGCATAGCCCTTGTCGTGACAGCCGCCTCCGGAAGCTGCAGCCAGCACCTGCAACGGGTTCTGGCATGACGGCAGCGGCGTACCCGGACCGGCGTAGGCCTTGCCGTCCTCGAGATCAAGGTGGTTGTAGCCCGCCTCACCGAGCAGCACGAACTGCTGTGCGCCGAACATCGGCCCGAAGGCCTTGGTCGCGGTGGCCTGTACCTGATGCGCGTTCACCGCATCCCAGCCACGGGTGTAGCCGGCGCCCACCGGCAGCACGCCATAGCCCCCGTAGTTGGGATTGCCGAGCACTGCCAGCAACACTTCGGTGGCGGCAATCTGGACCGGCAGGTTCGGCCGGTAGCTGTACTCGCCCTGCAGGGCCACACCGAACGGAATGCTGGTGTTGAAGCTCAGCCCGTAGGTGTTGATCCCTTCGGGATACTCGACAAAGTAGCGGGTATCACCGTTCAGGGTGAAGCCGGTGGGCGCAGGTGGCGGCGCATAGGCACTGGCGCCACTGGTGCTGCCGGGAATGCCGGCGGCACCGCCGCGAATACCTGACACCAGCGGAATCCGGCTGTGATAGCGCAGGTAGTACAGGCCGAACTCGGTGTAGTTCAGATTCTCGGCAAAGTACCGCAGCGCCACCCCGTACTGCTGGGTCTGGTCATCCACCGGGCGATCGGGATCGCGATCAACCCACAATTGCGCCTCACCCGACGTACCAATCGCCGTCGGCGGCTGATTGTCATCAAAGCGCCGGCCGAAGCCGGTGAAGGCCTTGACCGCGTCATCCGAGGCCACGTCGTTGGTCGAGAAATAGGAACGCCGCGGATCGATCTCGATCTTCTCGAAATCGAGAATCCACAGGGCTTCGACCGACAGGTTGTTGGTGATGCTGGTGGAGAGCGTCAGTGCACTGATCGGCAACAGCGCCTCCTTCAATTCGGCGCCTGGGGCGCGCAGGCGCGACACGTCGATCGGGTTGATCACGTTGAGGCCGTTCTGAATGAAGGTGCTCTCACCCCAGCTCACCACCTGCTTGCCGACCCGCACATTGAGCGCGCGGTCGCCCAGGTCGAAACGGCCGTAGGCGAAGAGGTCGAGCAGCTGAGAGTCCGACTTCAGGCGGTCGTTGGCTTCCGGTCCCAGCGCCTGCGGGCCGGTGCGGTTGTCGTTGGAAATCTCGAAGTCGTAGAAGTAGCTGTAACGCGAGAAGATGCCGAAGTCCCGCCATTTGATCTCAAGATCCTGCGTGGCCTTGGCCAGCGCCGACACGACATCACCCTTCTCGTAACGCAGGTTGCCGTCGTCGTCGTTGACCGATCGCGAGACGCCTCCGTTGGTGATCCCGATCAGGGATGCCGAGGGATCCTGCATGCGCCAGACGGCCCCCGCCGACACCGTGGTGTCGATCTGGATGTCGAGTTCCCCCACCTGAAAGTTGTACGCGCTGGCATACCAGGGGATCGCGAGCATGGCGCCGCCCACCCCTGTATGAAGAACGCCCTTGATCAGCTTTCGCATCGTGCAGTCTCCTTCGCTGTTGTTGTACCGCTGCGCCGGGTGGCGCATCCGGGTGACGAATCGGTCAGATCCCGGGAGGACACGCACACTCCGGCCGCCGACGCTGTGCGGGCACGCGCCTGGACTCGGATGCAACAGAGGGTCTCTCCTCCATCTGTGCGTCTCCTCTCGGGGTCTCCCGACCCTGTGGCAGGGGGCCATGACCTCCCGTCCTGTTCTGTGCACCATTGTGGACGAAAATTTGACGCTTGGCTCGTGTCACAATGACCGCTTGTCCGCTCCCCGCATCATGCCGTCGTCTCACCGCCGCACAGCCCGATTCCACCCTACGACTTTGGTCGCATATGTCGCTCGATGACGCCCCGGTCCGCCTCGATAAATGGCTGTGGGCCGCCCGCTTCTTCAAGACACGAAGCCTCGCCAAGGCCGCCATCGAGAGCGGCCACGTCAGAGTGAATGGCGACCGCGCCAAGGTCGCCCGCGAGGTGCAGCCGGGCATGCGGATCCAGATCCGCCAGGGATGGGATGAACGGGAAGTGGAAGTGCGCGCCCTGTCAGCGGTGCGCCGCGGCGCGCCCGAGGCACAGATGCTTTACGTCGAAACACCCGAGAGCGCGCAAAAGCGCGAAGCCGCCCGCCTCGCGCGCCAGTCGGAGCCCCGCATCGACTCCGCCGGACGGCCGGACAAGAAAACCCGCCGCCTGATCCAGCGCATGAAGGCGGATTTTCTCAGTGACCTCTAGCCGTCGCCTCGCGCCGGCCTCCTGACGGCCTCATTCGAGACGGTACTCCACCGTCGACACCACCCGCACCACCTTGATGTCCGGTGTACCGGCATCACGATCACTGATGGTGATGACGCCCTGGTGAGCATTGCGGATACCCCCCACCTCACTGTTCGAATCAGTGGCGAACTGCTCGGCGGCGCGACGTGCGTTGCCGGTGGCCTCGGCGATCAGCTGCGGCTTGATGTCATTGAGACCGGTGAACAGATACTCGGCCTGGGGGCCGTAGGCCGCGAACACCACGCCCTGGCGCACCAGCTCGCCCGCATTCTGCATGGCGCGCTTGGCGCCTTCGGCATCGCGGGTACGGACCGTCAGGCTCACCTCGGCGCGATAGCGGAACCGGTTGGCACCGCCGTCTCCATAGGCCTCCGCGCGGAAATCCTGCAATCGCGGCGGCGCGCTGGACAGCTCGGCATCCTCCAGCCCCTGTTTGCGCAGAAACACGCGAACCTGCTCGGTATTGCGCTCCAGGGTGTCATACAGGGCCTGAAGATCATCGGCCGCCTCGACGAAGGTGATCGGCCAGATCACGAGATCGGACGGCACTTCCATTTCCGCCAGCCCCTTGACGGTGACATAGCGATCCGCGGTGCGCAGGGCGCGAAGCCCGTCCGAAACCCACCAACCACTGGCGGCCAGGGCCGCAGCCAGCGCGATCGAACCCAAGGTTGACGACGAGGACATGGCGGCTCCAGCTACAGGAATGGATGCGCAGCCTAACGTGTCCGACCGACGGTTGCGCGGTAGAAGCCCTTACAATGCCGGCCCGCCCGCGTCACCCTCTGCCTGTGTCCATCCTGCTGTCCGCTTTCGCTGCCGCCGATCACGCCCTTTCCCACTCCGGCGTGACCGTGCTGGTCGCCGCCAACGAACAGGAGGCCTATCGGCTCGAGGGGCAGCTGCGCTTCTTTCTGTCGGAGCGCCTGCCCCTGATTCACCTGGCCGATACCGAGGTCCTCCCCTACGACCCGTTCTCGCCACATCAGGAGGTGCTGTCGCAACGCCTGGCGGCCCTGGCCGCCCTGCTTGACCGGACCCCGGCCCTGTTGCTGGTGACGGCCGACAGCTGGCTGCAGCGGCTCCCTCCCCTGTCGTGGCTGGGAGGACGGCGCTTCGACCTCCAACGTGGCGACCGGCTGGCCCTGACTGCCTTCCGGGAGCGCCTGGTCGCCGCAGGCTATGCCGCAGTATCGGAAGTCCAGACTCAGGGTGAGTTTGCGGTGCGGGGCGCGCTCATCGACCTGTTCCCGATGGGGGCCAGCCAGGCCTATCGCATCGATCTGTTCGACGAAGAGATCGAATCGATCCGCACCTTCGACCCGGAGTCCCAGCGCAGCCTCGACAAGGTGGACGCCATCCACCTGCTGCCCGCCCGCGAGTTCCCGACCGATCGCGAAGGGATCGAGGGCTTTCGGCGCCGCTATCGCGAGTACTTCCCTGGCGATCCTGCCCGCAGCCGCATCTACAGCGAAGTCAGCCAAGGGGTCATGCCGGGCGGCATCGAATCCTACCTGCCGCTGTTTCACGCCGAGACGACCGGACTCGCCGCGTATCTTCCCGACGACGCTCAGGTCCTGGTGACCGCTCCGCTTCACGAAACCCTGCCGCAGGACTGGGCCCAGATTCAGGACCGCTTCGAACGCTACAGCGGCGACCTCAGTCGCCCCCTGATGAAACCCGAGGACCTGTATTTCACCCCCGACATGGCGCGGCAGGCGCTTTCCGGCTTCCCGTGGATCGAGCTTTCGGCACAGCTGCTCGATCTGCCGGCGCCGCCGGAGGGCCTGCTGCAAAGCCTGGGCGATCACGCCGGACGCACCCTGTTCGTCGCCGAATCAGCCGGGCGACGGGAGGCACTGAGCGAACGCCTGCGCCGCCACGGCATTGTGCCGAGAGCGGTGGACACCTGGGCAGGCTTTGAGGCCGACCAGAATCGCTATGCCATCACCCTGGGCCCTGTCGACGAGGCCATGGAGGACCGCAAGCGCGGTCTGCGCATCATCGGCGAGTCAGCCCTGACCGGGCGCCCACCCCCGACCCAACGCCGGAACCGGGCCCAACGCGTTCGCGACCCCGACACCCTGCTCAAGGACCTTTCCAGCCTGCACCTGGGCTCGCCGGTGGTTCACGTCCAGCATGGCGTGGGCCGCTACGCGGGCCTGACCACGCTGGAGGCCGGCGGCGCACTGGCCGAGTACCTGATCCTCGAGTATGCCGGTGGCGACAAGGTGTACGTGCCGGTTGCATCGCTCAATCTCATCCACCGGTATACCGGCAGTGAAGAGGCGCAGGCGCCCCTGCACAGCCTGGGGTCGGAGCGCTGGAAGAAGGTACGCGCGAAGGCCCGCGAGAAGGCCCATGACGTGGCCGCCGAACTGCTGCAGATCCAGGCCCGCCGATTGGCGCGGGAGGCCGAGCCGCTGCAGTGGAATGACGACGACTACCAGCGCTTCTGCGAGGGCTTTCCGTTCGAGCCCACGGCTGATCAGCAGTCGGCCATCGATGCGGTACTGGCCGATCTGGCGGCGGCACGTCCGATGGATCGCGTGGTGTGCGGCGACGTCGGCTTCGGCAAGACCGAGGTCGCCCTGCGTGCCGTGTTCGCGGCCGCCCGGGCCGGCCGCCAGGTCTGTCTGCTGGCCCCGACCACGCTGCTGGTGGAGCAGCACGCCAAGAACTTCGCCGATCGCTTCGCCGACTGGCCGTTACGGGTCGGCGCCCTGTCGCGCATGCGCAGCACCAAGGAGCAGGCGGCCATGCTCGATCAGCTGGCCGCCGGGTCGCTCGACGTGGTGATCGGAACGCACCGCCTGCTGCAGCCCGACGTCCGCTTCAAGCAGCTCGGCCTGGTGGTCGTCGACGAGGAGCATCGCTTCGGCGTGCGGCACAAGGAGCGCCTGAAGAATCTGCGCGCCAACGTGGATCTGCTCACCCTCACCGCCACGCCGATTCCGCGAACGCTCAACATGAGCCTGGCCGGACTGCGCGACCTGTCGATCATCGCCACCCCGCCGGCTTCGCGCATTGCCATCAAGACCACGGTCGCCGAATGGGACAACGCGCTGGTGACCGAGGCCTGCCAGCGCGAGCTGCGACGTGGCGGACAGGTCTACATCCTGCACAACGACGTCGCCAGCATCGAACGCTTCAGCGCCAACATCCGCGAGTTGCTGCCGGAGGCCCGGGTCCGCTTCGCCCACGGCCAGATGCGCGAACGCGAGCTGGAGCAGGTGATGCTCGATTTCTACCACCAGCGGTTCAATATTCTGGTGTGCACCACGATCATCGAGTCCGGGATCGACGTGCCCAGCGCCAACACCATCCTGATCGACCGCGCCGACAAGCTGGGACTGGCGCAGCTGCACCAGCTCAGAGGTCGCGTCGGCCGAAGCCACCATCGCGCCTATGCCTACCTGCTGGTCCCCAGCAAACGGGGACTCAGCACCGATGCGCAGAAGCGGCTGGAAGCCATCGAGACCCTGGGCGACCTCGGCTCCGGTTTCGCCCTCGCCACACATGACCTTGAGATCCGGGGTGCCGGTGAGCTGCTCGGCGACGACCAGTCCGGTCAGATCGAAGAGGTGGGCTTCACGCTCTATGCCGAACTGCTGGCCCGCGCGGTCAAGGCGATCCAGCGCGGTGCACTCGACGACAGCCCCTTCGGCACCCAGGAATGCGAAGTGGACCTCGGGGTGACGAGTCTCATTCCGGACGACTATGTGCCCGACATCGCCACCCGCCTCACGCTCTACAAACGGCTCAGCGAGGCGCACGAGAACGAGACGCTGGACGAACTGCGGGTGGAAATGATCGACCGCTTCGGACTGCTGCCCGCGCCAGCAGAACGCTTGTTCGACCAGGCGCGGCTGCGGGTGGCATTGCAGGCGCGCGGCTTCGCACGTCTGCGGGTGGGCGAGCGCAGCGCCACGCTGGACTTCGGCCCCGCCCCCGGGTTCGACCCGATGAAACTGATCCAGCTGATACAACAGGCACCGAAGCGCTATAAGCTGGAAGGACAGAAACGCCTGCACGTCTACGGTGATTTTGCCGAGCCCGCCACCCGAGCCGAACGGCTGGCGCCGCTGTTTGATGCACTGCCACCCGCGCCCCGACCGGAGTCCGCCGCCTGATGTCCCGCCTGCTGCTGAGCCTGCTGCTGATTCTCGCCCTGCCCGCCTGGGGCGCCGCCGAGCGCTACCGCGTGGACCTGATCGTGTTCATCGACCTGCGCGACCTGTCCGGGGCCAGCCTGCCGCCGCGGCTGCCCGACGCCGACAGCGCCCTCGGGGCGGACAACGAAGCCGCACTGGCGGCCGCCGGCATTCGACGGCTACCGGACACGGACTTTGGCCTTCAGGAGGAATGGACCCGCCTGCGCAACGCACGTTACCTGCGTCCATTGCTGAAGATGGCCTGGGAACAGACCGACCCACCCTCGAACCGGGGTCCCCGCCTACGGATACAGGACGGTGCGGCGATGAGTGTGGTGACACCCGACAGCCTGATGCCGCTGACCCTCGCGCCGCTGGAGGGTAGTGTGGCGCTGCACCGCAGTCGCTACCTGCACCTGGATGTGAATCTGCGTTTCACCGACGACAGCACCGGCTCCGCCCGCCAGTATCGCCTGCAGGAACAGCGGCGCATGCGCCGCGATGAGTTGCACTACCTTGATGGCCCCAAGCTGCGCGCCCTGGCGCGGGTGCGCCGGGCTGATCCCGGCACGCCGCTACCGTAGCCCCTGCATCCAGGCACTCAGCACCTGGGCGTCGCGTTTCAGGCGGTCGATCAGGCCCTGCGCCTCGTCCCGGGAGGCGACCCCGACGAAACAGACCCGATACCAAGTCTTGCCTCCGACATCGGCCGGCACGATCGCCGCGCCGCCGAAGCCCTTGTCCGCCAACTCCGACAGAAACCGCTCGGCCAGTGACTGCTGGGGGAATGAGCCGGCAAACACCATCCAGCTGCTCGGTGCCGGCGCCGGTCCGCGTGCCACCCGCAGCGGCTGTTGTGGGCGGCCGCTGATGGCGGCCTGCATGGCAGCAGCAAAGGCAGCCGAGCGACTGACCTTGGGCGGCGCCGGCGCCGCCGGCATCGATGGGTCACCGCGAAGGGCGGCGGCCAGGCGTCGGGTATCAGGTGCCCGCTGCAGGGCACGGGGCGCATAGGCGAGCGCGGTGGGAGGCTGCCCAATGCGCAAGCGGTGGCAACTGCGCCCCGCCAGTTCAGCCGGTGCGCGGCGCCCGCGGATGGCCACGGCGGCACGCCCGGCAGCGATACAGAACAGGGTTTCGCGCGGCGTCGTCTCGACAAAGTACTCGCCCTGCGCCAGGCTCAGCCGCACCCCGTCGACATCAACCACCATGGGCCAGGCCCGCGGCGACAGGTCGGTCTGCCACCGTACACGCAGGTAGCCGCGCAACAGGCGAAGGTGGGTCACCTCATCGTTGCCGGGCGTCGGCATCTGCAAGGGGACAAAGGCGGCATCGGCACCCAGTTCCAGATCACCGAACCGTTCCAACCGCAGATCGAGCGCCCCTGCGCCGGCGGTCTCCACCACCGCGGAGGGGGGCACCCGCGTCCCCTTCACCAGGGGTTGCGCGGCGCCTCCGTCAGCCCGCACATGCGCCGTGACCGAGCGTTGAACGGTCAGTGCCGACACCGGCAGCGACAGCAGGCCCAGGCACAGCGCCAGGCCCACTGCTCTCACGTCGCGGACTCCGGAGTGGTCAGCTGCGCGAAGGGCCGTGAACGCGAGATCGCCCAACCCTGGGCGTAATCAACCCCCATGTCGGCGAGCAACGGAAACAGAGCGGGGTCCTCGACATGCTCCGCGATGGTCTTGAGCCGCATCTCGTGCCCGATGCGGTTGATGGCTTCCACCATGCCGCGGTCCACGCGATTCTTCAGCATCGACCGTACGAAGCTGCCGTCGATTTTCAGGTAGCTCACCGGCAGATTGCGCAGATAGGAGAACGACGCCATGCCAGCACCGAAATCATCGAGGGCAAAACGGCAGCCGATCTCGGCGAGCCGCTGGATGAAACGACGCGCTTCGCTGAGGTGTGCAATGGCCGCAGTTTCGGTGATCTCGAAGCAGATCTGTTCCGGCGCCACACCATGATGGTCGAAGCGCGACATCAGAAAGCGCACAAACTTTTCGTCGCCAATCGACAATCCGGACAGGTTGACCGCATAGATCACGCCATCCGATGGGCGCCGGGCAATGCCCGCGAGGGCGGCGTCGACCACCCAGCGATCAACCGCACCCATCAGATAGAAACGCTCGGCGGCCGGAATGAAGAGGTTGGGTGGAACCAGCTGCCCGGGGCGTTCCTCATCGCGCAGCCGCACCAGCAGTTCGCGATAGACCACCTGCTCCGGATCAGTGCAGCGCACCACGTCTTCGAAATGCAGCTCGAAACGATGGTGATCCAAGGCACGGTTGATGCGAGCCACCATCCCCATCTCACCCTGGCGCCGCGAGAAGTCGTCACTGCCGTCGGCCACGTGCAAGCGATTGCGCCCCCCATCCTTGGCGGCAAAACAGGCGGCGTCGGCCTCGGACAGGGCGCGCGCGGCACTGGGCGTGTGCTGATCGATTGCCACCACGCCGATGCTCACCGTGAGGCCGTAGGCACGACCGTCCCAATGGAAACGGAATCCGCGCGCCAGCTCCAGCACCTGCTCCAGCCAGACCAGCCCCTCTTCCTGCGCAATGTTCTCCAGCAGCACAGCGAACTCATCCCCGCCAAGCCGGGCCAGCGTATCGCCCTGCCGTAGCCGCTGCCGCATCAAACCCGAGAACTGCCGCAACAACTCGTCGCCGGCAAAGTGCCCCAGGGTGTCGTTGATAACCTTGAACTGGTCCAGGTCAAGATAGGCAAAAAGGTGCTGCCGTTGTTGGCGCCGCGCACCCAGCAGGGCCGTCGACAACCGTCGCTCGAACTCGTCGCGGTTGACCAGCCCGGTCACCGGATCGTGAGTTGATCGATAGGCCAGCTGCTCGCTGAGCAACACCTGCTCGGTGGTATCGGCCAGCACCAGCGCGGCGCCCTGGGCTGGCTCGTCCGGATCGAGCGTGGTTGCCTCCAGGCGAATGCTGATACGACGGCCATCGCGCGCCACCAGGGTGCAATCCTCGCGGCGCAGCGGCACGCCAGATCCCATCACCGCGGACAGCAAGCCCTCCACCCGCTGCCCCTCCGCGTCGAGCAGGTGGAGTACCCGATCACAGGGCTGCCCCACTGCCTCGCCATGTCGCCAGCCGATCAAACGCTCGGCACCGCCCGAGAAGGCACGGATGACGCCATCACCGTCGGTTGCGATGACGGCTTCCCGCAACAGGGTCCCGATGCGCTCGAGCGCACGACTGTGCAGCCCGGCTTCCGCCGCATCGCCGCCCGGGCCTCGCCGCCGCCGTTCAACACGCCGGTAGAGAAACCCCAACCCCACCGACGCATCCGCAGGATCCGGCGCGAACAGTTCCGGTGAGACCAGCGACTGTTCGCGCGGCCCCACCAGCAGACGCCCGCCGTCGGCCAGGGCCGCATGCAGCCGCGCCTGCGCCTCGCGGCGTGCACCCGCCTCGAAACTGTCGAGCACGCCACGGCCGACGATGAGGTCCAGCTGCTGGACCGGCGGCGGCGCTGCCACCTCGTGAAAACGGAAATCGCAACGCGACAGCAAGGGGGCCCGAAGGCGCGCGCCGCCTTCGGGGATCAACTCCAGCCCTGCCCGCAGCACCGCCGGCACCGCGCGCAACTCGGGCGGTGCGATGTATCCGCTGCGGGCCAGCGCCAGCGAGGCCTCGTCAGCATCACTCCCGATGATGCGCCAATCCGGCGCATCGTCAGCAGCGGGCAACATGGCCGACATCAGCAGGGCCAAGGCCACCACCTCCTCACCGCTGCCACAGGCCGGCACCCAGATCCGCGGCGCCGCGTGCGTGGAAAACCATCTCGGCAGGGCCTGCGTGAGCGCGGCATACAGTTCCGGATCTCGAAAAACCTGGGCCTGTGGGATCAGCAAGTGCTGTGCCAGCTGCACCAGTTCCTGCGCATCCGTGGCCAGCAGGGCATCGTAGGCCTCCAGCGTCGGCAGCCCCTGAAGGCGCATGCGCTTGTGCAACCGGCGCAACACACGGCTGCGCGGCAGTTGGTCGAGATCCAGGGCGGCGGTGCGGGTCAGCCGTTCCGCAATGCGCTGATAGGCATCGATCTCGGCGGCATCACCTTCGCCAGAGAGATTGAGCGGTGGGGTCATGCGGCCTCAGCGAAGCCGCTGTAGCAAGGCGAGGAGCAGCGCCCGCACCTGTCCCATACCGCTTTCGATGGACTGGGCGATCTCGGCGTGAATGTCGCCCATGCCCATGACACCGGCGCCCCAGTTCACCGAAACCGCAAGACAGGCATACGGCAGGCCGCGCTCGCGCGCCAACGCCGCCTCCGGCATGCCGGTCATGCCCACCATGTCACAGCCATCGCGCGCCATGCGGCGGATTTCGGCAGCCGTTTCCAGTCGGGGCCCCTGGGTCACGCCAAGTACGCCCTCCCCCGCCAGGTGGACGCCAGCGGCGCCAGCGGCACGACGCAGGGACTCCCGCAGGGCGGGGTCGTAGGGCGCGGTGAACTCGACATGCGCCAGCGGCGCTTCGGCACCGCCATCGGAATAGGTGTGTGCGCGTCCCCAGGTGTAGTCGATGAGATCGAGGGGCAGCGCTACTGCGCCCGGGGAGAACCAGCGTGCGATGCCCCCGACGGCGGCGATGGCCACCACCGCAGTTGCCCCGGCCTGCTGCAGCGCCGCGATATTGGCCCGATAGTTGATGGCGTGCGGCGGGATCCGGTGGCCCTCACCATGCCGCGCCAGAAACAGGGCGGGATACCCCGCCAGGGATCCTTCGAGCACGGGGGCCGAGGGAACGCCCCACGGCGTCTCCACCACGTGTTCGCGCTCGATCGTGAGGTCGGCCCACTGGTTCATGCCGGTGCCACCGATGACCGCCAGCCGCGGGCTCATACCGCGCCCCCGGTCAGGCGAACGGCGTAGATGGCCGGGAGGTGCCGCAGGTATTCCTTGTAGTCCATGCCACAGCCGAAAACGTAGCGATCCGGCACGGTCAAGCCGACGAATTCCGCCTTGACCCCTGGAGCCTTGCGCTTGTGCAGCTTCTCGGCGAGCACCAGGGTCTTGAGGCTGGCGGGCCGCTGCGCCTGAAGAGCGCCCTGAATCGCCGCCAATGTGTGCCCTTCGTCCAGGATGTCGTCGATCACCAGCACGTGTCGCCCCTCCAGCGGCGTGCCCGGCTCGGCTTTCCACACCAATCCCGCACCGGTGGTTTCACCGCGGTAACGCGTGGCATGCAGGTAATCCAGTTCAAAAGCGAAATTGAGGCGCTTGATCAGTTCGACCGTCGGCACCAGACCGCCGACCATGGTGCACACCAGCACCGGGTTCAGGGGGGTGTATTCCGCACGCACGGCACGCGCCAGCCGATCAAAGGTGGCGGATACCGCCGCCTGGTCGTGCAGGCAATCAGCGTTCTGCAGCACAGCCTGTGCTTCCTCGTAGCGGGTCATCTCGACGTTTCCTCAGCCGGGTCGGCGATACAGGGCCTGCAACCGCACACTGGCGGTAGGCCGCGGCCGGACATTGCGCAGGGCATCCAACAACGTCAGCGTAGCAGGTCGATCATTGCAGACCAGCAACATATCTGACCCAGCGTCGAGCGCCATCCGCGCCCGCGTCTCCATGTCTCCGATCGCAGCGGCGCCCCCCATCGACAGGTCGTCTGTGAAGACCGCGCCCTGGAATCCGAGTTGCTTGCGAAGCACGTCCTTTACCCAACGACGGGACAGCGACGCGGGCGTCGGATCGACCGCGGTGTAGCGCACGTGTGCCGTCATGATCGACTCCAGCCCCTCCTGAATGAGGGCCCGGAACGGCTGCAACTCGGTACGTTCGATCTCTTCCAACGGGCGCCGGTCCACCGGCAGCTCGAGGTGGGAATCGGCGGTGACGGCCCCGTGTCCGGGGTAGTGCTTGCCGGTGGCGGACAGCCCGGCAGCACGCAAGCCGTCGCGAAAGGCACGGGCGAGCGTGACCAGCACGTCGGGATCGGTGGCGAACGCACGGTCACCGATCACCCCCGAAACACCGTGATCGATGTCCAGCACCGGGGCAAACGGCAGATCGAAACCGTAGCTTCCCAGTTCGATGCCGATGGTCCGACCGACCTCACGGGCTTCGGACACCGCCTGCGAAGCGGACTCGACATACCGCTGCCCAAGACTGCGCATCGATGGCAGGCGACTGAATCCAACCCGGAACCGCTGAATCCGCCCTCCCTCGTGATCGACCGCCAGCAGTGGCCGCGGCGACTTGCTCGCAAGGATGTCGTCGCACAGCCGCTTGAGCTGCTCAGGGTCGCGGTAGTTGCGGGTGAACAGGATGACACCGCCCACCAAGGGATGGGCCAGGACCTCGCGATCCTCCGCCGTCAGTTCCAGACCGCCGACGTCGACCATCAGTGGGCCGATGAGAGTTGATTCAGGCATGCAGGTTGACCGGGGTTCCCGGCCGGATCAGATCGAACAGGGTAATGATGTCAGCGTTGGCCATGCGTACACAGCCTTTTGAGCCGGGCTGCCCCAACGGGGTGACCGGCGGTGTGCCATGCAGGTAGATGTAGCGGCGGAAGGTGTCGACGCAGCCCAGACGGTTGCGGCCGGGCTCCAGACCGGACAACCAGAGAATCCGGGTGAGAATCCAGTCCCGTCCGGGTAGCGCCTGATGCGCCTCGGCCGTCCACAGCTCGCCGTTCCATCGACGGCCGCGCAGTACCGCCCCGGACGGAAGACCCGCACCGATCATGGCCCGAACCACATGCCGCCCTCGCGGCGTGCACCCGGATCCATTGATCTCTCCGACCCCATTGGCACCGGTGGAAACGGGCACTGCCATGCGCACCTGAGTGCCATCGCGCAGAAAAAGACGTTGCGCTCCAAGGTCGATCTCAATCTCCACGACGCTCCGCCTCGCTCCATCGGGCAAAGGGCCGCAATGACAGCTGATGGTTGTAATAGCGGGCTTGTGCCGTCACCTCGGGTCCCAGCCAGTCCGGGCGGGGGATGGCCTGGTCCACCGTCGACAACTCGACCTCGGCAACCACCAGTCCTTCGTTGTCGTGATGGAACTCATCGATCTCCCAGACCAGCCCGTCGCGCTCGACGATGTGCCGGGTCTTCTCGATCCGCCCAACCGTCAGGGACGCCAGCATCTCGCGGGCCTCTTCAAGCGGTACCGGATAGTCATATTCGGCGCGCGCCGCGCCCACCTGCGCCGCCTTGATGTTGAGCCGTGCGTCTTCGCCCGACACACGGACGCGAATCGACGCCTTGCCGCCGGTTGCCACCAGATAGCCCTGGGCGATCGGCCGCGCCCGGCTGACCTCGGCACGCCATCCGTCGTGGGCGATCAGAAACTTGCGCTCGATTTCCAGTGGCATTGCAGACGGCGACCTGAGAGAAGAAGAGGGCACATTGTGCCGCAGGCGGGGCCCCGCCCGCGTTGTCGAGACCCACGCCCGGGACCGTTCAGGTGGCGGGCTCGAACAGCGCCATCGATTCGATATGCGCAGTGTGCGGAAACATGTCCATCACGCCGGCCTGCAGCAAGCGATATCCGTACTGATGCACCAGGGTACCGGCATCCCGTGCCAGCGTGCCGGGATGGCAGGAGACATAGACAATACGCCGCGGCCGCTTGGCGGCAATCAGCGGCATCATCGCCTCGGCGCCGCTACGCGGTGGGTCGAGCAAAACCCGGTCAAATTCGCCGGAAAGCCAGTCGACATCGCCACCGGTTGTGAACAGATCGGCCTTCTCGAAGCGGATGTCGAGCCCGGCGCGTTCAGCGTTCTCACGGGCACGTTGTACCAAGCCGGTGTCGCCCTCCACAGCGACCAGTTCGGCGCCACGCCGCGCCAACGGCAAGGAAAAGTTACCAAGACCGCAGAACAGCTCCAGTACCCGTTCACCGGGCTCCGGCGCCAACCAGTCCAGTGCCTGATTCACCACCCGCTGACTGATGAATCCGTTGACCTGGATGAAATCCGCCGGCTTGAACTGCAACCGCAGGTCGGAGCCATCAGGCGAATAGTCCAGCACTTTCGCAGGCGGCGTCAGCGGCGTGATGCTGTCCACCCCGCCCGGCTGCAAGCGGATCTCCAAACCGGTCGTGGCAGCCAACTCCTGCAGGATGTCGAGGTCGTCCTCGGTCGGCGGCGCCAGGACACGCACTGCCAGACAGACGTGTTCGCCCACCGCCATCTCGATCTGCGGGATACGGTCGGCAATGCTGGTGCGGGCAAAGGCATCCGCCAGGACACGCAGACGCTGACCGACACGCTCGTCGACGACCGGACAGCTTTGAAGCTGCGCCAGAAAATGGCTGCGGCGCTCCCGAAAGCCCACCAGTACGCCACCCTTCTTCGGTACCTTCTTAACCCCGATCCGGGCGCGCCGCCGATACCCCCACACCGGCCCGGTCACGGGCGGCGCCACCTGCACCGGCGTCACCTTGCCGATGCGTGCCAGCGCGTCGAGCATCTGCTTCTGCTTGAAGCGGATCTGGGCCTCCGGCGACAGATGCTGAAGGGCGCAGCCACCACACAGGCCGAAATGGTCGCAGCCCGGCGCCACCCGATCCGGGCTGGGCGACTCCACCGACACGGTCTGTCCCTCATCGGCCGCCTTGCCGGTGGCCAGATAACGGAACCGCACCCGCTCCCCGGGCAGGCTGTCGGCGATGAACACGACCTTGCCGTCGACCCGTGCCACGCCGCGACCGTCTTCCGCGAGGTCGAGAATGTCGGCGCTGAATTCCCCCTCCGGGGGGCGGCGGCCCCGCCGTCTCATGCAGGGAACACCCCGGTGGAAATGTATCGGTCCCCACGGTCGCAGGCGATGGTGACAATGGTGGCGCCCTGCACCCGCTGACACAGCTGCAACGCGGCCCACATGGCACCGCCCGAAGACGGCCCGCAGAACAGGCCTTCCACGGCTGCCATCTCCCGCATGACCCGCTCCGCCTCCGAAGTCGATACTTCGATGATTTCGTCGATGCGGGGGCGCTCGAAGATCTTCGGCAGATAGGCGTCCGGCCACTTGCGGATACCGGGAATGGACGACGCGCCGTCGGGCTGCACACCGACGACCTGAATCGCCGGTTGCTGCTCCTTGAAATAGCGAGAGCAGCCCATGATGGTGCCGGTGGTCCCCATGCTGGAGACAAAATGCGTGATCCTGCCCTCGGTGGCGCGCCAGATCTCCGGCGCCGTGCCTTCGTAATGCGCCCGCGGATTGTCCGGGTTGGCGAACTGGTTGAGCACCCGTCCACGGCCCTCCGCCGCCATACGGTCGGCGAGGTCGCGTGCGCCCTCCATCCCCGCTTCCTGGGTGACCAGCTCGATCTCGGCGCCGAACGCCCGCATGGTGGCGCGCCGTTCGGCGCTCATGTGTGCTGGCATCACCAGCACCATGCGATATCCGAGCACTGCAGCGGCCATCGCCAGGGCGATACCGGTATTACCCGACGTCGCCTCGATCAGGGTGTCCCCCGGCGTTATCTCTCCGCGCTCCTGGGCACGGCGGATCATCGAATAGGCGGGACGGTCCTTGACGGACCCGGCGGGATTGTTGCCCTCCAGCTTGGCGAACAGACGGTTGTTGCCGATTCCGGGCAGCCGCGTCAGTTCTACCAGGGGGGTGTTGCCGATGGTGTCGGCAAGCGTCATGGTGTGCATGGGTGGAATCGTACCCGACCGGCCGCTCATCGGCGAAACTCTGGGCCATGACGCTATTCACCGCTCTGCATCGTTGGCTGCCGTTCGCGATCAGCTTCCTGCTGCCCCTGGCCTGGCTGGCGGGCGGCTTGATCCTGACCTGGAGCCTGCTGGACCCGGCACGGCTGTCGCGCAGCCTGCAGCTGCTGCTGGGCTTCACCTGGGGCGGAGCAGCATTGCTGCAGCTGTGGGTGGCCCGGCGACAGGCACGTGCATGGAGCCGGTTGGCTGCGGTTGCCCGCAATCTGGCACAGGGGCGCGGTGAGCAACGGGCCCCGCGCGACCTGCCGGGACATGCGCGCCTCGTCGCCGAGCCGCTGGATGACGCCGGGCGCGTGATCACCCAGCTGCGCGATCATCAGGACACGCTGGTGATGCAGACCACGGCGCGGCTGAAGGCGGATCAGGAGCGCCTGCAGGACATGAACGCCGAGATGCGTCGTGCCCTGCTGACGACCCAGGCGGCGGCCCGAGCGCAGTCGGAACTGTTTTCGAACCTGTCGCATGAACTGCGCACGCCGCTGACCGGCATTCTCGGCTACGCCGACCTGCTGCGACGATCCACCCTGGATGCCGAACAGGAACAGTACGTCGCCACGCTCGACAAGTCGGCGCGCGGCATGCTGACCATGATCAACGACCTGCTCGACTGGAGCCGGATCGAGGCCGGCCGGCTGCGCCTGCACGAGGAGCGCTTCGAGATTCACGAGGTGATCGAGGATGTCACCACCCTGCTGGCACCACTGGCCTACGAAAAATCCCTGGAACTGGTACGCATCGTCTACCACGACGTGCCAACGACCCTCAGTGGAGATGCCCAGCGGCTGCGACAGGTGCTCACCAACCTGCTCTCCAATGCCATCAAGTTCACAGAGCAGGGCGAGGTGGTGCTGCGGGTGATGCGCGAGCGCGAAGACAAGGGACGGATCTGGCTGCGACTCACGGTTTCCGACACCGGCATCGGCATCTCGGCCGAACAGCAGGCACGCCTGTTCCAGCCTTTCCAGCAGGCGGGACCGAGCAGTGGCGGCAGCGGTCTCGGCCTGTCGATCAGCCGCAAGCTGACGGAACTGATGGGGGGCAGCGTCTCACTTGAAAGCACCGAGGGTGAAGGGTCGGTCTTCAGCGTGTTGCTGCCGCTCGGCCTGACCGCGGACACCGACATCGGCCCCACCCCCGATCGCCGGCTGTCGGAAAAGACCGTCTGGCTGCTCGAACCGCACGACACTGCGCGGCTGGCCCTCACTCACAGCCTCGCCTTCTGGGGCCTCAACGTGGTCCGTTATGACAGCGTTGAGGCCTTGCACGACCGTCTGCAGCTGGCCCACAACCTGCCGGCACTGGTGGTGGTCGGCCTGCGCCCCGAGGATGTCGAGACCATGCGTCCCATCCTGCAGCAATGCGCCGAGCATCGCCCGCCGCTACTGACGCTGGTGGCATCGGCGTCGCTGGACGTGCAGCTGCGCCTGCGGGCGCTCGGCGCCGCTGCCTGCCTGCCCAAGTCCGCGGGCCGCCAGTCACTGCAACAGGCCCTGGTCGAACTGGCCACCGAGCGTCGTACCAGCCGCCCCCTCAATGGTCGCAGTGCGCTGGTGGCCGACAACAACGTGGCCAATCTGCGCTACCTGGCGTTGCTGTGCGTGGAGCTCGGCCTGGATGTGCTCGAAGCGCGCGATGGCGAAGAGGCACTCAATCTCTGGCGGGCCCATCGGCCCCAGTTCGTACTGCTGGACGCGCGCATGCCGCGCCGCACCGGCGCCGCCTGCGCCGAGCTGATCCGGGCCGAGGCGGATGATCCAGGGCCGCGCATCATTGCCATCAGCGCCCATCTGGAGCCCGAGGAGCGCCGCGCTTTCCTCGACGCCGGCGCCGATCACATCCTGCTCAAACCCTTCGACGAACGTCAGTTGCTGAATGCGCTGTTGCCCGGTCGTCAGCAACCCCCGGCCCCGTCTTCGCAACGGCTGGCCGAGGATCCCGAGATGCTGCAGCTGCTGGCAGAGGAACTGCCGCTGCAACTCGACGAGGTGGAAACCGCCTGCGGGCACGGCGATCTGTCGGCCGCGCGCGAGGCCGCGCACCAGCTGCGGGGCACCGCTGCGTTCTACCATCTCGGCGCCCTGCGGGAGTGCGCCAGTGCGCTGGAAACACGCCTGCGACAGGTAACCGCCACCGGAGAAGCGGACGCCGCCATCCAGGCCGTGAAGCAGGCGGTGGCGGAGGCCTTAGGCGATCTCCAGCGCCGCCGCGCCGAGCGCGCCTGAGCCCTCCAGCACCACGGTTGCCAACACCCACTCGCCCTGGTCGGTGAGTGCCAGGTGGGCCCGCTGCACGCCGTCCGCGCGCAAGCGCTCGGCGAGCCGGGCGCTGAACACCAGCCGCGGCGCACCCTGAGCACCGCGCAGCACACCGCAGTCGAGATGACTGACACCACGGAACCCGGTCCCCATGGCCTTCACCAGCGCCTCCTTGGCGGCGAAGGCCTTGGCGAGACGGTTGACCGGATCCCCCTTCGGGGGCAGCGCGGACTGCTCGGCCGGCATCAGCAACTTGCGGCAGAACCGCTCGCCATGACGGCGCCAAACCGCATCAATGCGCGGCAGATGAACCAGGTCATTGCCCAGGCCGACAATCACGCCGCCAACCTTCGGGCCTCGGTCATCACCCGGCGCATCTCCGCCACCGCCGCCGGCAAGCCGACGAAGATGGCGCGCGCAACAATGCTGTGGCCGATGTTGAGCTCCACGACTTCGGGGATACGGGCGATTGCGGCCACATTCTGCAGATGCAGGCCGTGTCCGGCGTGGACCTCCAGCCCGGCCGCCTGCGCCTGCGAGGCGAAATGCCGGATCCGGGTCAGCTCCTGACGCTGCGCCTCGCCGGCGGTGTCGGCGTAACGCCCCGTGTGAATCTCGATCTGCGGCGCACCCGCCGCCAGACTGGCAGCGAGCTGCGCTTCGTCGGCATCGATGAACAGGGCGGGCACCGTTCCGACCGCCAGCAGACGCTGGCAGGCATCCCGCACTGCGGCGAGATGACTGACCACATCCAGGCCACCCTCGGTGGTCACCTCTTCACGGCGTTCCGGCACCAGGCAGGCGAAGGTGGGGCGGGCGCGGCAGGCCAGCTCGATCATTTCACCGGTCACCGCCATCTCGAGGTTCACCGGCACCGGACTACTGGCCACCATCCGCAGGACGTCATCATCCTGGATATGCCGTCGGTCCTCGCGCAGGTGGATGGTCAGACTGTCGGCGCCGCCGCTGGCAGCGATCAGGCCGGCTTCCACCGGGTCGGGATAGGCCGTGCCACGCGCCTGTCGCACCGTCGCAACGTGGTCGATGTTGACGCCCAGACGCAGCAAAGGGGGGGGAACCGACATGCCGGTGTCTCAGGTGGATGAGACGTCATTATCGCCGAGCACGCCCCGCATGCGCCTCAGCAGCAGCGGGGTCTGCAGGCGACGACCCGCCAGCGCCAGCGTCAGTATCGCCTTCAGCAGACGCCGCGCCTCCTGCGCGCAGGCGCCCGGCAATGGCTGATCGTCCTGGAGCGCCGAGAGGGTCGCCCCCGATACCGGCCCGCGGGGGTCCGGCACCAGCCCCTGATCGGCGCTCCAGGCGTAGCGCTGCTCGGGCGCGAAGTCGCCCCCTTCCAGCACACCGAAGCCGATCTCCTCCAGCAGATGACGCTCGAAGTGGCGAAGTGCATCCTGCGCCTGTTCCCCGGGCAACCGTGCCAGCGTCCGCGCATAGATTGGGAAAAGCCCGGGATGGGGATCATCTCGCGCCAACAGTTTCAACAGCAGCTCGTTGAGGTACCACCCATAGAACACGCGGTCGCCGCCGAGTGGAACAGGTGCGCCATCGGCTTCCGCAGCCGTCAGGGTGAGCAACTCGCCACGCCCTTGCACACCGACCAGTACCGGCACAAAAGGCTGCAGCACCCCCCGAAGACGGCTCCGTGGCGCACGGGCGCCCCGGGCAACGGCACCGATCCGCCCGTCCCGCAGGGTGAACAGCTCCAGCAGCAACGAGGTGTCGCTATAGGGCCGTGCCTGCAACACATAGGCCGGCACCAGCACCTCGGCGCGGGCACGCATCGAGCTTACTCGCCGCTGATACCGAACTGCCGCAATGCCCGCAGGTCATCGCTCCAGTTCTCGCGCACCTTGCACCAGAGCTTGAGATACAGCTTGCGCCCCTGCTGGCGTTCCCACTCACGACGGGCCGCCTCACCGATCTTGCGCAGCTGTTCGCCCTTCTCGCCCACGACGATGCCCTTCTGCCCCTCGCGCTCGACCCAGATCACCGCATGCACACGGTCGAGCCGGCCTTCCTGTTCGAAGGATTCGATGGCCACCGTAGTGGCGTAGGGCAACTCCTGATGCAGGTTGCGCACGAGCTTCTCGCGGATCAGCTCGGCGAGGCCGAAGGCGTCGTCGTAGCCCACCACCTGATCTTCCGGATAGAGCGCGGGGCCTTCCGGCATACGGCTCATCAGCTCGTCCACCAGGGGCTGCAGATTCTGGCGTTTCATCGCCGACAGCGGCACCACGAAAGCGAACGGATGTCGCGCAGCAGCCTCGGCAAGCAGCGGCAGCAGCCGCGCCTTGTCGGTGATCCGGTCCACTTTGTTGACCACCAGTCCGACCGGCATCGGCAGCGTCGACAGCCGCGTCAATACCGCCTCGTCCTCCTCGGTCCAGCGGCCGGCTTCGATCACGAACAAGACCACATCGACATCGGCCAGCGCACCGGCCGCAGCATCGTTCATCATCGTGTTCAGCCGGCGGGTGGCCCGCAGGTGCAACCCGGGCGTGTCGACAAACACCAACTGCCCCTCGGCGCGGTTGACCACGCCTTGGATCCGGTGCCGCGTCGTCTGCGGCTTGTGCGAGACGATGCTCACCTTGCGCCCGACCAGGGCGTTGACCAGCGACGACTTGCCCACATTGGGACGCCCGACCACCGTTACCAGACCACTGCGCATCAGTTTGCCTCCGGCCCGGTCACCACCGGAACCCCCAGTGAAATCAACAGTGCATGCGCCGCACGCTGCTCGGCCTCACGGCGGCTGCCACCCTCCGCCTCGGCGGACAGCGCTGCATCCCCGGCCGAGACCCGCACCACGAAACGTCGCCGATGCGGGGGGCCCGATGCCGTCAGCATGGCGTACTGCGGCAGTGGCCGCCCCCGCGCCTGCAGCCACTCCTGCAGGCGAGTCTTGGCATCCTTGAGCAACTCTGGATCGGGCAGCGCATCCATCAGGCCCTCGAACCATCGCAGACAGCAGCGTTGCGCCTCATCGAAGCCGGCATCCAGCCAGATGGCGCCCAGCACCGCTTCCAGCGCATCAGCCAACAGCGAGTCCCGCCGATGTCCGCCGGACTTACGCTCGCTCTCGCCCAACTGCAGCACGGCCCCCAGATCAAAGTCCCGCGCGATACCCGCCAGCGTTGACTCCCGCACCAGACTGGCGCGAAGGCGCGACAAGGCCCCCTCATCGTCACGCGGCCGTCGGCCATAAAGCGCCGCCCCCACCAGGGCATTGAGCAAGCCATCGCCCAGAAACTCCAGGCGTTCGTTGTTGTGCCCGCCGCAAGAGCGGTGCGTCAGTGCCTGGGTGAGCAGCGCAGTGTCACGAAACCGGTAGCCGATGACGGCCTGCAGCTGATCCAGCGTCAACTGCCGGCGCCCGCCATGGGAACGGCGTCCTCGAACTCGAGCACCAGCGACACGTTGGCAAACAGATGACGGTGCGCCTCGTAGTAATAGCTCAGCTGGCGCCCCCCGCTGCCCCGCACCACCCGTACATCCTTGGGCGTGAGCTCCTCAATGCCTTCGATGTCCCAATACCGCTGAAGACTCTTTCGCACCTCGGTGACACTGCCGGGCGCATCCTGCGCAACGGCATTGACGGCGCGGGCGATCTTCATCTGGTTGAGGTACACCGGAAGGCAGGTGAACACCAGCAGCGTCACGAACCCGATGAAGGCGAACAGGCACAGCATGCCGAACCAGCCGAGACCCCGTTGCCGTTGACGATTGAGCATGAATGACCCCTTGCGCCTGATCAGGCGGCGTTACCAAAAACCTGGTGTGCTGTTCCGCAAATATCTTTACGAAATCGAACTATTGACGGAACACCAAACTAACGGACCTTCATCCCGATACGGGATGTGTCAACACGATAGCGCTCACCATCCCAACTCATCCAGATGAGAAACGCCTTGCCAACCAGATTCTGTGCCGGGACGGTGCCCCAGCGCCGTGAGTCGTCACTGCCGTCGCGGTTGTCGCCCATGGCGAAGTACTGCCCGGCCGGCACCACGAAGTCGAAGTCGTCGGCCGGACGCTCGGGATTGGTGATGATCTGATGCTCGGCGCCGGCAAGGTCCTCCGTGAACCGGTGTACCGACCCGTAGGGGCCTGAGAACACGCCCGCCGGCTCCAGCGTCACGGGGTCACCGTTGAGATAGAGCTGCTTGTCGATGTAGGTGATCCGGTCACCCGGGAGACCCACAATGCGCTTGATGAAGTCCTTGGAAGGATCGACCGGCCAGCGGAACACCACCACATCACCGCGTTCCGGCCACCCTCCCACCGGTACGATGCGGCGGTGGAACACCGGATCCCGCAGACCGTAGGCAAACTTGTTGACGAGGATGAAGTCGCCGACGCTAAGCGTGGGGATCATCGACCCGGACGGAATCCGGAACGGCTCGGCAACGAAGGCCCGCAGCACCATCACCACGGCGATCACCGGAAAGAACGACCGGCAGAACTCGATCAGCCCGTTGGCCTTGGCTCCCTCCCCGGCCTGGGCCACCCGGCGCGGTGCCAGCCACAGTCGGTCGAGCAGCCACACCACACCCGTGACCGCAGTCGCCAGGGTCAGCAGAACCATGAAGTCCCAGTGGAACATGGGGGCGTTCATTTCTTGCGATCCACGCCCAGCACCGCGAGGAAGGCTTCCTGCGGAATCTCGACACTGCCGATCTGCTTCATGCGCTTCTTCCCCTCTTTCTGCTTCTCGAGCAGCTTACGCTTACGCGATACGTCGCCGCCGTAACACTTGGCTATCACGTCCTTGCGCAGGGCCTTCACCGTGGTCCGCGCGATGATCTTGGAGCCGATCGCCGCCTGGATGGCGATGTCGAACATCTGACGGTGAATGACCTCCTGCATCTTTTCGCAGAGATCGCGCCCGCGCGGGTAGGCGTTGTTGCGATGCACGATGGTGGCCAGCGCGTCCACCTTGTCCCCGTTCACCAGCACATCCAGCTTGACCAGATCGGCGGCCTGGAAGCGGACGAACTCGTACTCGAAACTGGCAAAGCCGCGGGACACGCTCTTCAGGCGGTCAAAGAAGTCGACGACCACCTCCGCCATGGGCATCTCGACCTCCAGCTGCACCTGGGAGCCGAGGTAGCGCAGGTTCTTCTGCACACCCCGCTTTTCCATGCACAGCTGCATCACCGGCCCAACGTAGTCCTGCGGCATCAGCACACGTGCGTTGATGATCGGCTCCCGCAGCTCGTCGTACTCACCCGGCGCGGGCAGTTCGGCAGGGTTCTCGATCTTGCGGATGCTGCCGTCGGCCATCACCACTTCGTAGACCACCGATGGCGCGGTGGTGATGAGATTGAGGTTGTATTCGCGTTCCAGGCGCTCCTGCACGATCTCCAGATGGAGCATGCCGAGAAAGCCAATGCGGAAACCGAACCCCAGGGCGGTGGAGTTCTCCGGCTCGAACTGCAGCGCGGAGTCGTTGAGCTGCAGCTTCTGCAGCGACTCGCGGAAATCCTCGAAGTCGTCGGCGTCAATCGGGAACATGCCGGCGAACACCCGCGGCTGCACCTTGCGGAACCCCGGCAGGGCGGCAGCGCAGGGCCGCGCGGCATCGGTGATGGTGTCCCCGACGGGGGCACCGAAGATGTTCTTGATACCGGCGATCAGGAAGCCCACCTCGCCGGTGCGGATTTCGTCCTTGAACACCCGCTTGGGGGTGTGCACACCCAGCATGGTCACTTCATGATCCTTGCCGGTGGACCAGACCCGCACCTTCTGCCCTTTGCGGACACTGCCGTTGAGGATGCGTACCAGCGACACCACACCGAGATAGGGGTCAAACCAGGAGTCGGCCACCAGCGCCTGCAGGGGCGCCTCCGGGTCACCTTGAGGCGGCGGCAGCTTCTCGATCACCGCCTCCAGCACTGCAGCCACATTGATCCCGGTCTTCGCCGAGATCCGCAGCGCATCCTTGGCCTCGATTCCGATCACCTGTTCGATCTCGTCGGCCACGCGCTCCGGCTCGGCGTTGTGCAGATCGATCTTGTTGAGAACCGGCAGCACCTCGAGGTTCTGATCCAGCGCGGTGTAGCAATTGGCCACCGACTGGGCCTCGACCCCTTGCGAGGCATCGACCACCAGCAAGGCGCCTTCGCAGGCTTCCAGCGAACGGGAGACCTCATAGGAGAAGTCGACGTGCCCCGGGGTGTCGATGAGGTTGAGCTGGTACACCTGGCCATCGGCAGCGGTGTAGTCCAGCGACACCGCCTGCGCCTTGATGGTGATCCCGCGCTCACGCTCGATGGGGTTGTTGTCGAGCATCTGGCTCTGTAATTCCCGCTCCTCGACCCCCTTGCACAGCTGGATGAATCGATCGGCCAGCGTGGACTTGCCGTGATCGATGTGGGCGATGATGCAGAAATTGCGGATGTTCGGAAGAGACTGCTTCATGAATCAACGGGGTCCGGCACGACGAAAGGGGGCCATCCGGCGGATGACCTGACGACGGCCAAGGACAACCGGCCTGACGACGGAGCGCCGCCCGCCCCGGCACCCGCACCGCTCAGGCGTCAGTTGCGTTGCCGGCGGACGGACCAGCGCCGCGCAGTATACCGGAGGGCTCCGCGGTCCAGAGGGCCGCTAAACGCTCGACGTCAATGGGCGCAGCCAGCACCAGCAACCCCTGGGCGTCGAGCAGGACAGGAATGCGATCACCATACCGCCGACGCCACTCCGGCCGGCTGTCGACGTCGTCCATCGTAAAATCGATACGGCCATCCAGCCGTAGCGCAATGGCGGCGTCCTCACACAGCTCGCAGCCATCACGTATCAACAGGCGATACGTCATCGCGGCACCGAACGGCCGGGGATATCCAGCGCCAGAAACAGGGGCGCCCCCCGGCGTTGCACCAACACCGGCACGGTGGCCCCCGGGGTCAGCCGCTGAACCACCTCGTCGAATCGGTCGGGACTGTCCACGGTCTGTCCATTGAGCTGCAACAGGACATCGCCGGGCCGCAATCCGGCCCTCAGGGCGGGACCGTCGGTTACCTCGGTCAGGACCACCCCACCCGATAACAGCTGCGCATCCCCGCGCTCGTCCATCGTCAGCGCCCGCACCGCCAAGCCAAGCAAGTCACCACGCAGACGCGGCGCAGGGGTGGGCGTTACGGTGGGCGGAGGCGAGGCGTCGGTTGACGGTGCCTGCGTCGGGGGTACGGCAGCGTTGGCCGGCAGCGTGCCGACCTCGACGCGAATGTCGACAGTGCGCCCCTGGCGCAGCAACAGCAAGGTCACCATCTCACCCGGGTCCACTGCGCCCACCAACGGCGGCAACTCCCGAGAGCTTGGCAACGCCTGCCCATTGAAACCGAGAATGACATCCCCTTGGCGCAGACCCGCCTGCTCGGCAGGAGAACCCTCCAGCACCTCGGCGACCAGCGCGCCCTCGGCGCGTTCCAGTCCGCGCGAATTGGCATCCTCACGCCCCAGCGGCTGCACCACGAGGCCCAGCCAGCCTCGCGTCACCCGCCCGTGCGCACGCAACTGCTGCGCCACCTTGTCGGCGACATCCACCGGGATGGCAAACGCCACCCCGGAGCTGCCACCGGTCTGACTGAAAATCTGCGAGTTGACGCCGATGACCTCGCCTCGAAGGTTGAACAAGGGGCCTCCGGAGTTCCCGGGATTGATCGCCGCGTCGGTCTGAAGAAACGGAACGTACTGCTCACTGTCGAGTGCACGTCCCTTGGCCGACAGAATGCCGGCCGTGACGGAGTAGTCGAAACCGAACGGCGAACCGATCGCCAGCACGGTCTGCCCGGGACGCAGACGGGAGGCGTCCGCCAGTCGCGCCGCTGGCAGCCCATCGGCGGAAATCTGCAACAGGGCCAGGTCGCTGGGCTCGTCGAATCCGACCAGGCGGGCCTGCAGCTGGCGCCGGTCGAGCAGACGCACGAAGATTTCCCGTGCGTCCCGAATGACGTGGTAGTTGGTCAGCACATATCCATCACTGGACCAGATGACGCCAGAGCCGAGGGACTGCGGACTGCCGTCCTCCGGCCCCGCGCCGTCGGCGATCACCGGGTGCCCGGCCGGCAGGCCAAGATCACTGATCGTGCTGATGTTGACCACCGATGGGCTGACCTGCTCGACCAGATCGGCAACGTGCTCGTCGCCGCCGCGCTTGCATCCCGCGACGCCGAGCACCACCAACAACGCAAGGCCCAGTGTCCGGCCATGCATGCGCATGCGCATCCCTTTCCCCTGGAGGCGACCCTCGGGCCGCAAGACCTGCATTATCGAAACCGCGACGCGCCGCGATCAACCCCGGATGGCGCAATCCGGCCCGCCGGCATCCCGCCGCAGCACCACCGGACGCGCATCCGGCAGGGCCGCCGTGCGGTCACTGATGATCCGGGTGACGACAAAGCCCCCCACCATCCCCAGCAAGCCGAACGCCGCCACCAACAATTCGTGCGCCTCAAGCAGGAGATGGGCGAAGCTGCCCGCCATCACCAAACCGGCGAGGGGAACGGCATACGCCGCCAGGGCGGCGCGCACCAGCGCTCCTTCCTCGACCCCGATCACGACCGTCTCCCCCACCTGGGGGTGACAACGGCGCAGGCTGACTTCGACCTCCGGTCGTCGACTGCTGACCAGCCGATTGATCATGCCGCCCCCGCAACCGCGCCCTTCCTGACAGCGCGCGCAGTGTTCTGCACTCAAGGGGCGTACCCAGGCGGCTCCGTCCGCGACACGGCAGACCACCGCGCGGGCCTCGATCATTGCCCGGGTTCCGCTACCGCATGCTCGGTTTCCGGCAGCACGCCATCCGCTATCAGCTTGATGGTCTGACGAGGGACTTCGCCCACCACCGTGATCTGCATTGATCCCGCCAGCCGCCGATAGGCGTTGACCGCTCCCATGGCGTTGAGCGGCCGGGGAGCGGCGGTCAGGCTCCCCTGCCCTTCACGACCGAACACCGACACCGCGGACAGCCCATCGGACAACACCCAATGCTGGATCCGTCCGGCACCCCCCGGGAGGGTGCGCTGCACGTGCATGACCACCTCGAAACCTTGCGGCAGATGCTGGAAGGCCCAGGGACGACGCGCATCCTGATCGGCGGCCACACCGGCTTTCACCGGTGCATCGCCCGCCACCAGAGCCTGCGGCGAGGGCGCCACCTCCTGCACCACTGCCTGGTACTCGGCGAGCCGCTCGGGCGGAATCTCGAAGGCAGTGTCCGGGATTTCGGACGGAAACTGCACCTCGGTGAACATCATCTGCTCCAGGGTCTCGCCGCGATGATCCCGAAGCGTCACCTTGATCGGCACCCGGGTTTCGGCGTCCGCCCAGATTTCGTAGCCATAGCGGAACTGGTCCCTCGGCACGATGGCAACCCCCTGGCAGGCACGCCCGGCGATGCGTTGCTGACCGAGATCTTCCAGCTGGTAAACCTGAGCGATCCGCGCCACCTGCTCCGGGGACAGCACCGGAAACAACCCCTGCGGCGTCGGCTGGGGCGCCGTCGACAGCCGACGGTTCTTTGGCAGCAGACACGTCACCGTGTCCCCCTGCTTCAGCACCTCACGCGGTTCGCCGGTGAGGCTCTGCACCCGCTCTCGCTCCTGACCATCCTGGAAGCGGTGGGTCACGCGAAAGGTTTCCAGGGTCGAGGCGCCCCGATAGATCATCACGCCTTCATAGTTCGCGGTGCGGGCCGCACGGCTCATGTCGACCAGCCAGGCCTGCGGGTCCGCCGCCTGGGCGCCGAAGCTGATGCCGGCGCCCAGCGCCGCGAGCCACAGGCGCGACATCAGCGGGCATCCTCCACGGCCGACACCGCCATCGGACGCGCGCCATCACTGGTGTGCGCAGCGAAACGGGCGTAACGCAAGGTGCCGCCGACCCCCTGGCTCGCCAATGCGTTGTTGTGTTCCAGCAGATAGTTGTTGAGGAGCCAGGTGTCCTCGGCGTCCAGGGGTTGGGCGGTACCGGCCGGGTCGACCCGCGGCGGCACCGCCGGCGTGTTGGCCACCAACTGCAGACCTGCGGCGGGAGCGGCAACCGGCACCGCGGCCGGTGCACCCGTGGGGGGAGCGCGGTCGACACCGACGGTTAGCGCGACCGCAACCGCGGCCACACTGGCCGCCGCCGCCAGGCCCGCCACAGGACGCCACCGCAGGGCCGGCCGCCGGCGTGCTGCCAGCGAAGCCACCTTGGGGTGCGCTGAGGCCAGCGGCACTGGTGCCGCTCGCACCTCGCTCATCAGGCCTGCCATCCAGGCGTCCCCGACCGTTGCGATCCGGGTGCCTTCGCGGGCATCGCGCTGAGCGCACATCTGCGACCACTGCCGCATCGCTGCGGAATCTTCCGCCATACCGGCCAGCAGACGATCAAGTTCCTGCGCCTCGCAGGCATCGTCCATCAGGGCCGAAAGGGTTTCTTGAACATTCATGGCTTCACACCGTCCGTTCCGACTGGTACCGCGAAAGAACGGAAAAGTTCCCGTTCTGACAACATTTTTCGATGCTCAATCATTGCTGATCAACGGGCCAATGACGGCATCGATCGCTTCCCGTGCCCGGAAGATACGCGAACGCACCGTTCCAATGGGGCAATCCATGGCCTCGGCGATCTCCTCGTAAGACAGGCCTTCGAGTTCACGCAAGGTGATGGCCTTGCGCAAATCCGGCGGTAGCGCGCTGATGGCCTCGGCCACCTTGTACTTGATCTCCTCCGTCAGCGCGGCCGCCTCGGGGGTATCGCCATCACTTAGATGGTCGGTATGGCCGTAAAGTTCGGCATCGGCCACATCAATGTTGTTCTGGCCGCTCGGACGGCGCGACTGCGCCACCAGATGATTCTTGGCCGTATTGATGCCGATCCGGTACAGCCAGGTATAGAAGGCGCTGTTGCCCTGGAACCCACCGATGGCCCGATAGGCCTTGATGAAGGTTTCCTGCGCCACATCGGGCGCATCGGCGTCACCGACCAGTCGGCTGACCAGCTGGATGATCTTGTTCTGGTATTTGCGAACCAGCATCTCGAAGGCACGGACATCACCGCCCTGCACCCGCGCGACCAGCTGTTCGTCGGTGTTCGTATCGCTCATGCGTCCCGCTTGACCGTAACGCGGCCGTCATCATCGATGGCGACCGGCTACACTCCCAACCCCTGAAAATCCGCGCGTGCAGGCGTGGTAAGACACGCGGCCCGCCGTCATCGCAGCGGGCGCAACACTCGCATTCTACTCGACAAACTGGGCGCTGCATGGAAGAGACCGATGTGCTGATCCTGGGCAGCGGCGCCGCCGGGCTGACCTGTGCGCTGCGCCTGGCAAAAAAGGGGGTCAAGGTCACCGTGGTGTCCAAGGGACGCCTGGCCGGTGGCAGCACCTTGTGGGCTCAGGGCGGCATTTCGGCGGTGCTCGATGCCGACGACTCGACCGAACACCATGTCGATGACACCCTGGGTGCCGGCGCCGGGCTATGCGATGAAGCGGCCGTGCGCTTCACCGTGGAACGTGGCCCCGCCGCCATCCGCTGGCTGCAGGCGCAAGGCGTGCGCTTCACGCTCGACCCGGAAACCGGCTCAGGCACGGGGCTGCACCTGACCCGCGAAGGCGGACACTCCCACCGGCGCGTGGTCCACGCCGCCGATGCCACCGGCAGGGCCCTGGAGACCACGTTGTCCTCGCTGGCTGCAGGCCACCCGAATATCCGGGTGCTGGAACATCACCTGGCGGTGGACCTGATCGTCGGCGAGCGTGCGCAGGGGGCGTACCTGCTCAACGTCAATACCCATGCGGTTCATGCCCACGCCGCACGCGCGGTGGTGCTTGCCACCGGCGGCGCCAACCAGGTCTATCTCTACTCCAGCAACCCGCATGGCGCCTCCGGCGACGGCATCGCCATGGCCTGGCGCGCCGGCTGCCGGGTCGCCAACATGGAGTTCATGCAGTTTCACCCGACCACGCTGTTCCACCCGGAGAAACGCAACTTCCTGATCAGCGAGGCCTTGCGCGGAGAGGGTGCTTTGCTTCGCCTGCCCGATGCCGACAACCGCGCTGGCGAACGCTTCATGCCGCGCTTCGATGAGCGCGCCGAGCTGGCGCCCCGGGACGTCGTCGCACGCGCCATCGACCACGAGATGAAACGGCTGGGCCTGCGCTATGTCTATCTGGACATCACCCACCAGCCAGAGGCGTTCATCCGCGAGCACTTCCCCAGCATCCACCACCACTGCCTGAAGGCGGGTATCGACATCACCCGCGAGCCCATCCCGGTCGTCCCATCCGCCCATTTCACGTGTGGCGGCGTGCTGACCGACCTCAATGCCCGCACCGACGTCGAAGGTCTCTATGCCGTTGGCGAAGTGGCCTGCACCGGCCTTCACGGCGCCAACCGTCTGGCCTCCAACTCGCTGCTGGAGTGCCTGGTGTTCGGCGACGCCGCCGCCCGCGACCTGCTGACCCGACTGCCGGCATGGCAACGGCCGCGCACGCTGCCGGGCTGGGATGCCAGTCAGGTGACCGACTCTGACGAGGATGTGGTGGTCAGCCACAACTGGCTGGAACTGCGCACCTTCATGTGGGACTACGTCGGCATCGTCCGCACCACCAAACGGCTGGAGCGCGCGCAACACCGCATCGAGCTGCTGTCGCGCGAGATCGCCGAGTACTACAGCCACTATACGGTCAGCCCGGACCTGCTGGAACTGCGCAATCTGGTGACGGTGGCCGACCTGATCGTGCGCTCGGCCCTCAGCCGACGTGAGAGCCGCGGCCTGCACTACACGCTCGACTTCCCCACGCCGCTTGGCGAAGCGCGACCCACGGTACTGCCGGGTCGGCGCCGCGAGTCGCGCGTATCAGGATAGGACCGACAATCGCGCCCGCAGACGCCGCAATGGCTCGGCGCCGGCATCATCCCCCATCAGCAGACGGGTGACGCAGCGCCCGCGCTCGGTTTCGAAACGCAGTACCAGCCAGTCGCCATGCACCAGGCTGTGTCCCAGCAGGGTGACGGGCTGGGGCTTGCCGCCGATCCAGGCCTGCCAGCGGTCTTCACTGTCCCAGGTCAGCCGGGTGATGGCCCGCCGCCCCAGGCCCAGCGCCGGGTGGTGACGGATCGCCATCCACGACAACGCGATCAGGCCGGCCACCGCCACCATCGGCCACCCCGGCGCCACCGTCAGCGGCAGCAGCGCGGCCGGCAGGGCATGCAGCCACAACGCCCACTGCAGGGCGCGCCGCGAAGGCCGCAACCGCAAATCAACGGTGGATGCGAAGCTCACGAATGACATCCGCGTAGGGCTCAGGCACCTCGCTGTATCCCATGGCCCAGGACCAGATATCCGGATCCTCCACTCCCTCCAGCATCTGCTCGAAGGCCGCCCGCTCGGCCTCGGGTGCGATGGGGTAGCGGGCGTCGTGATAGCGCGTGACCATCACATCAAGCTCTTTCATGCCGCGGCGTAACAGCCATTTCAGTCGTGCGGGATCCATGACGCTCCAGAACGAGAAAGGGGGCGGCTCTCGCCGCCCCCGAAGTGATACCCCGGGTGTCAGACCGTACGCTCGACCATCAATTTCTTGACCTCGGCAATCGCCTTGGCGGGATTGAGTCCCTTCGGGCAGGTCTTGGTGCAATTCATGATGGTATGGCAGCGGTACAACTTGAACGGGTCTTCCAGCGCGTCGAGACGATCGCCGGTGGCCTCGTCGCGGGAGTCCGCGATCCAGCGATAGGCCTGCATGAGGATGGCCGGACCGAGATAGCGATCACCATTCCACCAGTAGCTCGGGCAGCTGGTCGAGCAACAGGCGCACAAGATGCATTCGTACAGGCCGTCGAGCTTGGCGCGCTCTTCCTCGCTTTGCAGTCGCTCGCGGGTGGGGGCAGCCGTGTCGGTTTTCAGCCAGGGCTCGATGGAGGCCAGCTGAGCATAGAAATGGGTCATGTCCGGCACCAGGTCCTTGACCACCGGCATGTGCGGCAACGGATAGACCGTGACCGTACCCTTGATGTCAGCACATGACTTGATGCAGGCCAGTGTGTTGCTGCCATCGATGTTCATCGCGCAGGAACCGCAGATGCCCTCGCGGCAGGAGCGCCGCAGCGTCAGCGTGGCATCAACTTCGTTCTTGATCTTCAGCAGGGCATCGAGAACCATGGGCCCGCAGGCATCCATGTCGATGTCGTAACTGTCCAGACGAGGGTTCTCGCCGGTATCCGGATCATAGCGGTAGATCTTGAAGGTCCGGACATTCTTGGCGCCGGCGGGAGCAGGATAATGCTTGCCGGCCGACTTGTTGATCCGGGAATTCTGGGGGAGTGAAAACTGTGCCATCTCACACGCTCCTGGAACTTAGTATTTACGGGCCATCGGCGGGATGTGCTCGACATCCTCGTCCATGGGCTGCATGTGAACCGGGCGGAAGTCGAGCTTCACGTCCTTCGGACCGGTGCGCCACGCCACCGTGTGCTTCAACCAGTTCTCGTCGTCGCGCTCCTTGATGTCGTCACGCGCGTGCGCCCCCCGTGATTCCTTGCGGTTCTCGGCGCCAACGATGGTCACCAGCGCCTGTCCAAGCAGGTTGTCCAGCTCCAGCGTCTCGATCAGATCGGAGTTCCAGATCAGAGAACGATCGGTGACCCTGAGGTCGTTATGGAAGGTATCGATGATCTCGTTGAGGCGGGTGACGCCTTCCTGCATCAGAGGGCCGTCGCGGAACACTGCGCAGTGCTTCTGCATGGTCTTCTGCATGTCGAGACGGATCTGGGCGGTGGCCGCAGTGCCCTTGGCGTTGCGCGCAGCATCAAGACGCGCCAGCGCGGCATCTTCCGAGCGCGAGGAAATCTTCTTGTGCGGCGTATTGGGCTTGATCAGCTGCGCGGTGCGAATCGCAGCCGCGCGGCCGAACACCACGAGGTCCAGCAGGGAGTTGGACCCCAGTCGGTTGGCACCATGCACCGACACACAGGCCGCTTCGCCGACGGCCATCAGGCCCGGCACCACGCTGTCCGGGTTGCCATCCTTGAGGGTGACCACTTCGCCGGTGTAGAGCGCCGGGATGCCGCCCATGTTGTAGTGCACCGTCGGCACCACCGGAATCGGGGCCTTGGTGGCGTCGACGCCCGCAAAGATCTTGGCCGATTCGGTAATCCCCGGAAGTCGCTTGTGGAGCACTTCGGGCCCCAGGTGTTCAAGGTGCAGATGGATGTGATCGGCCTCCTCACCCACCCCACGTCCATCCCGGATCTCGGTGGCCATGGAGCGGCTCACCATGTCACGCGGCGCCAGATCCTTCACGCTGGGGGCATAGCGTTCCATGAACCGCTCACCCTTGGCATTGGTGAGGTAGCCGCCCTCGCCGCGCGCGCCTTCGGTGATAAGGCAGCCCGATCCATAGATCCCGGTGGGATGAAACTGCACGAACTCCATGTCCTGCAGCGGCAGGCCGGCGCGCTGCACCATGGCATTGCCGTCACCAGTGCACGTGTGCGCCGAGGTGGCGGAGAAGAAGGCACGCCCATAGCCACCGGTGGCGAGGATGGTCATGTGGCTGCGGAAGCGGTGAATCTTGCCGGTGGCCATCTCCAGCGCCAGCACCCCACAACACTGCCCCTGGTCATCCATCAGCAGATCGAGCGCAAAGAACTCGATATAGAACTGCGCCTTGCACTTCAGGCTCTGCTGGTAAAGCGTGTGCAGCATGGCGTGGCCGGTACGGTCGGCAGCGGCACAGGTGCGCTGCGCCGGGGGCCCCTTGCCGAATTCGGTGGTCATGCCGCCGAAGGGCCGCTGGTAGATACGCCCTTCGGGCGTGCGCGAGAACGGCACCCCGTAGTGCTCCAGCTCGATCACCGCCGGAATGGCTTCCCGCGTCATGTACTGGATGGCGTCCTGGTCGCCCAGCCAGTCGGACCCCTTGACGGTGTCGAAGAAGTGCCAGCGCCAATCATCGCGCCCCATGTTGGCCAGCGCGGCCGAAATGCCGCCCTGCGCCGCAACCGTGTGCGAGCGGGTCGGAAACACCTTTGTGATGTTGGCCGTCTTCAGGCCGGACTCGGCCAGCCCCAGGGTCGCGCGCAGACCGGCGCCGCCGGCACCGACGACGACCGCGTCATATTCGTGGTGGACAATCTCGTAAGCAGACATCGGCAGAAAAGCTCCGTTATCGGTGACGCGGCCGATCAGGCCAGCGCAACCTTGAGGACCGCGAAAATACTCGCGGCGGCGACAATGGCGTGCACAAACTTGGACAGCAGCAGCGCCACGATGCGCTTGCCTTCGTTGCCCACGTAGTCCTCGATCACCACCTGCACCCCGAGGGCCGAATGGTAGAGGGTGGTCGCCAGGAACAGGATCAGCGTGACCGCAACGCTGGGCGCAGACACCCAGTGCTGCACGACCACGAAATCGCTACCCGCGAAACGGGCCAGCGAGAACACGAACCACAGGGTCAACGGGATCAGTGCAATGGCACTGACGCGCTGCACCCAGAAGTGATGGACACCTTCCTTTGCCGAACCCAGACCACGGGCGCGGGACAGGGGGGAACGCAGACTCATGGCGCGGCTCCTAGACGAGAATGGCCAGCGCCCAGGCAGCGCCAGTGAGCAGGAAGGACGCCACCAGGCTGATGTAGCCGGAGGCGTAGGCGGACGACAACTCAAGGGCATAGCCCGCGTCCCAGATCAGGTGCCGGATGCCGTTGCACAGGTGGTACATCAGCGCCCAGGTCCAGCAGAACAGCAACGTCTGGCCATACCAGGCCGTCAGATGCAGCTGGAAAGCCCCATACAACTCGGGGCCACTGGCGAGGGTGATCAACCAGGCGGCGACCAGCAGGGTCCCCAGCGACAGTCCGATGCCCGTGATGCGGTGGACAAAGGACAGCACCGAGGTCAACTGAAATCGGTAGTACTGCCCCAGCATGAAGGGGGACAGTGGCCGCGCAGGCACTTGCGGTTTGGAGGCGCTCATTCCGGCTCCCGGAGGGACGTGAAAGGATGACGGCAGCGGCGCGAACCGGCTGCTCGCTTAAAAGTCGATGCAGCGGCCGTTCTTTTCCCAGTCCCCATACCGGGTCGGATCGAGGCCATTCTGGCGCCCTCCGATTTCCGGTACGGCGGGCGTTTCCCGCCGCGGCAACGCGGACAGCGGGATCGACCCGGGCGCCACGTCCTGCGGATTCGCAGTGTCGGGCGTGCGGGGTGGGATGTCAGAATCGGTGCTCACAGCCCGCATAGTGTGACAAATCTCCCAAAGCACTGGCAATCAAACGTATGGAAGACCTCTACCTCGCCCCCCTTCCCGACCTCGGCCTGATCACCGTCGCCGGTAGCGATGCGGCCACACTGCTGCAAGGGCAACTCTGCGGCGACGTTGCCACCATCACCGCAACGCAGAGCCTGTACACCGCGCTCAACAGCCCCAAGGGCCGAATGCTCGCCACGCTGGACCTCTGGCAACAGCCTCCGGGCTACTGGCTGGGCCTCCACCGCGACATGGTAAAGACCACCGCCGACCGGTTGCGCCTGTTCGTCTTGCGCTCCGACGTCCGCATCGACACGCTGGACAGCGCCCCTCACGTTCGCGCACTGATGGGCGCTCAGGCCCTCGACTGGCTGGGGGGTCGCGGCTGGCCGATTCCCGCAGCGCCGTTTGCCGTCACCGAGGTGGCCGGGCTGCGGATCGCGCGACGCCCCGGTGACACCCCGCGGTTCCTCCTGCTCGGCGACCCCTCGCTTATCGCGGCCCTGCCGGTGCGCCGGGCCGACAGCCTTGCCACGGCCTGGCAGCGGGCCGACATCGAAGCCGGCGTGGCGACGGTCTACCCCGCCACCCGCGACCATTTCATCCCGCAGATGGCGGGACTCGACCGCCTGGGCGGAATCAGCTTCACCAAGGGCTGCTACACCGGACAGGAAGTGATCGCCCGCCTGCACTACCTTGGGCAGGCCAAACGTTCCGCCTATCGGGCCAGTTGCACCGCCGTCGCCTCCCCGGGTGATCCTGTTCATCTGGCGGATGGTGGTACTGCGGGCGAAGTGGTGGATGCCTGCGAGGACGGCCCGCACCACCGCCTGCTGCTGGTGCTGCAGGACGCCATGGCCGGGGCTGCCCTACAGGTGAACGGGCAGTCACTTTTTGATCTTCAGCCTGTTTCCGGGCAGGCTCCAGGTTGACGCGACGCCCGTCGTCAGCAGTAAGGAATCTGTCATGAAGTTGATGCGCGCTGTGGTGGTCTCGGCCGGTCTCTGGTTCGGGGGATTCGCGCAAGCGATGCCCATCGTCGATCTGGACGGCGTACCGATGCTGACCACCGACACCGCCGCAATCCAGGCCGCCATAACCCGCGCCAGCGACAACCCCCGCGTGTTTGCCGTTCCCCAGCACGTTACCCGGACGATCGCAGACGGCCGCTGGAGCCAGGAGGGCGATATGGCCGTCTGGCGCCTGCGCGTGTTCTCGGCCGGCGCCGCCCAACTGGCATTGCAATTGGAGGCCATCGCCCTACCGGAAGGCAGCCGCCTGGGCTGGCACGCGCCGGATGGCAGCGTGACTCACCGCTACCCCAACCACACCGACGGTCTGTGGTGGTCCCCCTTCCTGCCCGGCGAGTGGGGCGTGCTGGAACTTCGCGTGCCGGTCAACCACATGTCGAGCGCGCAGCTTGAGGTGGTCGCCGTCAATCACGCCTTTCAGGACACCGAGACCGTCTCTGCCAAGGCCGCCGACCCCTGCAACATCGACGCCGCCTGCCCGCAAGGCAATGACTGGACCGTTCAGGCGCGCGCCACCGTGCGGCTGACCATTGCCAACAGTGCGCTCTGCAGCGGCACATTGATGGACAACACGGCACACGACCGACGCCCCCTCATCCTGACCGCCAATCACTGCGGCATCACCACCAACAACGCCCGCTCGGTCACGGCCCTGTTCAACTACGCGCGCAGCGGATGCGACAGCGGCACGGCAAGCCTCAACGATATCGTCGAGGGTGCACGCCGCCTGGGCGTGTCCACCGAGGCCGACACCACCCTGATCGAGCTGACCAGCACCATTCCCCCTGCATTCGGCGCCCGATATGCCGCCTGGAACGCCCGCCCGCCTTCGGAAGCCATCCCGCAACAGGGCGCAGCGCTTCATCATCCGGATGGCGATGTCAGGAAGATCAGCCTCTATGTCACCCCGGCGCGGACACGGGAGAATGTCTCGGTCAGCAGCGGCCTGCTCAGCGGCTTCGATGTGGACGCCTGGGTAGTGAACTGGCAGCAGGGCACCACCCAGCAGGGTTCCTCGGGTGGCGGCTTGTTCAACGAAAGCGGCGCGCTGGTCGGCGTGCTGTCGGGCGGCACCGCGAGCTGCCAGAACCCGAATGGTGACGACTTCTTCGGCCGCCTGGAGCGGGCCTTCAGCACCAGCACGGCCATTGCCAACAATCTCGATCCGGTCAACGGTGGCACCGCCCGCCTGTCCAGCGCCACGGGCGGCAGCGGCGATGGCTTGCCACCCCTGGCCGATGGCGGCGGCGGCGGCAGCGGCCTCAGCCTCCTGGCATTGATGACGGCGTTACTGGCTGGGCGTCGCGTCCTCGCGGGCCCAGCGCGAGCGCAATGATCCAGAGCACCAGAGCGCTGATCAGCCCCAGCGCCATGAAACCGGTGAACACATCGGCATAGTGAGCACGTTGGGAGGCAAGATCCAAGGGCGGACCCGCCGGCATCGACGCCAGCGTGCCCAGTCGGCCTGCCATCATTTCGCCGAAGGCCGACGCCAGAAACCACACGCCCATCATCAGCCCCGCCACCCGCGGCACCGACAGCCGCGTCACGGCAGACAGGCCGATGGGCGACAGCAGCATTTCACCGGTGGTCAGCACGCCGTAGGCAAGCACCAGTCCCCAGACGCTGACCCGACCGTCCGATAACGGCCACCGCGCCCCCAGGGCAAGCACTCCCATGGCCAGACCGGCACAGGCCAGGGCCAGCGCGAACAGTCGCAGATCGCCGGGATGGCAGCCGCGTTGCGCCAACGCCGGCCACAACCGTGCGAACAGCGGTGCCATCAGAAAGATGAAGAAGGCGCCCAGCGCCGTGAGCTGGCTGGCCCGCCAATCCACCCCCAGGGCCTGGCGGTCGACCACACGGTCGACAAATGCGTTCCAGCTTCCATAGCTCTGTTCGTACAAACCCCAGAACACCGTGCTGAAGGCGATCAGCACCATCAAACGGATCATTCGGGCGCGCTCCGGGCCATCGCAATGCCGCAGCACGAAGCGCCCCCACCACAGCAGCAGTATCGCCGCCGCCAGCAGGGCAACCGCTTCGGTCGCCGTCAGCGATACCGCATCCAACACCTGCAGGTGCGCCTGCATCAGCGGCCAGACCAGCAAGGCAACGGCCAGCGGCACGATCACCGCAAGCCCCCTGCTCACGCCCGTCAACGGCACCGGCGGAAGCCCGAGGTCGCCAAAGTGCCGGCGCCCGCCGACAAAGCAGACGAGTCCGACCGCCATGCCCACACCGGCCAACCCGAAACCCCAGCGCCAGCCCCAGGTCTCCCCCAGCCAGCCGCACAGCAGCGCAGCGGCAAATGCCCCGAGATTGATGCCCATGTAGAACCAGGTGAACCCGGCATCGCGGCGAGGATCGTCCTGCGCATACAGCGCCCCCACCAGCGTCGAAATGTTGGGTTTGAGCAGCCCGACGCCGGTGATGATCAGCGCCAGCGCGAGATAGAACACCTGCAGTGCCCCGGTGTCCTGCTGGCGCACACCGTCGATGAGGGTCGCCGGCACCCCTTCCCAGGCCATCGCGAAGTGGCCGGCGCACAGCAGCACGCCGCCCAGGATCACCGCCAGGCGGCTGCCCAGCCATCGGTCGGCCGCCAGGCCACCGAGCACCGGCAGGGCGTAGGCCAGCCCGCCGTAGGTGCCGAGCAGCAGATACGCCTCGTCGTCGGAGAAAAGGTGATGCTTGGTGATGTAGAAGAACAGCAGCGCCTTCATGCCGTAGAACGAGAAGCGCTCCCACATCTCGGTGAGAAAGCACACCACCAGACCCGGCGGGTGTGCGGACAACGCGGCGGGGCGGGAGGGAGACGGCGACATGGCAAGGGGCAAGCGTCAGACCGCCGCAGTATAGGTGTCGCGGAGGCCCTGGCAATTCAACATACCCTCCGGTATGTTCGCTGCGCTCATCACAGGGGAATCGCATGGAAGCACGTCTCGCACGCGGATTGGTCGATCACCGCTGGAAAGTACTGGCGCTCGGCATCGGCCTCTTGCTGGCGCTCGCCGTCGGCGCCCGCCAGCTCTGGTTCGAAGCCAGCTACAAGGTCTTTTTTGACGCTGAAGACCCCCAGCTGATTGCGCATGAAGCCATGGAGGATGCCTACACCAAGGCCGACAACGTCGCCTTCGTGGTCGGCGCGCCGACCGGACAGACCGTCTTCACCCCCCGCACGCTGAGCGCGCTCCACGCCCTGACCGCAGACGGGTGGACCCTGCCGCGGGCGATCCGGGTCGACTCCATCACCAACTTCCAGTACACGCGCGCCGAAGGTGACGACCTGATCGTCAACGACCTGGTGCCCGACCCCACGCTGCTGACACCCGAGCGCGCCGCCGCACTGCAGGACATTGCGCTCGACGAACCGGCCCTGATCGGCATGCTGCTGGCGGACGACGCCGAGGTGGCGAGCGTCAACGTCCGTATCGAATTGCCGCAGGACAGCCGGGAGATCACCCCGGCCAACGCCGAGATCATGGCGGCGGCGCGTGCGCTTCTGGCGGAATATCAGGCTGCCTATCCCGAACTCACGATTCACCTCATGGGGCAGGTGGTGGTCAACCATGCCTTCAACGAGAGCGCCGAACGGGATGCCGCATCCCTGGTGCCGCTCATGTTCGTGGCGGTAATCGTGTTGCTCGGCGCCTTCCTGCGGTCGGCAACGGCCACCCTGGTCACCACCCTGGTGGTGGTCGCCGGCATTCTCATCACCGTGGGCGTCGCCGGCTGGCTGGGCTACCAACTCAATCAGGTCAATATCTCGGGCCCGATCATCATTCTCACCTTGGGCGTGTCGGATTGCGTCCACATCCTGGTGCACTACCTGCGCGACCTGCGGCAGGGGATGTCCAAGCCCGATGCCATGGCCCATGCCCTGCGCATCAACCTGATGCCGGTGTTCCTCACCACCGTCACTACCGCGATCGGCTTCTTCTCGCTCAACGCGAGCGACTCGCCGCTGTTCCGCGAGCTGGGCACGATGGTGGGTCTGGGCGTCATCGGGGTGATGGTGATGACCCTGACGATGGTGCCGGCGCTGATGCTCAGCCTGCCACTACGGGTGAAAGTGACGGGGGACGCCGCCACGTCAACCCTGTCGCTGTCGACCCTGGCCAACCACATCCTGCGTCATCAGACCCGGTACTTCTATGGCGCCCTCGGGCTGGGCGTGCTGATGCTGGCCTTTGTGCCCCGCAACGATCTCAACGACGACACCGTCGAGTACTTCCATCCCGAACTGCCGGTGCGCCAAGCCTTCGATTTCGTACAGGAGGAACTGACCGGCATCGACTCCATTGCGTATTCGCTGCCATCCGGCGAACCCGGCGGCATCTACGACCCGGACTACCTCCACGATGTCGAGCGCTTTGTCACCTGGCTGCGGGCACAGCCGGAAATCACGCATGTCTCCAGCTTTACCGACGTGCTCAAACGACTGAGTCAGAACATGCACGGCGGCGATCCGGCGTGGTACCGACTGCCGGACCAGCGCGACCTGGCGGCGCAGTACATCCTGCTTTACGAACTGTCGCTGCCGCAGGGCCTCGACCTCGCCACGCAGCTCACCTTCGACAAGTCGGCGACCAAGGTGGTCGCGCAGATCGCCAACGTCAAGGCCAAGCAGATCATCGCCATCGAGGACCGCGCCCAGGCCTGGCTCTCCGAGAACGCCCCGGCGCTGCAGACACCCGGCACCGGCCTGTCGCTGATGTTCGCGCACATCGGTCAGAACAACATCAACAGCATGATCAAGGGCTCGCTGATCGCCCTGCTGCTGATCTCCCTGACACTGGTGATCGCACTTCGCTCCTGGAAATTCGGCCTGCTGTCGATGCTGCCGAACGCGTTCCCGTCAATGATCGCCTTCGGCATCTGGGGCTTGACCGTCAGCAACGTCAATCTGGCAGTGGCTGCGGTGTTTTCGATCACCCTGGGCATCGTCGTGGACAACACCATCCACTTCTTCAGCAAGTATCTGGTAGCGCGCCGCGAGCGTGGCGACAGTCCGTCCGACGCCGTGCGCTATGCCATCTCGACGGTTGGATCGGCGCTGCTGGTGACCACCGCATCGCTGGCGCTCGGCTTCTTCATCCTGGCCCAGTCCAACTTCGACGTGAACGCCTCGATGGGGCTGATGACCGCCATGGTGATCGGCTTGGCCGTGCTGTTTGACCTGCTATTCTTGCCCGGCCTGCTGCTGCGCTTCGACCGCGCGCCGCGTCTGATGCCGGACGCCCGGGCGCCCGAGGCCACGCAGCCCCCGACTGCCTCCGGATGATGCCCATGTCCCTCGCCGAACAGTTTCAGACGCATACCGTCGACAATCAGGCGACGCCCTTCGTCGACGTCAACCTGTATGACACCGATCTCGCCCTGCGCGAGGCCATCGTCCGCGAAGGTGGCGCCTGGGGTGAGGCCGCCCTGCGGGACTACGGCGCGGTAACCGGCGGCGAGATGATGCGCCTGGGCTTCGAAGCCAATGAGCACAAGCCGCGACTCAAGCTGTTCGATCGCTACGGCCACCGCCTGGACGAAGTCGAGTTCCATCCCGCCTACCACCGGGTCATGGCACTGGGCATGGCGCACGGTGTGCATGCGTTTGGCTGGAACCATGCGCAGTCGGGGGCGCACGTGGTGCGCGCCGGTCTCACCTTCCTGCACAACCAGGCCGAGCAGGGGACCAGCTGCCCGCTGACCATGACCTACGCTGCGGTGGCAGCGCTCAAGCACCAGCCCGATCTGGCCGCCGACTGGCTGCCCCGGATCACCGGTACCGAGTACGACCCGAGGGTGTTGCCGGCCGCCGAGAAATCCGCCTGCACCATGGGCATGGGCATGACCGAGAAGCAGGGCGGTTCGGATGTTCGCGCCAACTCCACGCGGGCCCTGCGCCAAACCGACGGCAGCTACGCCCTGATCGGTCACAAGTGGTTCTTCTCGGCGCCCATGTGCGACGCCTGGCTGGTGCTGGCGCAGGCCGAAGGCGGCATGACCTGCTTTCTCGCCCCGAAGATCAGTCCTGACGGCAGCCGCAACGCCATTCGCATCCAGCGCCTCAAGGACAAGCTGGGCAATTGGAGCAACGCCTCGTCCGAGGTTGAGTTCGAAGGCGCCTACGCCCAGCGCGTGGGCGATGAAGGTCGGGGTGTCGCCACCATCCTGGAAATGGTGCGACTGACGCGCCTCGACTGCATGATCGGCTCCTCCGCAATCATGCGGCAGGCGCTGGCGCAGGCGGTTCATCACTGTCGGCAGCGCAGGGCCTTCGGCAAGGCGCTGGTGGATCAGCCGCTGATGCGCAATGTGCTCGCCGACCTGGCCCTCGAAAGCGAGGCGGCGACCGCTCTCACCCTGCGCGTTGCCCGCGCCGTCGATGCCAGCGAACGCACCCCGGGCGAAGCGGCCATGGCACGGCTGGCCACCGCCGTCGGCAAGTACTGGATCTGCAAGCGCACCCCCGCCGCCGTCAACGAGGCCCAGGAATGCCTGGGCGGCGCCGGGTACGTGGAAGAGACCCTGCTGCCCCGCCTCTACCGCGAGGCCCCGCTGAATTCGATCTGGGAGGGCAGCGGCAACATCCAGTGCCTCGACGTACTGCGCGCCATGGCGCGCGACCCCGAGACCCGCGAGGCGCTGAGCGCCGAGCTTCTGGACGCCCGTGGCGCACACCCGGACCTCGACCGGGCCATGCAGGATCTGCAGGGCGCCCTTGAGAACCACGACGACCTCGAGTTGCGCTCACGCCGCATCGTCGAACACATGGCCCTGACCCTGCAGGGTGCGCTGCTGGCGCGGGCCGGCAACGATGCCGTCACGGACGCCTTCTGCCGCAGCCGACTGGGTGGCCATCACGGCCTCGCCTTCGGCACCCTGCCCCCCGATGCACCGCTGGTGGCGCTGATCGACCGCGCCCTGCCCGCCTGACCTCACCGAGCCCACGCCCTTGGCCTTCCTGCAACTTCGCGTCGAAAGCGAACACCCCGGCTTCGTTGACGAGACCCTGATGGCTGCTGGCGCGCTGTCGGTCAGTTACCTCGACGGCGAGGACCACCCCGTACTGGAACCGCTGCCGGGCGAAACCCCGCTGTGGCCGAACACGGTGGTGCTGGGGCTGTTCCCCGACGGCCATGATGCCGCGCCCACCCTCGCGCTCCTGCGCGCGCTGGTGCCGGACGGGGACCGGCTGCGGGTCAGCAGTGGTCTGGTCGAAGACCAGGACTGGGTACGTGCCTGGCTGGAACACTGGCAGCCGCTGCGCTTTGGACAGCGTCTGTGGGTGACGCCCGCAGAGAAGCGCCAGCAGATCGACGCCGCCGACGCGGTGGTGATGACCCTCGACCCCGGCCTCGCCTTCGGCACCGGCACCCATCCCACCACCGCCCTGTGCCTGGAATGGCTGGAAGGCCAGCCCCTGCAGGGTTGCACCGTGCTCGACTACGGCTGTGGTTCCGGCATCCTCGCCATCGCCGCCCTGCTGCTGGGCGCGCGCCACGCGGTCTGCGTCGATATCGACCCGCAGGCGCTATTGGCCACCCGGCAGAATGCGGCCACCAATGGGGTCGCCGATCGCATCGAGACCTGTTTGCCGCAGGACTTCCAACCCACTCAGTACGACCGGGTGCTTGCCAACATCCTGTCCGGACCCCTGGTCCAGCTGGCGCCACGACTCGGCACCTGTCTGGCCGACCACGGCCGGCTGGTGCTGGCCGGATTGCTGGAACGCCAGGCCGCAGAGGTGCGTACGGCCTACGCTGCATTCCTGGATTTCGAACCCGACGGTGAACGCGAGGGCTGGACCCGCATCGCCGGACGCCGCCGCTGAACGACTGGAGGGACGGCATGTTCACCCGACTGACGTATTTCGATCACTGCCGGAACACCGCGCGCCCGCAGGACGCCATTGACCGAATCCGGACCGCCGCAGAAGGCTTTCGCCGAGACTTTATGGCCGGTGGCCAGGTGCGGGGATACCGCTCCATGGAGCTGGTGCGGGTGCCCTACCCCAGCAAGTACGCCTACCTCAATGGCTTTGCCTGGCTGCCGCCGTTCGTGCAGCTCTGCAACCGGGTGTTCATCATCCAGTTCGACAGCGCCGAGGGCCGCAAGACCCTGCTGGCCGGGCCGTCCGACTGGGAGCACCAGCGGTCCACGCCGTTCTTCGCCCGACTCGACGCCCGCATGGGGCCGCTGGCCGGCCTCGGCGAACAGCTGATGGTGCGCAAGACCCGGACCGTGCTGCAGGCACTGGCCGAGGCAGGCCTGCAACCGGAAGACGTCGACTACATCACCTACGACCACCTGCACACCCAGAACCTCACCCGTTGGCTGGGCGCCCACGGGCAACCAGCACTGCTGCCGAATGCGCGGCTGCTGGTGATGCGCGAGGAGTGGGAATCGGCCCAGGGGCTGGTGCCGTGGCAGGCCCAGTGGTACTGCCCCGGGGGCACAGCCGGAATTCCGGCGGACCGGGTCATCCTGCTCGATCACGATGTCCAGCTCGGCGCCGGTTTGGCGCTGGTGAGAACCCGCGGCCATACCCTGGGCAATCACTCCATCGTCGCCCACACACCTGACGGCGTGCTGGTGACCAGTGAGAATGGCGTCAGCCTGGATGCCTACGCGCCCGAGCACTCGCGGGTGCGCGGCGTCGCCGCCTACGCACGCGAAACCGGCTCCGAGGTGATCCTCAACGGCAACACGCTGGAATACGGTGTCGACCAGTACCTGTCGATGATCCAGGAGAAAGCGATGGCCGGCCCTTCACCACACGACCCGCGCTTTCCCAACGTGGTGCCGTCCTCGGAGACCGTTCCGTTCTGGCTCAGCCCGGGCACCGCGCCGACCGCCCAGGTCGGCGAGCGTCAGTATGGTCGCCTGCAACGGCCGGACCACCGCTCCGCCCTGTCACAGGCCGCCTGAGGCATTGCTCAGGCGGGCACCGGCTTGGCAATGGCCCGCCACAGCATCTCGAACAGCACGTTGGCCTGCCCGGTGAGCGGCTCCTTCTGCCCCCGGTGAATATGCATCTGCACCAAGCGGCCCATCACGCCCATGATGATGTCGAGCAGGTATTTCTCCTCCACCTCGTCATTGAGAATCCCGCGTGAGCGCCCTTCGCCCAATACCTTGAGGAAGGTGCCGAACAGGACCGGGTTCTGGTAGTGCTCCTGCTTGCGCCAAGTGTTCACGTAGACGCTGGACATGATGATCTGGGCCACCTTCGGATTGCGGTCGAAGAAGTCCAGATTGACCCAGAACACCTTGCGCAACCGTTCCTTGAAGTCCTCGATGCCCTGCAGATGATCGATCATCCGCGACGCCAGCTGCCCCAGCCAGGTATCAAGACTGGAAAAAAGTAGGGCTTCCTTGCTCCCGTAATACTTGTAGATTGTCTGCAACGAGACATTGGCGGCGCGTGCGATCTCGATCAGCCCGACGCGGTGGAACTCACGCTCGGAAAAGATATCCAGCACGGCGTGCTCGATACGGGCACGGGTTTGCGGATCGAGCCGGCGCCGCTCCGAGGCAGCGCTCTGCGCTTCCGATTCAGTCTTTTTGATCTGCTTTCGCATCTTTGGAAATCCCTGTTACTGAACCACCGAACATCATCGGCTCACGATTGACCCATCGTAGTGCTCGATAATATGCTCGAACGGCTTTGACCTTCCAAGGCGTCCCAGGGCATGGATGCCCGGGAAACCCATCACCCCCAAAGCGTAAGGTAATTTACCTTACCTTTACAACGGATCCGAGAAACTCATGACCGAAGCGTATATTTACGACGCCGTGCGGACGCCGCGCGGCAAGGGCAAGAAGGACGGCAGCCTGCACCAGGTAACGCCGATCCATCTCGTGGCGAACCTGCTGTGGGCGCTGGAGGAGCGCAATGGGCTGGACACCTCCCTGGTGGACGACCTGGTGCTCGGCTGCGTCACCCCCGTGGGCGAACAGGGCGCCGATATTGCCCGTGTGGCGGCGATCTACGCCAACTGGGCCGAGACCGTCGCCGGTGTCACCCAGTCCCGCTTCTGCGCCTCCGGCCTGGAGTCGGTCAATCTGGCCGCGATGAAGGTCATGTCCGGCTTCGAGGACCTGGTGGTCGCGGGCGGCGTTGAAAGCATGTCACGCTGGGCCATGGGCTCCGATGGTGGCGCCTGGGCGATGGACCCCCGCGTCAACCAGTCCACCGGCTTCGCACCGCAGGGTGTGGGCGCCGATACCATCGCCACGCTCGAAGGCTTCTCGCGTCAGGACGTGGATCAGTTCGCCATCAACTCGCAACGCAAGGCCGCCGCCGCACGCGAGAAGGGCTACTTCAACAAGTCGCTGGTGCCGGTGAAGGACATCAACGGCATGACCGTGCTTGACCACGACGAGTACATCCGCGCCGACGCCAGCCTGGAAGGCCTGAGCGGCCTCAAGCCCAGCTTCGAACAGATGGGCCTGATGGGCTTTGATGCCACCGTGCTGCGCAAGTACACGACGCTGGAAAAGATCAACCACGTCCACCATGCCGGCAACAGCTCGGGCATCGTCGACGGCGCCGGCCTGATGTTGATCGGCAACAAGAAGATGGGCCGCAAGCTGGGCCTGAAGCCGCGTGCACGCATCCGCCAGACCGCCGTGATCGGCTCGGAGCCGACCATCATGCTGACCGGCATCGGCCCGGCCTCGAAGAAAGCGCTGGGCAAAGCCAAGATGAGCGCCCAGGACATTGACCTGTTCGAGATCAACGAAGCCTTCGCCGCCGTGGTGATGCGCGCGCAGCGCGACCTCGACATCGACCCTGCCAAGGTCAACGTCAATGGCGGCTCGATCGCCCTGGGGCACCCGCTGGGCGCCACCGGATGCATCATTCTCGGCACCCTGCTCGATGAGCTGGAGCGTCAGGACAAGCAAACCGGTCTCGCCTCGCTGTGCGTCGGCGCCGGCATGGGCATCGCCACCATCATCGAACGCGTCTGAGGGCCCGCGCCCCGCCCGGTCACCCGGCGGCAGGGGCATCGCAACCCTCCACGCTACAGAACAGGACAGTCACTATGTCATCCGTCACCTTTGAAAAAGACGCCAACGGCGTCGTCACTCTCACGCTGGACATGCCGGGCCGTTCCATGAACGTGCTCAACGAAGCGCTGACCGGCCCGTTCCTCGACGCCATCGGCCGCATCGAAAGCGACGCCTCGATCACCGGCGTGATCATCACCTCCGGCAAGAAGGAGTTCCTCGCCGGCGCCGATATCGAGGGCTTGTTCAAGATCACCGATCCGCGCGATGCCTTCGAGCTTGCGGAGCAGTTCAAGGCGCTGCTGCGGCGCCTGGAAAAATGCGGCCGGCCGGTGGTGGCCGCCCTCAACGGCACCGCACTTGGCGGCGGTCTGGAGCTGGCGCTGGCCTGCCACTATCGCGTGGCCCTGAACAACCCCAAGGCCAAGTTCGGCCTGCCGGAAGTGAAGCTGGGCGTGCTGCCCGGCGGCGGCGGCACCCAGCGTCTGCCGCGTCTGATCGGTATCCAGCCGGCCCTGCCGCTGATGCTGGAAGGCAAGGAACTTCGCGTCGACGCCGCCGTGAAACAGGGCATCATCCATGAGCTGGCGGATACACCCGAGGACATGATCGCCAAGGCCAAGGCCTGGATTGCCGCCAACCCGAAGGCGGTTCAGCCCTGGGACGACAAGAAGTTCCGCTGGCCGGGCGGCGACTCCAAGTCACCCGCCAATGCGCAGGTGTGGGCCATCGCGCCGTCCATGGCCAGCGCCAAGAGCTATGGCAACTATCCGGCCGTCACCAACATCATGAGCTGCGTGTTCGAGGGCGGCATCACCGACTTCGATACCGGTTGCCGCGTTGAAAGTCGTTACTTCGCAGAGCTCGTGGTGGGGCAGGTCAGCAAGAACATGATCGGCACCCTGTGGTTCCAGCTCAACGGCATCAACAAGGGCGGCTCCCGGCCGGAAGGCGTGGAACGCTCGACGGTGAAGAAACTCGGCATCCTCGGCGCCGGCATGATGGGCGCGGGAATCGCCTATGTTTCGGCGCGCGTCGGCATCGAGGTGGTCCTGCTGGATACCACCCAAGAGGCCGCCGACAAGGGCAAGGCTTACTCCGAAGGGCTGCTCGACAAGGCCATGAAGAAGGGGCGCGAGACCGCCGACGGCAAGGCGGCATTGCTGGCGCGCATCACGCCCACCACGTCCTATGAACAGCTCAAGGGCTGCGACCTGATCATCGAGGCCGTGTTCGAGGACCGGGGCATCAAGGCCGACGTCACCCGCAAGGCGGAAGCCATGCTGGGCAAGGACGCGGTCTTCGCTTCCAACACCTCCACCCTGCCGATCACCGGCCTGGCTGAAGCCAGCGAGCGCCCGAAGAACTTCATCGGCCTGCATTTCTTCTCGCCGGTGGACAAGATGCCGCTGGTCGAAATCATCAAGGGCAAGAAGACCAGCAAGGAAACCCTGGCCAAGGGCTTCGACTTCGTCCAGCAGATCAAGAAGACGCCGATCGTGGTCAACGATTCGCGCGGCTTCTACACCAGCCGCTGTTTCGCCACCTACCCGATGGAAGGGCTGACCCTGCTGGCCGAAGGTCAGCATCCCCGCTCGATCGAGGTGGCCGGTCTGCAGGCCGGAATGCCGGTGGGTCCGCTGGCGGTGCAGGACGAGGTCTCGATGTCGCTGTCCATGCACATCCTCGAACAGACCCGCAAGGACCTCGCGGCAGAAGGCAAAACCGCCGTCGAGCACCCGGGCGTGGCGGTGATCGAAAAGATGGTCAAGCAGCTCGACCGCCCCGGCAAGAAGGCCGGCAAAGGGCTCTACGACTACCCCGCCGGCGGTCAGAAGCATCTGTGGGCCGGTCTCACCGAGCAGTTCCCGTTGGCGGAGACCCAGTTGCCCCAGCAGGAGCTGATCGATCGCCTGCTGTTCGCCCAGGCCAACGAGGCCGCCAAGTGTCATGCCGAGAAGGTGGTCGAAACCGTGGCCGACACCAACATCGGCTCGATCTTCGGGTGGGGCTTCGCCCCCTTCCAGGGCGGCGCCCTGCAGTTCATCAACGCCTACGGCGTGGAGAACTTCGTAAAACGCTCGCGGGAACTGGCCCGCAAGTACGGCGATCGCTTCAAGCCGGCTTCCATCCTGGTCAAGATGGCCAAGGAAGGACGCCGCTTCGAGTAGCCGCCTGCCGCACCGAAGAACAGAAACGCCCGCGAAAGCGGGCGTTTCTGTTTGGAACTTCCCCCAACGACGCGCAACGTCCCACCAGAGTTCAACACCGGCCGTCCCGCGAACAGATGACCGTTTTGCATCCCTTGTTGCACTGCGGTATGAGTGAGAAAGTCAAATCACTTTCTGGAGGGCCCCGCCCATGTTTGCCACCCTGATGAACTGGATGAAGGCGCAGAAGATGCTGCCCCGCATTTCCGATACCGAGCGCCAGGCGCTGGAAGCCGGAACGGTCTGGATCGATGGCGAGTACTTCCGCGGCAACCCCGACTTCGGCCGCATGCTGACCAGCCCCTACGGCGGACTCACCGACGAGGAACGCGCGTTCCTCGACGGCCCGGTGGAAACCCTGCTGCGCATGATCGACGCCTACCAGATCAGCCGTAGCCGTCGGATTCCCGATGAGGTGATCGAGTTCATCAAGCGGGAAGGCTTCATGAGCTTCCTGATCCCGCGCGAGTACGGCGGCAAGCAGTTTTCCACGCTCGCGATCAGCACCATCCTGGCCAAGATCGGCGCGGTCAATTCCGCGGTGGGCACGCTGGTGGTGATCCCCAACTCCCTCGGCGCCGCCGAGTTGATCAAACACTACGGCACCGAGGCGCAGAAAACCGGCTATCTGCCCAAGCTCGCCAACGGCGAATACGTTCCCTGCTTCGGCCTCACCGAGCCCACTGCAGGCTCGGATGCCGCCAGCATCAAGGCCGAGGGCGAGGTGTTCCGCGACGGTGACACTGTCCGCATCCGGCTGAACTTCCGCAAGCGCTACATCACCCTGGCACCGATCGCCAACCTCGCCACGATCGCCTGTGCCCTGCACGACCCCGACGACCTGCTCGGCAAGGGTGAATATCCGGGGATCACCTGCGTTCTGGTGGAGCGCGGCACACCGGGGTTCGAGAATGGGGACCATCACCTTCCCATCGGCGACGCCTTCTACAACGGTCCGCTGGTGGGCCGTGACGTGGTCGTGCCCGCCGACAACATCATCGGCGGCCCGGAAAAAGCCGGTCAGGGCTGGCGCATGCTGATGGAGCAGCTGGCCGGCGGCCGCGCCATCTCCCTGCCCGCTGGTGCCGTCGGCGGCGCCCGCATGCTGTCGGCGGTGACCGGTCCCTACTCGATGATCCGACAGCAGTTCGGCATCTCCATCGGGCGCATGGAGGGCATTGAGGACAAGGTCGGCCGCATCGCCGCCCTCAGCTATCTCATGGAGGGCGCGCGTATTCACGCCTGTTCCGCCATCGACGCTGGTGAGCAGCCGCCCGTGGTGTCGGCGGTACTCAAGGCCTACACCACCGAGCTGTCGCGCCAGCTCATTATCGACGGCATGGATGTGTTTGCCGGCGCCGGGGTCATGCAGGGCCCCAACAATATCGTGGGCAATGCCTACACCAGCGCACCGGTGGGGGTCACCGTCGAGGGCGCCAACATCATGACCCGCACGCTCATCATCTTTGGTCAGGGCGCCACCCGCTGCCATCCCTACGCGCTCAAGGTGGTCAACGCGGTGGAGCAGGACGACGCCGCCGCATTCCGCGAAAACCTGCTGGGGTGGATCCGCCACTTCTTCATCAACATGGGGCGCAGCCTGGTGCGCGGCGTCACGCGCGGCTGGACGGTGAAGGTTCCCGACGTGCATCCGCAGACCCGCCGCTACTACCGGCGCCTGGGCTGGTCCGCCAGCCGCTTCGCGCTGCTGACCGATCTCGCCATGTTCGCCATTGGCGGCAAGCTCAAGGCCCGCGGCGCGCTGACCGGCCGCTACGCCGACGCCCTGGCGTGGATGGTGCTGGCCACCAGCGCCCTGCGCCGGTTCGAAGCCGAAGGCGCCCGCCGCGAGGACCTGCCCCTGCTGCACTATGCGGTGCAATACGCGATGGCCGAGGTGCAACGCGCCTTCGAAGGCATCGTCGCCAATTTCGACGGCATCCTTGGCATGGCCATGCGCGGCCTCACCGGGTGGTGGATCCGGGTCAACCCGGTGGGCAGCCTGCCCGATGACCACCTCGCCCACCGTGCCGCCCTCACCATTCAGAGCGACGGTGAGCAGTATCGGCGGCTGCATGCCGATGTCTTCACTCCGGAGGCGGACCGTGAGGGCGCCGGACGGCTGCTCGACAGCTTCCGCCAGCTCAGTGCCGTTCAGCCGATCCTGAACAAGATTGCGGTCGCACAGCGTCAGCGCAAGCTGCCGCGCGAGGCGGTCGAATCAGTGATCGATCAGGCCCGCGAACACCACGTCATCAGCGAAGCCGAGGCGGAGGCGCTGGCAGCGGCGCTGGCGGCACGGCGGGCCGTCATCGAGGTCGACGTCTTCACGCCGTCCCAGTACTTTGATGATGACAAGGGCCGCGACGGCATCTACCACGGCGCTCCCCCCGAGTCGGCCCCCACCACCGACAAGGACCGCAAGGCCGCCTGAGAACACGGTCCTGCCGCACCGCTCCCGAGGGTCGGTGCGGCAGGTCGATCAGGGCAGCTCGCCGAGTGCGCGCAAGCGCTCCTGCACAAAAACTGCGTGTGGCACGAAGAGCAGTTCCGACAGTTTGCGGATCAGCGCTTCTTCATGGGGGTCCAGCACACCGTCGGCCAGCGCGACGCGCCATAGACGCGCCAGCAGCTCGCGCTTGCCTTCGACGTCGAGCGACTGATTGAGGGTTTCCACCAGCTTGTAGAGCGAGACCGTACGATCCGCTGTGTCGGCGGCATCGTTGCGCAGCCGCTCCGCTTCCTCACGACTGAGCCCGAACGACTGGCTCAGCTCCTGCATCACCTGATCGAGTTCAAGCGCATTTTCCTGCAGGTCGGCATGCGCCACCTCATGCAGCAACACCGCCACGGCCTCCTGCTGCCGTTGCGCGGGGGACATCGTCGGCGCACCGAGGTCGGCCTTGAACTTCTGCCAGACACTGGAAAACATCGTTACACGCACTCCGTTGAAAAATCGGGAACCGGATACCACAGCACGGCGGCGAGGATAGCAGGGGGGGCTGCCGGGACTGCGTCCGTCAGGCGAGAAAGTCGCCCACGGTGCGCTGCACCACCGACAGTTCCCCGTGAAAGAAGTGCCCGACACCGGACACTGGAATCAGGCGAGGTGGCGGTGCGTAGGCGGCCAAGGCGTCGCGGGTCTCCTCGTAATCCACCACTTCATCAGCAGTCCCATGCAGTACCCACCACCGTCCACGAGGACGGGGCGGCGGCGGCAGTGACACGTACTTTCGCAATGGTGGTGCAACGGTCAGCACATCCACCTCGCCCACCTCGACGGCGGCCCGCAGCAGCACGAACCCGCCGAACGAAAACCCGGCGAATGCCAATGGCAGCGTCGGCGCCAATGCGGACAGCCGGCGGGCCAGCAGCACCGCGTCATCGGTCTCGCCACGCCCCTCGTCGTGCACGCCCTCGCTGTCACCGACCCCCCGGAAATTGAAGCGCAGCGCGGCGTATCCGACCGCTGCTGCCGCGCGGGCCAGCGTGTGCGTGACCTTGTTGTCCATGGTGCCGCCGAACAGCGGGTGCGGATGGGCCACCAGAAGCAGCCCGCGCAGCGCCTCGCGCGGCATGCTGAGCGCAACCTGCAAGCGCCCGGCTGGGCCGGCGACAGGATATTCCCGGGTCTGGCCGGGCTCAGGAAAACGTAAATCGGCGGGGGAATCGGTGGTGTTCGGCATGCGGCATGACAGCGGTGTCGGCTTGCTTGCAAGCCTATCAGGGCATGCCTATAGTCACCTCGCGGTTTCACGACATAACAAGGGGATCACACATGAAATCTACGTGGCTCGCCGGCCTTTGCCTGGCTGCCCTCGGCGCTTCCGGCACGCTGCACGCGGCCGACGCGCGCGACCGCGCTCCGGTTGCCAGCGCCTTCCTCACGCTGTCCTTTGGCGGCGACAAGGCCTCAGCCGCCGACCAGCGCCTTCGCTACGGCATGATGATCGATCATGACCGCCGTTTCGCCGACGCCCCGCCGGCACCGATGTTCACCTTGACGATGTCCCCGCAGGGCTTCGACAGCGCCGCCCTCAACGGCCTGCCCTTCGCCTACCGGATGACCCAGGTCAACCAGGCGGGCGAGGCGCTGGAATACAGCGTGTTCGACTATGGCCTGGTCGCCCTGGGCGTGGTCGGACTCGGCTTTGCCGTGGCCGAGATCGCGGATGCCGAGGACGAAACACCGGACCCGACCGCGGCGCCGGACAGCAGCGGCAGCTCCGGCGAAGACAGCGCGCTGGGCGGGCTGCTGGATGGCGTGGGCGATATCGTCGACGGCATTCTCGGCGGCGGCGGCTTCCGCGATCAGCCGCTGATCACTACGGATGTCACCGTCCGCCCGTTCAGCGCCGACCCGATGCGGGGCGACATGGGTGATCTCCACGCCCGCTGAGACACATCACGTTAGACTCTGGGGGGCGCGCCAGCGCCCCCTTTTTTATGCACCGCAAGGAATGCCGATGACGCCGGAGAAAGTGCCTGCCGATCGCTGGCCCGCGTTGTATGCGCTGTTCGGCATCGACCTGCGCAGCCTGGCACTGCTGCGGGTCATGCTCGGTCTCATGCTGCTGGCCATGGTGCCCGCCCAATGGTTCGGGCTCGGCGCGCTCTATGGCGATTCGGGCGTGGCGCCAAGGCACTGGATCCTGCAGGCCGGTGAGGCCAGCCGGCTGTCCCTGCACATGATCAGTGGCAGCGGACTGTTCGAATGCCTGCTGATCGCCCTGCAGACCGTGGCAGCCCTGTGCCTGCTGCTGGGCCGCGCCAGCCGTCGCGCCGCGCTGCTCAGTTTTCTGTTGTGGGTGTCCTGGCTCAACCGGTATCCGCTGGTGGTTGGCGGTGGCGACCTGGTGCTGGCCTGGCTACTGTTCTGGGCCGCCTGGCAGCCGCTGGGCGCCCGCTTCGGCTTCGACGCCGCCCTCAGCGACCCGCCTCCGCCATCGGATCCCCGTCATCTCAGCGTGGCGGGCGCCGCCCTGCGCATCACCGGGCTGATGGTGCTGGCGATGACCGCCGTACTGACGCTCGAAGCGCCCTGGCGATGGCCGGCCCTGGGAGTACTGGCGGTGCTGGCACTGGCACCACTGGCCGGGCGTGTCGGCGGATTGCTGCGAGGCCTGCTGGTGGGCGTGGCAGCCCTTGCCGTGCTGGCAGCCGCGCTGGGCCTGCCGGCCAGCGGCGCCCTGTATCCCGCCCTGCTCGCCACCCTGACGGTCTGGGTCGGTGGTGGGGCATGGCAGTGGCTGGCGCAGCGCCCGCGTGCACGGCAGCCGCTGACCATCTACTACGACGAGCATTGCGGGTTCTGCCTGAAGGCGGTGCAACTGCTGCGCACGATGCTGGCCCTGCAGGCCACCGAGCTGCGCCCCGCCCAATCCCGGGCACGCACCGCCACCCTGATGGAGCGGTACACCTCCTGGATCGTCATCGACGCCCAGGATCAGGCCCACCTGAAATGGGCGGCCATGGTGGCCCTGTTGCGGGCCTCGCCGCTGATGCCCGGCCTCCACCACCTGTTTGCCCTGCGCCTGTGGCAGCGACCAGGCGATGCCCTGTACGACTGGGTTGCCCGCCACCGGTCACGGCTGGGCAATGTCACGGCCTGGCTGTGGCCGCGGCCACCCGGCCATCCGGAGTTGCCACGGAGCTGTGAAACGCTGGCCGGCGTCGCGCTGCTGTTGAGCCTGGCCTGGGCGGCCCACCAGACCCTGCCGGGCGCGCCGCTGCGTGGTCTGATGCAACCGGCGCTGATGCCCTGGCACCTGGACACCGACTGGCGTGAAGCCCTGCAGCCGCGCCGCGACGACGCGACCCGCCTGGTGGTCAGCGGCGAAATGGCCGACGGCAGACCGCGCAATCTGCTGGCCCCCGGCACCCCGGTGGACTTCCGCAATCCCCCGGACCCCGCGGACGCCTCCTACCGGTGGCAACAGTACTGGTCGCAGCTGGCGACACCGGCGCACCGGGGTCACCGCCGCTGGTACGCCCGCTCGCTGTGCACCGCCGCCAATGGCGCCGAGGTGACGATACCCGGCCCCAATGCCCTGTTGACGGTGCAGATCGATCGCGTCAGCGCCGGTGAGCACGACGACGAGCTGGAGCGGGTCACGCTGTGGCGTCAGGATTGCTTCGGACCGGACCGCGGCCGCCCATGATCGATATCGGCGCCAATCTGGCGCACGAGAGCTTCGACGCCGACCGCGACGCCGTGCTGGCGCGCGCGCGCAGTGCCGGCATCACGCACATCGTGCTGACCGGCAGCTGTCGGGACAGCAATCGGCGCGCCGCCGAGCTGGCCGCGGCCCACCCCGGGTTTCTTTCCGCGACCGCCGGAGTGCACCCGCACCATGCGGCCGAATGGCACGCCAATGATGCCGCCCTGATCGAACAGCTGGCAGCCGATGGCCGCATCGTCAGCCTTGGCGAATGCGGCCTGGACTACTACCGCGACATCGCCCCACGGGCACAGCAGCAGGCGGCCTTCGAGGCACAGCTGGCGCTGGCGGCAGCCTTGCGCCTGCCCCTGTTTCTGCACCAGCGGGACGCGCACCCCGACTTCGTCACCATCCTGCGCCGCTGGCGCGACCGGCTGGGCCCGGTGGTGGTGCATTGCTTCACCGACACGGCAGAAGCGCTGGCGGACTACCTCGCGCTCGACTGCCACATCGGGCTGACCGGCTGGGCCTGCGACGAGCGCCGCGGGGGGCACCTGCTGGCGATGGCGCCCCGGATTCCGCGTGGGCGGCTGATGGTGGAAACCGATGCCCCCTACCTGTTGCCGCGCACCCTGCCGAAACCGATGCAGAAAAGCGCCGGCCGCCGCAACGAACCCGCCTTCCTGCCATGGGTGGTGGCGGCGCTGGCCGCCGCCCGTGACGAGACGCCGGAAACCCTGGCGGCCCATACCGAGGACACCGCGCGCGCCTTTTTCCGGCTGCCGGCGCCCTGACTTCTCAGAGCTTGTGAAAAAAACGAACGCCGCAGGCGGGCGATTTTTTCACATGCTCTCAGCCGTCGGTCACCGCCCCTTTTGAGGCGGTCGACACCAGCCGGGCGAACTTGCCGAGCACGCCACGCGTGTAGCGCGGCGCCGGCTGCGACCAGCGCGCCCGCCGTTCCGCCAACACGGCCTCGTCGACATTGAGCTGAATCAGCAGTTGGTGCGCATCGATGGTGATGGCGTCGCCCTCCTCCACCAGGGCGATGACGCCGCCTTCGAATGCCTCCGGCGCCACATGGCCGACCACCATGCCCCAGGTGCCCCCCGAGAAACGGCCATCGGTGATGAGTCCGACGCTCTCGCCCAGGCCCTTGCCGATCAGCGCGCTGGTGGGGGCCAGCATCTCGCGCATGCCGGGGCCACCCTTGGGCCCTTCGTAGCGGATCACCAGGACATCGCCGGCCTGGATGCGGTCATCGAGGATGGCCGCCATGCACTCGTCCTCGGAGTTGAAGACCCGCGCGGGGCCGGTGATGGAGGGGTTCTTGAGGCCGGTGATCTTCGCCACCGCGCCCTCGGGTGACAGGTTGCCCTTGAGCACCGCCAGATGTCCCTGCGCGTACAGCGGCTTGTCGAACGGGCGGATCACGTCCTGATCGGCGCGCGGTTCGTCCGGCACCGACGCCAGCGCCTCCGCCATGGTTTCGCCGGTGATGGTGAGGGTATCGCCATGGAGCAGCCCCTTCACCAGCAGCATTTTCAGCACCTGCGGTACACCGCCGGCGTGGTGGAAATCCACCGCCACATACTTGCCGGAAGGCTTGAGGTCGCAGATGACCGGCGTCTTGCGCCGGATGGCCTCGACATCATCAATGGTGAACGCCACCCCGGCAGCATGGGCGATGGCGAGGAAGTGCAGCACGGCATTGGTGGAGCCACCGGTGGCCATCACCAGGGTCATGGCGTTCTCGATGGCCTTGCGGGTGACGATATCCCGCGGCTTGATGTCCTTGCGGATGGCCTCGACCAGTACGCGCGCGGAATCTGCGGCGGAATCGGCCTTCTCGGGGTCCGGCGAGGCCATTTGCGAGGAGCCGAGCAGGCTCATGCCCAGCGCCTCGAAAGCGCTGGACATGGTGTTGGCGGTGTACATGCCGCCACAGGCCCCCACCGACGGACAGGCGTTCTTCTCGATACCGACGAAGTCCTCCTCGCTCATCTTGCCGGCGCGGTAGGCCCCCACCGCCTCGAACGAGGACACCACCGTCAGCGCCACTCCCTTCCAGTTGCCCGGCTTGATGGTGCCGGCGTAAACGAAGATGCCAGGAATGTTGAGCCGCAGCATGCCGATCATGGCCCCCGGCATGTTCTTGTCACAGCCGCCGACCACCACCACGCCATCCATGCACTGGGAGGCACAGGAGGTTTCGATGGCGTCGGCGATCACCTCGCGCGACACCAGTGAAAACTTCATGCCCTCGGTCCCCATGGAGATGCCATCGGTTACGGTGGGAATGCCGAACACCTGCGGCATGCCGCCGTTCTGCTGGATCGCCGCGCAGGCACGATCCGCCAGCGGGGCAATGCCGGCATTGCAGGGGTTCATGGTCGAGTGGCCGCTGGCGACACCGACGATGGGCTTCTCGAAGTCGCTGTCGCCGAAACCGACCGCACGCAACATGGCGCGGTTGGGCGAGCGCTCCAGGCCAGCGGTGATGGTGCGGGATTTCTTGTTGAGAACGTCGGTCATGGCGGGCGTACAGGCTGCGGGCTGGAAATCAGGGCCGCGAGCATAGCCGACTCGGCGCCCCGGATCACGACGCAGCCCCCGCGCTACAGACGGTCGGGGATATAGTCGCGCAGGAAGCTATCGGCACCGATCCGCAACAGCTGCTCGTCACTCAGGGCGCAGGGATCGCTGTCGTAGGCAATGGAACGGATCACCCAGTCGCCGTTGTCGGGGTCGCGGGTCAGCTCACAGCCGCGCTCTGCAGCCAGGCGCATGGCCTCGGCCACCAGCATCAGGCCACCAGGCCGCTCATACGGCCTTCGTGGCGGCGGGCATAACTGCGCAGGAACGCCATCTGGTCGGCCAGGATGCGGCGGTTCTGCAGGATCAGATACTCGGCGAGATTGGGCGTGTAGGGCACTGCCAGCAGCTTCATGCTCGCCTCCTCAGGGGTGCGATCGTCCTTGCGCTGGTTGCAGTGCCGGCAGGCGGTCACGCAGTTCTCCCAGGTGCTGAGGCCGCCGCGCGAGGCCGGAATCACATGGTCGCGGGTCAGCTGGCCATGCGCGAACTGCAGGCCACAGTAGAGGCAGATGTTCTGGTCGCGGTGAAACAGGGTCCGGTTGGTGAGCAGGGGGACGCCCTTCTCGAACCGCTTCGAGCGGTCCGCCACGGCGATGATGCTGCCGATCTCGATCCGCGAGGTCCGGCCGGTGGCTGCACAGGTCCCGCCCCGAATCACGAAGCGCTCGTCCCCGGCCTCCCAGCGCACGCGTTCCCGCGCATAGAGCACGACCGCGGTCTGCCACCGGATCCATCCCACCGGCAGCCCGCCCGCGTCCAGCTTGAGAATGGCAGGTATCGCGTTCATGGCATGTCGTTCCGAAAACTGCGCCGAAGGGCGACGCACCTTTGCTGCAACGTCATCGCACCATCATGACGTGACAAACGCTTGAATGCCAGTCGTCAACCTTTCCAGGATCAAGCGCTTAAGGGATTGTCCCTGCGGTTTCACGCCGGTCGGCGGCCGCTGCCGACGTGCAGCACGCCGCTTGAATTCGCGCCCGCCCCCCACATCTTATCCACAGACCTGATCCCCCTCTCGAGGAGCCCGGACCATGCGAATGGACCAACTCACGTCCCGCTTCCAACAGGCGCTGGCCGACGCCCAGAGCCTCGCCATCGGCCGCGACCACCCGGCCATCGAACCCGTCCACGTAGCGCTGGCGCTGCTTGGCAGCGCGGACACCGGTGCCGCCGCCCTGCTGCAGTCGGCAGGCGTCGACAGCAGCCGCCTGCACCGCGAGCTGGAGGCGGTGCTGGCGCGCCAGCCCACGCTCGGGCAGGCCGATGGCACGCTGCAGGGGTCGCCGGCCCTTGCCCGCATCCTCAATCTCTGCGACCGCCTGGCGCAGCAACGTCAGGACCCCTTCATCGCCAGCGAACTGTTCTGGTTGGCGGCGGTGGACGACAAGGATGCACTGGGCGACACCCTGCGCAAGGCCGGCCTCGACAAGGCCCGCCTCGAACAGGCCATCGAGCGCCTGCGTGGCGGGCAGAAGGTGGATTCGGCCGGCGCCGAGGACCAGCGTCAGGCCTTGAGCAAGTACACCATCGACCTCACCGAACGCGCCCGCAACGGCAAGCTCGACCCGGTCATCGGCCGCGACGAGGAGATCCGCCGGGTGATCCAGGTGCTGTCGCGTCGCACCAAGAACAATCCCGCCCTGATCGGCGAGCCCGGCGTCGGCAAGACCGCCATCGTCGAAGGTCTGGCCCAGCGCATCGTCAACGGCGAGGTACCGGAAAGCCTGAAGAACCGGCAGCTGCTGTCGCTGGATCTCGGTGCGCTGATCGCCGGCGCCAAGTTCCGCGGCGAATTCGAGGAGCGTCTGAAGGCGGTACTGACCGATCTCGGTAAGCAGGAAGGCAACATCATCCTGTTCATCGACGAAATCCACACCCTGGTGGGGGCTGGCAAGGCCGATGGCGCGATGGATGCCGGAAACATGCTCAAGCCGGCGCTGGCACGCGGAGAACTCCACTGCATCGGTGCCACCACCCTCGACGAATACCGCAAGTACATCGAAAAGGACGCCGCGCTGGAGCGACGCTTCCAGAAGGTGCTGGTGGGTGAGCCGAGCGTCGAAGACACCATTGCCATTCTGCGTGGCCTGAAGGAGCGGTACGAAGTCCACCACGGCGTCGACATCACCGATGGCGCGCTGATCGCCGCGGCACAGCTCAGCCACCGCTACATCACTGACCGCAACCTGCCCGACAAGGCCATTGACCTGGTCGACGAGGCGGCGTCCCGGATCCGCATCGAGATCGACTCCAAACCGGAAGCGCTGGACCGCCTGTACCGGCGCCTGATCCAGCTCAAGATCGAACGCGAGGCACTGAAGAAGGAGCGCGACGAGGGGGCGAAACGCTCGCTGGCCGAGTTGGAGAAGACCATCTCCGAGCTGGAGCGCGAATACGCCGACCTGGAAGAAAAATGGAAGGCGGAAAAAGCCACCGTTGCCGGATCCGCCAACGTCAAAGAGTCGCTGGAGCGCGCCCGCCTGGATCTCGAGGCGGCACGCCGCAGCGGCGATCTGACCCGGATGGCGGAGCTGCAGTACGGCACCATTCCGGCGCTCGAAAAGCAGCTGCAGTCCGCTCAGAGCAGCGACGAAGCCGCGCCGGTGCCGGAAGGCGGCCGGCTGTTGCGTACTTCGGTTAGCGAGGACGAGATCGCTGATATCGTCGCCCGTTGGACCGGCATCCCGGTCAGCAAGCTGCTCGAAGGCGAGCGCGACAAGCTGCTGCGTATGGAGACCGCCATCGGCGACCGCGTGGTCAGCCAGGCGGAAGCCATTGCCGCGGTGTCCAATGCCATCCGCCGCTCGCGGGCCGGGCTGTCGGACCCCAACCGCCCGATCGGCTCTTTCCTGTTCCTGGGCCCCACGGGCGTGGGCAAGACCGAACTCTGCAAGGCACTCGCCGCCTTCCTGTTCGATACCGAGGAGGCCATGGTGCGGGTCGACATGAGCGAGTTCATGGAACGCCATAGCGTCAGCCGCCTGATCGGCGCACCGCCGGGCTATGTGGGCTATGACGAGGGCGGCATGCTCACCGAGGCCGTGCGGCGGCACCCTTATTCCGTGATCCTGCTCGACGAAGTCGAAAAGGCCCACCCGGACGTGTTCAACGTGCTGCTGCAAGTGCTCGATGATGGCCGTCTCACCGACGGCCAGGGCCGAACCGTGGATTTCCGCAACACCGTGGTGGTGATGACCTCCAACCTCGGCTCCTCGCTCATCCAGGACATGATGGGCAAGTCCGGCGACGGCAGCGACTATGCAGCCATCAAGGAGGCGGTGATGGCCGTGGTCGGCAGCCACTTCCGGCCGGAGTTCATCAATCGCATCGACGAGGCGGTGGTGTTCCATCCGCTGGGGGGCGCCCAGATTCGCGCCATTGCCGCCATCCAGACCCGTCGCGTGGTCGAGCGCCTGGCCAGCCGCGGGCTGACGCTGACCTTCACCGAAGCCGCACTGGATCAGCTGGCTGAAGTCGGATTCGACCCCGTCTACGGCGCCCGTCCGCTGAAACGGGCGATCCAGACCGCCGTCGAGAATCCCCTGGCACGCGCCGTGCTGGCGGGCGACTTTGCCAGCGGCGACACCATCCAGGTGGATCGCGGCGATAACGGAGCACTGCGCTTCCAGCGCCAGCCCGCCGGCTGAACCGGCCATCCCCACCGTCCGGCGGGCAGGATGCCCGTCCGGACGTGAACCGGCGCACGGTACACTCGGGACCATTCGTGGATGCTGGTGCGGCACGGGGCTAGGTGCCGTCATCAATCACCGCTAGGATACGGCCCGGGCATTCGCTGCCGGAGGGGGTGGAATCATGGATGTTGCGCGCTGTCGCGGACCGTCGGGCTTCACGCTGATTGAACTGCTGGTGACCATCGCCGTGGTGGCCATTCTGGCCACGCTCGCGGTGCCCTCGTTCCAAGGCGTGATGATGCGCAACCGGGCAGCCTCCGAGGCCAATCAAGTGCTGAGCCTGTTGATGCTGGCGCGCAGTGAAGCGATCAAACGCAATACCTCGGTCAGCCTTTGTCCGTCGCCGGATGGCGTCAAGTGTGATCCCGACCAGGCCTGGGCCGACGGTGTCATGTTGTTCGTTGACGACGACGAGGATGACGAAGTCGGCAACGGCGTTCGAGACTCCGACGCCGAGCGGGTCATCGAAGTCGTGGTGCCCCTGTCGACCGTCAGCACCATCAGTCCAGACAAGAAGATCGCCGAGGGCTTCACCTATAACGCTCGCGGGCGACTGGCGGGTACCGGCGTCGGCGCCGCAGTCATTACCGTCCGCCCCAAGAGCGGCGACAGCGACTACGACCGGAAAGTCACCATTGATGCGGGTGGTCGGGTCCAGATCCAGTCATGAAACGCCAGCACCCTCAGCGACCATCGCCCCAAGGCGCACGAGGTATCAGCCTCATTGAGGTGCTGGTCACGCTGCTGCTACTCGGCGTCGGCCTGCTGGGCATTGCCGGCCTCCAGCTCATCGGAGTTCAGAACACCTATCTCGGCCAGCAGTACACCCAGGCCGCCACGCTGGCCCAGAACATGGCGGAGCTGATGCGCACCAACCGGCCCGGGCTGCTCGACAATGCCTATGCGCTCGCCGCCGGCAGCGCGCCGCCGGACCCCGCCACCGACTGCCAGAGCGACACCTGCACACCCGCGGAACTGGCGGCCTGGCAGCTCGCGAGCTGGTACAGCATGCTGGTACCGGCCGACGACCTGGAGTACGAAAACGTGGCCAGCTCGTTGGAAGCGGCGCTACCCCAGGCGCAGGCAGAGATTCGCTGTGCCGACAGCCCCTGCACCGATACCAGCTACCGGCTGATTACGGTGTTCTGGGATGCCAACCGCAGCGGCGCCAGCGGCACCGGCTGCGACCCGGACGACGAGGACGACCTGCAGTGCATGCAAGTGGTGGTGCGCCCATGACTCACCCGACCCGACGACAGCAGGGGCTGTCCCTGGTGGAGCTGATGGTGGCACTGACACTCGGGCTGCTGCTGGTGGCAGGCGTTACCCGCCTGTTCCTGTCAGCGCGCCAGGGCTACCGCATTCAGGAGAGCCATGCCCGGCAGCAGGACAACGCCCGCTTCGTCATGGAAATCCTTTCCCGGGAAATTCGTCATGCCGACTTCTGGGGCGGCGCCAGTCCGGACGGATTGACGGTGCTGAGCAGCCTTGGCACCGCCACTGCCTGCTCCGAGGCCTGGATGGCCGATGTCGCCTTTCCGCTGCGGGCCTACGCCGGCGACGCCGCGTCGCCGCTGGGCGGGTGCACCGTTACGGACTATGTGGCGAACAGCGATGTCCTGGTGGTTCGCTACGCCGACCCCAACGCCTTCTATACCAACGCGGAACTCAACGGCCCTCCGGCGGACGTAACCGACAACGGTCGCCTGCTGGTGCGCGCCAGTGTCGGCGCCAGTGGCAGCATCTATCTCATCGATGATCTGGCCGCCGCCCGTGCGGCCCAGCCCGGCGACGAAAGTGATGGCGTGGTGAACTACAAGTATGTTGCCAACGTGCTGTTCGTGCGTGCCAACAACCAGTCTCAGCCGACGCTCTATCAACGCTCACTCGACTCCTCCGGTGTCAGCAACTCTCAACAGCTCGCCGAAGGGGTGGAGATGCTGCGCTACAGCTTCGGCATCGACCAGGACGGTGACCTCGCGGTGGACCGCTATATCGGTACGGCCGACATGCTGGAAAGCGACTGGCCTCGAGTGCTGACCGTGCGCGTGGGACTGTTGATGCGCGGCGACGCCCTTGATGAATTCTCGGACGACCGCAGCTACACGTTCCCGGACGGCTACACCTATACACCCGCGAGCAACGCCCGACGCTATCAGCGACGCCTCTACGTTCAGGACCTTCAGGTCCGCAACCGGATGACTCGATGAAACCGACGCGACACCATCAGGGCTTCGCCCTCATCGTCTCGCTGCTGCTGCTGCTGGTGCTCACCACCGTGGCCCTGATCGCCGTGCGTGGCTCTGGCATGGAGACCCAGATGGCAGCCAACACGGTGATGCGCACGGAATCGTTTCAGGTATCGGAGGCTGGACGGGTGGAGCTGGCCACGCTGGTGGATGTACACGCCTTCAACCGGGGATGGCCGGCGCAGATCGGCGGCACCGTACAGAACGCCGAGTTCAACCTCCCCATTCCTTCCGGACTGACCATCTGTGCGATCAGCTCAGACGCGTCCGTTAACGAGTGCGTTGCCCCAGATCCCGCCACCTGCGTCGAAGGGTCCGAGTTGGGACCCCAGCAGGGAGATTGCCCCCGCGCCTGGTACGTCGGCAATACCGAACTGGATACCTTCCGTCCCACCGGTCGCCACCTTGATGCGCAGCTTCGGACGCTCGCTGACAACGAGATTCCCTTGCGGGTCGACCTCAGCGTCTGGAAGCTGGCAACAGCGCTCAACACGGGTTCCGGCGCAGCCATGGTGGCAGGCTATGAAGGGACCGGAAAGGCTGCCGCCGCCAGTGGCGGCCTGCTTTTCTTCTATGTCAACAGCCGCGGATTCGACCAGACCCGCGCCAATGGCGGAACCGATGTCGGTGTTACTGCATCCCGCACCGACACCGGTGCCGATGTTCGCCACGTCATCCGCAACTGATGTGCCCGAGGAGACCCCCATGTCGCTGAGAACCACTCTCAACCAATGGGCCCGCCCCCCCGCCCTGGCGGCTGGCCTGATCCTCGCCCTTGGTGCCCAAGCGGCTGGACTGCAGACCTACAGTGAGCAGTCCATGGCGGATTACACCAGCAACCCCATTACCAGCGTCAACTCGGCCACCCCGTTGGTCATGCTCACCCTGTCACGCGATCACCAGCTCTTCTACAAGGCCTACAACGACTACTCCGATCTGGATGGCGACGGGGCCCCCGAAACGACCTACAAGCACAGCGTCGACTACTACGGCTACTTCGACTCTTACAAGTGCTACAACTATGACACCGGGGACGACCGCTTCGAACCGGCCAGCACCAACACCGACAAGTATTGCAATGGCCAATGGAGCGGCAATTTCCTCAACTGGGCCAGCACCACGCGGATGGATGCGGTCCGAAAGCTGCTCTACGGCGGCAAACGCGTCGTCGACAACGCCAACACCACCGTACTCGAACGCGCCAGCCTGCCCACCGATGCACACTCCTTTGCCAAGTACTATGCAGGCAGCGATCTCGACAAGCTGACCCCGTTTGCAGCGGTGGCAACACCTGCGTTTGGCCCGGTTTCGGGTGATCTCGACTACTTCACCAACAAACGGGGCATTTCCGGTATCTCCCGCTCAGGAAACACCGCAACCGTTACCACCTCGGACGATCACGGCTTCGAGAATGGCCAATGGGTTGAGATCTCGGATGGCAACCGCAGTGAGTACCGAGGCCGCTATCAGATATTCGATGTCAGTGCCCGCCGATTCAGCTACAGCACGGGCCTTTGGCGCAACCCTTCGGGCAACTATCAGATCCGGGCCCTGATCTACGCGGAACTCACCGATCAGACCCCCATGGCGATCGGCGATCAACTCCTCCTGCAGAACTCCGAGGGGACGCAGATCTCCTCCGTAGTCGATAGTCAGACCATTCACAACGGCAGCAACTTTGTCGATGCCGTGGGGGACGACAAGGTGTTCATCTATCTCAATGGATCGAGCATTGTCACCCAGAATGGCAACGGCATCGCCAAGGACATGCGTCTGATCCACGCCTCCGCGGGAGGCATCTCGTTCTGCAACCTAACACCCAGCGCCAACAACAACACCGACCGCTACTCGCACACCAACCGTGAAGAGCCGCTGATGCGGGTGGCCAGGGGCAACTTTGAACTGTGGGGCGCCAACGAAAAGCGGCAATGCCAATGGTTTGGGGGCAATGACAGCTACTCCGCCACCTACTCCGACCAACAGTCGGGCTTTGGCGGCGGACTCCGCAGCAACGGGAACCGGGCGGCACTGTCGGGGCTCAATGCAGCGTCGGAGAACCCGCGACAGAATCTGCATGGACTGGGCAGCGGCACCGGTCACGGCAGCACCAGCGCCGACGGTCAGTTTGTGATGCGCGTGCAAGCCTGCGTAACCGGACTGATCGGACGGGAAAGCTGCAAAGCCTACCCTGACGTTGCGCGAGGAACCGCGAGCCCCAAGCCCATCGGTCTGCTGCAGGTCTACGGGGACGAGCGGCGTATCAAGTTCGGGCTGGTCACGCCCTCCTACCAGAAGAACGTTTCCGGCGGTGTGGTACGCAAGAACCTCGGCCCTCCCGGAGACGACGTCGGCATGTCTGACGAGGTCCGCGTGGAGACCAACGGCACCTTCACCGGCGCCAACGGCATTATCCAGAACCTCGATTCCCTGCGCGTCTATGGGTATCGGTACGACGTCAACGACAACTACGGATCGGGCAACGGCTGCAGTTATCAGCGTACCGGGATCGCACCTGGCAACACCGGCGGGGGCAACGTCGTCAACGAAAGCAATTGTGCCAGCTGGGGAAACCCCATCAGCGAGGCCTATACCGAAACTCTCCGCTACCTCGCCGGCAAATCGCCTGACAATCGCTTTCGATACAGCAATGGGCACGACGCCACACTGGGGCTGTCCCTGGTCAGCAACTGGGTCGACCCCCTGGATGAGCGCAACTACTGCTCCTCCCTCAACGTCATCACTTTCAACGCTTCGGTCTCTTCGTACGATGCGGATCAGGCCACACTGGCCGATCTTCCCGGGTCACCGGATGTCGCCAAAATCACCGGGGTGGTGGGCGACCTGGAGAAGCTGACCGGCAAGAACTTCTTCATCGGTCAGACCGCCGCCGATCAAAACCAGCTGTGTACCGCAAAACAGGTCAACGACCTGGGCGCGGTGGCGGGAATCTGCCCGGAAGCAGGCCCGCTCCGAGGCTCCTACCTGATGGCCGGAGCCGCCTATCACGCCAAGACGCAGCGGATTCGCAGCGACCTCGATGCCGCACTGCCAGCGGGCGACGAGAGCTCCCTGAAGGTTGACACCTACGCCATTCAGCTCGCCACCAATACGCCGAAGATCCTGGTACGCGATCCGGATACCCCCTCGAAGATCCTTGCCACCTTGCTGCCCCTGTACCGCCTCGATCTCGGCAATGCGGGCTATGGCGGCGGCGCCATCGTGGACTTCCGCATCGTGGATCAGGACGTCGCCAACGGCAGAGGGCGGTTCTACATCAACTGGGAAGACAGCTCACAGGGGGGCGACTACGATCAGGATGTCTGGGGCACCATCACCTACCAGCTGTCGGCGGACAAGAAGACTCTGGCAATCACCACTGACACCGTTTCCGCATCCACCAACAATCCTCAGGGATTCGGCTACATCGTCAGTGGCACCACCCAGGATGGCCCCCACTTTCACTCCGGCATTTATGACTTCGACTTCACGGACCCCACCAAAGTCACGGTGCGGACTGGCGGTGCAGGCGGCAGCGTGGTCAACGGCAACAACAACATCGGTGGCGGTGGCGGCATCAACGACAGCGGTGGCTGCCGCGACTGTGAGTTGCTTGATCCAGCCACAACTGTCGTATACACCTTGGGCAGTACCGCAGCCGAACTGCTTCAAGATCCGCTGTACTACGCCGCGAAATACGGCGGGTTTGACGACGCCAACGGGGATGGCACCCCCGATCTCCAGGCGGAATGGGACTCCCGCAATGCGGATGGTACGGTCGGGTCAGATGGGCTTCCCGACAACTACTTTTTCGTGTCCAACCCGAGCGCACTGGAAGGCGCCCTGCAGGCCGCTTTCAGTGCAATTCTCGCCAAGGTGTCATCGGGCACCGCGGCTGCTGTCGTAGCCAACGCACGAGAAGGAACCGGCGCCGTCTATCAAGCACTCTACGAGCCCAGTCGTACCGACAACCGCGGGAGGGAGGTCAAGTGGATCGGCACGCTGCACGGGCTCTTCGTTGACGAAGATGGCCTGTTGCGCGAAGACGGCAACGGCGACAAGCGCCTGTCACCCGACTACGCGGTCGATCCCCCGATCGAACTGTTCTTCGACAACGGCGACCGGGTTACCAAGATCCGGCGTTACAACGGTGATCCCGATGTGGTGACGCCTGAGATCGATCGTCTCGACAACCTTGGTACCCTCTGGAACGCGCGTGAACAGTTGAGCAAGGTTAGCAACGTCACCACGCAACGAAACTACAGTTCCGCAGCTGGGACCGGGCGTCACATCAAGACCTGGCTTGATCGCAATCTCAATGGGCGGGTGGACAATGGCGAAGTCGTCGACTTCACCGCGTCCACCTTCACCTCCAACCCGGCATCTGGCAACTTCGGAATCCTCAATACCCGTACGCTGGCCGAGGCTCGGCGCCTCGTGAACTATGTCCGTGGTGACGAGGACGCTGACTTGCGCAACCGCACCCTGAACTACGACAACGACGCCGCCAACATCAGTGAGGTGCAGCGGCTAGGCGACATTGTGCAGTCCACCCCCACCGTCGTCGGCACTCCTGCCGAAGCCTTTGACCTGCTATACGATGACGAGACTTACGCGGTCTACCGCGACCGCTACCGAAATCGTCGGAACGTGGTTTATGTAGGGAGCAACGGTGGCCTGCTGCATGCGTTCAATGCCGGCTTCTACGATCCTTCCACCAAACGGTTCTCGGAATCTCCTCTGGGGGGTGCGACCGGCACCGCACACCCCCTCGGCAGTGAACTGTGGGCCTACGCGCCGTTCAACCTGCTACCCCACCTGCCCTGGATGGCCGACCCGGACTACACCCACGTGTGGTACGTCGATGGCAAGCCTCGCGCCTTCGATGCCCGCATCTTTTCCCCCGATGCAGAGCATCCCTACGGCTGGGGCACAGTCCTTGTCGTGGGCATGCGTTTCGGCGGCAAGCCGATCACCCTGCGTAGCGAAGCACTGGTCACGGCTTCCAACCCGGACGGCGATGATGATGCCTGGTCTGCGTTTGGAACCCCCGCCTCATTCACCGCACGCTCGGCCTTCCTGGTTTTCGACGTCACCAACCCGGAAGCTGCGCCGCGGCTGATCGCGGAAATCACCGATGCCAACCTGGGGCTGACCACCTCCTATCCGACCGTGGTCGCGGTTAGCGAAAAAGGCATCAGCATTCCGCGGAATGGCAGTGGAGGCATTACCAACAATGGCGCGGGCGCCTTCAACCCGGGCGACAAGTGGTACCTTGCGTTCGGCAGCGGGCCGCGCGATCTCGAAGGTGCTCCGCCATCAGCAGCCGGTCGCCTGTACATGTACGATTTGGGGGCACGTCAATTCCTAGGCGGATGGGCCCCCAAGACCATTCCAGGAGCAGGCAACAGTTTCGTTGGCGATCCGGTCACGGTCGACTGGGATCTGGACTTCAAGGCCGATGCCCTCTACTTCGGAACCATTGGCGGCTCCGTGGCCAACCCGGATGGCGGTCTCTACAAGGTCGATTTCAACGAATCCGATGCAGACCGACTACCGGCCGGCTGGATCGGTCCGGGCCTGCTTACCGATCCCGGCAAACCGGTCGTGAGCACTCCCAGCGTGACCTTCGGAGATCGCAATGAGCGGTGGGTGCTCGCCGGCACCGGTCGCCTATTCGCCAACACCGAAGCCGACAAGGGCAGCACCCCGCGCCAGGCCTTGTTCGGAATTGTCGACGACCCCGATACCACCCTGCCCACCAACGGTATCGACGAGCAGGTGGACTACGCCGACCTCGTCAACGTGACGGATGCGGTGGTCACACTGTCCGGCAATGTTTCAGGCACCGACCCCGCAGTCGACACCGAAGCGGAGCTGGTTCAGGAAGCGCTAGATCAGAGCGGTTGGCGTCTCGACCTCGACGTGTCGATCACAGCAGAGCGCAGCCTGTCGCAGTTCTCGGTACTCGGCAACGTCCTGTTCGCCTCCGTATTCACGCCGAGCAACGATGTGTGTGGTGGCGAGGGTGAGAGCCGTCTGTTCGGGCTCAGCTACAAGACCGGCACGCCACCATCGGGTATCCCGGTCTTCGGCACTCAGCAGGGGAGCTTTGACGGCGAACCCGCTGACATCATTCGCAGCTCGGTCGCCCTCGGTGCAGGTCAGGCGGCCTCACCCAGCCTGCATGTCGGTGGCGCTCGTGATCAGCGCGGGCTGACCATCTTCACCCAGACCTCGGTCGGCTCCATCGAAGTACGGGAAGGTCAGGCAAGCAGTAGCCTGCGCAGCGGCGAGGTCGACTGGCGGGAGCCGCGCGAATGAAACGGTACGTACGTGGTGCCACGCTGATCGAACTGATGGTGGCGGTCGTCATCATCGGCATATTGGCTGCCGTCGCCGTCCCCAGTTATCGGAGCTACGTCGAACGATCGGTGCGGTCGGACGCGCAGGGCTGTCTGATTGAGGCGTTGGCACGCGCCGAGCGCTTCTTCGGACGCAACAACCGGTATCCGGACACCATCGGCGCGCTGTACGGCACCAGCGAGAAGACCCGTGCCTGCACCGACGACGACGACTTTTCGGCAAGCATCAACGACAGCGTCGCCTGCCCCACCTCCCGCTGTATTGAACTGGTCGCTTCCCCGGAAAGTGACCGTGCTGCCGCCAGCGGCAGCCTGCACTTGCGATACGACCCCCGCGAACCCGCCACGACGCGTGAGTCGCGGTGGCGCCTCTATCAGGAAACCAGGCTGGACTGGTAGCCCATCTGCTGGCACAGCACCTCGGCGCAGGCAGGGGCCAGCGTGATGCCATTGCGGTAGTGCCCCAGGTTGAGCCACAGCCCTGGCGTTGCCGCAGACGCGACCACGGGGAGCGTTTCGCGCGAACCAGGGCGCAAACCTGCCCATTGCCCCAGCACCGGGGCCGCGGCCTGCCAGGGCGCAAGCCGGTCGGCGGCGCCCAGCAGTTGGTGGCGCGCTGAGGCGGTAACCCGGATGTCGAAGCCCGCATGTTCCACCGTGCTGCCAATCACTACATGATCATCGGCGCGCGGTATCACATACACCTCCGCTCCGATGCTCACGGGTCGAACGGCTGCACCCGGCACCCGCTTCAGCAGCATCTGCCCCTTGACCGGAAAAATCGCGGGCGGCTGCGCGGGCCACGTCTCGCTGGCCCAGGCTCCGGCTGCCAGCACGACGGCATCTGCGGCGACCGGACCTTCCGGGGCGATCACACCGCACACTCGCCCTGCGTCCAGCCACGGACGGACCGAAGCACTGCAATGCAACACGCCCCCACGCCGTTCGAAGGCACGTGCCAGCGCTCTTCCGAGCCGAGGGTTGCGGACCTGACCCAGATCGGGGCAGAACAGGCGGTCTTCGCGATCCAATACTGTCAGTCCGCGTGACCGCAGCCACCGTTCGGCACGTGAGCGCTCACTGTCGTTCAACTGCCACTCGATGCCACTGAGACGATACTCGACGTCGATCCCGGTCTCGCGTGCCAGCTGCGCGGCCAGTACGGGATAGAGGGCACGGGATCGTTCCACCAGTGCCCAGAGCCCCTCCGGCTCCCGCCAGGGCCACAGAGGGCACACGATGCCGCCGCCGGCCCAGCTGCTGTGACGGGCGGGTCGAGCATCCCGCTCGAACACGATCACTCTTCGCTGAGGGCCCAGCAGGGCGAGCGCCGAGCTCAGCCCCACCACGCCGCCGCCGATCACCACTACCGTCTGTCCATGCATGGGCGCGAAGGATACCCGCTCAGCGGCCCAGCTGACGTAGAGTAGACCCCTCAAGGGAGAACAGCGCGATGTCCAAACACTCTGATGGCTTCACCTTGATCGAACTGATCGTGGCTCTGGTGATTGCCGCCCTCATCGCGGTGATCGCGATACCGTCCTACCAGGGGTTCATTGATCGGGGCCGCCGGGCCGTGGCGCTTTCCACGCTGTCCGAGCTGAGTGCCCAGCAACAGGCATTCCGCCTCAAGCAACGCCGCTTTGCCACTGACTTCGAATCGCTGGTATCGATCAAGGCCGATACGCTCTACGTCGGCAAGGACCGCCGCCTCACCAGCAGCAAGGCCGGCACCCCGCTTTACGCCATCACGCTCGACACCGAAGACGACGAGTGGACCGGCTTTACCGCCGAGGCCGTCGGCGTCCAGTCGCGGGACGACGACTGCGCCACTATCGCCATCAGTGCCCTGGGCCTGCAGTCTGCCGAGAACGCCGCGGGTGCCGGCACCACCGCAGAATGCTGGCGCTGAACCGCCCTCATTCCATTGCCATCGACCGCCTGTCGGGTTTTCGACACATGATTGACGGGCCCGTGCCAAGGTGCGGTCAGGAGGTGGTCCGGTGAACCGAGGTTTCACGCTCATCGAAGTGCTGGTGGTGATCGCCATATTGGGCATCGCCGCAGCGTTGGCGATGCCGGGCTACCGCGCGCTGATCAGCGGCAGTCAGCGCAGTGAGGCGGCCTCGGAGCTGTACGTCAGCCTGATGCAGGCCCGCAGTGAAGCGGTTGCCCGTAACAGTGCCATCGCCCTGGTTCCGATTAACGACGACTGGGCCTTCGGCTGGCAGGTCATGGTGGATGCCGATGGCGACGGCGCCGCCGATGCCCTCGATACCGACGGCGATGGCGAAACCGAAGCCGGCAGCGGGTTGCTGGCAGAGGTGCAGCTGGCGGCCTTCGACCTCGACTGGCGCACCCAGCCCGCTCCCCTGCCCCGCATCCGGGTCAACGCCAGTGGGCGGGTTACCGAGTCGGTCGAAGTGTTGATCTGCGGCCCGGACGCCCGCCGCTCCCGGGCGGTCAGCGCCACCCCGGCCGGCCAGATCCGCCTGCGTGACCTGCACGATGACGAAGCGGGCTTCACAGCGGGGTGCAGCTCATGAGCCGCCGACCGCTCGGGTTTACCCTGATCGAGATTCTGATCACCGTGTTCGTGATCGGCATCGGCCTGCTGGGCATGGCCGGACTGCAGGTCATCGCCAAGAAGGCCACCTATGACGCCACCCAGCGAACCCTCGCCAGTCAGGCGGCGCAGAGCATTGTCACCCGCATGCGGGCCAATGCCGGTGTTGCCGGCGCCTATGTCACCGACGACGCTGTCGCGCTGGATATTCCGGGCACCGCCTGCGAATCGACCGACTGCACGCCGGAGGCTCTCGCTGCCTGGGACCTGTATCGCTGGGGGCGCACCCTGGCCGAGGGCGGCGAGGTGGACGATGAAGGCGTTGCCAGCGGCGGGCTGGTATCACCGACCGGCTGCGTGCTGAGCGGGGCCACCGCCGGGCACTATCGCGTCGCCATCGCCTGGCGCGGCATCACCCCCCTGCCGCCGCCCGAGGACCCGGACGACGTCACCGATCCCGCCAATGTTGCCTGTGGCTCAGATGCCTATCTTGATGCCGAAGGCATCGACGACTTTCGTCGGGTCTTGGTCCTGGATGCTTTTGTGGCGGATCCGACACCATGAAACGCCACCTCCGCCAGCAGGGTTTCACCCTGATCGAATTGATGATCGCCGGCACACTGGGCTTGATTCTGGTGCTGGCCCTGGCCCAGCTGTTTCTCGACAACAAACGCAATCGCGAGCAGAACCGTCAGCTCGCCGAACTGCAGGACCAGGGCCGATACGCCCTGGCGGAGCTTGGCCGGGATCTCAGCATGGCGGGCTTCTGGGGCGGTATCTATCAGGGCCGCCAGATCACCCTGGCCAGCTCGGCCGAAAATGCGCTCAGCGGTGCCAATGACTGCGGTCCGGGCGACGCCGCCGGCTGGGCCTTCCGTACCACCGAGCGGGTGGATTTCTGGGACGACGCCAGCGAGGCGGCGGTCACCACCCGCTTCGGCTGCCTCGACAACCTGCGCAGCGGCACCGACGTGGTCGCGATCCGGCGGGTGGCAGGTGAGGTCGCGTTACAGGCCACCACCTGCACCAACGCGGTCCTGGAACCCTTTCACGTCTACCTGAAGACCAATGGGGTGCTGGGCACCCTGCTGCGCCTCAGCGACCCCGCATTGGACGTCTGCACCGGCGATGCCCCGCTGCAGGCGCCGGTGCAGTTCTTCACCTATCTGCCGCGGGTGTACTACATCCGGGACTTCGCCCAGGTCGCCGGAGACGGCATCCCGACCCTGTGCCGAAAAACCCTGTCACAGGCCGACCCTGCCGCCATGGTCGACGAATGCGTCGCCGAAGGTGTGGAGGATCTGCAGATTGTCTGGGGCATTGACCGTGACAACGACCTCACTCAGTCCCCGGACCGATACACCAGTCAGCCGGATGCCGCAGAGCTGGCGCGCGCCGTCACCGCCCAGGTATTCCTGCGCGTGCGTGCACGAGACCCGGCTCCGGGCTACAGCGACGTCAAGACCTATGCCTATGGCGACCGCACCGGCGACCGCGCCTATGTGCCGCGCAATGCCCAGGCCGAGGCCGACGGCACCTCTCCCCGGCGCTACTATCGTCGGGTGTTCACCACCACCATTCAGCTGCGGAACCCCCTGCCATGAGCGCCTCACGCCCCTCACAGGACGGCGCCGCACTGGCCACCGCGTTGCTGTTCCTGATCGTACTGACCCTGCTCGGGATCGGTGCCATGCGTGAGGCGCGGCTGTCCCTGCGGATGGCCGCTAACGAGGCCAACCGGGTGGACGCCCTGGAGACTTCGCAGTCACTGGTGGACGCGCTGCTGGCCGACGTCGACACCCACTTTCCTGTGACGCCACAAGCCGACGAGCAACTGGCCTGCTTTCCGGGCGGCCTGACCACCGGCACCGCTCCGCTGCACGCGCCTTTCAGCTGCGGTACCGCCAATCTGACGCTACCCGAAACGCCGAACAACGTGCTGGAAACCCGCACCTACGTCGAGATCTGGCGCGAAGCGGTCAACGGCGAGGCGCTGGTCAGTGCGGCCTCCATCGGCAGCACGGAAACCACGGCACGCGTGCGCTACGCCCGGTTCCGCATCACGGCAGGAATCGACCGTTCCGGCACCGGCGAAGGCGTAGCAGAAGTGGTCGAGGGCGTACAGATCGCCGTACCCGCCGTCGACAGCGTGAACCTGTTCTGAGATGCCCATGAACACTTCCCGACTCCGCACCCTGATCATCGGCGCCTTGCTCACCCTGTGCAGCGCGGTACCGGCGCTTTCGCTGGCGGACGACCTGGAGATCTACCAGAACAGCAGCGCCAATCCGCTGACCCCGCCGACTACCGTGCTGGTGCTGGACCTCAACCTGCTCGGCATCTGCAACAACGTGCTGCTCAGCGGCAGCGACCCCGAAAACCCCGAGCTCTGTCTCAACGTCAGCAGCGACATGCTGCTGGGGGAACTACTCGGCGGTCTCACCGAAGACCCGGCCGGACTGCTGAGCAGCCTGCTGCTGGGCACCGGTGGCAGCAACGCTGATCGCGCCCGTGCGTTGTGCAACCTCTACGGCATCCTGGGCATCGACTCGCCCCTGGTACAGCTGCCGCTGGTCGGGGGGCTCCTGGGCATCCTGTTGGGGGGCGTTTCCGCCCTGACCTGCGGCACCCTGGAATTCCTGCTCGGTATTCCCTTGCTCAGCGCCATCCTCAACGGCCTGCTGGGAGGCTTCGTGGGGCAACTGGTGGCCGGTCTGCTCGACCCCCTGCTGACCACCACCGTGGGACAGCTGCCGGGTGCCGTCACCGGCCTCCTCAACAGCACCATTTCCGGCGTCCTCAATCTGGGGCAGGTGGGCCTGGTTGGCCTGCTGGAGTCGATCCTCAACAACCTGATCAACACCCGGGTCGCCATCATGCTGTCGCACGGCGACCGTGCCACCTTCGGCGGCGCGCCTGCAGAGGACTGCGCCTTTGGCGAGCAGGCCTCCATTCCCACGACCCGACGACAGACGCCCAACTGCAGCAACGGCGCCTACTTCGTGCTCGGCATGACCGACCTGGTGGACCAGGGCACCGTCAATCAGGTGCTCACCCGTGTGATCACCTTGCTGACCAACACCTTGTCGCCGAGCAACGTCCTCAACGCCGTCACCGCCATTGCAGGCGCCGCACTGACCACGCCGACCCGGCTGCTTCCCCCGTTCCAGGGCAAGGAGGTGTACGCCGAACTGACCCACTACCTCGCCGGCGACGAGGTCTACAACGGCCCGCTCAACCGCTGGGATGGTCTCACCGGCCTGATCACCCGCGACACCGCTATCGAAGCAGGTGGCCGTTACGTCGCGCCGGACGTCACCTGCGACGTGGTGAACGTGATCAATGTGCAGCTCTCCAACAGCATGCTTGACAGCGAGTCCGACGACACACTCGCCGCCTACTACCCGGGCGCCGGAGCCAATCCGGACTTCACCGACATCGTCCGCGAAGCACAGGAGACCGGTTTCTCTGCCGGTGGCCAGCAGATCAAGCTGAACTCCTATTTCGTGGTGCAGGACAACCTGTCGAGCCTGGGCAGTCTCACCGGGGCCGGACTCAACGTCCTCAACTACGTGGACAGCCTGGGCCTGTTGGGCATGGGGCAAACCATCGCCGAGCTGGTGGTTCCCACGCTGGAGGTCAATGCTTCGCTGCTGACGCCCAGCACCACGCTCGACCTGACGGCACCGAATCGCTTGTTGCCGCCGGTCTACTTTCCTTTGTTCCGGCCCGCCGCCGACCAACTGCCGCGCTGGGACGGCAATCTCAAACGCCTGGAGTTGATCGACGGGGTCTATCGCGACACTCGTGGCGATGATGCCGTGGATGCCGACGGGCGCTTGACCGAAACCGCACTCACTGGCTGGACCAACCCCGCCACACTGGGCACCGCCACCGGCGACGGCGACGAGGTCCGCCTCGGTGGCGCGGGCAGTCGCATCCCCCCCTCCGGCCGCAGCAATACCGATACCGGCGCCCGCAAGATCCTGTTCGACCGGGTGGTGGGCGGCAGCCTGGTGATGAGCAATTTCAATGCGGGTGACGGCACCCTGCGGACGGCGCTGCGCCCGGTGCTGGGCGCCGCTAGTGACAGCGAAACCCAGGCACTGATGCTGTATGCCCGCGGCTTTGAGGTCGGCACCACTGCGGCGCCGGTCGCCAATCTGGCCACGGTGACGCAACGCCCCTGGCGGCACGGGGCCGTGCTGCACTCGCAACCGGTGGTGATCAACTATGGCGCCCGCGGAGGACACACGGCGGCACAGCCGGACATCCGTATCCTCTACGGTGCGGCGGATGGCTTCCTGCGGCTGGTCCGCGACCGACTGCCCGACGGCACACTGTCGGGCGACGAATCCTGGGCCTTCCTGCCTCAGGCCGTGATGAGCCAGCAGAAAGTCCTTCGCGACAACAGCGCGGGCCGACCCTTCCCCTATGGCGTCGATGGCAGCCCCACGCTGATCATCCAGGATCGCGACGGCAACGGCGGCGCCGGCGATGGCGTGATCGACGACGCCGACGACCGCATCTGGGCCTTTGTGGGCCTGCGGCGTGGCGGCAAGGGCCTGTATGGCCTCAACCTCACCAACCCGGACGCTCCAAGCCTGTTGTGGCGGATCAGTCCCAGTGGTCTCACCAGCAACACCAGTGTCATCGGGCAACCGGCCAACGCCTATGCCGAACTGGGCCTGACCTTCAGTCAACCACAGGCCGCGCGGCTGCGTATCGATGGACAGGACCGTATCGTGCTGATTTTCGGCGGCGGTTATGACGGGGGTCGCAACGCCGCCAATACGCGACTCAACAAGGATGCCGAGGCCGCCAGCGACAACGTGCTGGGCACCGACGACACTGCCGGCAACGCGCTGTTCATCATCGACGCCGAAAGCGGGGCACTGCTGTGGAAGGCCACGCGGGGTACGCTCGATGTCTCCGCCCCCTACACCGCAGCCGAACGCCGCTTTCGTCATCCGCTGTTGCAGGACAGCATCGCGGCGGACGTGGAACTGGCCGACCTCGACGGCGACGGCTATGTCGACCGGCTGTATGTCGGCGACACCGGCGGCCGCCTGTGGCGCGCCGACTTCAGCGGTGATGATCGGGCGGACTGGACCTTCGGCCCGGTCGCCAGCGTTGGCCGCCACGACACCGCCAACGTTGCCAACGACCGCCGCCTGTTCCACGCCGTCGACATCGTGCCGGTACGCACCGCCAGCGAAGCCTATGATGCGGTGGTGTTCGCAACCGGCAACCGTGCCGACCCGCTGGAACGCGTCACCGCGAACACGCTATACGTGTTCCGCGACAGCAACACCTTGAGCGGCGTCGATGCCGAAGACATCACCGTGGACGAAGGTGCCCTGCCCGGCCACCTTGATTTCGCCGACCTCACCGCGGCCTGCGCAGACGCCAGCGCCGTCACCTGTACCGACGGCGCCGATCTCGATACCGGCTGGCGGATCCAGCTCAGCGACGCCGGCGAAAAGGGGTTTGCGCAGCCGCTGACCCTGGGCGGCACCATCTTCCTGAGCACCTACATCCCGCCCGACCCCAACCTGCCCAGCTGCAGCCCCAGCGAGGGCGGCGGCAAGGTCTACGCCGTATCGCTGACCGACAGCCGGCCGGTGGCCAGCAGCGTGCTGGGCGCGGTGGACGGCAACAATGGCGGCGCCGTACGGGCACGGCCTGCCCGCGCGCCGGGCCTGCCGGGTGATCTGTCGATGGCCGATGTCGGCACCGCACGCACCGGCGCCGAAGTCCTCAACGTCGACATGCCGCGCTTCTTCCCCATTTACTGGCGTGAACGCCGCGGCGAAGATGAACGCCCTGTCCCGCAACCGACTCCCACGCCATGAGTGTTCGCCCTGTGCGCGGCTTCACCCTGATCGAGATGGTCATCGTGGTCACCTTGATCGCGGTGCTGGCCTCCATCGCCATCCCCAGCTACCGCAACTACGTGGTGAGCGCCCAACGCACCATCGCCAAGAGCGCGCTGGTGGAGCTGCAGGCGCGGCAGGAGGGCTACTACGTCGACCGCAAGCGCTACGCCACCCTGTTGACCCGGCTGGCCTACCCTGCGGACCCTGCCTGGCTCAACGCCCAGGGCGAGCCCGATTCCAGCGAACAGGATGACAGCATCTACCAGATCGTCCTCGAGGACGTGACCGTCACCGGCTACACGCTCAGCGCCATTCCGGTTGGCGCGCAGGCCGACGACAGTCGCTGTGGAACGCTGACCATCGTGGCCAGCGGCCGCAAGAGCGCCAGCGGCAGCGACGGGCTGGACTGCTGGCGCTAGTGTCCTGTCCCAGAAGTTTGCATGCGAGCTCGCGGGTCTTTTTCGCGCCTGGCCGCGTTGCTCCTCCTCGCCAT